>Ga0102832_1000297_pt1 | contig 105585 bp, 99 predicted proteins | sample EBPBio282013_DNA_FD_88942 | JGI IMG/M metagenome (GOLD analysis project Ga0102832, IMG submission 88942) | Wastewater treatment Type I Accumulibacter community from EBPR Bioreactor in Madison, WI, USA - Reactor 2_5/28/2013_ DNA (Illumina Assembly) | ecosystem: Engineered > Bioreactor > EBPR >... | reverse complement strand
GGCTTCGGTGGCGAAGGTGATGCCCTGCCCTTTCAGTTCACGCTGAAGGTCGCGCACGTCAGTGAAGGATGGGAGCGTGTTGGTGTTTTGATCCCAACCGGGGTTGAAGGTCAGAATGTTATTCGGGAACATGCCCTGAAAGAGGCCGATGACGTGTTCACCATTTTTCATGACGAGCCAATTCTGAGCTTGATTGCCGCCAAAGACGGTGAAGCCGAGCTTCTCGTAGAAGACTTTTGATGCCGCAATATCTTTGACGGCTAGACTGATGGAAAATGCGCCGACGTTCATGATTGCCCCTTTTGCTTTTAAGTCCGAGTTAAAGGCGGAATGCTACCCTAACCACTACCAAGCCAATGGTGGTGGTTACAAAGTAAGTGGTATGTGTGAAGCGGTGGCGCGGACGAGATGTATCTCGTCCCTACAATGTGAATCAATTATGTATTTGAAAGTACAAGCATCACTTACCATATGACCAAGTAGGACTACATTAAGTGGTGGAGCGTTCATTCGACCCCACCCCACGACGGTACGTTCGCAGGCTCACCCCACCCCAACCCCTCCCCGAATACAGGGAGGGGCTTTAGAGACCGTAATAGCTCACATTTGCGGGGGAAAAGATAAATTCTGTTTCCACCGTTTCGTGGGGTGCTATCTCTAACCCCTACCAATCTAATTTTAGAACAAAAAGGCTATCTTGTAAAGCGATTTTGGTTCGAAAATACAAACTTTTCAATCACAAGCTGCCATAAAACTGTTTTGAACACTTTATGTACTACTTATGTTCAACTTATGTTCATATCATGTATCGGTTTTATAAATTAGACTGTCAGCAATTTACATATTTACTGTATTTTGAGGTGTATTATGCGTAAGTTGATGGGGCTTTTAGTGGTTGTTGTTTTGATGATGTCGATTTTTGCACCGGTTTCGGCAGCAGGGACGGCAACGGGCTATGTGGTACATGGCATTCCCGGTTTGGTGGTTGATGTTTACGTGGACGGCAATTTATTCGTTGAAGATTTCAAGCCGGATACGATTGCTGGCCCGCTGGTCGGCCCTGCCGGTCAATCGGGCTATATTGTGATCGTTCCAGCGAATGGCGACCCCGCGAAGCCCGCGCTGGCGGCGACGGTGAGCTTTAATGCCGGGGCGAACGTGGCGATTGTGGCGCATTTGACCGAAGCGGGCGCACCGACCCTTTCCATTTTCGATAATGATTTCTCGAAAACCGGCGCAGGACAAACGCGCTTGATCGTGCGGCATACGGCGGCGGCTCCGGCGGTGGATGCGCTGTTCTTCCCCGGTACTGCGAATGAGCTGCGCGTTGGGCCGCTGGCGAACGGTCAGCAGACGGCGGCGGGTTTACCGGCAGGCAGTTACACGGCGGCGCTGGTTCCGACCGGCACCTCCACAGCGGCTTATGGGCCGTTTAGCGCTCGGCTGGGCGCGGGCAAGGTGTATGTGGCGTACGCGGTGGGTTCTTTGTCGGGCGGCACTTTTAAGATGCTGACGCAGGAGATCAATGTCGGCGAGTAAAGCTGACCCATTATAGATAGGGATTTGTAACGAAGGGCGCGGCGAGACTGCGCCCTTTTTGATTTGTGGGGGAAAGCAAACCCCCTCCGTCGCTGACGCGACACCTCCCCCGCAAGCGAGGGAGGGAATACGTTTGTGAAGTAAAGGGCGAGTACGAAGGTGAGGCGCGGACGCGCTGTCTCGCGTCCCTACGGTGGGGAGTGTGGCGGGGTGGAATGGGCGAAGCGGGGTGTGGCGTAAAAGCAGATCTCGTAAACGGTGGCGGGAACACGTTTGTGAAGTAAAGGGCAAGTACGAAGGTGAGGCGCGGACGCGCTGTCTCGCGTCCCTACGAACGTGGTGATGCTTGTGGCTGGTGACGCGGCGGAGGCACGCCTCCGCCCTACAACATATGGTTGCAGCAGGTTATTAAATAGATTAACTTGGTGCATGTAGGACAGCAAGATATTGTCCTTAGGATGAGGTGATGGAATATTCATAAAAGAGGTGCCCTATAGACACCTCTTTAATGTTCTTGATGATCATTACCTCTTAGGAACAAAGACCGTTACGGTGCCCGTACAAGCACCATTTTTAGTATCTGTAGCCCTAAATGCTACGGTGTAGATACGTCCATTACCTTTTGGATCACGCTCAGCACGCAGCCATGCCGTTTTGCTGCCTACTCCTAATGTATCCGGCGAACGGTCACCACGGAACAGATTGCGGTCAGATTCGTTTTGCGTGATGCCAGTGATGGTTATGTTTATTGGGTCATGATTTGCATCGGTTACGCCGCGGATCTGTACCGGTATGAACAAAATACCAATAGGCGGCCAAATGTAACGAATTGTTGGACGCGCACCTGAGCAATCCGGTGGGAAATTGGCTGCAACTGCTTGCACATCAATCGTTACCAAAGCGGTATCACACAGTTTATTCGAGTCGCAAATCTGATATGTAAAGCTATCAATGCCGCTGAAGGTGCTATTCGGCGTATAGGTAAAGCTACCATTGGCATTGTTGAAAAGGTTACCATTTGCCGGATTGGTTAACAGGCTCAATGTATTGACTTCAAGATTACCGTCAGCATCGCTGTCGTTCGAAACGACGTTGATCACGACAGATGTACCTGCAGGTGTTGTGGCGTTGTCATCATTGGCGACCGGTGGTGTGCCGGGAGATTTAATTTCGACCGTGACGGTTGCCGTATCGCACAGAGAGCCCGTATCGCACACCTGATAGGTAAAGGTATCCGTGCCTACATAAGTCGCATCTGGCACATAGAGGACAAAGTCATTGAGTTTGGATGCGGTTCCGTAAACTGCGTTGGTGACAATGCTGATGCTATTAAGGTCCAGATTGCCATTAGCATCTGTATCATTCCCTAAGACATCAATTCCAATATCAAATTTGGGGATTGTGTCGTCATGGTCATCATTTGCAACGGGTGGCACGTTGATACCACGCACCTCAATCGTAATTGTGGCGGTGGCACAAAGGCTTGTTAAATCGCATATCTGGTACTGTAACACCTCAACCCCGGTGTAACCCGGATACGGGATATAGCGATAGATGTCGCCCATTTTCGTCAATGTTCCAAGTGATGGCGTGGTGATAATAGCCAAGGTATTCAGGTCAAGGTCGCCGTCAACATCCGACACACTATCGATCAAACCAATGTCCACACCATTTTCATCAGCCAACGCGCGAATATCGTTTGCTACAGGAGGATGATAGACACGGTAGACCTCGATTGATACGACGGCACTGTCGCACTGATTATTGTAATAACATATCTCATAGGTATATTCATCAAAGCCTTCAAAGCCATCGTTTGGCCTATAGCCTATAAAGCCGGGTGATTGTGTATATGCGGTGCCATTTGAGGGATCAACTGAGATACGCAGACTATCGAGGTTCAGCTCAAGATCGTTATAGGTATCATTCGCTAAGACAAAAATTGACACACCGACACCGATTTCAGTTCGTGCCGAGTCATCAAGCGCAACTGGACCATTAACCGGTGTTGGCGGTATGATCCTATCGACCTGAATAGTCACGGTAGCTGTATCGCACAGGTTCCCATTGTCGCAGAGCTGATAGACAAAGTTATCCGTTCCAGAAAAGCCTGCATTTGGAGTGTACGTGAAGTATTCAATACCCGTATTGCCGGCTGTCCCGTTGAAGGGACCTGAAATAACGCTAAAGCTGTACTCGGCACGATGCGTATAAAAATCAGTCACGTCAGGATCGCTGTCGTTTGTGTACACCGGAATAAAGACGGCTACCCCTGAAGTTGTGCTGCCATTATCGTCGTTGGCAACGGGCGCACGATTGGGTGTACCAACTGTAAGTGCCACCGAACCAATACTGCATAAATTCGTAGTGTCACAAACTTGATAGGTAAACGCATCTTGGCCGCTAAAACCGTTATTCGGTGTATACACGAATGTTCCGTTGTTGTTATTGACGAGCGAACCATTCGATGGATTAGAAGCTGCTGTTACACTGGCGGGATTGATGTTGCCATCTGTGTCGCTATCGTTTAGTAGAACATCGACGGTAACAGGTGTCTGATAAGGTGTAAAAGCCGAGTCGCCTGCAGCAAACGGTGCTACCGGATCACTCACCCGCTGACCGGTAGAACAGTTAAATGAGAATGTTTCGCTATCCAAATCTGCAATTTCGGGCAGTGTTCCCAACCGTACTGTCACCGTCAAAATAGATCCTGCAGCAGTGTTGGGCGGCGCGAAATATTGATAAACTTTGGTGCTGGTTCCCGCACCAGAGGTCGGATAGACATTATCGCTAATTCCTGAGAGAGAGTTAGAAATCCAGCGATCAGGCAAGCCATCGACCGTGAATGTAACCGCCAAACGGCCTTCGGAACTGCCATTCGGGCTATCACACACGGGTACACTGACGACAACGCTGTCAATGGTGTTTGACTGTGCGACCACAGAACCAAATACCTGTAATACAGTGGTCATGAACAGGAAACAAAAAGCTATTATTCTCCAACGTAACATCTTAATAATACTCCTGTCAAATAAAGTAGTCCCCCAATGTTACAAGGTATAACAAAATGCCTTGCGAATAACTAACGCCCGAAAAGAGGTAGCATACCCTGTTTGAATCTTTTTTGGGGTGCGGTAACATCTGCGGCGTGATGCGCTCAAAGCTGCCTATTTCACGGAGATGCTATGCCCAACTTGCGACAAAAAATTCTTATTCTGTATCTGGCGGATTCGGCGCTGGACAGCCGCGTGATCGGTTGGACGATTTATGACGGCACGGGGAAAAACAACCATACGACAGGCGACAGCGATAAGCCGCCGTATGCAACGGGGATGGACGCACTGCGGGCGGGCTGGCGAGTGATCCAGTTCCCGCAGTTGATACCGCCCTACCCCGGCGACGAATTTAGCACCTCTTTTAACAAACATGAATTTATTTTTGAACAGTTGGAGGAAGCGCATGGCTGACCAAAAATATTTGCTGAACTCCGAACAGATGGCTTCATTTGTATCGCGGGGTTTCCTGCGGTTTGACGAGTTGATCCCGAAGGGCGTGAACGAACGGGCGATGCGCGAAATTGACGCGGGTGTGACGGCAGCGGCGGCGGGAACGCCCCTTTCGCAGTGCTACCCTGCCCCATCGACGCTGGGCGAAATCCTGCGGTCGCCGGAGATCGAGGGGATTATTTACAGTCTGGTCGGGCCGGATCCGCTGTTCGACCATCAGGCGGTGCATGTGCGCGAACCGAATGAGGACTCGGCGCAGCATATGCACGGCGATTCGACGATTGATATTCGGATGCATTTTGACATCCAACTGATGTACTTCCCGCACGATGTACCGCTGGAAATGGGCGGGACGCTGCTGGTTCCGGGCAGCCAATACCGGCGGATTAATGAGATGGACATCGCGCGGTATCAGAACATCGTCGGGCAGATTTCGATGGTGTGCAAGGCGGGGACGATTCTGGTGCTGCATCACGGCATCTGGCACTGCGGGCGGCGCAACCTGAGCGACCAGCGGCGGTATATGTTCAAGGTGCGGTTAAACCCGGCGGTGCGGCAGATGCGGTTGTGGAACACGAGCGATTTGGACGCGAACGTGGGCAAGCACACGCCGATCTTCGCGAAGGAAACGCCGAAGGACGGTATTCAGGCGATCCTGAGCAGCTATGAGCCGTGGTTCGAGGAAGGCACGAAGCGGCTGGAAATCCTGAACCGGATTAAGATGTGGCGCTTCTTGACGGGTGATGAGAATTTTGACGCGCATTACTGGCTGACGCGGCTGGAGAATATGCCGGAAAACCGAGTCAGTGCGTAAGGCGGATGCAAAGGAGAATACAAAACGCAAAGGCGCTAAGAAGCAAAGACGCAAAGATCTTTAACACAAAGACTCAATGGCTCAATGGCACAGAGGAAAGACGGAGAAGATTTAACCGCCAAGTCGCCAAGTACGCCAAGATTAAGGCAGAGATTTTTAACACAAAGGCTCAATGGCACAGAGGCGCAGAGAAGATGAGTAAAGGCGATTACAAAACGCAAAGGCGCTAAGTGGCAAAGGAAAAACGGAGCCATTGAACCGCAGAGACGCAGAGGAAAGGCGGAGAAGATTTAACCGCCAAGTCGCCAAGTACGCCAAGATTAAGGCAGCGTTTTTTAACACAATGGCTCAATGGCACAATGGCGCAGAGAAGATGAGAAAAGGCGAATGCAAAACGCAAAAACGCTAAGTGGCAAAGGAAAAACGCAGCCATTGAACCGCAGAGACGCAGAGAAAGATGAAAAAAGGCGAATGCAAAACGCAAAGGCGCTAAGAAGCAAAGGCGCAAAGATCTTTAACACAAAGGCTCAATGGCTCAATGGCGCAGAGAAGATGAGTAAAGGCGATTACAAAACGCAAAGGCGCTAAGTGGCAAAGGAAAAACGCAGCCATTGAACCGCAGAGACGCAGAGAAAAGGCGGAGAAGATTTAACCGCCAAGTACGCCAAGAGAAGACATAAGAATTCACCACAGAGGCACAGAGAAAGTCCATGTGGCTGGTCAGGTGTAAATATAGTTTATTGTGAAAATTTTAAGCGGGAGTGGATGGGATGAGCAAGGAAGCGAGCAAACAGCGCATCAAGTGGTACCGATCCCCGATTGCGGCGGAAGAACTGGCGCAGTTGAACCGGCGAAGTGATTGGAAGGGTCTGCTGCAAAGTGTGGGATACCTCGGTTTGCTGGTACTCACGGGCGGGCTGGCGTGGTATGCCGTCGGGCGCATCCATCCACTGGGCGTGCTGGCACTGCTGTTCCTGCACGGCACGTTTTACGCCTTTCTGGTGAACGGCTTCCATGAGCTTTGTCACCAGACGGTGTTTCAAACGCGCTACCTGAACACGGTGTTTCTCTACATCTTCAGCTTTTTGGGGTGGTTTAACCCGGTGTTTTTCTGGGCGAGTCATCAGGAACATCACAAGTATACGCTGCACCCACCGGATGACCTCGAAGTGGTGCTGCCGGTTAAACTCACGCTCAAATCTTATCTGGCGTTTGCGTTTATTAATCCGCAGGGCTTATACAACCGGCTGGTATCGGTCATCCGCTTGAGCCGTGGCAAGGTGGATGGGGAATGGGCGAACCACCTTTTCCCGCCTAGCGAGCCGGAAAAGAGGCGGGCGTTATTTACTTGGGCGCGTATCCTACTGGTGGGGCATGGCTTGATCGTGCTGATTTCGCTGGCGTTGGGGCTGTGGATGCTGCCGGTGGTTCTCACACTCGCGCCGTTTTATGGGGCGGGGTTTCAATACCTGTTGAATGAAGCGCAGCACATCGGGCTTTCGGATAATGTGAGCGATTACCGCCTGAATACGCGGACGATCCTCGTGAACCCGTTCCTGCGATTCTTATACTGGAACATGAATTACCACATCGAACATCATATGTTCGCGGCTGTACCGTGTTACAACTTGCCGAAACTTCACCGGTTGATCGAGCAGGATTTGCCGCACAGCCCGAATGGATTGGTGGAAACGTGGTCGATCATCATCCCGATTATTCGGAAGCAGCAAGCGGATAAGGATTATCAATTTGTGCCGGAACTGCCCTGAAAAGGTAGTGGAGAAATTGCTAAAAAATGACACTTGCGAGTGGCAAGCGTCATTTTTATTTAGGCTTGCTTGGTGAAGTGCATATCCATCCAGTGCGTCCACTTTTTGCCGTTGGTGGTGCGTTCCCATTGGGCAGTCATGGTGCGGCGGTCGGGGGCGACTTCGAGCGTGGCGCGCATCTTTTTGTCGGCGAACGTCCATACACCGTCATTATCGACGCTGGCGGTCATGACCTGTTCGCTGCCGCGACTGTCAAACGAGTGCATGGCATAGGTTTGTGTGTCGGGGTCGTACGGGCCGATCACTTCGAGGACGGTGTAGAGGCCGTAATCCATCCGCGCCTCGACTTTGTGAACCAAGAAGAATTCACCGGGGAGCCACTCGTAAATGTCGGTGCCGGAGGTTCTGACTGGCTCATCGTCCGGGTTTTCCCGCGCTTGCCATTCGGTATGCCACTTCCCGACCAGCGCGTCGAGGTGTTCCATCTCGGCAGCGGGAACGTGAGCGTATTCGGCGGTTTGGGTTTCGGTTTTGGTTGCCATGATTTGTTCCTCAAATCCCTACTTTTACCCAGTGTAGGCGAAAAGCGGTTAGGAAGCATGAGCCATGTGGGGTTGGTGATTGTGGGAAAGTGGGAGGGTCTGTGATGGTTTTTAAGACCCTCACCCCCAACCCCTCTCCCTCAGGGCGAGGGGAGCCATACGGGAGGGTCTCAGCCCCTCCCCTACGAGGAACAAAGATTAGGTGGGGGTGGCGGCGAGGAGGTTTCATAAATTAAGGTGGAGAAAGAACCCCCTCCGTCGCTGACGCGACACCTCCCCCGTAAACGAGGGAGGATAAAATGCGCGGGAGGGTCACAGACCCTCCCCTACGAGGAACAACAATTTTGCGGGATTAGGTGGGGGTGGCAGCGAGGAGGGTGCGCTGGGGCGCGGGTTGGGTGGTTGGGGCGGCGGTGGGCGGCAACTTGCTGACGGTTACAAAATCCTCTTCGTCGGGGCTGCGGAACTGCATGGCATAGAGGCGGGCATACAAGCCGTTTTGCTCCATGAGTTCGGCGTGTGTGCCGAGTTCCACGATGCGACCGGCTTCCAGCACGGCGATGCGGTGCGCGACTTTGATGGTGCTGAGGCGGTGGGCGACGATGACGGTGGTGCGGTTTTGCATCAGGCGGTTGAGGGCTTCCTGCACCAAACCTTCGGACTCGTTATCAAGGGCGCTGGTGGCTTCGTCGAGCAGCAGGATTGCGGGGTCTTTGAGGATGGCACGGGCGATGGCGATACGCTGACGCTGCCCACCGCTGAGGTTCATGCCGCGTTCGCCGACAACGGTTTCGTAGCCTTTGGGGAATGCCATGATGAAGTCGTGGGCATTGGCGGCACGGGCGGCGGCGACAATTTCATCGTGGGTGGCATCCAAGCGACCGTAGCGGATGTTTTCGAGGATGGTACCGCCGAACAGGATGGTTTCCTGCGGGACGATGCCGATTTGCCCGTGAATGCTGTCCTGTGTCAAACCGCGCAGGTCATGACCGTCGATTTTGATGCTGCCGGAGGTGGGGTCGTAGAAGCGCGGCAGCAGATTGAGGATGGTGCTTTTACCCGCGCCGCTGGGGCCGACCAGCGCAAGAATTTCACCAGCGGGGATTTGCAGGTTAATGTCCGCCAGCACGGGGGACTGCCCATCGTAGGTGAAGTCAACCTGCTCGAAGGCGATTTCGCCGCGTGCGGTTGCGAGTTCGTGGGCATCGGGCGCATCGGTAATGGTCGGATTGGTATCCAAGATTTCGAACACGCGCTTAACCCCGCCCACAGCAGCAGTGAGTTGGGCGTACATGCCAGCCAAACCACCGAGGCTGGCGGCGATGGTGATGCCGTAGATAAGGAAGCCGGTGATGGTCGAAACGGTGAGGCGACCGGCGATAACTTCGTTACCACCATACCAGACAATGGCGGCGATGGCGCTAAAGCCGAGGAACATCATCACCGAGCCGAAAGCCGAGCCGTAAACGGCCATCCGCAGGGCGGCGCGGAAAGTGCCTTCCATCGCATTGGTGTAGCGACCGGTTTCGAAGGATTCGCGACCGAAGCTCTTGACGACGCGGATACCCTGCAAGCCTTCTTCGGCAACCACGGTTGAGTCGGCGAGTTGATCTTGGACGCGGGTGCTGCCACGTTCGATGCGGCTGCCAAACAGGAAGGCCACGCCGAGCAGCACGGGCATGATTACCAACACGAACAGCGTGAACTGGGCGTTCATGGTGAGCAGGATGACGACTGAGCCGACAAGCGTCAGCAGTTGGCTGAGGAAAGAGGTCAGCGTCGAGGTGAGCATGGTACGCATCTGCGTCACGTCGCTGGAAAGACGCGAGACGAGATCACCCACGCGGCGGGTGGCGTAGAAATCCAACGAGAGGCTTTGCAGATGCCGGTAAAGCTGGGTACGCAGGTCAAAGACGATGCGCTCACCGACATAGGAAAGTAGATAAGATTGGACGAAACCGAACGCGGCTTGCAGCAGGAAGATGCCGATGAGCAGCCCTGCCAGCAGGTTCAGCGGGCCGGTGTCACTCGACTGTGTGACAGAGTTTAGAAGCTGGACGATGATGGCCGGAAAGGACAGGCCGAAGGCGGTGGAAACCAAGAGCGCGATAATCGCGAGGATCATGCGACCGATGTGGGGGCGCAGATAACCGAGCAAGCGCCGCCAGTTGACCGAGCGCATGGAAACGGCTTCGGTTGGCCCGGTTGATGGTGGGTTGGAGCGGGAATATTCAGACATGCTGATGACTTTCTTCTTTTAAGTGAACAATGAACCCAGCTTACAAAGGCTATGTAAACACAGTTTAAACGGCTGTACTTAATACGTAACCCAATGAGAAAGTGGTGCGAAACGGGTTTAGCGCACCGAGCGCAAAATGCCCCGTAAGGCGGCTGACCAGTCTTCGGCATGTTCAATATAGGAGATGTGGTGACCGGGGAACGTCACCAGATTGCAGCGCAGTTGGCTGGCGAGGATGGACGCGGTTTCCCCATAGAACTTTTTCTTCTTGAGGGTGATTTGCCCCGCTGCCATGAACAGTGGTATGCCGCTCGTCTTGAGGCGCTGAATATCCGGCTGGTAGTTGGTGAAGGGCAGCATCTCATTCTTAATGAAGAAGTCGTGGTTCTTGCTCATGCGGTCGGCAGCATCCGGCGGCACGCTGCGGTAGCCGGATGACGGAATGCCCATCTGCGAAGCGAAGGCCATCATGGCGAACGGCGCACCGAAGGTATAGCCGAACCAGTAGATACCGGCGAAGAACTGATGCCAACCCCTGTGATGCGGGTGGATACGTACCAGCGGGGGTTCGTGGACGATGGCGGCACGAACGGCCTGCGGTTGAGTGGCAGCCATATCGAGGGCGATGACCGCACCGCCACTGCTGCCGAAGACGTAGGCCGAGCGTTCGTCGAGGTGGTGGAGGACAGCGACCGCATCACGGCTTTGCTGGCGGATGTCGAAGTTTTGCGGTGGGTTGCGGGTGCTGCGGGAGTTACCGCGCCGGTCGTAGGTGATGACCTTGTAGTCGGCGGCTAGGATTTCGGCAGCACGGGTGAAGAAACCGGCATCCCCACCGCCACCGGCGATCATCAACAACGGCTGCCCCTGTCCCCGGACTTCGTAATAGAGTTCATCGCCTTCGGTGGTGACGCACCCTGTTTTGACTGCTGCTTCCCCCATTGTCGCGATTCCTCCACGGCGCTGATATGTGTCGTCGTTCTTTACCTTATACGTAATTCGGGACGGATTTGTTCGGCTATGGAAATGCTTGCTCCAACCCTCACCCCCAGCCCCTCACCCGCGCAAGCAAGGGAGAAGGGAGCCAATACGCAGGAGGGTTTCAGCCCCCACCCTACGGAAAAACGATATTTGTGATTGGTGACGCGGATGAGATGAAGTTTTACAAATTAGCACGGATAAGCCCTCACCCCCAGCCCCTCTCCCTCAGGGCGAGGGGAGCCATACGGGAGGGTCTCAGCCCCTCCCCTACGAAAAAACCACGTTTGTGATTGGTGACGCGGACGAAGTGCGCCTCATCCCTACATCATAACGATTCTCTCAGCCCTTCCCCATATGATAACAATAGTAAGGCTGAAAAGTGTCGTCTCAAGATGCTTGGGCGGCTGGGAGGGAAATGGTGAAGCAGGTGCCGCAGTCGGGTGCGCTGGCGACCGCAATCGTGCCGTGGTGCATGTCGATGATTTTCTTGGCAATCGACAAGCCCAAGCCGCTGCCGCTGGTCGCACACCGGTTGCGCGATAGGTCGGATTTATAGAAGCGTTCGAAGATGCGGGCTTGAGCAGCCTCGCTGATGCCCATCCCGGTATCCTGAACAGTGATGGTGAGGTTGGCGGCTTCCTGCTTGAGCGCGATGCTAATTTTACCGCCAGCCGGGGTGAACTTGATGCTGTTGGAAATCAGATTCGTCCATACCTGACTCAGCAGATCTTCGTCGGCGGTAATAGAAGCGGGTTGCAGCGCGGCATCGACTTCGATTTCTTTCTCCATCCACTGCGGCTCGGAAGCGAGAATCAGGTCACGGATTTGCTTATCGAGCGCGTAGGGCTTCGGTTCGAACTTGGGGTTTTCGGCTTCGAGGGCGGCGAGTTTGAGCAGGTTTTCGGTAATGCGGGAGAGGCGGATGCTCTCGGTTTCGATGATGGCGAGATAGTGCTGATGATCTTCGGGCGTGATCCCTTCATTCTGGAGGGCGCGGGCAAAGCCACGAATAGAAGTCAGGGGTGATTGCAACTCGTGAGAGACGTTGGAGATAAATTCCTGCCGCATCTGTTCCAGTTTATTGAGTTCGGCGGCGGTGGTGTTGATAGATTGGGCAAGCTGGCTCATGATGTCATTATCACGGAACACAGCATCATCCACGCGCACGGTGAAATCCCCCTTCGCCATGCGCTGAATGGCTTCGATCAGTGGGATAAAGGCGTTATTCCGCGGCTGAAAGAAGCGGGTAATGATAACTATTGTGGTGAAACACAGTACCAACCCCAGCACGATGTTGATCATGTACCCCAACAACGGCGTAGGATAATAATCCAAACGTGGAAAGGCGAAATTAGTGATCAAGAAGCTGATCGTGAAAATCACCGACATCACAACGATGACAAACAGGATTGACCCAAGGACGCGGAATTTATCACGTCTACTCACGCTTCAACCTCCATGCGGTAGCCCAAGCCGCGAATGGTACGGATGTGGAAACGGTGCGAATCAATCGGAAAGCGTTCACGCAAGCGATTGATGTGGACATCCAGTGTGCGTTCGTTGCCGTCGAAGTCGTAGCCCCAGATGTCCTGAATAAGCTGATCACGAGAGAAGGTTTTGCCGGGGGAACTGGCGAGCTTGAACAGCAGTTCAAACTCTTTCAGCGGGAGTGTGGTGGCCTCGCCCTTCACCTGCACCTCGAAGGTTTTGCGATCCATGAACAGTTCACCAGCTTGAACGGTTTGTGAGGTGGCGATGCGGTAACGTTTGAGCAGCGCCTTAACGCGCATGACGAGTTCGAGCGGCTCGAAGGGTTTGACGAGATAGTCATCCGTGCCGAGTTGGAAGCCCTGTACTTTGTCGGTGGTGGTATTTTTGGCAGAGAACATGAGCAGCGGGAAGTCGTAATCCGCGCGGAGCTGGCGGCAGAGTTCCCAGCCATCCATATTGGGCATCATGATATCCAGCACGACCATATCCACCGTGACGGTTTCCAAAAGTTTTAGGGCTTCTACACCATCTGAGGCTTCGTAAATGTCAAAGCCTTCCTGACGCAGGAACACACAGGCAAGCTCGCGAATATAAACGTCATCATCCACGATCAAAATTTTGCTCATCCAGCAGCACTTTCCCCGTTCGCGTGTTATCCACCCATGATATAACGGGTTTATAAACTGAATATAAACAAACATGGGACTTAGCCACATGACCCATGCAAATATAGTCCGTCACGGGGATGGCGGAAGGTTTGTAAACGGTATGATATAGGTTAGTTACGAAATTGTTATGTGACGCATCAGACCTAGTAGGAGAAAATATTTCCCCCGGAGAACACATTGGCTACTCAAACTACATCCACCCGACTCTTTTTCCTGACCAGTTTGGTGTTGGCCTTGTTAGGAGTCCACCTGTTTTTCCAACCCGCAACACAGGTTGAAGCGAAACCGGCGGCACAAGCCACACCTGTTGAGACGTTCGCACCGATCCCTACGCCTGCCCCATCCGAAGCGGCAGCAACCCCTCAAGCAAACACTGACCTCCCGACACCGATCAGCGTCCCCACAAGCGAACCCGTAATTGAGAACACGAGTGACGCGAGTGCGGTTACGCCGATTGCAGCGACCGATATCCCCGCTGAAACAACGGGTGAGGCCGCACCAACTGAAGAAGCGGTTGGGACGGCTGAGGCGACCACCGAAATCCAACCGACCGAAGCGGCGACCGAAGTGCCTGCTGAAATTACGGCTGAGGCAACTGATAGTGTCGTCGTAACTGTGGAGAGTACAGCCGAGGTGACTTCTGAGGCAACCAGTGAAGCGACGGTTGAAGCGACTGATGCAGTCGATGTTCCGGCGGAGAGCAGCCCTGCGCCTGAAGCAACCGTTGAAGCGCAAGCGATTGCGCCGCTGGCGGATGTGATCGTGCCGCTGGCGGTGGTTGAGCCAGATGTGGAGTTGGGTGTCACCTGCCCCAGCCCGAACGTGGCTTCGTTCACGCTGCGAAACAACGGCGGCGATATGCTGACGGCAGGCACGTACACGGTGACTAACCCTGCCAGTTCGCAAAGTTTCCAATTGGCGAGTGGGCAGTCGATTACCTTCCAAGCGGTGGGGGATGCCAACGTGAGCGCCAGCTATTCTACCTCAACGGGTGGTCAGGTCGCGCTCAGTGCAACGGGACAGTGTATCGTTGCGCCGACGGCGACACGTACGCCTTCGCCCACGCCATCGAACACCCCCGGCCCAAGCCGGACACCGACCAATACCTTTACGCCGACCAACACATTAATACCCAGCGCAACTTATACACCGAGTTGGACGTTCACACCGTCGAATACCCCGACGATCACCCCTACACCGACTACAACGCTGACACCGACGATTACACTCACACCGACCAATACGCTGACCCCAACCATCACACTCACGCCAACGAATACATTGACACCCACCATTACACTGACACCAACGATCACACTGACCCCGACCATTACCTTAACGCCGAGCATCACGCCAACCGCGTCGCTGACGTTTACGCCTTCGCCGACGTTTACACCGTCGCCTACCGTGACACTGCAACCCGGTACGCCGCTGGTGGAATTGAACGTGGCGTGTTTGCCCGCCGCGCCGGGTGTGCGTCCCGATGCACGCTTCCGGCTGCGGAATGTGGGCGGCGACATGCTGACTCCCGGCAGCTACACCCTGCAAGACCCGACGCAGCCCACACAAACCGCGCCGTTCCAATTGGCTTCCGGCGCAACGCTGGATTTGATCGCAGCGGGTGACTCGCGAGTGGATGTGGAGTACAGCACGATTGTGTTCCCAAGCGTGGTCTTAAGTGTGACGGGGACGTGCCTCGCGGTGCCGACACCGACACCGAGCAACACGCCGAATGCGCCTGCAACACCTATACCGGCGACATCGGTTCCCGCAACCGATATTCCGGCGACCGAAACGAATGTGCCGACTATTATCCCGACCCTTTCGGTTTCACTTACGCCCTCCCCCACGGGCCAAATCTCATCGTTAATCGGCGGGCCACTGGTGACCGGTACGCCAAGCGCGAGTGGTTCTGGCGGCGGTGACGCAGGTGCTGCGCCCACGCCGGATGTGTGCGGTGAGGCGGTTGAAACGATTGTGAACGGCTTCCCGGTTCTGGATACTTCAGGCTGCGCCCCACAAGCGACGGTGATTGAGCCGCCGACGGCTTGGACTCCGGTTGAAGTGGGTGGCGAAGTTTGTACGGATTGGATGATCTACCACACCGATATGACGGGCGACTGGGAAATCTTCCGGCTCGGCGAGCTGCCGAACGGCGTAGAAGCTGACCCGAACCTCTCGCGCGGCGTGGGACGGCGGGTTTACGACGTGATGCCCAGCCGTTCGCCCGACCAGATGTGGATCGCGTTCGCCTCCAACCGTGAGAGCAACTGGGATATTTATATCTCGGCGGTTGAGCAAGACCAGATTGAGCGTGTGACGTACACGCCAGACGCGGTGGAGGTTGACCCGGTATGGTCGCCTGTGAATGGCGAGATCGTATACGAATCCAACCGCGACGGCAACTGGAATCTGTACTTATTCGATGTCGCCACCGGTATTGAAAACCGCCTGACGAATGGCGCGGCGAATGAGATCAACGCGACATGGTCGCCTGATGGACGGACGCTCGTCTACCAAGATGACTCGGCGGGGTTCTGGCAGCTTTATGCGCTAGATATGGGTACACGCGAAAGCCGCTTACTCAGCGATACGCTGGGTGACGACCACAGCCCACAGTATTCGAACGACGGACAGCACATCCTGTTTTACTCACTTCGGGATGGCGAGAACAGTGTCATCTATGTGATTGATGCGGATGGGTCGAACCTGACGCGCATCAGTGATATTGCAGGAAACGCTCGTAACTTCGCGTGGTCACCGGATAACAGGCTCATTGCTTACCAATCGGATCTTGATGGCGATGAGGACATTTACGTCTACGATGTGGCGGGGCAAACGACGCGGCTGCTGACGGATAACGATGTCAACGATTACGCGCCGACATGGTACTGTGACGCGCCGACGGTGGCGTTCACCTCTGACGTGATGGGCAACTCGAACATCTTCGCGTCAGGCGTGCTGCCAATCAATGCTCCGGCGATTAATGTGGAGCAGGAAGCAAACCAGCTTACGACCGATGTGGCATCTGACCAGTATCCGGTGGACTCGCCCTCGGAAGAAAACGCGAGCCGTCAGGATACCCTGCCGTCACCGATCAAGAATAAATAAGGCCGGTGATGGATAAGTCATTTGTGAGTTTTCACCGCCAGAGGCTCAAGCCTCCGGCTCCGTATTCCGGCGGGAAGGAGGCTAAAGCCCCCTCTAACCCGCCGGGAAACGTTTCTGGTTACAATCAACCGCCTCAAAACAAGATTTGAGATCATTTCCTCAGTTTATAACCCCATGGGCCATATAAATCGAAGTTATTTAGTCACCGGTTTCGATGGCGACCGATTTGGCGCGTATTGGGTTGGTGCGGCCTGCGTAGATAAGCGCGACCGAGATCAGCGCCGAGAGGACATAGCCTACCGCCAGCGGGGTGACGGTGTTGATGATGGTTCTGAGGGCAGTTTCGGCTTCTTTTTCAGCGGTTTCAAAGCCCAATGACGTTTAGGATGCGGTTGAGAACATCACTGATTTGGCCTTTGACATCGGCGTTGGGGTCAGCAGCGTCATCGGGAACACGGTTAGGGCGCACTTCATCTCGCATGATTTTCTCCTTATCCTATAGATCGGTTTACGGGGTTGCGCTCGGCACAGGGCTGACAGTGGGCGACGGCCACGGCAAGGTGGGTAGAACATAATCGGTGGGCAAGGAGTTGTAGAAGTCTTCACACTGTTCGTAACCTTCACCTTTGATAAATGCTTCCCATTGTTCGTTGCGGATTTGTCGCCCGAAGGGGACAAGTAATTTGGGAAACTGCTCAATTTCCCTTCCATTATCATTTTTAGGAAACAACTGAACAGCTTCTTCAATCGAGTAATAGATTAAAAAATTGACATTGAAATCCTGCTGAACGGTCGCCGCTTTACAAACAGTTGTTGGGAATGTCCATAAGTAGACTTGCAAGCGTATGGGAAGATAAGTCAGTAGCAAAAAACGGGCACTGTTAAAATCATCCACGCCTCCACCGCTTTCAAGAAAAACGAGATCAGGTTTGCCGAATTTCAACAGAACTTCCGATAATAAAACACGTCGATTGGCTTTTATATCAATGTAATCAATAATGCCAGTCGCACCAATCATTACCAAACTGTCGTTCTGGACATTAGATGGATTCCCTGCTACTTCTACATAATCTTTTCGATCAAAAATCTTCCACTTAAAATTAAAGGGTTGATCCTTTTCAAGTTCAGTCAAGGGATCTTCGCAGGAGGAACAGGTGTGATCAAAAAGCGCTATCCTATCCTGAAACAGCTTTTGCAAATCGTCGATAGTACTTTCACCCGGCGTAATCCCAAACCAACAAGGCGGCGCACAGGTGTCCTCAACAAAGAGAGATTGAATAGGTGGTTGCAAAGGTGTTGGTGTTGAAGTAGTTTCAGTTTGCAGCCCATAGCCGACAACCACAAATAGCAGCGCTAATGACAAGCTGATATATCGCATCACGGTGTCACGCTCGGCACAGGGCTGACAGTGGGGGACGGCCACGGCAAGGTGGGTAGAACATAATCGGTGGGCAAGGCGTTGTAGAAGTCCTCGCAGGTTTCAGAACTCTTGCCATTGACAAATTTTTCCCATTGTTCGCCAGAAATGAGACGGCTGGTTGAATCTGGAGGTAATAATAGTTGGGGATATATTAAGCTGTCCTCATTGCCAACCTCAAGCGGAACAATCTTAGTAGCATTCTCAATTGAGTAGTAAATTGAAAAATCGACGTTGAAATTTTTATTTATTGAATCTGATTTGCAGACTAAACTGAGATAATCATCAAACTGGATATTCAGTCTTTCGGATACATAAATGAACAATCCTTCAAAAAGTGTTAGATTTTCACCCATATAATTCGGATACCATGTAACATAAACCCAGTCCGGTGTTCCTAATGCCTGTATCGTTTGGCGAAGTGTAATTTCACGATCTGCCACAACATAGACGGTTTTTAGAATTCCCGAATTCTCAAAGGATAAGTGACTTGGATTCTGGGTACTATTAGTCATACCGGGTGCGAAAACATATGTGTCTTTCCGAGTATAATTTTTCCATGCGAAATCGAACCAACTTCCGGCACTCAACTCTCTAGGCAGAGACTCGCAAAATGAACAGTCGTTATCAAAAACGTCCGAAAAATGGGTAAACATCTTTTTGGCATCATCAGTTGTGCTTTCACCCGGCATTAGACCAAACCAGCAAGGGGGCGCGCAGGTATCCTCTATAAAGATCGACTGAATAGGTGTCGGTGTTAGCTGGATTTGTGTGGTTTCAGTTTGCAGCCCATAGCCGATAACCACAAATAGCAGCGCTAATGACAAGCTGATATATCGCATCACGGTGTCACGCTCGGCACGGGTGTGAGAGTGGGTAGTTCTGGAAATGTGAATGTCTCTGGCAGCTCATACCAAGCATCGCCGCAATCACCCTCGACCTTACCATCTAGCCAATCTTGCCATATGTTCACAGGGACTTGCTTTTCTCCCTCAGAAATCCGAAGCAAATTTGGTTGTTTTTCGCTTTCACCAGCTTCGTAAGCATAGGCTGGCGTGAGATAATACATAATAGCTAATTGGAAATGGAGAGGGACTGTTTCAATTGTGCAATCTAATCCATCATATTTTTCAACAAATCTTAGCTCTAAAGGCGGACTAATGTAGATAAAATTTATAATAAATTTCGGTCCTTCGATTGGTGTCATTCTGATGTCATCAGGAGTTCCTAATATTTTCAACACTTTGTTGATACGTATATCTTGATTTAATGTGGCACTAATTGTTGTAACTACACCACTTTTAATGGAAATAATTGTAGGAATACGGTAAACTAAGTAGTTATTGTTTTTCCACCCAATTGCATATTCACCAGTTGTAATTAAGCCTGTGATAGGGTCAAATTGATTATTAGACCTTTCAGTACGACTCCAGTGAAAGTCATCTGCTTGTTCATCCAAAGCGGTTTCGACATCAGCAGCGGTACTAACTCCGGGCGTAATCCCAAACCAGCAAGGGGGCGCGCATGTGTCGCCTTCAAACGGTGATTGCATGGGTGGAGGGGTTGAAGTCGGTTCAATTTGAATAATACTAATTGTCCAGATAATTAATATTATTACTGCTGAAATCAGCAAACGTATCATGTTCCAATTCCTCTTGAAACCTAAGCTAAAAGTTGCGTAAACCAATTGCACCAATTATCGTCAAAGAATTTGCCACGTGCGTTTTCGTTGATGTTCACATCGTCCCGACCATCACCAAAGCATTGGCGAGGGGCTTCAAGACTCTGTTTACACGCCATATCCGATAAAAAGGATCTTTACGGTTTAGGGGTGCTGCAAATATATGATGTGTGGTTCAGCAGCGCGGACGAGATGTATCTCATCCCTACAATGTGAACCCAATATTGATTTGGGAGCATAGCATCACGTACCAGATGACCATTAAACCAGGTTGTATGTAAGCTAAAATTGGGGTGAGGTACCTTATGACTTATCTAGCCTATAGTCCCGCAGCACCCTTGAATCATTACATTGATGACCTTTACTACGTCAATGCACCCCTGCCCTACAGTGACGTTAAGGTGTTCCCGATGCCCTCACTGCACCTCATGATTAACCTCGGCGACAGCTTCCACCTCCGTGAGTTGGAGCAGACGACGCTGATTGAGTGCCACGATAGTTGGGTGATGGGGTTGTGGGAAAAGCCGCATGTTGTCCAGTACCCACAAGAGACGCGGTTGTTCGGGGTACATTTCAAACCAAATGGCGCGTATCCCTTTTTACAAATGCCGCTTACCCTGCTCCACAACCAGATCGTGCCATTGGATACGATTTGGGGGAGCCTCGCCAGCGACATACAGGAACAGTTGGCGACCGCACCCACAGTACAAGCCGGTTTCGCGCTGCTCGAACAGTTTTTGCTGGCGCAGCTCACGGAAACCCCTCACGGGTTGGATGTGGTGCAGTATGCCATTTCGCGGATTGAGCAGCGGCAAGGCGGGGTTTCGATCAAGGCGCTCAGTGATGAGATCGGCATCAGCCAGATGCACCTCGGCACATGGTTCAAGCGGATGGTGGGTGTGTCGCCAAAGAGGCTGGCGCAGTTTTACCGGTTCGCCCATGTGCTGCACACGATTAATGCGGCGCAGCTCGTCGATTGGGCGGGGATCGCGCAGCAGGCGAACTTCTACGACCAAGCGCACTTCAACAAGAACTTCCTCGATTTTACCGGCTATACCCCAAGTGAATACCTCAAACGAAGCCGCCACCTGAGCAGCGCGCACACCGATTACACGCCGACCATTGGCCTCCTGCCGATTGTTTAATTTTTTACAAGACTTGGCTCGCGCAATCGTCTACAGTAGAGAAAACGCGACACATTCTATGTGGGAGGCAGTATGGGAAAAGTCATTATCGTCCTCAGCATATCGGTGGATGGGTTCATCGCGGGGGATAATGTGCGTTTGGAAGAACCGATGGGCGAAGGCGGCGACATGCTGCACGATTGGTTGGGCGACACGAGCGACCCACGCAACCACGACGTACTGACGCAGGGGATTGGCGGGTTGGGCGCGGTCATTACCGGACGGCACAACTACGAGATGTCGATCAAGTGGTGGGGTGCAGATGGCCCGACGGGGGACGCACGTTTGCCAGTGTTTGTTGTCTCGCATAGCTCACCGAAAAGCGTACCGGAAAGCGGTGTTTATACGTTTGTTGACGGTATTGAAGCAAGTTTGAAGCAGGCACAAGCGGCGGCGGGTGAAAAGGATGTGAGCATCATGGGCGGGGCGAATATTGCCCAGCAGTTCATCAATGCCAACCTCGTTGACGAAATCCAACTGCATGTTATTCCGGTGCTGCTCGGCAGCGGGATGCGATTATTCGACCATTTAACGATTGAACGCACGCTGCTTGAACCGGTGAAGGTGATTGACACACGCGCGGCGACGCATCTGCGCTACCGGTTGGTGAAGTAAGGGGTAACAAAAGAGGCGTTCCGATGTGGAACGCCTACAGATCTAAATAATAACGCATAGCAACTTCGATTCTCTCAAGCGCCTGACCACTCAATTTGCCTGCCGCAGGGGAGGTAAATCGGCTGGAATCAAGTGACCGGATTTGGAAACACATAAATACAGTTTCCAAAGGCAAACCACTATCCTGTGGGGTAACTCGCACATTGGTTGGATAATCACGATCTACATTTGCACCTTTTGTTCCTACAACTACCGTAACAACAAGAGGCAGCTTGTTAATCCCGTTACTTGAAATGACTAATACGGGTCGTTCACCACTTTGTTCACGACCTTTCGTTGGGTTTAGGTTAACAAAGTAGATTTCTCCACGCTGAATAGTCATAACAAATCAGATAATCCATCTTCTTCAGCCTCAGCAAATTCATCATTTATGAGACGAATTTCATTCTGAATTTGAGGATCAGAAGCCATTTCAGCAAGTTGCCGCTCAAAATCTGACACTAGTCTATCGATATTCGTGTCATCTACTACCACATATATATTATCAACCAATACAGCGTGCGAAAAATCTAAAATCTGTTCAGTGACGGAAGGCTGAATCCATGTGTTAGGGACTAAATCTGATCTATAATCAGAATATATATTTGCTGGTTGCTCTCGATCCGTAATTGCGTTTCGACTGGATAAAGTCATAGTACTAGCCTGATATGAATTTAAGGACCTTCTGATTAATAAACTCATTCATTGCTTCTAGATGTTCATTTACATGAAAATCTGCTGATTGCTTAACCCAAACGAATTGAGTTTCAATGAAAATCTTACTGGTATCTTGCAAGTACGACTCGATTTTTATTTCAGCCTGAACGGGATCCTCTTCGGTTGGATCCATAACAAATCTTAAACCACCACCACGAATTGGTTTTCCAAAAGTCCCTAGTCCTTGCGAAGACTGACCTAAACGATTTTCCCACAATTCTTGAAAAGCATGTTGGCTTGTTGTTTCATAGAGTTCACGAATAGTCGCGTCACTTTGAATGATTTGTCTATTTTGTCCGATCCATACTTCTTCAAAAGCTCTTAGTGCAGCTTCGGCTTCCTTGGTAAAGATACTAATAGGAGTTACAAGTTCTGGAGCAACAATCAGAATTTGACCTATTTGTCTATCAGGAGTGCCTATGCTAATTTGAAATGGAGAAGTTGAAGTGCGTAACAAAGCAATTTGATTTGGTAGCAAGTCTGTTTTATTAAAGTCTAAACCTTGAGAAATAATCGCCTGTTGAAACGCTAAAAATGTTTTTGCTGTTATTTGAGGCGCTGGAATGACGAAGAAATTCATTCCTATATGAAGCAGACGGCGAGATTGTGGTTTCATATCTAACAGTTTATCACATATTGCACAAATGGATTAATTGGAAATATCATCCTATAAAAAAGATGATATTCCCAGATCAAAGTTACACCAATTCGGTTTGCGGGGTGGCGGTGAAGGCGAGGCTTTCGCCGTCCATCGCTGCATCCACCACGATATGATCGCCCTCGTTGACCTTGCCTTCGAGGATGGCGATTGCCAGCGGGTCTTGCAGGTCGCGCTGGATGGCACGCTTCAGCGGGCGCGCACCGAACACCGGGTCGAAGCCGCGTTCCGCCAACCAGCGGCGGGCATCTGCCGTCAGTTCGAGCGTCAAGCGGCGGCTTTGCAGGCGTTCCTTCAAGCGGCCAAGCTGAATATCGACAATCCGCATGATGTCCTCTTGCGTCAGGCTCTGGAACATGATGATCTCATCCAGACGGTTGAGGAACTCGGGACGGAAGAAATTGTCGAGTTCGTGCATCACGGCGGCGCGGAGTTCAGCCTTATCGGCGTTCGCGCCCATCTGCTTGATGTGCTGGCTGCCCACGTTGCTGGTCATGATGATGACCGTGTTGGTGAAGTCCACCGTGCGGCCTTGACCATCCGTCAGGCGACCATCGTCAAACACCTGCAAGAACACATTGAACACTTCGGGGTGCGCCTTTTCGATTTCGTCGAACAGCACCACGGCATACGGGCGGCGGCGGACGGCTTCGGTCAATTGACCGCCTTCGTCGTAGCCAACGTAACCGGGAGGCGCACCGAGCAAACGGGCGACACTGTGCCGTTCGCCGTATTCGCTCATGTCGATACGAACCATCGCGTTTTCGTCATCAAACAGGTCATCGGCTAACGCACGGGCGAGTTCGGTCTTCCCGACACCTGTGGGGCCGAGGAACAGGAACGTACCCACCGGACGGTTGGGGTCTTGCAGACCGGCGCGGCTGCGGCGCACGGCGGCAGACACGGCTCGGACGGCATCGTCCTGACCGATAACACGGTGGTGCAGGCGTTCTTCCATGTGCAGCAGCTTCTGGATTTCGCCTTCAAGTAAGCGGTTGACCGGAATGCCTGTCCAGCGGGAGATGACACCGGCGATTTCGTCGGCATCGACTTCTTCCTTGAGCATCAGACCGTTGGCTTGCAGTTGGCGCAGATTTTCCTCGCGCCCGGCAAGCTGCTGGTCGAGGTCGCGGAGTGTGCCGTAGCGCAAACGGGCGGCGGCTTCGAGGTCGCTGCGGCGTTCGGCTTGTTCAAGCTGAATCTTGGCCTCGTCGATTTGTGTCTTGATGTCACGGATGGACTGAATAGCTTCCTTCTCGGTTTGCCAGCGCGCGCTCAGGCCGCTGGTTTCCTCGCGGAGGTTGGCGATTTCTTCTTCGATGGTTTCCAACCGCTGCTGGCTGGCCTTATCACGTTCCTTCTTGAGCGCCTCACGTTCGATTTCAAGCTGCATGATATGACGTTCGACCGTTTCCAGCGCCAGCGGCTTGCTGTCGATTTCCATCTTCAAGCGGGCTGCCGCTTCGTCGATCAGGTCGATGGCTTTATCGGGCAGTTGACGGTCGGCGATATAACGGTCGCTGAGGGTCGCGGCGGCGATCACGGCGCTGTCCTGAATACGGACACCGTGATGCACCTCGTAGCGTTCCTTCAAGCCACGCAGGATGCTGATGGTATCTTCGACGCTCGGCTCATCCACAAACACCGGTTGGAAGCGGCGTTCGAGCGCAGCATCCTTCTCGATGTACTTGCGGTATTCGTCCAGCGTGGTTGCACCAACGCAGCGGAGTTCGCCACGCGCCAGCATGGGCTTGAGCATGTTGCCCGCGTCCATCGCGCCTTCAGCAGCACCCGCACCGACGATAGTGTGTAATTCATCGAGGAACAAGATGATCTTGCCGTCGCTGTCGGTGACTTCCTTCAGCACGGCCTTGAGGCGTTCCTCAAATTCACCACGGAACTTGGCACCCGCGACCAGCGAACCCATATCGAGCGCTACAACCTGCTTATCGCGCAAGCCTTCCGGCACGTCGCCGTTGACGATACGCTGGGCTAAACCTTCCACGATAGCGGTCTTACCGACACCGGCCTCACCGATCAGCACCGGATTATTCTTGCTGCGGCGGCTGATGACCTGCACCACCCGCCGGATTTCCTCGTCGCGCCCGATGACCGGATCGAGCTTGCCCTGTCGAGCAGCAGCAGTCAGGTCACGACCGTACTTTTCGAGGCTCTTATACGTCGTTTCGGGATTCTGGCTGGTGACGCGCTGCCCACCACGGATGGCGGTAAGGGCCTTCAACACAGCATCATGGGTTACACCGTGCCGTTCCAGCAAGCCGCGCAGGGATTTATCCTCGCCGAGAGCCAGCAGGATATGCTCGGTGCTGACATAATCGTCGTGCATCTTCTTGGCTTCGGATTCGGCCTTGTTCAGGGTTTGCACCGTGTCACGGCTGAGTGTCGGGTCAACATTGCTGCCAGATACACGCGGACGGTTCTGAAGCATGACTTCCAATTCTTGCTGAAGGTTAGCCGGTCGTCCACCGATCTTGGCGACGACTTCCGGCACAACACCTTCGCTTTGCTGCATGAGTGCCGTCAGAATGTGCAGCGGTTCGATCTGGCTGTGACCGAATTCATTGGCAAGCGACTGTGCGCCCACAAGCGCCTCTTGCGCCTTATTTGTATATCTTTTTAAATCCATATTGGTAAAACCCCCGTAATCGCAGTATACATTCAGTTTAAAGCGCAGGTGTATGAGGAATGTTAGAGAAGCATCAGAGCAGTATTTGCGGCTTATTTTCTCAATTTTTTACTGGCAACAAGCATTGAAACAGGTAGGCGAATCTTGAGTGACTCTTTAGCCATCGGCGTGGATATTGGCGGGACAAAAATTGCTTATGGATTGGTTGATCGGCAGGGCGCGGTACACGCCGCCCACCGCCTGCCGACGTTACCGGAAGAAGGCACGGAAGCCGTTATCAACCGGATTGTGCAGGGAATCGAGCATATGCTGACGCTGACCGATGCGCCGATTGTGGGCATCGGCATGGGGTCGCCGGGGCAGATCAACCCGCATACGGGCGTGGTTTACCTCGCGACTAACTTAGATTGGCACAATGTTGAGCTGGTTCAGGGGGTACGACAGCGTCTTTCGCGGGATATTCCGGTATGGCTGCATAACGACGCGAATGCCTCGGCGATGGGCGAGATGTTGTTCGGCGCGGCGAAGGGGTGTTCTGATTTCCTGATTCTGACGGTCGGCACGGGGTTGGGCGGCGCGGCGATTAGCGGGGGCAAGCTGCTCTTGGGCGGGAAGTTCGTGGCGATGGAGGTCGGGCATATTCCGGTGATCCCCAACGGACGGTTGTGCCGATGCGGGGCGCTGGGCTGCCCGGAGATGTACGCCTCCGGTACGGGCATGATGGCGGGGTTGGAAGATCACCTGCCCCACTACCCGTTTAGCGTGCTGGCGGACAAGGAAAACGTCTCGACGGAGGACATCCTCGCGGCGGCGCGGGAAGGCGACGCGCTGGGCGTGCTGCTGGTGGATGAGATTGTGAACGGCCTGCTAGCGGTAACGGTTCCGATTATCGGGCTGCTTGACCCGCTGCGGGTGGTGGTCGGCGGCGGCTTGGGACTGGCGGCGTGGGATTTACTCGGCGAACGGCTGACAAATCGCCTCCATGAAGAACTCTCTCAAACGGTATTTGAGGATATACCTGTGGTGAAGTCCGAGGTGCTTTCGAGCGCGGTGGGCGCGGCGAGCCTAGTATGGTACGAGCTGGATAATAGGTAACTGCAAAGGGCGGAGAATACAGAGTGTAAGCGGTAGCGATAAAACTTTTCATGAATGTAAAACGATCATGTTTGCTCATCATAATGACCACAATATTTATTCTGGTGATGTCGTTCTGTGTGGTACAGGCTTTTTCTCAGATTTTCGGGAATTCGGTGTTAGGTGAAAATCCGGGACGAAACGTAACCCTGATAGCGATAACTGCTACAGCGCGTCGAACAATTACTCCCGTTCCAACTCGACCACGTATTATGTTGACACCTTAATTGCTCGAATAGCGGAGAAGCCTCAAAAGTGCGGGGCATCAAGTGGTAAAACCCCAATCCGCCAAAAGTTTGCAAACTCTAACCCAAATCGCTTGCTTTTTATGAACTTATGTTCTATGCTAAACGAAACACGATAACACTTTGGGAGTTTCCCTAATGCAGCTTGCTCTTGGCGTACTCTGCGAAGCCTCTCTCCAAAATGGTGATTTGCCTTTGACTGCCGACTGTAACCTGTTGACTATTTTGCAGCAAACTTGGCAGCGGCAGACCCAAATGGCACGGCGGCGGCAATCTCCCTCACATCCGCTGCAAAACGGTCATTTCAGCGCCACCCTCCCTCACCACTGCCGCCATAAAATGACCGTTCAGCGGCATTACGGGAGCATTCCGCCTGTCATTTCGGCGGGAAATATGCACAAATTTCGCAGTTTGTGCATATTGTGAATAATCCCTATCTGTCTCTGTGGTGAATCGCATTCGTATTTGCCTTAGACTGTAACCTGTTGCCTCTCGACTATAAGGAGACCTTCCATGCCCGTAACTCAACCCGACGGCTACCTCGCGCTGCCCACCGCTGGAAAGGGTCAGGCTGTACTGGTGCTTCATCCGTGGTGGGGGCTGAACAACACGATTAAAGCCTTTACGGATCGGCTGGCTGGGGAGGGGTTTGCAGCCTTCGCGCCTGACCTGTATCACGGAAGGGTGACAAATCAAATTGATGAGGCCGAAAAGTTGGTTACGGCGCTGGATGGCAATGCTGACCAAGCGAAAAAAGAGATTATCGAGGCGGTCGAATTCCTCAAGGAAAAGTCGGGGCAATCCACGATTGCGGTGATTGGCTTCTCGATGGGCGCGTACTATGCGCTTGACTTGTCAGCCGCCGCGCCGGAAACCATTCATTCGGTGGTGATTTTCTACGGCTCAGGGCCAGCCGATTTCAGCAAGGCGAAGGCAGAGTATCTCGGTCACTTCGCGGGCAGCGATCCGTATGAACCGCTGGAAAACGTCAATGGACTTGAAGAAGACTTGAAGGCATCGGGGCGCACGGTGACATTTTACACCTACCCCAATACCGGTCATTGGTTCGCCGAGTCTGACCGCGCCGATGCTTATGACAAGGCCGCTGCTGAACTGGCGTGGGAACGGACAGTGGCGTTTTTGAAGCGGTAATGATTATTTTTAGTCGTGTTCACCCTCACGCTTGAACTGGGTTTCGTAGAGGTGGGCGTAGAGGCCGCCCTGCCCTAAGAGCGATTGGTGTGTGCCACGCTCAAGGATTTGTCCACGATCCATGACGAGGATGAGGTCAGCCGCAAGAATGGTGCTGAGGCGGTGGGCGATCACGATGCTGGTACGCCCCGCCATCACCCGCTTGAGCGCCTCTTGGATGAGCGACTCGGATTCACTGTCGAGGTGGCTGGTGGCTTCGTCTAATACAAGGATACGGGGGTCTTTGAGGATGACCCGTGCCAGAGCGATACGCTGCTTTTCACCGCCAGAGAGCCGGTAGCCGCGTTCGCCGACAATTGTGTCGTAGCCATTGGGTAAGCCCGCGATGAAGTTATGGATATTGGCTGCTTTCGCTGCCGATTCGAGTTCGGTCTGCGTCGCATCGAGCTTGGCATATAACAGGTTGGTGCGGATGGTATCGTGGAACAGGTGGGTTTCCTGCGTGACCATGCCGATCTGCGCCATAAGCGAGACGAGGGTGACATCGCGCAGGTCATGACCGTCGAGCAGGATACGCCCGATTTGAGGGTCGTACAGGCGCGGAATGAGGTAGGTCAGCGTGGTTTTACCCGCGCCGCTTGGCCCGACGAGCGCCACCAACTGCCCGCTCTTAACCTCGAACGTGATGTGGGCGAGCGCATCCTCACGCGCCTGACTGTTGGGCTTAGGCGTGGTTTCACCGTTTGGTGATAAGGCATCCTCGCCGTTTGGTTTGGGGTTGGGCGCACCGGAAAGAACCGTTTGCACACTGTCGATTTGGCCGAAGCGCTGCACGGCTCGCAGCAGATTGGCATCCTGTAGGTCGTAACGGAAGGACACATCGTCAAAAATCAGGTCGCCGCGCACGGTGGTTAGGGTGATGGCATCCGGCTTCTCCTCAACTTCCAACGGCAGGTCAATGACTTCAAAGACACGTTCGAAACTGACGACCGAACTGGCAAAATCGACCGGCGCGTTGGCGAGGTCTTGCAACGCACCATACAGCGTCCGCAGGTACGAGCCGAACGCCACAATCGTGCCGACGGTGAACACATCCTGAATGACCAGATAGCCGCCAACGCCGTAAACAATCGCCGTGCCGATGGCACTGAACAGACCGATGAGGGCGAAGAACATGACACCCCATACCGCACGTTTGCGCCCCATATCGCGGACATGGGCCGCACGTTCGTCAAAACGCTGTACTTCCGCTGTGCCGCGCCCGAACAGTTTGACGAGCAGGATGCCGCTGATGTTGAGCGTTTCGCCCATCATGGCGTTCATCCGCGCATTGGCATCCATCACCTCGCGCACAATGTCCCGCAGACGGTTGCTAAAACGCCGCGCGGCGAAAATGAAGAACGGGAAGATGGCGATGCTGATGAGGGTCAGCCGCCATTCGAGGCTAATCATGACCGCGAAAACGGCCACGACCTGAATGATCTGGGTGATGATGCTGACGATGGTGTTGCTGATGGCATTTTGTGCGCCGGTCACATCATTGTTGAGGCGGCTCATTAGCTCGCCGGATTTGGTGTTGGTGAAGAAACGGAGTGACATCTCTTGTAAGTGGGCGAACAAGGCCACGCGCAGGTCGTAAGTGACACCCTCCCCCACAGCCGAATTCAGCCACCGCTGGAGGATATTGATGCCTGCCGAGAAAAATGGGATGAACAGTAAGCCGAGGGTGACGGTAATGAGGCGTGACACATCTTTATGAGGCAAGGCGTTGTCGATCAGGTCACGCATGAGCAAGGGGGTCAACAGCGCGAGGCCGGTGGTGGCGAGGATGATGAACAGCATCCCGACCAGCTTCCAGCGGTAAGGGCGTGCGTAGCTCAACACGCGCTTGAGCAGCTTCCACGTAATTTGCGGGGTTTCGTCCTCGACGCTGCTGAGGCGGCGAATGCGCCCACCGCCGAAGCCACCGCCACCGTGACCACCATACATCATTGTGCGTATCCTTGTCTATCAATGATAGTCAGTATAGCGCCGGACAAGCGCAGAATAGCAGTCCAAATCATTAGATGGGGATGTGAAAACAAACGAGGGAACACGGTATCGCGTTCCCTCGTTCAGCTAATCGGTGGTAGGGGGAGAAATGTTTATTGGGGGTCGTAGTAGACCTGAGCGAAGCAGGTTTTGCCGTCGGCGGTGACGACACCGAGATTACCCATACCCTGCCCATTATAGAAACCGTTCATGCTCAGGTTCAGCATCGAGCCATCGTCCCCCATGAGGGTGTAACCATAGATGCCGTCGAAGTTGGTCAGGATGTAGTCATTGCCACCAAAGCTCAAGGTGTAAGTGTCGTCAGCGTTGGCCGTCAACACCGCGCTGCTCATGTCGGGCAAGAGCGATTGATTTTCCGCAGCACATAGATAGTCCGGTGCGTCAACAGTGGCGCTGAAGGCTGAACCGGCAATGGACGCGGCGCTGGTTTCCGGCGCGGTGGTCGGTTCAACCGGAACGGGTGTGGCCGTCGGTGCGCCTTCCTGCATCAATTCGCTGCTAATGAAACACCCGTTATTGCTCCACGAGAAGGATGCGCCACCGGGGTAGGTAATCAGCGACAGACCGAAGCGATTGCCCTGTTGGAAGTCGTAGTAATCCACACCATCCCAGAATAAGGTGTATGAGCCGCCGCCAAAGTTGATGAACATATCCTGATTCGGCGTGTAGCTGATGTCGATAGTGTTTGACGGTGGCAACTGTTCGGTGCTGCAACTCGCATCCACACCCGGAACCTCGATGATATAGCGGCCTTCTTTGATGGGCGGCGCAATCGTCGGGACGGGGATCTGGGTTTCACCCGGCTTGGCGGTCGGGATCGGTGTGGTAGTGGCGGTGACAATCGGTGTCATAACCACGCCCGTGCAGACCAATTCGTTCGGCTCCATCAGCTTGTAAACGACGGTGCTTTCGGTCGAGCAGCCGCCCTGCTCCTTGCGCGAGTAGAAGAACTGCACTTCGCTGGGGCTGACGACACGGTAGCCACGATCAATGGTCACGTTGACGGTGCCGCTGGTTGTGCCATCGGTGGTGATTAGCTCGCGGGACATCTCCTGCTGCGAGTACAACATGGGCATGACCAGCGGAAATGGGCCGTTGCTGTTGATAGACAACCACTGCTGGTCGCTGGTCATACAGGCTGGGACGCGCGGTAGTTCTTCCAACGGTTGGCCTTGCCCGCTGGGGCCGTCGTTGTCGCCGCCGGGAACTTGGCAGTCACCAGCTTTGTTATAGCCGGACTCGTTCGGGTCAAGCACCCACATCCCATTCACAATCGAGGTGGTATCCAGCGTGGCAGTGGGACGTGGACGCGGTGTGGGAGTGGCTGTCGGCGGACAAAGCGGAACGAATATCGTGTCAGGATCATCATTGCCGCAGGTATCGAGTTCAGGCATCGGTGTACCGGGATACTCGATCAATTCGAGCGTCGCGGTTCGAGCAAGCGGAATATCGAGCGTTGGTGTTACTAGATCAACAAGCAGATCATCCTTTGTCGGAACGGGGGTCATCGCGTTGTTTGTATCCGCATTCGCGTCGGTTGGTAGCGGGTACTCAATCAATTCCGGCGTGGGAGACCGGGCGGGTTGAATATCGAGTGTTGGCGCAGGCGGCGGGTTATCCTGCGCCAGAATCACCAGCGGCAGCGCGACCAGCGCGACCAGCGCGACGACGATCAGCAGCGATAGACGGTGTATTATTTTCATCTTTTATGCCTGTCAGTTATATCGGTCTTTAGCACACTCATTAGACCTTGAAACCGGCCTACAGCACGTCCATCCGTCTGACGATTTCGAGTCGGTCGTAGGCGGGAGGGGCTACCTCGGACTTTTGACGGAGGGCGAAACAAATTGATACATGCAATATGGAAAGGCGGTACCGATTGTCGGGTACAATCAGCACAGCATCACAGCATGAATGAGACCCTATGAAACGCTCAACCCAGTCTTCTAACACGACATGGCGCAACATCTTGCTGCTCGCGGCGCTTGTCATCATCGTGATTATCGTGCTTGACCCGAATAACAGCCGCAGCCCGACTGCCCCGCCAGTCACGGTCGCAGTACCCCCAAGCGCGACCCGTGACGCAAGCGTAGAGACGGCCATCCCACAGGTGACGGCAACCGCTACCGCGCGTGTGGCAGCATCCCCTACTCTGACGGACGTACCCGTGACGGCAGCGCCGACGCAGCCACTGGCGACCAACCGACCGAGGCCGACGGAAACATCGAGCGTGCAAGTGACACCGATGCCCGCACAACTTTATGACGTTACGGGAACGGCGAACGCGCTGCGCTGCCCGGATACGCGCTGTAAATTGATCGAGACGTATAAGCGGCGGAACATTGTGGTGGTGGTGGGTATGGTGAACGGCACATCTTATAAAGGCGACAAGTCGAAGGTGTGGATGCAGATCATTTCACATGACGGATCGCGGATTTATATGCATTCATCTTTCTTAACACCCCATCGGAATTAAAGGCATTACAGTGTATTAAGGCAAATAATTAAGAAAATAGTACCATTTTAAAATTCGCCAATTCTAAATCAACAAAATGAGGCTATAGTGGAATCACGTTAGCAGAGAAAGTAACATGACCTTCAAATCGCCTGTTTCCACTGTTCGCTTCGGCCTCACCTTCGCCTCAATCATCCTGAGCCTATTCGCGGCACAACTACCGGTTTTCGCGGAAGACCAATTGACGCTGAAGCTGCCGGATAACCGCGTCGTCACGGGTACGCTGGTGACTATGGAACCCTTTAATCAGCAGGATGCGTGGGAAGCCTATTCCAGCCCGAAGGGTGTAGAGTTGGGCATTGAAGACGGCGTGTACCGGATGTTCACCATGAACGAAGGCTATGTGTGGGGCTTGAACGACGAGCAGCATGATAACGTCATCGTTGAGGCGGAAATTACCCCGATGTCGGCTGATGCCAGCGACAACGCATTTGGGGTGATGTGCCGTGCGGATGAGTCGAATAATGGTGACGGCTACTACTTCATGATTAAGGGCGACGGCTATTATTCGATCAGCGTCGGTGTTGGCAATGCTATTAAACCGCTGGTGGAATGGCAGCCTTCAAAGGCCATCCACGCCGGAATCGATAAGAACCGTGTGCGCGTGATGTGTGCAGATGACAACCTCGCCCTGTACGTGAATGATGAATTGATGATTGAGACACAGGATACGACCTACAGCCGGGGTTATACCGGCTTGAGCATCGCCGCAGCGCCGAACAGCAGCAGTGATGTCGCCTTTGATAACGTCGCGATCTACCGTGTTAGTGGGTTTTAATCTCGCGGAAAATCGTTCACAAGAGGAGGGGATGTTGCCACCCCCACGACCAGAAGTACCTATTTACAAGGGGGAGCGTAAATAGGTCAGGCTGTAGTCACTGAGGAGCGCGGGGTTGATAGAGGAGGGAGGATGCCAAGCCCCCCTCTATCAGCGCATCACCCAATCACATCAGCTAGAAACCATTATCCCTCGAATACGCATAGACGGTTTGTCCAAATGACCTATTTTATATGGGTCAACCGGCTTAACTTTGGGTTTAATGGCGGCTGCTTATACCCAATAAGCGCATATTATTAATATGTGTTTCGGTATAGAAACCGGTCATCGCATCGGGGACTTCCGGTGGTTTGCCTGCACTCAAATCAGTTAAGTAACGAATATTTTCGGTGATTAGGCGGCGGTCACCGATTTCGCCATGAGAGGGGACGACCAGCCGCACCCGTTCGGTACGCCGCCACCCTTCGAGCTTGTTGATCCATTCTTGCAGTACGAGTATGCTGCTTTCGTGTAGATAAGGCAGCGGTGTTTCGACTGTATCCCCTGCCAGTAGAATGCCCCACTGCGGAATAAAGGCGACCAAGCAGTCTTCAGTATGTCCGGCTAGAGGGTGCAGTTCCACCAGCACACCACCGAGATCCACTGTGAGACTATGCCCGAATAAGCGGTTGGGCGCAACAAGCTGTATGTCATCCCACAGGTTGGGTTCAGCAGCTTGCTTGGCGGCTAATTCGGCGGCAGTTTCGCCTGTTTCGAAACGTTTGCCACAGGCATCGTGGGCAATAATGACCGAGGTTTTAAGGCCGCAGGTTCCCCAGCAGTGATCCCAATCGCCATGACTATAGGCGACGTAGATGGGCTTATCACCTGCCAATTCCACAATACCCTGCATGTCACGCGGGTGAGAAAGGGTATCCCACACGAGAACCCGCTGTTCGCCAACAATGACGGTGCCGCGCACATCAAATTCATCAAGCACGACTTCGGTTGCCCACACATTCGGACGGAGTTCGCGGAGCTGCATACATGCCTTTCGATGGAATACTAATATTACAACCCGCATTATAAGCAAGTCACTATTTATTTGCTTTACCTAATGTTCACATTTTAAAAAACCGACATTAAATCCTTATCATTATAACTTTTGCAGGGCTTGATTTCAGTCTTTACTGAAATTACCGAAATGAGTAAAATAACGGTTAGGAGAATGCCTATGAACACCCCTGCCCCAAAGCCTTTATCACATGAACAGAAGACGTTTATCGAAAGTATCGCGCTGTACTACGAGAACTTTGGCATTCCGCGTATTGCGGGGCGCATGTTCGGCTTGTTTCTGGTGACCACGACACCACTTTCCGCAGAACAGGCTGCCGAGTCACTGGATGCCAGCTTGAGCAGTATATCGACTAATGTTCGTGTGTTAATAGCGAACGGTTGGGTCGAAAAAGTGAGCTTCCCCGGCGACCGTACCACCTACTACCGTTTTTCGAGGACGGCATGGCAGAGCGTGATGGAAAAGCGGCGGCAAGCGATCAGCCCGCTCAAGCAGATGGCGGAACACATGCACGTGGCCTTACCGGATGACGACCCCGCTCGCGAGCAGCTCCAAGAGATGACCGAATGGACGGCGATGCTGATACAGCATTACGACTCGTTGATTACAACGTGGCAAGCACACCTCGCGGCGAAGAAAGAGTAAGGGCAGCAGCATGGACAAACAGCTTGAACAAGCGGGCTTTAAAGAACAGCGTTTTCACACAGGCGAGATCAACCTCAACACCATCGTTGGCCCGAATAACGGCCCTGCCCTTGTCTTGATTCCAGCACAGATGGCGACATGGGAGACTTACCAACCGAATCTTATTGCCCTGTCGAAAATGTTCCACGTGTACGCGGTTGATGTGCGCGGGCATGGGAAGTCGGATTGGACGACAGGCGATTATTCGTGGGCGAGCGTTGGGCGGGATATGACGGCTTTTTTGCAGCAGGTCGTCCAACGTCCGGCGATTGTGTCGGGCAACTCGTCGGGCGGCATTATCGCGCTGTGGTTGGCGGCGAATGTACCGGCGTTCGTCTCTGGTCTTGTGCTGGAAGATGCACCGGTATTTTCGGTCGAGATGCCGCGCTTCAAGGAGCAAGACCGTTTTGTTTATGACGGCCTCAAACATTTTGTCGATCAATTGGGTGATGTGAATAACCGCGATCTTGCCGATTATTTTCGGGGGCAAACGCTGCCTGTGAATGAGGGCAAACGGGAGAAGCGGATGCCGGATTGGTTCGTCAATATTCTGTCGTTCCTGATTCGCCGCCACCAAATATCACACCCCGGCAAAGTGGTGGACATTCGCTACTTCCCCGGCGTGATGCGCCAACTGTTTTACTCAATTTCGACGTTCGACCCTGATTTTTCGCGGGCGTTTGTGGATGGGCGTTTTTACGAGGGACTGAACCATGCCGAGGCGCTGAAGCGTGTGACCTGTCCCACGCTGGTGATGCACGCCAACTGGTTCCGGCATCCGAAGTACGGGTTGGTGGGTGCGATGGATGACGAGGACGCGCGGCACATTCAGGAACTGGTACCGCAAGCCGAGTATGTAAAGATACCGGCGAACCATGTCATCCACCGCTACAAAGCAGCCGCGTTTAATCAGGCCATTATCGACTTCGCGGCACGACACAACATTGTTTAGCGGCGGTCGGGATTCCATGACGCGGCGGTAAATTCCTCGCTGGTGATGCCGAAGTTGAGGCGGTCGTGGTACTCGCCGCCGGAATAGACCATGCGGCGAAGGCGGCCTTCGAGGATGAAGCCTAAGCGTTCATGGAGAGCGATGGAGGGTTGATTAAAGCTGTAGACCTCGGCGTTGACTTTCTGGTAACGGCGTTCGGCGAAGTAATAGCGCAGCACCAAACCGATGGCTTCGGTGGCGTAGCCTTTGCGCTGGTGATCGGGGAGAATGGCGAGGCCGTAGCCGAATGTGCCGTTCCGCAGGCTGCATGTGTGGGTGTTGATCGTACCGACGAGCTTACCGGAGAGCGTTTCGATCTGGAAGCGGTACGTACCGTCTTCTTCCGCGCCGCGCACGGATTCGCGTTCCGCCCATGACTGGACGGTGGCGCGGGAAGTGGGGAACCAGATTTCATCAGTCATGCGGCCATTGTCGCTGTCGAGGTTCCACTGATAATGGATGTCCCAATCGCCGGGTTCGACGGCGCGTAAACGGATAAGCTGACCTTCAAAGATGGATGGCATGATTTACCCTACAACTCCTTGTTGCCGAAGGTCGTCTATTTCACGCTCACTATAACCAAGCTCGCCGCTCAGGATAGCCGCTGTATGTTCGCCGAGGCGCGGCGGAGGCTGGCGGAATTGGGCAGGTGTTTCCGAGAGTTTAGCGACCGTTCCCAACTGCGGCACGTCTGATCCACCCTCGCGCGGGATGTGCTGAACCATCTCACGGACGACGGCCTGCGGGTGGTTGAGCGCGGCGGGGACTGTGTTGATCGAGCCTACAGGGATGCCCATTGGTTGAATGCGTGCCAGCCATTCGGCGGTGGTGCGGGTTTTGAAGGCGGCTTGCCAGAGCGGGACGAGTTCGGCACGGTGGGCGACACGACCGGGATTCGTTTGGTAGCGCGGCTCGTCCCAGAGTTCGGGATGCCCTGCCACTTCACACAGGCGTTTATACTGCGAGTCGTTGCCGACACCGAGCGAGAGATAACCATCGGCGGTTTGGAACACCTCGTAGGGGACGATATTGGGGTGGGCGTTGCCGTAGCGCGGCGGGGTATCGCCCGTGACAAGGTAATTCTGGGCGACGTTGACCAACCACGCGAGCTGTGCGTCGAATAAGGCCACGTCGATATACTGCCCCTGCCCTGTTTGGTCACGGTAGCGGAGCGCGGCAAGGATGGCCTGCGTGGCGTAGAGGCCAGCCGTGACATCCACGACCGCGACACCGGCTTTAGAGGGCATACCGTCCTGCGGGCCCGTGATGGACATCAGGCCACCTTCGGCTTGCAGAATGAAGTCGTAGCCGGGGCGGTCACGGTCGGGGCCGGTTTGCCCGTAACCGGTGACGCTGCAATAGACGAGACGCGGGTAACGTTCGTGCAGCGCCGCGTAGCCGAGGCCAAGCTGATCCATGCCACCGACCTTGAAGTTCTCGACCAGCACATCGGCGTTGGCGAGCAGTTGGTGGGCGATTTCGATACCACGCGGGTGCTTGAGGTTGAGCGTCAGGCTGCGTTTGTTGCGGTTGATGCTGAGGAAGTAGGCGCTTTCGCCATCGAGCCACGGCGGCCCCCAACGGCGGGTATCGTCGCCCCCTTCAGGGTTTTCGATTTTGATGACATCCGCACCGAGGTCGGCGAGAAGCATAGTGCAGTATGGGCCGGCGAGGACGCGCGAAAAGTCGATGACACGGATGCCGGCGAGGGCGCTGGGTGTGGATGATGATGTGGTGTTCATGGCCTAAGGATAGCGTAAGCCAACTTAGGCGCAACGGTTGAATTTGAGTATGTTAAATAATGTTCTGGATGCCAGAGCCGAGTTTGAACTCAACCTTTATCAATTGCCCGACATGGCAAACCAGATTAGACTGCTGAGTATGTAACCCGCGCAGGAGGAGTTATGGACAGCGAAAAATCCGGTTTTCAGTCGATTGACGAATATATTGCGAGCTTCCCTAAGCCGATACAGGAGCTGCTGCAACGGGTGCGCGAGACGGTGAAAGCCGCTGCGCCACGAGCCACGGAGAAGATTAGTTACCAGATGCCGACCTTTGACCTGCATGGCAATCTCGTTCATTTCGCCGCCGCAAAAGGCCACATCGGTTTTTACCCGACACCGAGCGCGATTAGTGCGTTTCAGGATGAACTCACTCGTTATAAGGGTGCGAAAGGTTCGGTGCAGTTCCCGTTCGACCAACCGCTGCCGCTCGACCTCATCACCCGCATGGTGAAGTTCCGTGTCGAGGAAAATGAGGCGAAAGCAGCGGCAAAATCTAAGAAGAAAAAATGACCGAAACACAATTCACAGTTTATGCGATTGGGGTGGTTCGCTCGGCGCTGGTTGACCTCATCAGTGCGCCGCTGCAAGGCGACGAAGGCACATTCGAGGCGTGGCTGGAATTGAGAGCCATCGTAACACCCGCCGCGATGGGCATCAACGTGGGCGACGAACTGGTGGTGCTAACATGGTTACACCTCGGCAAGCGAGATGTGTTACAGGTGCATCCGCGCAGCAACCCGAATAACCCTCTAACGGGGGTGTTTGCTACCCGCTCGCCGGATCGCCCGAACCCGATTGGGCTGCATATGGTAACGGTGCTGGAGGTGCAGCCGGATCGGTTGAGGGTCGCGCCGATTGAGGCGGTGGACGGTACGCCGATCATTGATATTAAGCCCATACTGAAGGGCGTTAACGAGCGCTAGGATTGACCCTCACCCCTAGCCCACGCTGGTACGTTCGCAGGCTCACTCCACCGTCAGCCCTCAGGGCGAGGGGAATAAATACTTTCAACGCGGGGAACATTGATTATTCAGTGAGGAACAGAAATTATGGCGACATGGGCAGCATTTGCAGCACAAGCACCGGAGGTCGCGGCGTTCGGGGCGGCGCGGTATGCAAAGGGCGTGGCTTACCTCGGTACGCTGCGAGCAGACGGTGGGCCGCGTGTGCATCCGGTGACACCGATTATTGGCGAGCAGTTATTCCTGTTCATGGAGCCAACCTCGCCGAAGGGCAAGGATTTGCAGCGTGACCCACGCTACAGCCTGCACTGCGCGGTGGATGATTCGAGCGGCAGCAGCGGCGAGTTTTACGTGCGGGGGTACGGCACGCTGACGACCGATCCGGTGCTGCGTGAACAGGCGATTGCGGCGGCCTCGTATAAACCTGCGGACTTTTATGTGCTGTTCGTGCTGACGGTGGAGTTCGCGTTTATGAACACGTACATCGAGGGCAAGGCTACGCCGAAGCGGTGGGAAGCCAGTAAATAAAAACAGGGCGAAACATGTTCGCCCTGCTCGATGATAATAGACGAATCCTACGACGACACCTCGACGATTTCGAAGTTCAGTCCGAAGGTGGGATGTGCGACTAAATTGCTGACTCGTTCACTCCGGTAATAGAAGTTACGCGAGTAGAACATGAACGCCCACGGCGCGTCCGCCGTCACAGCCGCTTCAAGTTCGGCGTAAGCTGCCCAGCGGTCTTCCCCCGGCGGAATAAGCGCGGCGGCGGCTTCCTGCTCGTCCAGCGCGGGGTTGCAGAAACCACCGATGTTGTTACTCGAAGTGCAGTTCAACAGCGGTTGGTAGAAATTTGACGGGTCGGGGTAATCTGCCCACCAGCTCATATACAGCACGGGGATTTGACCGGGGTCGTTGTACATGATGTCAATTAACTGGGCAAATTCCATCGTCACAATATCGACCGTCACGCCGATTTGCGTCCAATCCTGAGCGACCGCCTGCACAACTGTTTGGTCGGTGGGGTCGTTGGTGGCATAGATGGTGGATGACAGGCCATCAGGATAACCGGCTTCTGCCAGCAGCGCCTTTGCCGCTTCGGGGTCGTAAGCAATCGGGGGTAATTCAGGATTGTCGCCAGAGAGGTTCGGCGGGAACAAGCCGTTGGCCGCTATGGGCCGCCCGTTAAGAAGCTGCACGACGCGCTCGCGGTCAATGGCGATACTCAAGGCTTGGCGCACTTTTACATCATTAAACGGCGTTTCACGGGCGTTGAAGCCCACGTAGAAGATGTTAGGGGTCACGCCGGGAATGAGCCTGTTGGCGAGCGCGGTGTCTTCGGTGATGCGCGGGTAATCCGACGGTGCAACGCCGTCCAGTGAGGTATCGGTTTCACCTGCCTCGACACGCAGCACCATCACCGAGGGTTCAACGCCAATATCCATGATGAGGTTATCAACCTTCGGGTAGCCTTCGCGGTAGTAATACGGGTTGCGTTCGAAGGTCAGGCGCACGCCGGACTCCCATGCTGTGAGGATGAACGGCCCGGCTCCCAATGGCTGGCGACCGAATTGGTCACCGGCGGCTTCGACCCCTTCTTTGGCGACAATCGAGGCGAAGGGCAGCGACATGCGCTGGAGGAACGTCCATTCGGGGCGCGAGAGGGTGAAGGTGATGGTGGAGTCGTCAACGATGTTGATGCCACTCAGTTCAGTAGCGCTGCCGTCAAGGTACTCCGGCGCACCAGCGATGACATCAAAAATGAAGCTGCCGGGAGAACCGGTTTCCGGGCCGAGCAACCGCTCGAAGCTGTACTTCACATCGTCGAGGGTGATGGCGCGTCCGTTGGAGAACATGACACCTTCGCGCAGGGTGAAGGTGTAGACTAGGCCATCATCACTGACCTCGACACTTTCCGCCAGCGCCGGAACAATTTCCTTACCCGCATCATCCCACGTCACCAAGCCGCGATAGACGAGCATTTCCGTCGGCCACGATACGGTATCGTAACCCTGTGCTGGATCAAGCGAATTGACATCACTCAGCGATGTCACCACTAAAGTACTGCCATCCTGCGCCGCAGCGGGAACGACCCCTGCCAGCCCGACTGTCATCAATGCGAAAACGCACAGTAGTCCAACGAACCGCCGTAACCGCTGCATAGACTCCTCCAGATACCTTAAGGACGATCAAGTTGTGGGAACGGGTAAACTGTACCCTAGCCTATGCCGAACGCACAACCCGGGGTCACAGACTGGTGAACTGCTGTAGGATATGTGGTTGCAAAGTGGATCGGAACATCGGAATAAAGGTGGGCAGCGCGTCGAAAACAGAACCCTGCCGTTTAGTGTGGAGCTACAAAACAAAACACGGCGTTCATGCTCAGTGAGCGCCGTGTTTCCAGAGTCGAATTACTGATACGAGGCGCAGTTGGTTGGGGCGTTTTGAATGGCAGCTTCGATCTGCGCGATACGGTTTTCAGGGTTCGGATGAGTGCTGAAGAATTCCGGCTGCCCCGAACCCCCACCGGCTTCTGCCAGCACCTGCATGACACGGATCATGCCTTCGGGGTTATAACCGGAGGCGATCATCAAGCAGACACCAAGCGTATCCGACTGGATTTCGTCACCACGCCCGTAGCGCATGTTGACGAGCTGACCGATAACCGCCGCTGTTTGCGCCGCGTTCGCATCACCCGACGCAACACCGACCGCGCCCACCAACCCATTGGTCAATTGGCTGGAGGCAAGCTGCTGGGCGCTGTGGCGGGCGAGGACATGCACAACCTCGTGCGCCAGTACACCGGCAACTTCATCTTCGGTCGTGAGGTGCGACAGCAAAGCGGAGGTGATATAGACCGGCCCACCGGGCAGCGCGAAGGCATTCACTGTTTGGGGGTCATCCAGTACACTAAACTCGAACTCCCACGGCGTTGTCCGCGCGACCGAGTTGTTGACGAGGTTATAGCCGATGTCATCGACCAAGTTTTGCGCTTGGCTATCATTGACCAGACCACCAAATTCCTGTTCCATCTCCGGCGCGGACTGCTGACCCAGCGCGATTTCTTGCTCGGCGGTCAGGCTGAGGTATTGGTTCTCACCCGTAACGGGATTATATTCACGCGAGGCGAGATAAGAAATGACGGAGATGATGGCGATGACCACGCCCAAGACGAGGCGCATACCGCCGCCGCCCCCCAGACTGCGGCGCGATGTATAACCGTAAGGAGAAGTGGATACGCGCATTTTTAGATACCCCCTGTGCTGGTAAGCGGCCGGTCGTAGTGGTCAAACATTTCGTACACACCACCCGCAACCGCGCCGAACACAACATGACTGATAACGATAACCGTGCTGTTGATGGCAAAGAACCATTGGAAAAAGACGGTGAGTGTGTAGAGGTTAATGGCGTAGAAGGCCAAGCCGAGTACCGCGCCGCCGAGGATACCGACCAGTAACCCCCAGCGATGGACGACAATGGCGATGACGAGGGCGAACACAAACGACAGCAGGTAATGAACGACTGCCCCTACGATTAAGATTTCCGTGCCGGTTTGGGTCAATACGCCGCTGCCCATCACCAGCGCCGCAAAGTAACGCAGCATCAAGCTGGCGCTCACCTGAAGGACGGCGGGCGCAAGCAGAAGGTCAACCAGTAGAAAGAGGGTTCCGGCGACCACAGCGGAGATCAGCACAGCACGCCATGTCACATACCTCAAGATCGAATTCATCATTAATTCCCCTTATATGCAGAGCAGCTCTGCCGATAATTACCGTCATTGTATTGAATCGGGGAATTATTAATGTCGATCAAGTAGACCGAAACAAATAGGTCAACTGGCGGGTTTGAGGACGGTGCTTACCACACGAGATGACCCAGAAAAATATTATCCTAATGGGTCATCACACACGTTATGGTGTACGTTAGTGTGGAGGTACCGCATGAAGACATAAGCAGGAGTTCAAAATGGCTGTTCGCACATTTGAAGACTTGTTCATCGACGAATTGAAAGATCTGTATGATGCCGAGCATCAACTGACGAAAGCGCTGCCGAAGATGGCAAAGGCCGCTACTTCGCCGGATTTGAAAAAGGCGTTTGAGTCGCACCTTACCGAGACCGAGGGACATATCAAGCGGTTGGAACAGGTATTTGAAGGGTTAGGCAAAAAGGCGACTCGTAAGACCTGTGCCGCCATGAAGGGCCTCGTTGAAGAAGGCAGCGACGTGATCGAAGAAGATATGGAACCGGAAGTGAAGGACGCGGCGCTCATCGGGGCGGCACAGCGCGTCGAACACTACGAAATGGCCGGTTATGGCACGGTGCGGACGTTCGCGCACGTCCTCGGTCATCATGACCTTGAAGGCATCCTGCAAGAAACGCTGAACGAAGAAGGCGCAGCAGACGAAAAGCTGACGCAGCTTGCCGGCAATATCAACGTCAAGGCTGAAAAACAAGGCTAGTGTGTTTAGGGCAGCAGCCCTACTCTAAAGGAAATATAAAAGGCGCACGATGATGCGCCTTTTATTATTTTTAGGGAGTGAACGTTAGTCACGCCAGTTGTAAAATTCGCCGCGTGTGCCCATCTTTTTTTCCTCCGCCGCTTGCTTCTCGGCATCGAGGATGGCCTGTGCTTTTGAAATATCATCTAACGCGGGAGACTTTTTCAGAATATCGCGCATATCCTGCGCGGCATCGGTCGCATTACAATTATGAGTCCGGGCGTAATGCACTAGCCGGTCAACCATACTGATTTCTTGTGTCTGTGTTTGCAGTTTCCAGCTCATGATACCTCCCAAATTACTATGCAAGACTATCACAATAATGTTATAGTCTTACTGCTCATACTACTGAGATTAAGTTCAATTGTCAAGAAAGTAAAGTAATAATTGTAAGATTTGCCCCTCGGCGGCCCAAAACGAAACACGCCCTTTAGCGGGGGCTAGAGGGCGTGTTCCGTCATTATCGTTATCGCAATTACAGGAGAGAAAATTGTCACTTAACCAATAGATCTAAGTATGGGTAACCAGCCGCATCAGGATCTATTGATAGGCACTATACGCCCTATCACCCTACAAATGCCTAACAAGACCTTGCAAGGTCGTAAATAGGATTGAATAGACAATGGATTTCGCGCTGAACAACTTCCTCCGGTAAAATATGACTGACAGCAAGGGTTCAGTAATCTATTGTTAATGCCGCTCGAAAGAGTCACTCATGCCAAACGAAGAAATGGTTAAAAAAGTGCGCTTATCGCTAGAGCGCTTACTGCCCCGTTTAGAAGCGAACCTCGCCCAACTGCCCGAACGTGATGTGTTCCTCAAGCGGCTTCACCAGCATTTCCCAACCGCATTCGAGCATCTTTATAACCTGTACGGCAATCAATACGATTTCTTCTATCACCTTGAGCGCATTTTAGGGCATCTCATCAACCTTGCAGCCGCACGTCCAGCCGATTTACGGGCGCTTGACCAGCAGCGCGAGCAGAAACCGAACTGGTTCCAGAGCGAGGCGATGCTCGGCGGTGTGTGCTATGTCGATCTGTTTGCGGGTAACTTGCAAGGACTGCGGGAAAAAATTCCTTACTTCTGTGAACTTGGGCTGACCTATTTACACCTGATGCCGCTGTTCAAAGCGCCGGAGGGCAACAGTGATGGCGGCTATGCGGTGAGCAGCTACCGCGACGTGAACCCCGCGCTTGGCACGATGGCGGAACTGGCCGCGCTGGCCGCAGAGTTCCGCGCGAACGGCATCAGCCTCGTGCTCGATTTTGTGTTCAACCACACCTCGGATGAGCATGACTGGGCGAAGCAGGCGCTGGCGGGCGAACCGACCTACCAAGACTACTATTTCATGTTCCCCGACCGGACGATCCCCGACCAATATGAACAGCACTTACGTGAAATCTTCCCTGAACACCGGCGCGGGAACTTCAACTTCCGCAGCGAGGTGAACCAGTGGGTATGGACGACCTTTCACAACTTCCAGTGGGATTTGAACTACAGCAACCCCGGCGTGTTTAACGCCATGCTGGGCGAAATGTTGACACTGGCGAACAACGGCGTGGAAATCCTGCGGTTGGACGCGGTGGCCTTCATCTGGAAGCAGATGGGGACAAGCTGCGAGAGCTTGCCACAGGTGCATTGGATTATTCAGGCGTATAACGCGCTGGGGCGCATTGCCGCACCTGCGATGATCTTCAAGTCAGAGGCGATTGTGCATCCGGCGGCGGTCGCCACCTACATCAGCCCGGAAGAAGCGCCCGTTTCGTATAACCCGACGTTGATGGCGCTGACGTGGGAAGCGCTGGCGACGCGGGAAGTGAAGCTGCTGCGGAAGTCGATGGAGCATTGGTTCGCCCTGCCCGACGGCTGCGCGTGGGTAAATTATGTGCGGTCACACGACGACATCGGTTGGACGTTCGCGGATGAGGATGGATACGAACTAGGCATCAACGGTTTCGACCACCGCCTCTTTTTGAACGCCTTTTACAATGGGCGCTTCCCCGGTTCATTCGCCAAGGGGCTGCCCTTCAACCTGAACCCCGTGACACAGGATATGCGGATTTCCGGCACGACCGCTTCGCTGGCAGGGTTGGAGCAAGCCCTTTCGATCAATGACAGCGTGTATATCGACAATGCCATCCAGCGCATCGTGATGATCTACAGCATTGCTATGAGCGCGGGCGGCATTCCACTGATTTACCTCGGTGATGAGATCGCCACGCTGAACGACTACACCTACCAGAACAACCACAATAAGGCCGAGGACAGCCGTTGGGTACACCGCACCCCTTTCAACTGGCAGCGGGCGGAAAAGCGGCATGACCCTGCAACAAACGAGGGGCGCGTGTTTAGCGGCCTTAAGCAAGTTATCGCCGCACGGAAGGCTGCGCCGGAGTTAGCCGGTGGGCAGGCTGTATTCTTCGACTGCGGCAACGGGCATATCTTGAGCTATACACGCAGCCGCAAAGTGCTGGTGCTGGCGAACTTCTCCGAGCATCCGCAGAGTGTTTCGGCGAATGCCCTACGCGCCCAACTGCCGCAGTTGGTTACCAGCGCGGTCGATGTGGTGACAGGGCAAACGGTTAGCATCGCCGAAACGCTCACACTCAACCCGTACCAATTCCTGTGGCTGATGGTGAATCATTCAGGAAAAGAAGCGGCGGATTCCCGCACTCTTTGAACGTCACGCATGGGCGGAACACCAAAGATGCTCTTATACTCACGGTTGAAGTGCGACGCATCGTTATAACCCACACGGTAGGCAGCGGTGGTCGCGTCCGCATCACCACCCAGCATCAAACGGCGGGCTTCCTGCAAACGTAACTGCTTCTGGAATTGCAGGGGACTTATGCCGGTCACGGCCTTAAAGTGATGGTGGAAACCGGAGACGCTGATTCCGAGTTCACTTGCCAGTTGTTCAACACGCAGCGGCTGGTCAAAATCCTGCCGGAGCCGTTGAATTGCTCTGGCAATCTGCGACGTATAACCCCCTAAAACGGCTAGATGACGCAGCCGATTCCCCTGTGCGCCGATCAGAAGGCGGTAAACGATCTCCCGCGTAATCATCGGCATCAGAATCGGGGCTTCGGCAGGCGAATCCAGCAGCCGGACGAGCCGCACAACCGCGTCCAACAGGTTCACATCCAAAGGGCTGACGGTCATCGCTTTGACATCAGCGAGGCCGCGCGGCGTAGGGTTATGTCCCGCCTCGACCATAACCAAACTCACAAACTGGGGGTCAAGTTCCAACCGGAAGCTGAGATACGGTTTCTCGCGCGAGGCTTCCAGAACGCGGCTCACCCTCGGCAAGTCTAAACTGGCGAGGAGATAATTAAATGGGTCGTACTGATAACGGTCGTCCCCCAACAGAACCTCTTTGCTGCCCTGCGCGATGACACAAAACGACGGCTCTAGAACACTGTGTATCCGCTCGGATGGTACTGATGCACGAGCCAAGTGTATCCCTTTGAACGGCTGGAGGAGACCATCATCAGGGATGGCACGTGCGATCCGCTCAATCAGCTCGTCGCGGCTGGCCTGTAACCGCTGCGCCTCCCGCTGCTGTATATCGTTCATATCCATAAGTATCGCCTTCGCATACACCTCAATACCTAGAGAATTGTACAAGCATCATGGAGGATTCTACAATCTTCCAAGCCTCATATGACCTAAAATGAACGTGATAGAGTATAACACCCTTCAGGGGATTTGGAGTTTTATTTTATTTGTAACACGCCAGCAAGATTCAACAGGAGTACAAACGATGCAGAAACGAACACTTGGCAAGAGCAATTTAGAAGTCTCAGCGCTTGGGCTGGGCTGTATGGGTATGAGTTCGGCCTATGGCCCTGCCGCCGACAAGCAGGAAATGATTGCGCTTATTCGGACGGCTGTGGAACGCGGCATGACGTTCTTCGACACGGCAGAAGCCTATGGCCCGTTCGTTAACGAGGAACTGGTGGGTGAAGCCATTGCCCCGATTCGCGACCAAGTGGTGATCGCCACAAAGTTTGGTTTTGATATTGCACCTACCGGCGAAAGACGCAGCGCCCTGAACAGCCAACCCGACCATATCAAACAGGTTGCGGAGGCTTCGCTCAAGCGGCTCAAGGTTGAGGCTATTGACCTGTTCTACCAGCACCGTGTTGATCCCGATGTCCCGATTGAGGATACAGCCGGAGCGGTGAAGGACTTGATTCAGGCAGGGAAAGTCAAACACTTTGGTATGTCCGAAGCAGCCGCACAAACCATTCGCCGCGCCCATGCCATACAACCCGTTACTGCCGTGCAGAGCGAATATTCGCTGTGGACGCGAGATCCCGAAGCGGAAGTACTGCCCACCCTAGAGGAACTTGGCATTGGGTTTGTGCCATTTAGCCCGCTTGGCGCAGGTTTCCTAACCGGAAAAATCAACGAGAAAACCATCTTTGACGCTTCCGATTTTCGCAACATTTCGCCTCGTTTTACGCCGGAGGCAAGGCAAGCCAATCAAGCTGTGGTTGACCTGCTGGGCGAGATCGCAGCACAGAAGCAAGCGACACCTGCGCAGATCGCGCTGGCATGGCTGCTGGCGCAGAAGCCGTGGATTGTACCCATTCCCGGCACCACGAAGCGGCATCGTTTAGAGGAGAATATTGGGGCAACTGCCATCGAGCTTTCGCCTGATGACTTGCGAGCGATTGAACGTGCAGCCTCGCAAATTACCGTGCAAGGCGCTCGTCTCCCAGAAGCGGTACTGAAAATGACGGGCCGCTGACGACTAACCCACCTAAGAAATAAGGAGTATAGAACATGCAAATCCGTAAACTCGGCAACAGCAGCTTAGAAGTCTCGGCGCTTGGGCTGGGCTGTATGCGAATGAGTTTTGGTGACAGCCCGATAGGTGACAAGCAGGCGATGATCGCTTTTCTGCACCAAGCGGTTGAGCGCGGCATCACCTTCTTTGATACCGCCGAAGTCTATGGCCCGTTCACCAATGAGGAATTGGTTGGCGAAGCGCTCGAACCCTTTCGCGGGCAGGTGGTCATCGCCACCAAATTCGGGTTCAAACACGGTGATGGCACCGGACCAAGCCCATCTACCGGATTGGACAGCCGACCGGAGCAGATCAAGCGCGTGGCCGAGGCTTCGCTCAAGCGCCTGAGAGTTGAGGCAATTGACCTATTCTACCAGCACCGCGTTGACCCGAATGTGCCGATTGAAGACGTGGCGGGCGCGGTCAAAGACTTGATTCAAGCGGGGAAGGTCAAACACTTCGGCCTTTCCGAAGCGGGTGCGAACACCATCCGCCGCGCCCATGCGGTGCAGCCGGTGACGGCGCTCCAGAGTGAGTACTCGATGTGGTGGCGCTCGCCGGAAGCCGAAATCTTGCCTACGTGCGAGGAACTGGGTATCGGTTTCGTGCCGTTTAGCCCATTGGGGCGAGGTTATCTCACCGGCAAAATTGACGAAACCGCCACCTTCGATAAGTCGGATGTCCGCAGCACCAGCCCGCGTTTTACGCCGGAGGCTTTGAAAGCCAATAAGGTCGTGATTGATTTGATTACTCGGATTGGCGAACACAAGAACGCGACTCCAGCACAGATTGCCCTCGCGTGGCTGCTGGCGCAGCAGCCGTGGATCGTACCGATACCCGGCAGCCGCAAGCTGGAACGCCTCGACGAAAACCTCGGTGCAGTGAACATCAGCCTTACAGCGGAAGACCTGCGCGAGATTGACAGCGCCCTCGCCCAAATGTCGATACAGGGCGACCGGTATGCGGCGCAAATGAATCAGTTGACACAGAAATAAAGCGTTAGGAGATTTCGCATGACGACATGGACAAACGACGAACTCCGTAAAGTGGAGGCAGCAGAGGAACTTGAAATTGCGTCGCAGCGTGGCGATGGCACACTGCGGAAGTCACGTACCATTTGGGTTGTTCGAGTCGGTGATAGCCTCTATGTCCGTTCCGTAAATGGACGAACATCCGATTGGTTTCGCGGTGTTGAAACACGCCATGAAGGGCATATCAAGTCAGGCGGCGTGGATAAAGACGTGAGCTTTGTGGAAGTCGATACAACCGACAGCATCCACGCGCAGATTGATAACGCTTATCGCAAGAAGTACAGCCGGTATGCTGCGAATATCATCAACAGTACGCTTACGCCGAAAGCCCACTCCGCGACACTTAAATTGGTGCCGCGCTAGGATCAAATGGGGAAGATAATCGTGATGTGCGTGCCGTTATCGAGCTTGCTTTCGACGGTCAGTTTACCGCCGTGCAGCTCGATCAGGCGCTTGGCGATCATGAAGCCGAGGCCGACCCCCTGCTGCTCGTAAAAGGCACGGTCGAACTGCATGTACGCGCCGAGCAACCCCACTTGGTCGGCGCTCATGCCGCGTCCTTGGTCGCTGACGATGATATTGATCGCATCAGCCGTGCGCTGGGTTTTCACACAAACCCTTGAACCGTCGGCTGAGAATTTGAAGGCGTTATCCACCAACTCGCCGATAATTTTTCGCAGGTCGTTTTCAGAAATTTGCAGCGAGAATGCCTCGGCTTCCACTTGCACATCGGCGGCACGGTTATGCTTCGCCGCGCATTCCTCCACGGTGGACGTGATAACGGGCTTCGTGTCGCGAATGACATGGTTAAGCAGTTTGGCGAGTTCGTCCGGCGACGAAGCGATAATCTCAATCTGAGCATAAACGAGGTAATTCTCGATGAGGTGCTGCAAGCGCTGTCCGGCACGGTTGATGTTCTTGCCGTACTGGTGAACAGCCGCGAGATCAACCGGATCGGTTTGCATTTCCAGCAAGCCCGCATAGCCGACCACCTGCGACAGCGGCGTTCGCAGTTCGTGCGGCAGCGCGTACATGATGTTTTTGCGGACGAGGCGCAGTGTCGTTTCGTAGCGGTCGGCGATGGAGTGATGCTTATTAATCTGCGTGCGGACGCAGGACAGTAGTTCTTTGGTGCTGAACGGCTTGATGAGATAATCATCCGCACCCAGTTCCATTCCCTTTCGCTGATCGGCACGGGAACCGCGCGCGGTTAGAAAGACAAACGGGATGTTGTTGGTTTTGAGGTCGCTCTTAACCGCTTGGAAGACCCCATAACCGTCAATCACCGGCATGGTCACGTCGCACAGAATGAGGTCAGGAATGACATCATGCACGGCACGAATACCCCGATTGCCGTTAACAGCGGTGCTAACCTCGTAGCCTTCACTTTGCAGCACACGCAGCACTGTGTCTAACACATCAGGATCATCATCAATAACCGTAATCCGCACGCTCTGTGGACCTCACATTACAGAAGATTTTATATTTGTCATCTATAAATAATATTAATCAGAATGTTAAGCGGCAACCATTCAGGTTTCGTGCATTCCAGCTTACAACTTATTCGGAATCGCGTTTACAATAACAGGCATGACATACCCAACCATCACGCTCGTCACCCCTTCCTATAATCAGGCCGCTTATTTAGAGGCCACGATTCGCTCGGTTTTAGAGCAAGATTACCCTGCCCTGCGCTTCATCATCATGGACGGTGGCTCGACCGATGGCAGCGTGGAGATCATTCAACGTTATGCCGACCAACTGACCTATTGGGTGAGCGCGAAAGATGCTGGGCAGTCGGACGCGATCAACAAGGGGTTTGCCATCAAGCCTGCCGGGGTTGAACCCGACAACGAAATCATGACGTGGTTGAATAGTGATGATGTGCTGCTGCCGGGGGCGCTGCGCCGCATCGGTGACATCTTCACGCAGTATCCCCAGATTGACTGGCTGACGGGGCAGCCTGCGAATATGGATGTCGCGGGGAATTTACGCTTGGGGCAACTGAAAACCGGACACAGCCGCAGCCTCATCCGGCGGGGTTGGTACCACGGGCGCGGGTTGGGCTTCATCCGGCAGGAAGGCACCTTCTGGCGGCGGTCACTGTGGAACAAGGTCGGCGGTATCCATCCTGCACTGCATTACGCGATGGACTTCGACCTGTGGCGGCGGTTCGCGGTTCACGCGCCGCTGGTAACAGTTGACCAGCATCTCGCGGCCTTCCGCACGCAGCCGGAGCAAAAAACCAGCGCCCTCGATAAATACTACGCCGAGGCGCGTATCACCCTGCCAAATGCTGCGCGGCTGATTGCCCTCCCCCTCCGCGCGGTGTTCACGCTGGCAAGCTGGCCGTTTATGCCGCGTGTACTGGTCGATGATGGCAGCAACCGTTATGAGGCTGGTATACCCCTATTCCACAAATAAGATTAGTCGCCAGCAAGAATAAACGCCACATAATCGACCGCAACGGCTAACTTACGCTCGTCGCCGCCCTGCCCCGCCTCTTTCGGCACAACCACATTGTCATAATCGAGCGTCAGGGTGATGTGTCTGCCATCGCCAACCACATCCGCCGGAAGGTTGAACGTCAGCGTTTGTAGGGTATCCGGCGCAACGGTTACAGGCTCACCCAGCGGCACACCATTCGCCAGCAGCGTCAGGGTGCGCGGCTCGTAGAAGGCTTGCGCGGCGAGTGACACGCTGTAGCTGCCAGCGGGCAGATCAACATACAACTCGGTCTGCGGGTACTCGCCCGTCCAGCGCCATGTGGTCGCACCACCCACCATCTCCGGGTAATGCCAGCCCCAACCGATGTAACGTTCGTCGCCTTCCGTGCCGAGGTCGATGGAGTACGCACCGGAGTCGGTTTGCGGTGGGGTGCGGGGTGGGCAGCCTTCGGGATGCCAACTCGTGCGGTAGACAACTGCCTCATGCTCCACCCACACCGGACACACGAGGTCGGGTAAGCTGTTCAGGTAGCCGATGATTTCCTGCGTCGTTGGGCCGGAACGCCCGATCATATCTTGATGAATGACGATATAACCGACCGGCCACTCGGTAATAATCTTTCGCAGCTCCGGCTCAACCAAATCCGACTCCAAGAAGCGGCGCTGACCCAGCCACGCCAGCAGCGGGTCGTCGGTTCGCATAAACCAGAAGTGCTGGGCGTTCACGCGCGAGATATGCCCGTTGACCATACGCTTGCCGTGAATGGTGCCGTACCACTGGAGCGCGGCGAAACGCTGCTCACCGACCAAACCTTCGCCGCTGCTGCCACCGGAGGGTGACTCGATGACGACGTAATCGTACGGCTCGCGCCCCATCGACTCATAAAAGCTGTAGCGGTAGGGAATGGGCTGGATAGCATCCGGCGTATACAGCCATGAGTCGGCGGCGACCAGCAGCAGCAAAGCGACTGGCACGGCTAACCGTAAGAAACGGTGCGGCTTCAAAATAGGCGTAAGCGACATACCCACGAACAACACTGCCGGAATGGTAAACACGGGGGCGAAGCGTTCAGGGTAGCGGAACATGCCGCCGAAAATGGTGTGCAGCACGGCATACGGCATGGGGATTGGGGTCTCGCCGATGGTGATGCTTGCCCCCCCCGCCAGCAGCAGCGGCAAGATCATCAGCGCCAACCAGAACCAGCGCATCCGCGATATGCCCCTGCCCCGCCGCCACCAACCAGCCAACAGCGCGACCAAAACCAGCGGCAGCAGCACCGCGCCAACCGACACATCTTTCGGCAGGTGGCTGATGAAGCCCAGCGGGAACGGGATGGTGACGGCACGTTCCATCGGTGTGGGTGAAAGGCCAGTCGAGTCGTAACTCAGCAAGTAGCGCAGCGGCCCGATGAACCACAGCAGCACGAGGCCAACCGCAATCGCCAGCAGACCGTAAGTCACCAAGCGAACCCGCGCCGACCACGAAGGTGACTGCCACAACATTAGCAGGCCGTAGGGGACGAGCAGGAACGCGGCGAAGATGGGATATTGCAGGTCATCCAACAGCATCGCCCAGAAGGTGCAGCCGAGCAGCAGAGCGTAGAGCGCCGCAAAACGCCAGTTAGCCGCCCACACCTGCCGCGCGATTTTGCCCCACGTCATGAGCAGCAGCGGCAGCCAAAACCAGCCCATAAGGTTGATGTTCGTCCAGTAGACGCTGTTGGTCAGAAGCGGCGAGAGTTCGAGCAGCGCCCCACCGACCAGCGCCAAACCCGCCGAAACTCCTTCCTGCCGCAGCAGCAGGTACACGCTGTAGCCGCACAGCAGGTAGTTGGCGACGAATACCGCACTCATCGCCGGAACAGTGCCGAAAGCTGGTTCGAGCAGCGCCCACAGCGGATACCAGAATACCGTCAGCGTGTGGTAGACCAAGCTGGAGGTATAGGGGTACAACACGTAGTTGGTTTCGTAGATGGTGTGGCCGGCGGCGAGGGCGTGGCGCACCCACCAGAAGTTCCAATGAAAGTGGAAGTAATCAGTGGGGATGTCGCCCGTGAGGTGTGTCGCCATATTGAACAGCGGCCAATAGAGCGCCAGCAGCGCCAACCCGAAAAAACAGGCTAGCGCAACGAGGTGATGTATGCGTGATGATTGTTGTGTCATGGGCAGGAGTTTAGCGGGGATAGACGGCGCTGCAAAGGTTCGGTTCCAGAATGTCCATCCGGCCTATGGCAAGACCCGCCGAATCGCGCTGGTGAATGGGTGGGCGCATCCGCTACGCTACGGGCGACTCAACATTTAATGTAATCCAATCAGAGAGCAACATGGCCGCTAACAAGAAAGTCTTTGTCATCTTTAACCCAACAGCGGGTAACGCTGCCCAAGCGGATGCCGTACGCGAGGCGCTCAAGCGCCACTTCGACGAGCCGGAATGGGAGTGCGAAGTGTATGAAACGACTGGCGCGGAAGATGAGGATATTGCGAAGATCAGCCGAAAAGCCGCTGACGAGGGTGCGACGATTGTCGTCTCGGCAGGCGGCGACGGGACGCTAATCGGCGTAGCGAACGGACTGATTCATAAGGATATTCCGCTCGGTATCCTGCCGCTTGGCACAGGCAACGACCTCGCGCGTATTCTGAATATCCCACTGCAATTGGAAGGTGCGCTCGGCGTACTTTCCGGTGAGCATGAGGTATTCGAGATGGATGCGCTGAAGGTCAACGACTGTTACTACTTCTCGAATGTCAGCGTAGGCATTACCCCGCACATGATGAGCGACACCAAGTCGGAGCAGAAAAAGCGCTTCGGGCGGTTGGCGTATATCTGGACGATGTTCAAGCAGTCGAAGATTTTCCAGATGCGCCATTACAACCTGATGGTTGATAACCGACCGCAGCGGGTGAACGCGGTCGAGGTGATGGTGTCGAACAGCACCCTGCTCGAACGCTTTCCGCAGTTATTCGGCTCGCTGGATACGATTGCGGACGGCAAACTGGAACTCTACTTGGTGAAGGCTAAGTCATGGCGCGATTATCTCGGCCTCGCGTGGGATTTACTCCGCCGATCCCCGAAAGAAGCCAACAAAATGACGCACATTGACGCGCGAGAAAGTATCCGCATCGAGGCGGTAAAGCATTCGCAGTTGGTGCAGGCCGACGGGGACGCAATCGGGCATACGCCGGTGGAAGTCCGTTTGGAGCGCAAGGCACTGCGGGTCATTAAGCCCAAGGCCCAACCCGCAGCCGTTTAAACAGATGGATGTGAACATGATCCCAACGACCGAAGCGAACGTGCAAGCCGAAAAGCAGCTTGAGCAAAACCCCAAAGCCCACCGCTTATGGGATCGCTTAATTTTCCGGCGTATCACCAGCGCCGTGTTCTTGCTCGTAGCGCTGGCGATTTTCCTGTGGTGGCTGCCGGATATTTCGCGGCGGCAGTTGATTAACAGCATCATCGCCAACCGCCAGCTTCTCGCGCTGCTGCTCGCCTTCGGCCTCATTATGATGTCGCTGCTGTGGTCGGTGGGTCAGCGGTTGGACGTACTGCTGTTCAAATCGCTCAACGGTAGGAGTTATCGCGCGAAGTGGGTGGATTGGGTGATGTGGCTGCTGACACAATTCGGCAGCACGGCCTTCATCACAATACTGGTGGTCGTCTTCTATCTGATTGGCTACCGGCGGTTCGCGGTGGGACTCACGCTCGGCGCACTAACGCTGCTGCTGCTCGTCACCATCATCAAAGCCTTCGCCGACCGCGCCCGCCCGTTTAACCTGATGCTTGAAACGCGGGTCGTTGGTTGGAAGGAAGCGGGGTTGTCCTTCCCCAGCGGGCATACCACCCAAACCTTCTTCATGGCGACCTTAATGACCAACTACTTCCATCCCATATGGATCATCGCGGCTGTCCTGTACGCGATTGCGGCGACGGTTGGGGTGACGCGCGTTTACCTCGGCGTACACTACCCGCGCGATGTGATGGCGGGCGCGATGCTCGGCATCATCTGGGGCATCATTTCGGTGTTGGTCGCCCCCTACATCGGATAGCTGATTACTCTAAATAGGCTTCACAGGCATAGGCCGCGTCAATCACATCGTTCGGCAGGAACAACTGCTTGAACGCGCTTAACGCATCGGTTTGCGTGGCCTCATCTGCCTCTTGCGCGAGGAAAGTACGTTCGGCGTAGTCGGCGAATTCTTGCACCACCCACTCGTAACGGTAATACGCGAGCGCCGTCCAATTGATGTCTACTTGCCCGTATCCCTTAAAAAACGCCTGTTGATTGCCCTCTGCAACCTCGATACCCGCCACAAACATCAGGTCGCGTTCTTTGGGTGCGATGATGGGTTGATCCCAATCAACGACAAACAACTGCCCTGCCGCATCGAGTAACAGGTTCGCGGTATGAATATCAGCGTGGCAGAGGACAGTGGGCAGCGATTGACCCCGTAAACTATCACCCAGTTCGCGCGTCCGGTCGAGGATGCGGTGGATGATGGACTGCTGCGCCTGCCAGAACGCGGCAAGTTCTTGACGTATCGGTAGGCGTTGGTCGGCGGCGATAAGGCTTTCCACAGTTTCGATAATCGACAGCCAGCGTGAGTTGATGGTGAACGTTTCGCGCGGCACAACCTGAAGCACATCGGCAGGCAGCGCGATAGCATGAATGCGCCGGACAAGACTTCCGTACTCTACCCACTGATCGAGCGATAATCCCGCATCCATCCCATTGGTATCGCCGATATACGGATACAGGATCAGCGTAACATCATCGAGGCGCGTATAAAGGGCGTGGGTTGTGGTGGGTATGGGGGCGACGACCTGCGTCAGTCCCATCCGGTAGAGGGTGTGAGGAACGGTTACGGTTGCTGGCGGGAAAGTGCCGCGCCGCACTTTTAAGAAATAGGTTTTGTCGGCTTCCGTGGAAACTTTGTAGACACTCGCGCTGAAGTCGTTCCCCAGCGACAAGCGCTCGATACGGCGCACACGGAGGTTGTAGTCACGGTTGAGTACCTCAACATAAGCGACTTCCGGGTTACGCACGAGCCGCCTGTGCCGATAGCGCTTGCAGGTAGCTTTGCACCAGTAAGCGGAAGCTCTCATCGAGCGCAAGCGGCAGCCCAAAACCACCGGCCACTTCCAGCGAGGCGAAGCCGTGGATCATGCTGCGGAATACTCGTACCATGTGGATGGCGTTTTCATCGTGCAGCCCGTAGTAGGCCAACACCTTGAGCGAGACTTCAACTGCCTCGGCCTCGACCGCGCGGCTTTCGGCATCATCCGGCGCGGATGCCCGCAGGCTGGCAGCATACACACCGGGATGCTCTTTCACATAGGCGCGGTAAGCCTCTGCCATCGCGATGACCGCATCATCACCCGCTTTACCCATGACCGACCTGCCGAGCTGGTGGGTCAGTTGGCGACGACCGAGCAAACCGAGCTGTTGTTGTAAACCGGGCAGCCCGCCAATATGGTTATAGAGTGATGGTACCGCGACTTTGAAGTGGGCAGCCAAGGCCGCCAGCGTCAGCGCTTCTATGCCTTCACGGTCAACCAGTTCAGCGGCGGCTTGCACCACGACCTGCGGGTCTAATCCAGCTCTACGCGGCATAGGGAACCTTTATCCTCGTCCAGCATTCGTACACGCCTATAACCTTACCATGTGTTGTCGGTGCCATCCAAACGACTGGTATGGTAAAGGATGAGCAGCCTGTATCTAGCATCCATCCGGGTATTCGGCTATGATTCGGCACACATAACCTGCAAATTGTATTCGAGGAAAATATGCTGCGTAAACTCTTTTCGGTCACAGCGGTACTGGTTACGACCATCACGCTTCTCCTGACTGCCCTACCTCAACAAGTGACCTATGCCTGCCTGCCCTGCGCCTGCCCGAAGAACACCAGTGTGAATTGCTACGGCGATTATGCGCTGTATACCAAGACGCTAAAAAACGGCACCTGTGATATTGAAGTCGTCGGCATCGACCCTAAGACCGGCAAGCCCCGCAAAGCACTGTATGTGAAGGCTTCCACACTGGCGAAGCTGCCCGATAACCCCGAAGAAAACACGCTCATCGACAGCTACTACGAGTTCGCGCTGTACAAGCTGACGAGCGGCGAGTATCAACTGAACGTCGGGCCGGACTTTGAAGCGAAGGTTCACGTCATCATCTGGACGGGCTGCCCTGCCGAGAACCCTTACGAGAGTTCCTTCGTCCAAGAGAAATAAGCTGACTAGGTTGTAGGGGTTTGCTGCTGGCGAATCCCTACGCATTTTCCTCTGCCGTAAAGCACTGCCCGATATGCGTCGGCAGCGCGTCAATGCTCTGGCTGTTCTTCTCGCGGCGGTATTCGACAAGCCCTTCCTCGCCATGATTGGCCGCCCACTTCACCGCTGTATCGCGTTCGCCTACATAATCCATAAACGGTACGCCATAGCCGCAGGACGTTTGAACGCGGTGAACATCAATCACCACGATCTGCCGCGCCGCCGTGACCTCGGCGAAGTGCGGGCGCAGCGTTTCCCACTCGGCATCCGTTGGCAGCACGACCCTCCCCTGCCCATACAGGCGCAGGATGTTCGGTGCGCCATCGAACGCGCAGAACATAATTATGTTCTGCGGTCAATTATGGAATTCCCTTTAGCATGTTTGTAGATGTCAACACAGGTTTATCCTTCACTGTGGCAGCATAAAGTTTCAAAGATGGGTGGCACTAATGTCCATCCATCAACAACCAAAAACAAGAGTTCATCAAATTACTGTGTTTTTACTTGAATACCAATCGGAGTTGGTATCCCATCTATGCTTTCGACATTTTTCTCGCAAATGTAGTTGTGTAAGCCTTCTTCCCCTTTTGCTTCTGCCCATCGCGTGAGTGTATCTCGATCAGCAACAAAATCCATCAGTGGAACGCCATATCCGCACGAAGTTTGTACCATATGAATATCTGCTGTGATAATTTGGCGGGCATTGAGGTAGTTTGGGAATAATGGACTGAGTTCAGTCCATTCAAGGTCGCTTGGCAGTATGGCGCGACCTTTTCCGTACAGTCGCACAATGTCAGGCTTGCCACTGAAGGCACACCACATAAATGTTACACGTCCATTTTCATTTAGATGCGCCGAAGTTTCGTTACCACTTCCAATCAGGTCGATGTAAGCTACCTGATTTGGGGACAGGACACGTAGGCTATCCATTCCTTTAGGTGAAACATTAACATGTCCCACACCACTTAAAGGTGCACTTGCAACAAAAAATATATGCTGTACCTCGATAAACTGCTGTAAGGTGTCGCTAATACTGTCGTAGAATTTTGCCATCTTTTATCTATTCTTGTTATTTGAATTGATTTTTGTGCACATCATGTCTTTCACCATTGTATGTTTATTAATGTTTGGGAGTTGCAGCATGAAGCTGCAACTTATTTATCTCAAAGAAAATCTATTTAGCAGATGGGAAATTTTACTGCTCCAGTGAATTGGAAATAAATCCTACACAGTATATCCGGCCTTTTAAAGAATGTTGCACTTGATATTTCGTCCTATCCCCTGTTATACAGTCAAATACTGTGTCATTGGAACATACTAAATTCTACGATCTTGATTATGAACTGGTTTCAGCCTACGCCAATACATTTATCAGTCGCTTGGATACCTATCCAGTCCAAAATGCAGACGGAAGCTATGTTCGTGTTAAGCGTCCGCTTGTAACTCCTATCCTTGAAGGGCATATCAAAGGGCATATTACTATTGGCGCGTATGCCCTTAATGAAAAGAATGAAGCCCATTGGATATGTTTTGATGCGGATGATAATGACCATGCCTTTGAACTCAGTTACATGGCCTCGGACTTACGAAAATCAGACATAACAACCTATTTGGAAAAATCACGGCGAGGTTGTCATTTGTGGTTCTTTACTCCCTCAATTTCTGGCGTTGAAGCAAGGCGCTTTGGAAAGCAACTGTTGCGTGAATACAAAATTGAAGGTGTAGAACTGTATCCCAAGCAAGATAAACTCATCACGGGAACAGGGTCATTGGTACGACTGCCATTAGGTATTCATCAAGTATCCAAATACCGCTACGGCTTTATTGACTTCGACGGTCATCCGCTCGCTCCAACCGTTCGGGAACAAATGAAAATTCTCACCAGTCCAAAAAGAGTGCCACAAACATTTATTGACCAGATACTTGCAGTTGCGCCAGAAGCAAAGCCTATCTTTCCGACCAAACCCTATATCCCCCGCCCGAAGAACAGAATTGTCGGTGATACCCTATCTGAACGCATCAAAAACCGGATTAGTGTCTATGATTTTATCAGTCAGTATATTGAAATTAATGAGCGCGGATTTGGCTACTGCCCGTACCACGATGACCAGAAAATGAGCTTTGGTGTCAATCAAGAGCATAACTTTTGGAACTGCTTTGCCTGTGAAACGGGTGGCTCAGTGATAGATTTCTGGATGAAGTGGCGTGCGCTTCATGGACAAGACCCAGACTTTCGGAAAACCATGATTGATCTGATTGGCCTATTGAATATGTAAGAGTTGATGGGCGTTTGAGAATGCCTGTTTTAGCCCTTGTAATCCCCTTTACAGGGCTTGAAAGGAAAAGACTATTATTGAACCAAAGGAATATCAAAACGGCTGTAAAAGCGGTCAAAACCCAAAATCGCTTGTATGTTGTAACGACGAGCAGCAATGACGTTGGCACAGTCAATCAGACTTATTTTTTCAGTTCTTTGAGTAAGAAATAATTCCTCTGCCTGTTGTCTGACCTGTTCCACAATTTCAATCACGGGAAAATCGCTGGTGTGAATGTACCGCAAAAACTGACAAGCATTTTCTTGAGAATAGTGACGGCTGAGTAAGGTGGTTGTTTCCGCGATCACGTAACTGGTCGTAGTGAGTTTACCTGCCATATCATCGATCTTTTCGAGTGCGGATTTCACCTGAGTATGATGAGCGTCATTGGCAATTAACCAGCCGATAAAGGCATCACTATCAACTAAGATAGTTGTCCCATTATTCATGCTTCTCCTGAGTAGCTTGCCCACTTCCCCATCCATACAAGAATTCATCTATGGTTGCCGAGGCATCTTCTGTTCCCGTTGAAACGATACCTTCTAGCTGCTTCAAACCGTCAAACACACCCCGTCGCTTGCGTTCTTGCAAATTATCAATGATGGGCGTTAGATAGTCTTCGATCAGTTGACTCATCGGTTTTTGGTGTTGGTCGGCGACCTGTTTGAGTTTATTGTGAAACGCAGGGCTAAAATTTACGGTGGTTTTGACAGCGGCTTGCATATAGGAGCAGCATATCAGGTTCAGAATCCGGTTTCAAGCAGACCCTTACAGCATATATGGCTGGCTCTCCCTGAATGACCGGTTGTTGACATTTTTTGGAGTATGTTCTAAGTTGGGTTCAGGGGTGTTTCGTACCCATTCAGTACCACTTATGGACAAAAACTTACTGACCAAGCGCAAAAATGAAGCACTCATCAAAGTGTTAGTTCCTTCTGACCTCAAACACGATTTGTTGAGACTTGCTGCTTCCCGCAATATCTCCTTGTCTGCCTTACTTCGTCTCATCGTATCGGAATATATCAAACTTAGACGTTAGTGTATGGTGATTTCAATTGCTAATCAGAAGGGTGGAGTAGCGAAAACTACGACTGCCATCAATCTTGCCGCTGGCCTTTCGCTTGAAGGTTACAAGGTGCTGCTTATTGATGCCGATCCCCAATCGAATACAACACAAGTATTCATTCATCCCGATATTGAAATCAGTCTCGAAAAATCGCTGTATAACGTAGTTATGAAGTTTGCCCCATTGCCAGCCGTTATTGCTGAAACTCGATACTCAAACTTACACTTTGTCCCCTCACATATCCGATTATCCGGTGTAGACTTGGAACTGGCCCAAGCACTCGATAACCGCAGCGCCCGCCTCAAACGAGCAATTGATGATGTGCGCGACAAGTACGATTATGTGATTATCGACAATCCCCCATCGCTTGGCTTGTTGACCATTAACTCCTTTGTCGCCAGTGATAAGCTGCTCATTCCAGTGTCAACAGCTTTCTTTGCACTAACAGGCTTGGTACAGCTTCAAGAAACCATTCAGATGGTCAAACAGACCCAACTCAATTCACATCTCGATATTCTCGGTGTTTTATGTACTTTTTCTGAGCATACGAACGTCTCACGGGATGTTGAGAAGCAACTTCGAGAATTCTTTGGCGGACTGGTTTTCCAAACGGTTATTCCCAAAAACACGGCCCTTGAAGAAGCGCATTCTCGCCATACCCATGTTTTTGATTACTCGCCTAAAAGCAGCGGATCATTAGCGTACAAAGAACTGACAAAGGAGGTTATTGCCCGATGAAAAAGTCTGGGCTTGCTGACAGCCCTTTCTTCACAAAGCCTGTACCTCCCGCCCCTGTCTCAGAACCGGTTGTGCTTGACGAGTCACAAGGGTTTCCTTCTCAAGATGTATTCAAACGCACAGACGCACAGACGCACGAACGCACAGTTGATCGTTTGCACAAACGCACGAATGAGCATTTGAGCGAAAGCACAGATGCACAAATACGCAGTCGTGCGAATGCACAAAAACAAATCGGAGCTAAAGCAATTGAACGTTTAGTAACACGGGAAAGTTTTGACATTTATGAAGATCAACTTGAAACCTTTGAGCAGCTACGACTTCACCTCAAAAAAGCACGGGGAAGACATATCGGAAAAGGTGAACTCCTGCGAGAACTACTTGACCAAATTCTGCTCAAAAAATGAGCAGTCGTGCGAACGCACAGATGCACAAATGCACAGTCGTGCGAATGCACGAACGCACAACTTTAGAGCCTCTTGACAACCCAAACTCCGCCGATTCATGATAGTGAGTAAATCCTTTGAGTTAGTAGGGGATAGTGGTCGGAAAAATCTGAACCGTTGCCCTCTGAATAATCAAGAGAGGTCGCGCGGGGAACAGTGTCAACGGGGACACCACCACCCAGACAATGCTTGAAGTCGAACACCAACGCTTAAAGGTCGCGCCGTCAGAAAAACTCTGACAGGAAATTTGAGGTGGATAAAAAACAACGCCTCGAAAAATATTCCGAAGCGTCGTTTATCGATTTGCAACAAGATCAAACTATATATCTATAACTAAATATATATTTTAATCTACGCAAGTTGCGAACGCAACTTGAAAGCAAATCAGTCCTGTTGCATCTTGAAGCCGTGTGGATAACTTGTCTTGTTAAAGGTGGTGTTCGGAAACAACGATATATCCTATAGCCGATCTTCTAGGTAAGAGCCTGTTTTCGCTACTTTCCGGTTCGCCTGGATACAAACTATTTCATTCTGTCACACCACTGATACTAATCCCAATACCTATCATCTTCCACATCGGTGGTTTCCAAAGCGGTTGGCTGTGGCTGTCCTGCTGCGCTGTACTGCCCCATCTGCACACGCTTTAAACCCACCACCGAATTGTCAGATGATCCCCGTCGGGCCTTGATGAGTACCTCAAAGCCCGACTGCCCACGCCACCGCCGCCTCTCTCCCACAGCCCTTGTAAAAGTAAACTCCGCACAGCGGACTTTGGACTTTTTAAAGGTTTGAGGGTTAAGGGGAGAGGCGGTTCCCAGTCTGGGTACAGACTGGCGGGCGCGGCGACTGAACGGGTCAAGCCCGTCCAGCCTCACGCTTGACGCGGGCAGTCGGCCTTACGGCTCGACGGGGACGGCGAATATCGAAGTGGCGAGAATCACGCCTTTTTCCCAGTTTTATGTCTTATAGAAGCACCTATTTATGTGTCCACGCCCGTCTATCGCTTTACAAAACAGCGTGGAACACCTATTGTTTCACGATCTATTCCATTCATCATTCTTGTTTTATAAACGTCCTCTTATGGGCTTTTATTGCCTTAAATGACCTTTTAACAACCCGTTCAACAATTCACTTCTCCATTGTGGCATATGAAATTGGCAATCGCATAGAGATTTTTGGCACTCGTTTTGCCTTACATTCCAATTACCGTAGGCAGACTGTGGGGTATAATCTCCTCAAAATACGGTTGGAAAAGAGGGTAGAAGCATGAGCCAGTCGAAAAAACCTCGTTTACCGCGTGCCAAGCGCGTGGCCGAAACCGAGCGTCCCAATATGGTTTTGACTGACCGCGATTGCGATATTTTGAAGCTGGTCAATGACTGTCGTCTGCTGCGAGGCAGTCATATCGAATCGCTCTTTTTTCAATCGCAGTCAACGGCACAGTTTCGTTTAGCGCGCTTGTTCCATCACGAGTTTTTGGAACGTCATTTTTTGTCCGTTGTTTCAGGCGGCCCTGCCTCAAGTCCGGCTCTTTACAGCTTGGGGAAGCGGGGAGCGCATGTTCTCATTAACAGTTTTGGCTACGAACGATCTGATATTCATGTTATCAAACGGGATGCGGTGGGTTGGCATGTTGTTGAGCATGTAATGATGATTAATGATGTTCGGGTCGCGATCATGCAAGCGTGTCGGAAAGCGGCGATAGACCTGCTTGAATGGCGTGAAGAAAACACCTTTCGGGCAAAACCCGATTACGTAGACATCAAAGACAAACGAGGGCGACTGCACAAGAAGCCCGTCTTGCCAGACAGTTACTTTTGTCTTGATACACCGAAGGGTAAAGCGCGTTTTTTCTTAGAGTTAGATCGGGGAACGGAAGTCTTGTCGAAGGTGACACCGCAGCTTGAAGTTTATGAAGCCTATACCGCTAGTGGTCAATATCAGGAACGGTTTCAGGCCAAGAGTTTACGCATTCTGATAGTCACTACTACACACAAGCGGCTGAATAACCTGAAATCACTTGCCCGAAAGGTGGAAGGAGATCGCAAGTATTGGTTCACGACCTTTGAGCAACTGAACGCCCAAACGGTGCTGACGGCTCCAATATGGGAACAGCTTGACAGTCTGACACATTTACCACTGATTAGTATTGAGTAACGGTTTGGCCTAATGCCAGTGACTTGCACTGGATGATTGAACCTGTTAGCGTACAATTATGTCGGTTCCTCATTTGAATTCAACACCATCGCCACAGCCAACCCAATCGCATATACGGCTTGTCACACCTATTCCACGATATGAACGCGCTCGACCCTCAGACCTGCCCGTTATGCGCCTTACAGACCGCGACAGACGTATTTTAGAAGCCGTTCACGCCTATGACGGAATGCTCTCGGAAAATCAAATCCGTGCTTTGTTTTTTACAGGGCGTACTGCGACGCAAGTTCGGTTGATGCTTCTGTATCAACATGGCTATCTCAACCGACCTGATCGGCGACAGCGAGCAGCCTTACCTGCCATGATCTATTGGCTCTCTGAAAAAGGAGCAGCCCTTGTTGCAGGCTTATATGGACAACATCTTTCTGAATTTACGTGGCATAAGCAGCCCCGCATGATGCAGGTAGAGCACGATTTGGCCGTCAATGATTTACGCATCCTGATCCAAAAAGCCTGTCACAGTCTCCCTCAGTTTGCACTCAAGCAGTGGATAGCCGCCTCTGAGTTTCATGCCGCCCCTGATAGGGTAGAGTTTGTATTACCCAACAAAAGTAAAGCGACCCGCTTTATCCGTCCTGATGGCTACTGTGTGATCTCAAAGAGCGATTACACCTCACGGTTGTTGATTGAGGTCGACAGGGGAACAGAAGACAACGGCAGAATTACCATTGAGAAGCTGCTTCCCGGCTTGGCGTATATCAGGAGTGAGACGTACAAAGCGCGATTTGGCTTTAGCTCAGGTCGCTGGATATTTGTGACCACCAGTGACCGCAGGCTGAAAAACATGAAACAGGCGGCTGAAGTGGCACTCAAACAAGATGCTAAACTCTTTTACTTCACGACCTTTGAACGGATTACGGACGAAACGATCTTTACCGAGGCTATTTGGTTGCGTGGCGGTGACGAGGTTGCGACCACGTTGTTTCCTGTTCAATGATTGTATGCTACCTAAATACGGGTCAAGATTGAAAACATCAGTATAATGATGAACACTACGACATTCATTCCAAAGTATATTTTTGTTCCCGTATACAAACTGAATTCATCTGGTAGTGCAATTTTTCTTCGAGTTATAAAATGGACGATACATCCACAAAAATAGGAAAACAGGATTATTACTGACAAATCCTTCCTTAGCGAAAATGATTGAAAATCTCTTTCAACGTTCGTGAAAATTTGGGGGAGAAGTCCATAAGTCACCCACGACAAGATCAGATTGAAAACAAGAAAAACGACACAGCGATAAAGAATGTTACTATTACTCATGTAAACAAGGCATCATGGATAGCCGACACCTTGTTTACATCATAGGTCTACTGGAATAGAAGAGCAAGACTATTTGCACATTCCGCAGCATCCTCAGCATCCATACCAACAATGATGAGTTCACTGGCGATCACCGTAATCACAATTCGAAGCGGTATATTAGGATTGATTTGATTTGCAACCGCTACGAGAGCCACCAGTCCTTGCGTGACAGGTACAGCACAATCAGCGAGTAGACCCGCTACTTGCAACTCAATATCATGCTTTATTTGTGACGCTTTATATGCACTGTATCCGGCATTTTTCAAATTGGTTTCGATTAGGTTTATGAGTCTCAGTTGTTCTTCGGTATACATTTGTGCCGATCCAGCACTGGTTCCGCCTTCTGAAAAATCGGGCAAAACACAGTGAGACGTGCTTTGAGTCTGCGGAACCACATACATCAAACTTGTATCACTAATCGAAACCAAATCGCGGGAGACCCATCCTAATTTGCCTTTATGATTGACTTGCAACCACGAACTGTCGCTATTTTTACCTTCAATCACATAGGTTGCGCCTATCCATGCCGTACCGATTTGGTCACAGCTTGTACTTGGGCCGCTACGTATTCGCGCATTATCTGTGGTCGTTAATATGGGACGAGTCGCACTACCACTGTTGGATGTATTTCCACCGGATGAATACGGTTCAATAAAGTATTTATTTGCACTGCCTTCAGCCGTCCAACCTTGTTGACCATTCGCGGTTTGTATTTGCCACTAGGTATACCCACTGTTACATTTTGGCCCACCGATTATTTGGAAGGTATATCCTTCGGGCATACTCATAACAACAGAAGCATCCGAATTGGGGGCAGACCGTAGTCGGGTTGTTGTCCCATCGGTGTAGGTCGTTCGTCCCTGTTGCCCAACAGCGATATGGGTTGTCCAGCCTGAACAAACGCTGTCCGAAACGGTACTTGTCGTGTTGCCTGATGTGGAAGGTTGTGATGAACATTTCCAGCCATAAATGTCTGAGGGATTGGGTAAAGTAGGATTAGGACGGGAACTGCCAAACACTTCGTTGCAAGCGGTTTGGAAATTGATACGGAACGATAGTCCGCTATTGGTATAACACTGCCAACTATTCGGGTCATTCCCGTTTGTTCGAGCATCATCATACCCTTTGGCTTTGCAATACAAACCCAGATTGATACCCCCATCGCTGTATCCGGCATCCCATGTATTCGGTAATACTTGTGGTTGATTATTTGGCGATTGCGACGACTGAATAACGCAGGGTTTACTCATCGCTTCTTCGGGCGAATGCACATTGCAGAGTTCGTAATAGCGCAATTGGATAATCGAACAAGCCATCCAGTCGTTACGGGTTATCGCACTATCGCTGTCCCGATCCAGACTTGGGGAGGCAGGGGGAACCGTCTGACCCATTTGACCTTCATAATCAGTGACGTTACACCATTCTGGGGTTTGTGCCGACACGCCGAGAGGCAAACAAAAACACCAAAAGAGCCATGCCAATAAGAACAATCGAACAACTCGTGTTGTGAAATGCCGCATAATTTCACCTCGGCTCAGTAAAAACGTTACTTACGTTGATCCGTCGAAGCAATTTAAGGCCATGATGTGGAATGAAGAGAGCAAAGGAGAGGTAGGACACAAATAATGATTCAGTAGTGTACCTAAAATTACTATTTTCGCTAATCGCGTATAGACATCATCCAATCGAGGACTTTGGTATAGTAAGATGACCACCGCGCGGAGTATGGATGAGTCCTAGCCGACAGCCTGTGGTCAAGAGGTTGCGGTTTCCGTGAATACCTGTCGAAGCGGAGAACAGGAAAACCAGAAAGGAACAGGACTTTTCTGCCTGCTTCAAGGACGTGCTTTGTGCGGTGGATGAACTGATCTCGTTATTCAGTGCTTGACTCGCATATCGCCAGTGTTTAGACTCATAGGAATTGCTATGAGTCATAAATATCCATCATCTCGTACAACCCTCTATGTCATTTTGTGGCATTATAATCGGCACAGAGAACTTCAACGGCTCTTGTATTGGGCGAAACAAAAACAATTAAAACATCCTCTGTGTTTATACCGTTCACGGCTTGAAGATGAAGCGATATGCCTCAATCGGTATCAATTGCATTATCCGCGATTAGCATATGCCGCCTATATTATTCACTTGTTGAATAAGGTGTGTTTTCCCCCGACCCACTATCCTAAACGTGGAAGTGCATCTGGCTACACGAGACGCGCCATACTCGCCAATGGATCATCAATTTCTGATCGTTGAATAGTGATATGAGTACGAGGTGACAACAGTTAGACAGCTATCTTTCACTGTATTCCAAAATCTTTACAACGCAAATTTCCCCTCTGAGATCATTCTCGTTATACTGGTCTTGATCGCAGCGTTGAACGCCATATCGCTCTCTCGCGTGTCAATAAATATTTGACCTTGGAATTTGCTGGAGGGTAGGAGATGCCACGACGCTACTATTATGATGACCATCATGCAGCAGATGAATTTGCAACATGGGCGCTCGTTTTAACCACTGGCGCGTTGATTGAACTGATTAAGGCGCTCCGCCCTCGCCCTGCTGTGTACACGCCCGAAGCGCCGGACAGTCCGAAGCAGGTGCAGCCGTTAACCCAAGCGATTGGCAATGTCTTCAAGCAGCTTAAAGGCACGGACTGGTCGAAAGTTAAAGCGCCGAAAGTTGATCTTTCCGATCCCCTTAATCCCAAAGCATCGTGGGCGGAAGCGGAACGTCCACAGGTCAAAACCCTGCTGCCAACCAGTTCATTCCTGTTTCCACGCATGGTTGGGATGCCGATGAGTTATGTCGTCTACCCGCCGCAGGTGACAAAAGACGCGGCCAGTCATATTCACTTTCTGACCACCCTCTTACGCGATCATCCGCGATTGGCTTTTGAAATCGTGGCGGAACCCACTACGACGTATTGGCGCATCACGGATTTAGAAGGACGCTATAGTGCCAATGTTATCATGAGCAACATCGGGAGTTATCTGGAAGGCGCGACCATTGTTCAAGTCGATCCAACCGAAGTCAAACCACGCCAATTCCCTTATTTTCGGCAACTGCTGACCTTTGGACTCAAGAACGAATATCCGGCTCCCATTCCCTTTTTGCATGACCTGACTTTTGATCCGATGAAAGTCATTGCCAAGCGGTTATCGCACCTTGACCCTCAACTGGAAGAACGGGTGGTGTACCAAATGTTTGTGATGACCCCTTCGGTTGAGGCACAAAATCGGGGGAGTAACCGCTTACGGGAAGGCATGGTCAAACCCACCTCCGGTTTTTACCCCAAAGACGATCCGCTTTCGGCGTTTGACCGCACCTTGATTGATACCAAAATGGCTGCCACACTCTACCATTGTTTTATCGGCATGACCCTTGAAAGTCGTGACGAAAATCGGCTTAGTGAACTGGCGATCATCGCCCGCGATTTAGAACTCATCACCACGCCACGTCACAATGGCCTGACCCTCATTGGCTCCAAAGCGATCCAACGGATGGTGCAGAATGAAGCGGAAGATAGTGTGGCGTGGTTTGAAATGCTGCTCTCCGCCCTCGTCCAATCCGGTTCACCCAATTGGCGACAATTACTCTCGGTGTTGTCTCCGGCTGAAATGGCAACGCTGTGGCATCTGCCGGATGACAGTTTTACCTCCCCCAACATCGTATGGGCCGGTTCAGATGTGCCTAAAGAAGTTACTGATCCCAAGAGCGCCAACGGTGTCATTTTTGGCGACGGTAAATTAGCCGGACAGCGTGTGCCGCTGTATCTGGCGGAAAAAGACCGCGATACCCACGCCTATGTTGTGGGCAAGACCAAGATGGGCAAATCGACACTGCTTCACAATCTGATCCATCAGGATATTGCCGCAGGACGGGGAGTAGCCGTCATTGACCCTCACGGGGAACTCATTGATCACATCTTGGCAACCAGTATCCCGGAGGAGCGATTGCAAGATGTCGTTCCCGTCCGCTGTGGTCAGGGCGACCCACCTGTGCCACTTAATCCTTTTCGTATTCCCGAAGGCTTATCGAAAACGGCGGCTTTCAATTACCTGTACGAAACCCTCCATAAAATCTACGACAAGATTTGGCTCGATGGGCAAAGCGACATGGTACTCCGTAATGTGCTGTCGGCGTTGCTCTACGACCCCGAAGCCACGCCCCGCGACATCCGGCGGTTATTCACGAATGAAGCCTACCAGAAGAAGATCGTGAGCCTGATTGAAGAACAAGACGGTTCGACTAGTCTCTCCGATTACTGGCGCGACTTTGCCGAAAAATCAGTCGGGGAGCGGAACAAATTGTTCAGTCCGATTGAATCGCGTACCAATGTCTTTTTGGGCAACGCGCTCATTGAAAGTATGACGTGTCACCCGCGCACCCTTAACCTCAAGCAGATGATCGCTGAACGCAAGATCATCCTCATCAATCTGGCAGGCGATGAGATTGTCAGTGAAATCAATAGTTTAGGTGCAATCTTCTTCACCCAGTTCTTGCTTGCCAGTCAAGCCTTAGGCTATCAGTCGGGTGACGCACCGCCCCGCTGCTACCTCTATGTGGATGAGGCTCATCGCTTCACCACGTCTCCGGTAGCCGATATGTACTCCAACCTCAGAAAGTTCGGCTTATCGTTAACGTTCTCCAACCAATACCTCAAACAACTCTCGGCTGAAACATTAGAAGGCATTTGGGGGAATGAAGGCACACTCTTTATTTTTGAAGTGGGTCAGCCGGATTTGGTTGATCTTGCGCCCAAAGTAGAACCGGGCATTCCGCGCAGTACACTCCTCAACTTAGGCGCACATCGGATGGTGGTCAAGATGCGAGCCAATGGGCGTTCGTTACCGGCCTTTATTGCTGAAACCCGCGCCAAGCCAACGGATGGCATACCAGCGATTATCCCATCCAATACCCTCACGAACTATGGATTTCAACCCCTCAGTGAAACCCGCACATGGCTCAAAGCTCGTTACGTGGTGTCGAAACCGCTACTTGAAGAAAAGCCGGAAAAGAAAGTGGGCAAAACGAAACCCAAATCGGATCTGGGCGACTACGAATAACTAAAGGACAAGTTTAGTTTCGTATCAACTTCGTTGTAACACAGCGGATCAAATTTGACCCGTTGAACCGTTCGTATTTTCACCTTTGCGCCTCATAGAACAAATATTCAAACCAAATCCTAACGATTTCCATACGCTTTTTGTGCTTTACAGAAAGAATTTTCGTTCTATACTAATGGTTTGTAAATTGTTACATCATTAGTCTGTCGCTCATATCTATCTTTAACTTGATGACAAAGAAGCATCGTCATCCCCTATCTTTGAACTATACCCGCTGAGGACTACACATGCGCTACCAAACAACGCACGAAATCTATCAATTTCTTTGGGACTACTATCAGGAGCACGGGTTTGCCCCTACTTACCGCGAAATCGCTGAGTCATGTTTTATCGCTCACACTGGTGTTGCCAGTCACCTTGATCGCCTAACACGGTGGGGTTGGATTACCCGTGAAGAAGGAAAAGCCCGTAGTATGCGTCCACTTCAAGACCCAACCACTGTGTTAACTCCCGAAAACCCTCAGAAAAACTGAACATTTGTTCATTACATTTGTTCACCACTTGTAAGAACTTGTGTGCTATCCTGATTTTCAAGTCAGGCTGATGCAGTTGACCGTCTAAAAATCAAAAATAGTTCATTGCGGTCAACTGGCACAGCCTTACACTCACATTTTTGGAAAGCAGGAAGGAACATAAGGTATGACCGCTATTTGGACGACCCCCAAATCATGGGCAACCAGCGAGCTATTGACCGCTGCGCTGCTCAACACCCATCTTCGTGACAACCTCGATTGGTTGAAAACGCCGCCCGCTGGAATCGACACCGCCATGTCAATTGCTACCACCAGTGCAACACTGGTTGATGTAACCGGGTCAGCAATCTCGGTCACGACCACGGGCGGTGGTTTGGATGTATTTTTTACGGGTGCCATTTATTCATCGGGTATTGCCACGTTGACTTATGCACTCAACATTGATGGCATCATACCTGTGACATTCAATCTCGTTTCACCAGCAGCAAACACATTGCTCAACGCCTCATTTGCCTACCACATCGCCGGGGTATCGGTTGGGGCGCACACCCTGAAAATGCAGGTTTCTACCAATGCAGGGACGGTCACCATCACCGGAACTGAACTATACGCTGTGGAACGGGGGGCATAATGTCGAAACTCATCACAACTTCACTGGTAACAGCAAACATCGAGGCGCTTGACCAAGCCCTCAAGACAGCCCTGACTGAAGCGATTTGCTTTGGCGTGGCGGCGGACAAAAACGGTTACGCTATTGTCCTCGACGACAAGGCCACCGCCGCACAGGTCAATCAAGCGTTAGCGATTGCCGCCGCTCATGACCCGAATGTGCTGACCGCCAAACAGCAAGCCGAAGTGACCCGCGCCGCCAAACTCGAACAGATGCGCCGCGACTACACTGCCGTTGACTTCGACCTGTCCGCCTACGGCAGCCAACCCGCGCTCATCCAGAAAATGGCGCAGAAAATCGCGTGGATGGAGCAGGAAATCAACCAGCTTCGCAGCCGCATCAGCGGTTAACAAGCGGGAGGACACCATGAATTGGCAACGCGACTACCGCGATTTCAAGAAGCGCAAACTGAGCGCCAGCAGCGACGGACGCGGCATCAAAGTGGCCGCCACCGCCAGCCCCGGCACGCTCATCCACCAAGCGCTGCCCAACGTGGCGGCGAATGAGTGGGACGAGGTGTGGGTGAAGGTGGTCAACACCTCCGGCAGCGCCGTCAAGCTGACGATTGAGTGGGGCGGCACGGGCAGCCCCGATGACCAGATCGAGATCACCATTCCGGCTGAAAGCGGGCTGACCGAGGTGATCCCCGGCTTGGTGCTGCAAAACAACGCGCAGGTGAAAGCCTTCGCCGCCACCGCCAATGTGCTGGTCGTGCATGGCTTCGTCAACCGTTTTGAAAATACACCGTAACGAAAGGAGAAAGTATGGCATTAGCAGGCGACCATGTGCAGGTACTCGTTGGTGGCTATGAACTGACCGGGGATATGAACCGAGTCACCGTCAATGACACCTACGACATGCACGACATCACCGCCTTTAGCGATGGGGCGCACCGCTTCATTCAAGGCCAGCGGAAGATCGCGCTGGAACACGCCGGTTATCTGAACAGCCAAGCGGCGGGTTCGCATCCTGTCCTCAAGGATGTGCTGGTCAACGGCATCGTCTCGGTGCTGCTGGGGCAAAACGCCCCACCCGCCGTCGGTGACCCGGTACACAGCTTATCCGCGCTGCAAGGCAAGTACAGCACCCTGCCGGAGGTGAGTAAGGTGGTGCCGTTCGGGGCGCAGTTTGCCAACAGGGGCGACCTCGGCGGTTGGGGGGTGATGTTGACCCCACCCGTGACGATCACCAACACCTCCACGGGCAGCGGCGTGGATGAAGGGGCAGCCACCACCAAAGGCGGCGCGGCCTTCCTCCACATCTTGCAAGTTCCCTCGCCGGATACCTACACGGTCATCGTGGAGGGGGCGACCAACGCGGGCTTTAGCGTGGGTTTGGTGACGCTGGCGACCTTCACGCTCAACGGCTCGGCGCTCGGTTCGGAACGCATCGCTATCAACGGCAATATTCCGCAGTACACCCGCTACAAGGCAACGCGCAGCGGGACGGCTGCTAACGCTTTCAAGTTGGCGGTCGGTCTGGTTCGGTTCTAAGTATGAAAAGTCGGATGCGATTTATCGCGTCCCTACAAAAATCCGGTTGTGTAGGGACAGCATACATGCTGTCCGCCATGCCCAGAATACTTTTCATATGGCTTCTAGCTATCAGTAGTTTGTATCGCATCTATCAAATCAACAAGGAGAATGAGAAATGGCATTAGCAGGCGATCATGTGGTGGTGAAGTTGGATGACAGCAGCGGCACGCTGCGAACCTTCGCGAATGGCGACATCAGCAGCATCGACCTCCCCCTGACCAACGACCAGCACGACGTAACCGGCTTCGGCGACGTGGCGCACAAGTTCATCAATGGGCAGTTGCAAGCCCCGGTGACGATCAAGGGTTTCTTGACGACCACCGCCCTCGTCGGCACGCACACCGTCCTCAAGGGCGCACACGCGGCGGGCACACAGGTGTCGTTGGAGGTGCAGGTGGGCAACAACACCGCTCCGACCACCGGCGACCCCAAGTACACGGGTGAGTTCTTCGTGGAAGCCTACAAGCCGGTCATCGAGACGGGCAAGGCGGTAATGTTCGAGGCCACCCTCAAACCCGCCACCAGCACTGCCCCGGCGTGGGGTGTCGTCTAAGGCGCACCTAAATAAACCTAGACTGCCTATCTATAGGTAGGCAGTCTACTCTCATCAAAACCACTACTAAGTTGGGAATAGGTAGATGTCATTATGTCTTTACTAACTGTAAATTATATTGTCAATGAGAATGACACTTGGGAGTCAATTGCTAGCTACTATGGCATTACCGTTGATTTGCTAAAAGCCTATAACCAACCAGCCATCGATTTATTTGGTTCTAATAAATTAAGACCCGGATATATTCTTAGCATTCCCATTGCACCAACAGGCGGGGAATGGACGATTACATCTGACGCAATGACGGGGCAATCAACCGTAACAATAAATCAGATTGACACTTCGAGTATCCCTAATAGCAATTATGCACCTTCACTTGGCAAGAGCGAATATATCACTGGTCTTGTAGACGATAATTACATTATTACCAATTTTACAACACTAGATGAACGTATCATTCCGGCATCGTTACCAAACTCGATTGTCCGCAATCCAAACGATACAGTTAATTTTCTGTTGTGGCATGAATATATTCAGGATAATCCTTTTACAAGTCTTATAGAAAGCGACTATGCAGCTTTACAAGACCAATTCGTTAAAGATTTAATCGCTGGAATCGCCAAATTCTCTGGATATACATCATTACTGCCAGAAGGCACCGCCGCAGATTCCGGCATTCCTTCGTTGAGTGAAGTTCGAAAACCGACCGATCAAGAAATTCAAGATGCCTTGTTAAGGGCTTATGAGGCTGGGAAAATTTCGGCGGAAGACCTCGCGCATTTAGCGATTCAAGTCACTGGAAGCGCGTTGGACTCGATTCCCTCGAATCGTTTTATTGAATTTGGCCCACCTAATGAATCGCTCGAACGTGAACGACGATATTTATTGGCGAATGACCAAGTGCGACACGAAAATGGTGGATTAATTATTACTCATCCAGATGGATCTGAGGAGTTTATTGAAGGCGGCGCTATTGGAACTGAGCTTTTGTCAATCAAGGAACTTGCAGACAGACAAGAATATATGAGCCTTTATGAAGAAGCAGGCGACTTCATGTATCTTGCATCTGACTTCTTAATGGGTAGCAATATTGATAAAGGATTTGCCGATTTATTGCAGACTTGGGATGGGTTGGCTGAAGCCGCACTCTTGCAGCAGCTTGACAACGAAATTCTGGTTATGCCGCCAGATGTATTGGGGTTATCGACCACTACGGTCACGCAGAAATTTCGTGCCTATCATAATGCCATGCGCCGAATTTGGGAACAAAAAAACAATCGATATGAGTTTTTAATTCAGCAAGATCGTTTATTTCGAGATGAAGTAGTTACTGATCCTGAACGAAGCTCATTGGAAATGCTCGTTGGATGGTTGGCGATTCCAATGGGGTTTGCAGGTGAACCATGGGAAACCTTAATCGATGCTATTCAAGCGCTACTTGGTGACCCTTTCGCAGCGGCTGCACTGGTTATACCGTTTCTTACCGGAGGCGAACTACGGTTGGCAGACGAGATAGTAGACGGGGTTGATACTGCTAATGGACTGCGGCGATATTGGGAGTTCGCTGATGAATTTAGTGATGGAAGCCGCATTATGCTCCGTTGGGGTGATGAGGGATTAATTGTTGTTAAGAAACCGGTAGGCGGAATTAGTGCTAAAATTACTGTAGATTGGTCTCGAGCTAACTATAACATTTTTGATCCAAATGATATTGCAAATATTGAGCAATTGCGGCTTAAATTTCTTAGTAAAAATGACACAGGTAAAGTTATACAGACAATACAAAGATTTGGACTTTCTACTGATTCTGCGACAGTTAATCTCATAAAGAAATATAATTTCGATTCGCCGGGTATCAGTTTTACATATGAGAATTACCTTGCATGGAAAAAGTTAACCAGTGGTGAAGCAACCATAAACGACGTTTTGTATTTCTATCATGAAAGTAACGAAGTCAAATACCTACAACAGTCAGGATTTAACTATTTAGGAAGTAAATTTGTTAGCGTAGAGGATAAAGGGTTCCGTAATTGGGAGCAAAACTTTCAATATTATTACAGAATAGCGCACAGTGAGGCATTGTCGGCTGAATACGATTTGCTTGCAGAAACCATAAATAAATTAACATTGGGTGAAGTAAAAATCTCCTACCTTCAAGTAGCTGCTTCCGACCCTACAAATCGTGGTGAAGAAGCTTTACAGTATATGCTAGTTGATGACAAATATTTCCTTAGTGAGCATCCGTCACTAACTAATTGGAAGCGATCAGAACAAATTGTCAACATTAGCACTAAACTGGGTAAATGTTTAGGAATTAAGACAGACGCTGTTACCCTGTCTCAATTAATAGCATCTGTGCGGGCAATGCCACTGAGCGCTGATTGTTTATCAAGGATTTCACGATGACTGAAAGAGTAGAGGAACTTCGAGAAACGGTTAAAAACGATGATGTTGAGGAACTAGCCATTCACCTCCGCAGCTTACGTGAATGGTTTGCAACCGGCGATTTAGAAATGATAGCCCTCTTGGAATCGTTAATGGATGACACTAGGCTATGTATTGTAGATATTCCTTATTACATTGGTGAAATTCGGTATTTGGCCGCACAAGCACTACGCTATGAAAGGTCAAAAGCGGTGATCAAAATACCTATAGAACGACAAATTATGCATCCAATGCAAGTGGGCGAAATTGCAGAACTGGCAAGAAAATACGGTATTAACGAGACGAGAGCTTTCAATAAGCTAAAGAAGCTAGTTGAACTTGACGTTGTACCAACTATTAACATCAAGATATAGCTTGAATGTTATATAGGCAAATACGATCAGTAAAAGCATTCACGAAAACCAAGTTCTCTTACTGAGACAAGATGGAGGAAAACTAATGGGTGTAGACGGACGACCCGGTGAAAAACCACAAGATAATCAAGTTCAGGCTGGAAATGCTGACCTTCAAGCGGCGATAGCTGCGGCGCAAGCGTTCAACGGCACGATACAGGGTGCAATTCAATTGGTTGTGCAAAAGATTGATGAAGCCACAATCATCATCAATAATGCTCAAACCAAAGCGATTCGCAGTGTCCAACACGAACGCGATCAAAGTATTCACGCGATGAATGGCACACGCAGCCAAGCCATCGCCAGCATCAATAGTGCGCGGGATGCGGCGGTCGCGGCGGTTCGGGCGGCCACGCCTGCTTCGCCCGGTAGGAGTGCTGCTCAAGAAAGTGACCACCGCAATATTGAAAATCGACACAAGCCAAAATAAGAGGGAGTAAACCATGCCGACCACTTGGACAGTCGCCATTGATTGGGATCGCAACGACAATTTTACGGGCACTTATGATGACTTAACTTCTCGGATTGTTAGCGCCAATTGGTATCTGGGTTTCCGGGAAAACTATCAGGATATGGCTGGGGATGGTGTTTTGAAACTCGTCCTGACCAATGTGGACAAACGTTACTCGCCGGAAAACAGCCTTAGCCCCTTGTTTGGTAAGCTGGTGCCATACCGTCCGGTTCGGGTGCAGTCCAACGATGGTACGCTCCGCACCCACTGGACAGGCTGGATTGAGAGCATCGAGCCGAAGGTCAACCAGTATGGGGAGCGCACGGTCGAGATCAAAGCCGCGGGGCCGGGCTTGTTCTTTAACGACGCGCAAACCGGGTTGGAAGTGCAGGAAAACAAACGCACCGACCAAATCATCGACCTGCTGCTGGAGGAAGTCATCATCCCGCCCGCGCTCACCGCCTCCACCCTGCTGGACGAGGTGGGTTATGCCGAGGTGGGGGTCAGCGCGTTCCTCGCCAACACCGTCATCGGTCACACCCTGCAAACGGGCAAAACCACGCTGGCCTACGCCGCCGACAATTGGGTGCGCCAGAGCAGCCCGACCGACCAGCAGGAGAAGGACACCTTCAACGTTTACCGCGCCATCAAGGATGTGGTGGCGGCGGAACGCGGTCGCTTCTTCTTCGACCGGGGTGGGCAAGCGGTGTTCTGGAATCGCCACCATCTGCTGACACAATCGACCGTCGCCGCCACCTTCGACAACAGCATGAACGGCCTCGACTACGAGTACGCCGGGTTGGGCGAGTTCAAGAACGAGGTGGTCGTGACTTGTTCGCCGCGTACCGTCAGCCCGGCCACCACCGACCTGCTGTGGAAGCTGGATACACCCATCAGCATCCCGCAGGGGCGCACCAAGCGCGTCACCGCCAGCTACACCGACGGCAGCAACAACCGGATTGGCGGCAAAAATGTCACCATCGCCAACTTGGTCGTCAGTCAGGGGCAGGCCAGCGTCCGCTTGGTGGCGGGGGGCAGCCGCGCCACGCTGGACATCACCAACGGCGGGGCGGGCGAAGCCATCATCTCTAGCTGCGAACTGCGGGGCAAGAAGATCACCAGCTTTGGGCGGATGGAAGCCACCGCGCAGGATAACCGCAGCATCGCCTACTACGGTCGGCGTACCCTCAACATGAACCTGCCCTCGATTGACAACCTCGAATTCGCGCAGGACATCGCCGACTTCGAGATGGGGCGGCGGTCGCAACCCAGCGGTAAGGTTAAGACGATGACATTGGTGAGTGACGGGGTGCAGGGTGGCGGGCCGCACACGCAGCAGTTGACGCGCACCCTCGGCGACCTGATCCGCGTCAAGGAAGCCCAAACCGCGCATGACGATACCTATTTCATCATCGGCGAGGAACACCGCCTGACCAAGCGCGGCGAACTTTTGGAGACAACGTGGTACTTGGAACCGGCGACAGATGCTAACTGGTTTAATGTCGGCATCTCCAAACTGAATGAGGGCTTGCTGGCGTACTAAACGCCCGAAAAGAGTCACGGAATGCCCCGCGCCAAGTGGGGCATTTTCAGTTGCATCATCTCGGCTGACTGTGATAGTGTCAAATGACCGCTATGGCATGGTCAGCGAAAGAACAACCACTCCCGTTTGATTCCTACACTATTCATGGTTTGAACTACCTGCAAGGTGAGGTCATTGACCGCAAATATCAGCAAGAACGCTACACCAACCAAACCTACGCCCTTTTGCAGTTGCCCTCCGGCCTGACGCGGGAAATGGTCGAAAATCCAATTTCCCATCGCCCGTTCGTCAACATATGGGGTGGATTCAATCTGCCTTACTTTGCCACGCGCAATGAAGCCTATCAACTCGCTGCTCAATTTGCGGAGATGTACCAACTGCAAGTGATCTCCTCACAGGACAACTTATTAACCTTTCTCAATAAGGAAGGCAATCGCGCTTATCAGGTGGAATATGATAACGATAAGCGCCACCTAGAAAATATCACTCTTCATCCCCCCTATGCGATGGAACTGCTCGATGGAGAAACCCGTGCCGTCTTACCACCGCTGTATGCCAATGAAAAACTGGGTCTCAAAACCATCGCTCCGGTGAAGTTTTTCTCACCGGATAGTGGCTGGACGTGGTATCCCACCGAGTTTGATGGAACGGATCTGTTCTTTGGATTAGTCGCGGGCTTCGAGGTAGAGTTGGGATACTTTTCCTTAAGTGAATTGGAAGCCATTCGTGGCCCATTAGGATTGCCCATCGAACGTGATCTTTACTATCAACCTGCCAACCTTGCGACTATTCGATCCTGGCATCGTCAATAACAAGACCTATTCTGCGGCGAATGTTAGGAGTGATAGGCAAGTAGAACCGTTTGATAAACAATGGCCTATGAGTAAGGAGCAATCACCCAAGCCCAATCAATCGTTTGACTTTACCGAGCGTGAACGTCTGTATGAGCAGATCAGTCACAACCGTTTTATCGCGCTGCTTGAGGACAAACGCACGACCCTTCATGAGATTGATCTCAGCACCAATTCGTTTGGGGAATTCCTGTTTGTCACCGTCAGTCAAAACCAAAACACGAAACATGCTATTACCTTTTGGGGACTCGGCTATCATGAACCGCGTGAACGTAGGATAACCAATACATGGATGTGGTTTGAGAGTCAGCGTGACGTTTCAACAGTCCGTATAGCCAAAGCAACGGGCTTATCGCAAATAGAGGAACGCCGAAATGATGTCCTCGGATGGGATACCCACGAACCGCCGTCCAAACGCGCTCAACTCTACACGATGTTGGCTGATTTGACCGATGAAGATGGTGCGCTTACTGAACTGGACGATTTGAGCGGTTTTCTGGATTTGGACGATAACTGACTTCATAAAACATCAAACTCTTGAGGGTAATTCTACAAAACCATTATCTTCCCAATATGTCATAATGAGTTGTCTGCACACAAAAGCAGTACATTGACACCCGCAGACATTTTCTTCCGAAGCCACACAAGCGTGGCTTTTTGATTCCCATTTTGGGAATAAGGAGTGTGAGGTATGGAAGACAAGATCGGCATGGCAATCCATTTTGACGGTGTTCACATCATTACGGTGAATTTTAGTCGGAAGGAGGCCAAACTCTTTGAAAATGGCGGTTCACAAACGGGAACGCTCATTTTCAAGAAGGACGAAGCAGCGGCGAAAGCGTCTATTGATGACCCGATGAAACTGATTGATATGGCGCTGTCCTTTGGGGTAAGCTACGAACTATTGGCGCGTGTGGCATCACCGCATTCCATGAAGGTGTTTGAGACATTGGGGGTCAAAGCGTTTCTGGATAAGGTGGTTGATTTAACCACAGAAACGGAGCGACACCAACGGTTTGAGGGGTTTGAGTTCAGCTTTGGAAACAGTAATGGTTCAAATGGCTCAAGCAAACCAGCACCGCCTACGAACCCCGCAAACGGTCGATCTGCACCTGTTGACGAAACAGACGCGACCACCAAACGTAAAGGCGCAAAAGCACCAACATAATCACCGTCTGCCGTCCCATATAGGGATGTTTCTTACTTTCAAAATAAGAGGCATCCCTATTTTCTTACCACCAGTAACTACATTTGAACACCTTCGATGTGTTATACTGCTTATGGTATGAATCAGCACTCCACCATTACCATTCCACTATCAACCGCCGACAAACTAGCCTCTTTGGGTCAGGCCATGCTTGACCTATCCGCCGAAATGAAACAACACGCGGCTGCTCAACAACCTCAATCTTTCACATTTTCTCTGCCCGATTTAACACTTCCTGCCTCGATAGCTGCCGATGATGAGTGGTTCTGGAGTGAAGAATGGCAACAGGGAGAACGGCAAGCCAATGAAGACATTAAAATGGGTCGAGTCAGTCGTGAATACACAACTGTTGATGACCTGATAGATGCAGCAAATCGCCATGTATGACATTGCAATATACCAGTCAGTTTGAGCGTGATCTCAGAACAATTCCCCTTCCTATACACAAAAAACTCAAGCGACAACTGACCATACTCCTAAAACATGGAGTCCGGTATCAGGGCTTGAACGCCAAAAAGATGGTCAACCAACCGAACATCTGGGAAGCTCGGATTGATCTCCACTACCGGTTGACCTTTCAAATACATGGAGACCGAGTATTACTCAGGCGCATTGGGACACACCAAATTTATCGACATCCTTGAAACGGTATGCACGAACGCGAAGACACATCCTATGCTACCAATTGGGTCAACAAAAATGATTTCTACACGGCGCGGCCTGATTTGACCACAGCAATAGAAGCCTTAACGGATGATGATATGGAAGCGATTGCGAAAGACATTGGGGATGCGGTTGCTGAAACCCACGACACCGCCATTGCTGAAATTCTCACCCTGTATATTGAGGGAACGCCCCATTCCGAGCAGATCGGATGGGAGGAAACAGTAAAACCTACCACTGAAATTTTTAGTGTTCAATCCATGTCGAATGACGCATTACCTCTGCCCGAATACAATGGCTGGAATGGTAATGGAGACAGTGTAGCCTCAGCCCGCCTGACATGGCTTACATTTTCTTGGCTTACCAGTGACCAACCCATTGACTTGGCAATCGAGGAAATTGTTAATAGGCATGAAGATAGAGGAGAAGCCGCGATTGAGGTGCGTGAGTTTGTTCAAAACAAGGTGCTGGGAAATAATCCAAGCGATCAAAGTCTGATGCACACGCTGATACGAAATATTTTTCAACATGAGATCAATTGGTCAGAGATTGTGAAGGCGTATGTTGACTGACCCATAGGCTTTATAGGGAGGTAAGCCGATTTTCTTTTACTACAAGTCATACTCCCAATAGCCTCTGCCTCAAATTTTCAGTTATAGGCATTACCCAACCACAGCCACCCTCAAACCCGCGTCACAAAACCATTATTGTGCGATGTATGGTAGATTTTCTACCCTGTGATAGCCAAAGATGTCTTCGTCCCATAGTTTATCAAGATGCTTAGTTAATACATTACTGTAAATTCTTTGCGGAGTGTGGCAACATCCTAATTTAATAGCGAGCTACAGTTTCTCTTTAACTGCCGTTTGAACATGACGGGACTGAGATAACCGAGTGCAGAATGCCACCGCTGTTGGTTATAGTTGCCCATGATTTAGCTAATGGGTTGACTCCAAATAATGACAGGGCTGAATGAACTTTACTTCTATGATTTAATATCATAAAATATAAAATTGTAAAAATAAATGTATTCCGGTAAATAAAATTCTTGAGATGTGTACAGCAATCTTGCTTACACTTTTTACCATTTATTCTTTAATATGAAAAATGAGATAGATATTTCACCTCATCCGAATGAAGTAGAAAACGATAACATAGCTAAGAATCAGGAAATCAGAAAGTTTATTGAGAATGGTATTCGTAACCATACCTTCAATATTCCTGAAGATACCATCCGTACGGCAGTAGATCTCCTAATGGATGACCTAAATGTACGGGAACTTGTTGATGAATTAATAGAATTAAAACAACTGGATAAAGAAATTCGGATGGAAGAGAAAAAACCATCAATCTTGGATAGGTTTTTTTAGCTTGTTTATGATTTCGATAAGTTGTTCAGTTATACGAGGATAGCGGTCATCTCTGTCTGATAAAAGCTCTCTTAATCGCCTGAGAATTTCTTCGTCCCGAATGTCAAAATCAAGTAATAGATTACCCTCTGTTCTTGCTATTTGATAGTGTCGTATTTTTGAGATTGTCATAATTTGGGAAGCTTCAATATAAAGTTTGTACCCAGTTTCTGTCATTTCAAGAGCCTCATCAAGTCTCAACATGATACCTAAACTACGACCTATCCCTTCATATGTTTCGCACATCCTCTCAACGTTATCAGTATCGTTTTTGATAATGAACAACATTTCTTCGATTATGGCATCATATCTTTTTTCATCCATCATATGACGTTGTACTAACTTAGCAGTTACTATCCCTAGAACACGAAGTACAGCCAATCGATCATCAGGGTTTTTTAAGTATTTTGCCGCTTCAGATAAATAACGAATTGCTGTTGCAAAATCCCGTACGATGTAATAGCTATCTCCCATAGCATAATTGAATAATCCGTAATGTTCGGGATTTTCCGTTTCCTTTGCCAGTTTTTCAATATTTAGAGCTACCGGGCCTACCAAATCTAACAATTTTGCATGAAATGATTGCTCACGCAATGCAGCAGTTTTTTCATACTGAACTCGAACTAAACCATTTTTATAGATAGGTAGCAATATCGAATTTGGTTGTTGTTTTTCAATACGTTTGATCAATGTTGCTTCTCGTCGGTCGGCTATTGCAATCGTATTAGTAGGGTTGGTTTCAATCCGAGCTTTATACACATCGTTACCCCAGTCCTCTACAAGTTGTTTAAATTCTTCCAAAAGAACCTGTTCCTTATACCAAGAAATTAGCTCTTTTCTATTCGATACATTAATCTTTGCAAATAGCCGTCGAGCATAATTCTTAATTGTGTTTTCCTCTTTATTAAGTAACACGGCGGTTTCTTTATCAGACAAACCAGATGCAATTTTTTCAAGAACTTTCCACTCAAGTTCAGGAAATTGAAATCCCCCCAAATAGGTGTAATTACGCATTTCAAACCTCCAGAACAGATGAACTGGGCGCTTAAGCGTCTAATATTGTTCCTGACGTTATTGGTATTCTGATTTTAAGATCGATCTTATCAAGGAATTAAACAAACTCAGAAAGGTAATGCAATGAAATTGGATAAACCAACATTTCCTCACAAATCCAAGAAAAAGGCGTTAGCCATAATCATGTTTGGCTGTGCTACCGTAATTTACTTGGTACTCTTTTGCCAAGCACCTTCACTGCTTATTGCGGCTTCACTGCTCATTGCGATTGGACAAGCCTTGATAATTGACTAATATGGATGGAAACCACAATCTTGGGACGCTTTGATTGCGGTTTCTATAAGTCTAGTTTACTTGTCACATTGACAAGTTCATTATTGTTTTGCGACAAATGGCAGTATAGGATCATTAAGCTGATTATTTATATGGCGAAATTTCATTCTCCAAAACCATTTATCTACAACACACTCTATTAGGATATATTAGGGGATTTTTACCGAAGATAGGCGTGTTTTTCTAATACAACGCAATTGGCAACTCAATCTTTAAGGCACATTAGCGATTGGCCTGTGAATTGGTCTATCTTTACTTTTCTTCCTAAATGCACAGGTATTAATCCTGCAAATTTAGGGAGCATAGACATAGCAATCACATTCTAAGCGATATTGAATATTCACTTATTTTTAGGCAAAATCAGATTTTCAAAATCATAAAAAAACTCAGCGAGAGTTACGTCTAGCCCTGTACAAATCCGATACAAGTTTGCCAGTGTAACATTTGTTTCACCACGCTCTACGCGCCCAATAAATGATCTGTGAACACCAACTATATCGGCTAATCTTTCTTGGGAAAGTTCGCTTCTTTGTGTGCGAAGTTCTCGCACTCGCTGTCCGAATGCGCTGGCAAGCTCATCACTAGTTGGGTTGTGTTTAAGCATAAGCTAATTGACTTCCATACTTGTCTATGATATTCTTTTGCTACGTTTACGTCTACAACTCAAATGTAGCAATAAACGGGTAAACTATATTGAACGCCCCCGAAAGGTGACTTCAACACCTGACGGGAGCTAACCAACCTAGCTGAGTTACCAGCATGGAAGGCTAAAACGATTCTAACTTTTTGGGTCGTCAATTGCTATTCCTAGCGGTTGGCGACTTTTTATTTATCTGAAGGCATTTTCTCAGAAAGGAACATATGTATGACCGCTCAAAGAATGAACCATTCAATTTGCCAAAGCCAAGTGTTGTTATTGGCGAGGTTTTACCATGTGAGGATCTTCGACAACGGTTGCGAAACATTTACACAATAGCCATTACCAGATACGAGAAAAAACGAATTTTTGAGAAACCCGTAGAAGAAGGGAACGACGTATGAGTAACCTTGTAGCTATTTATAATCGTGTATCAACCGACGAACAAGGCAAAGGGTACAGTCTTGAAACTCAACTTGAAGGGTGTCGTGAATACGTCCAAAAATGCAATGACGTTATTGTGGGTGAGTTTGCTGATGATTATACCGGGACAAAACTTGACCGCCCGGAACTCGACAAAGTACGCGAGTTAGCACGGGCAGGTTCGATAAACAAGGTTGTTGCCTTTGAACTTGATCGTCTTGCGCGTGGGATGGTCAAACAAATTCTCCTTGAGGAAGAATTCGCAAAATGGGACGTAAAAGTTGAATATGTCCTTGCCGAGTATGAAGATAATCCAGAGGGAAGACTTCAGAAAAATGTCCGAGCTGTAGTTGCGGAATATGAACGCGAAAAGATTATTGAGCGATCAATACGCGGCAAACGAGGTCGAGCAAAAGCAGGGCAAATCAATCCCGGCAGAGTGGCAAAGTACGGTTTTGACTATGTTCCAAACCCCGACGGGCATAAAGGCAGTTATGTTATCAATAGCCAAGAGGCAAGGGTCGTCAATCTGATTTATACATGGTATGTCATAGGAGACGAGAACGGGCAACGATTCGGGATGAACAAAATCGCCAAGCGCCTTTCTGAAATGAAAATCCCTACTCGTTATGATGGTATCAATACGAAGGGCAAACGCAGTGCCAAAACTAGACCCACAGGAATGTGGGGTGAAAGCACCATTCGAGAAATCCTTATGTCAGAAATATATGCTGGCACACACTACTATAATCGCTTGAACCCAAAACGCGCATCAGGAGAACCGAGAGTTAGGGATCGCAGTGAATGGATAGCCATTGACGTTCCAGCAATTATCAGTAGAGAAATATGGGAAACCGCACAGCGTTTGAGGGATGAAAACAAAAAGCGGGCTATTCGCAATACTCAATACTCGTATCTTATGCGCGGTAGATTGCGGTGTGCGAAATGTGGACACATCATGGGGTGTCGTACCGATAATCGTACTAAGGTACTACGAGGAGAATATGTTTGCAATAGAGGTAAAACCTATGACCATCATGACGACCTAAAGACCCCAATTTGCCGAGGTAATGTAAAGTCAACCATTATTGATGAGGCTATTTGGAAAGAAATCAAAGCGGTTCTTCAATCACCAGATGTGATTATTGACGCTCTGCAACAAGAGGCACACGAACATGAAGCTGCAACCACCATTATTCATGATCGGTTGGAAATTGCTGAAAGCCAACTTAAAAGTTTTGTCAGTCAGCGCGAACGTCTGTTAAATCTTTACTTGAATGGAGATGTTCCACGAGATTTACTAGATGAAAAAATGGCTGAAATTAAACTAACAATCGGTAAGTTTGAAACTGAAGTATTTTCACTGCGCGATCAACTCAACAGGTCAACACCTAAAACCACAGACATTGAAAACATCAAGAAATTCTGTGAGAAGGTACAAGGTGGGCTTGATGAATTTACTTTTGAGGATAAGCAGATGATTATTGAGTCTTTGAACGTGACTGCATTGGTAACGCGCGATGAGAACGGGGTACGGCTTGTATTGAGTGGGTATTTTCCAAAAATTACAACTGACACAATTGACCACAAAACACCATGGTGATACGTCCGTTTTCCATTAGATGGGCGGAGGTTTCGTTTCCGCTGCCGGTTCCATCAAGGTAGGCGACTTGCATGTCCGAGAGGATACGGAAGCAGTCATAGCCTTTGGGTGAGACATTGACATGCCCTTCCCCGCTCAAGGGTGCGCTGGCGACAAAAAATATATGCTGCTTCTGGATAAACGCTTGCAGCGGTGGGGTAATTGAATCGTGTACCTTAGCCATTTATGTTTCCTTGTGTATCACTTACGTATTTTGGGGCACTCCCCAGATCATGACATCGCCATTTAGGAAAGCGGCTGCCAGAAACCGATCATCAGGGCTAAACTCAAGATCACGAATAGAACCCCTGAGATTGGGAACCGTCTTGATAACTGCCCCAGTTGACAGGTCAACAAACTCTAACGAATCCTTCCAACCACTCGCCAGCAGATCGCCCGAATGATTAAAGGCAATACCGAATGCGCCACCACTTCGGTTCATCTCAATGATAAGCCGCGATTCATTTAAGTTCCATAGGGCTAAACTTAGACCATTACGAACAGCAATATAGTTGCCTTGAGCGTCAAATTTTATCTCACCAGTTTTAGTCTTAACGAGATGTTTGATACTGTTATTGTGAAAGTCCCATAGATAAGCGCCTGTATCTGTTCCAAAAGCGAGTAAGTTCGAATCCAGACTAAAAGCCATTGGTGAGTATGGGAGGTTAATATCGGATGCAATTTCGGAGATGGTTGTCCCCGTTGTGGCATCCCATACTTGAACAGTTCCATTTCCATCGTCCGTTGCTAAAAGATTATTAAAATCGCCAGCGAGTCCCGATTTATAGGTTTGCTTGGTAAAGTGACTGACGGGCTGTTGTGTTTCCGTGTCGATCAAGCGGATTTCATTTTTTACCTGATAGGCGATCATCTCTCCTCGAGCGATAAAGACCGCCGGCTCATGTGGAGTGTCCAAGCTATAAAGGAGTTGGAACGGATTTGTTTTCCACACTTCTGCCCCTCGCGATTGGTTCACGATGATGAATTCACCGTTCTCGCTAAAAGTAACACTGGTCACGGTATCCCCAGTGTATTTTGTGTGGAATACGGCTATGTCACTGCTCCAGCTTTGACCATCATTTTGTAGGCTTATTCCCCAAAGAGAACCACAACTGGACGGTCCACCACCACTAGAGCTAAGGTCATAGGAAACAACCCGCCCCGAAGCGATCAACAACTGACCATCGGGGCTAAAGGTTACGTCGAGGCGCGGTTGTGAAGTCCCGCCGGTTGCTTCTACGTTATATATGGTTTCCAAAGATGAAATTGTTTTTGTGTTAATTGGAATGTAGGGATGAGCTGAAGTGCTGTAAGAAGTTCTTGCACCAGACCACTGACAGTAGTCAATGACGTAAGTTGCATAGTTAATGATCCCAACTGTACACGAACAGAGGAACATAAGAATAACGAGAGCTTTTACAAACCTCTTCACCTTATTTCCTTAATGACTACGCGAATTTTTGTATGTTTTTGAAGTAGATTTGTTGGTTTATCCGCCACGTGCCCAGTCGATGGTTTCCGCCATGCCTTCGTCGATGCCGATACGCGGTGACCACCCTAGCAGTTGGTAAGCACGGCTGATGTCGGCGGCTGAAACGCGCATGTCACCGGCTTGGGCAGTGCGGTACTCAACCGGATAGGTATCACGGGTGTGACCGAACGCGGCGAGTACCAGATCAGCCAATTGGTTGACCGAGGTGGGCTGGCCGGTGCCGATGTTGATGACCTGCCCGAAGCTCACTGCCGAGTCCAGTGCGTTCACCCATGCGCGGGCGACATCCGTCACATGGACGAAATCGCGTGCTTGCTTACCATCGGAATAAATGACAATCGGTTCACCGCGCAGCACCTTACCCACGAAAATGGCGAACACGCCCTGATAGGCGTTGGTCAGGCTCTGGCGCGGGCCATACACGTTGAACATGCGGAATGAAGTCACGTTGAACTTAAAATCGAGGTCGGGGCGCATAGCTGTGGCATGGATATAGCGTTCAGCAGCGTACTTGGTGATGGCATAGTACGAGATAGGGTCGGCGGGTGTGGTCTCCGGCGTGGGCGTGATGGGCGACGCGCCGTAGATCGTCATACTGCTGGCGAACAGCAGCCGCGAGACCCGATGGTTGATACACGCTTGTAAAACGCGGATCGTGCCGAGTGTGTTGATGCTCAGGTCAGCCGAGGGATCAGCGAACGACAAGCTGATCGAGGCTTGCCCCGCGATGTGCATCACCGCGTCGATACCGCCCGCGAAAACACTGTCGAGCAGCGCCGCGTCGGTGACATCACCCTGAATAAAATCCGCGCCCGACGGCACATTGTCGATCTTGCCGGTATTGAGGTTGTCGAGCGCGATCACCTCATAGCCACGGGTGAGCAGCAGTTCCGCGATATGCCCACCGATAAACCCTGCCCCACCTGTTATAAGAATGCGTCTAGCCACGTTCACCTGTTGTTGTGTCGGATGGGACGACCGCGTATTCCCCGGTTTCGGTGGCGATCTGCCATGTGGCGCTGGAAACGGGCTTGGTGCGGGTTTCGAGTGTCATCTGCAAAGCCTTGTTGGGGCGCAGCGTCGGCATGGTCGTCGGCTTAATTTTGATCCCCGGCAGAAGGCGGAGGCGAAACGCCTGCGCGGTCATGGCGAGGATGAGCTGCATTTCCATAGTAGCGAAGCTGTTGCCAATGCACAAGCGCGGCCCACTGCCGAATGGGATATAGGCGCTGCGCGGGACGACTTTATCAGGGTCGAAGCGTTCAGGGTCGAACTGGTCGGGGTTTTCCCAGAAGTCGGGATGGCGGTGAACGACATACGGGCTGATGAGAACCGTTGTTCCCTTCTTCACCGGCAAACCGCCGATTACATCGTCAATCTCGGTCGAGCGCGGGATCATCCACGACGGCGGGTAATAGCGCATCGTTTCCTCGATCACCATTTTGGTATATTTCAAGCGTGGCAAGGTCGCCAGCGCGGGCAGTTTCCCCGCCAGCACCGTGTCGAGTTCAGCGTGCAGCTTGCGCTCGACTTCCGGGTACTTTTCGAGCAGATACCACACCCACGCCATCACCGTCGCGGTCGTCTCATGCCCCGCGAGGAACACGGTAAACACTTCGTCGCGCACCTGCTGATCGGACATCCCCTCGCCGGTTTCCTCGTCGCGGATGTCAAGCAGCATGGTCAGCAGGTCGTCAGAGGCGTTCGGGTTATGGCGGCGTTCGGCGATCAGGCGGTAGACGAAGCGGTCAACCTTCTCAATCGCTTCCTTAAAGGCGCGGTCGCCGGGCAGCGGGATGGAAATCGGCAGGAACGATGTCCACATGCGGGTGTTCATCAGCTTAAGCGCGGTCGCAAACGCATCTCCAATCTCCTGCATCTCGTTCAGTTCGAGGCCGGAGCCAAACATGGTGCGGACGATGATCTGCATGGTGAGGTCAGCCATCGCGCGGGTGACATCCACCGACTTATCCGCTTTCGCCAGAGTCGCCCACTGATCGAGCATCTCGGCAATCGTTGCGGTCATACTGTTAGCGAATCCTGCTAACTTCTGGCGATGGAACGCGGGCTGCATCAGGCGGCGCTGGCGGAGCCAGATTTCGCCCTCGCTCCCCAGTAAACCGTTCCCGACCATTTTACGGATGGCGACCCACATCGAGCCTTTCCCGTAGTGTTTGGCGTGGTCGGTCATGACGTGCTTGACATAATCGGGGTGATGGACAAGCAGCAGCTTTGAGCCACCGAGGTTAATTTCAACTAAGTTCCCGCGTTCTTTCAGCGTTTCGAGGAAGAATTCCGGCGGGTTGGCGGCCAGCTTGGGCAGCACACCAAGACCGTAAGGACGTGTCGGGGTTACAGTCGCGTTCGCCATCACTTTTTACTTTCTTCATATAGTATGGCGTAAAGATAACAGGTAGTGAGGCAAGTTGGCAAGAATCAATGACAAGCGGCGGGGAAACAGAGACAATTATTTGAATGCGATAATAGTTGCAGCTTTGGCCGATTTTGCACAAGTTCCGCCGAATTGTCTGGCGGTTCACTGCCTCAGTGCCGCTGAACTGTCATTTTGTGGCGGCGGGATTACGGGAGAACGGCGCTGAAATGGCACTCGTGCGGCAATTGTACGGGAGCAATTCGCCGCCGTGCCAATTGGGGTGCCGCCGCAGCGAATGTACGGGAGCCAGCCGCCAAGTGTGCAGCAAAGATGCAAAAAACAAAGACAAGGCATTTTTACCACAAAGGCACAAAGCACTCAGATAAAAAAGAGGACGGTGAAATATCATGTGGTTTCGGCTAATTTGAGCGTAAAGATAGATCTATTTTAGAACAAAAGGGCTACAAAGTCAAGCGCGTAAATTTTGTGCAAAATACAGCCAAATGGAACAAGAAATAACTATTTATACGAAGAAAATCGACCTTAAATGAGGCTCAATAAGGTCGTTACTGTCAGAAAACGGATGTACTATAGATAAGCACACGATTGTTACCTCGATTAGCAACAACAATTTTGCTGCCAGAGATAAACAGATCAGCAGGATTGTTCAATGTGTTAGCTGATGCTGTTCCACCTTGATTCGCGCTGTTTGAATTGAAAACGGATTGACCAATCACCACACTTGCGCTCATGTTCGTGAAATAGGCGAGTGTGGGCTTATTTAAGAAGATAACTGAGAGGGAGAACCCATAAATCTATCCATCATTCCAGCTAACATAGTAGCACCAACTGCACTGTAGAGAAGTCTTTCGGTGTGACCCGCCAACCGACCGATTTCTGGTTAGCCCAGCAGTTGCGCGAAGCAACTCCTTTTGGAATCGCACCACGCTACCTCATTCATGACCGTGCTAGCAATTACGGCGAAACCTTTGCCCATGTCGCCATTGACAGTGGCATTACCCTACTCAAAACACCCTATCGAGCGCCCAAAGCCAACGCGATTTGTGAACGGTTCATGGGCAGCTTGCGGAGGGAGTGTCTTGACCACCTGCTGATCTTAAGTACATCACATCTGCATCGTATCGTTCTTGAATATGTAACCTATTTCAATCGGTCGAGACCCCATCAGGGAATTGGACAACGCATACCAGAACCACAACTACCCATTAAAGACATTGCATCGAGTAAGATTTTCAGCAGTCCTGTGCTAGGTGGTTTGCATCATGATTATCGTCGTGTTGCTTAAATTTGAGGGAGGATAGACTAAGTATCCACTACAAGTTGATAGACGACGCATTGACACAGTGTCGGCAGACCTTAGCTGATTTGAGAAGCAAGCTATAGTGTTTCCCTTTTCACAGGCTCTTGAACGCCCCACAACCCACCTTTTTGCGCGTTTCCACCACACCAACGCATCTTCGCCCTATCTGCACACTAACCGTGAAAATTCACCCAACCCTCACGCCAACACAGACCCGCTTTGCCCTTGCTGCACCTCTCGCCTTTTAGTCGCGCTTCATGCACGAACGACTTGAGTTGAGTGAGGCCGAACAAGAATGAAAGAGCCTGCGGAGTGCAGGCTCTTTCGGTTGGTTAGGTTGATCTTTTAGGTCAATCAAGTTGGAGTGTTAGGACTGAAATGGGCGAAGTGAGGGAAAATAACACAGTCAAAAATGCTGGAAACTTCAGCTAGTTTTCTGCTTTGATAGAATCGCTCTTTTGACTCGCTATATACTCTAATCTAGCGTATCCCAAAAATAAGATGCCAAAGCCTAGAAGGAAGCCAAAACCAAGAGAGGACAATATTGAAGTGACACCGGAAATTATGACAGGATCACCCGTACCCATTGATTCGCCACTGACACTAAAAGAAGAGAACGTCTGTACAAAACTCAAAAGGAAAAACAAGGATATAACAATGGAAATTGCCCCTAAAAAAACAGGTAACTTAGTATCTTTTCCTGACCCCAAAACTGACACCCTCTTTAGTTGATAAATAGCCAAACCCACGTAAAAGAATGCAAGTATTATTGGCCCGATTGCAGCCATACCATTTTTACTAGCCCATACGGGAACAACAGCATAACAAGGTATACCGAGAATAGGTGCAGCAAGAAAGTATTCGGTAACTAATGCCCATATACCCTTTTTCATGCTTATATCCCTCTGTCAGTTTGACTTACCTCAGTAGAGGATTTCCACCCTCTACTGAGAACGCTAACTATTATTCATTACTCGTGACGATAAATAGATGCATCTGGTGCACAATCTGAAGGTACAGGATAAACATTACCCTGTCTATCTATAAATCCTTTAACACCTTCCGCTTCTTTATACTTTGTCACGACTATACCAAACCATCTGCAAAGCGATATTGCAGGCCAATTATCTGGATTTGTTGGGTTATCTAAAGGGTAAGGTGAGGTCAAAAACTTATTGAACGCAGCAGCCATACTGTCTGATGTAACATAACCATCTTTGATTGCGAGTCCTAATCCCCAGCCTAAAAAGGTTAAGCGATCATCTTGTATAGACGCTCCACGTTCTCCAACCAAAATCTCTGGAATAGCTAGATATTCATGAATTACGTGACCTATCACAGATATTTGAAGCCCTCCTTGTGCTGCACTATTAACATACGACCAAAAATGATTGATTTGGTTTCCACCATCTTGGTAATCGGAATTAAAACCATTGTCCCCAAACCAATCCCATGCTGTCTGATTTTTGTTAGTAAATACCTGTGGCAAAGCACTAATAAGTGTCATTGATCCACGTGCGTTCAGTAAAGCACAGCTTATATCATCTGCTGCTTGTTGAGGTGTTACACCGGGAAAACTTACAGCATACTTTATTATTTCAGTCAGAGCATCTACATCGTTGTGCAAAACATTCGGATTGCGTGTTGCTTTATTATCAATAGTGGTTCGTAATCCTCTAGCGTACTCACGAATCTTCGCGCATCGTATTTCAGGTGTATTTACTTTAATAATTGGAGGTTTGTTATCTGAAATCAACCCTCCATTACCTGCATAGCGATCTGTGCAAGTTGGAATTTCACCAATTCTGCACTGAAATGCTCTAAAACCAGTTAGTTCATTATCGTAACAATAGCAATCATCATTATGGACTGATGACGTACCTAGGCAAGTAGCGAATTGCTCAGGACGCTCATAGATCATCCCTGATGGGTCAGCCAAATTAATAGGATTACCCGCTACATATCCGTATCTGTTCAGGCTCATTGCCCAATCACGCACCCCCTCAAACGGGTCTAAATTGGCAAATACACCCATCCCCGCGTTATACCGCCGCGCCCTCAAATCAAGCAGTCCGCTTCCATCCACCAACTCACCTGTGAACCCAAAGTTTGGCGCTTCGTAATCAAGATCATCAGTCATTGTGCCATCAAACGTATCGCCATATGGGCCATAGTTCCGACTTTCAAGAACGCCAATGCTGTTATCAATCACGCCGCGCACGTTGCCCAAACCATCCTGTGCAATCCATTGCCAGTTGTTGAATGAGGCTTGTTGAGCATGGATGCCACGCGGACTAAAGACATTGCGAATGACATTTGAACCTTCAGTTTCGCTGAGAACGACAGCAAGTCCCGGCTGAATATCCAGCAGGTATTTCGTCGCCACGCTACTGACGGTTTGCTGTACACGACGACCTTCACCGTCGTATTGGTAGTCAACACTGTCCATTGAGAGCAAACGATTAGCTCTATCCCATGTGTAGCTGTTCACGCCATCGCTGGTCATATTGCCGTTGTTGTCGTAGGCTGCGCTGCCCGATGTCAGTTGGTTGGCAGCGTTGTAGGTGTAGTTGGTGACAGTTGGTGAACCACCATCAACGGCAACTGACTGCATCTCACGATTACCCGCCAAATCGTATTCATAGAGATAATGCCGCAGCAAATCGTCATTGACATCTGTGATATTCAAACCCGGATTGTAACGAGCTTCTTTCAACCGAGAGAGCTTATCATACTCGTATTTAATCGTTTGCTGTGTCCAAGTCCGATTTTCAACCGCGAGCTGTTTGAAACGCACTTTGTAATCGGTCGAACTGGCATTCTTTTCAGAACGGTTACGAATTTCAAGTACATGCGGGCCTTCACCTTGTAGTTTCTGACCATCCACATCGGTCGTCACCACAATATCACGCTGGGCGGGAGTCGCAGCATAGCCATCAAACGAATGCCACAACGTACCGTTGATATAGACATCATACAGCGAGTGATCTGGCCCCTCCCCCATCGAGAGTGTGGCTTCATCACCCAAGAAGGTCAGCTTGAGTCGCGCACTCACCTGAGTGCTTTCTTTGTAACTACTGACATTTGACCATGTACCACTGACAAGAATGCCCTTATCAGTCGCGGCAATGACAGTATCAGGAGGTGTCGTAGGATGAGCCAAAGTCTCGGATGCGAGTGTTCGATTACCGCGTTTATCTACTTCGTAGGCAAAATGGGCGAGTGTGCGGCGGCTCACAAGCCGGACGCGGGCGCATCAGCCTCGACTGCCCGATGCCGTTGGGCGACTATATTCTGCTGGCCGGAACGCCGGAGATGATTGCCGCGTGCGGGGGCATTCTGCACTACAACAAGGGTACGATCTCGCTCACGACAACGACTGACGACTCCCTGTCGCCGCAAACGCTGGTCACGCAGATCACGCTGACCCAAGTTCAACAAAAGCACCGACCGCGTGGAGGGGTTACGCCCCGTTGTGGAAAGATGCCGAAGCGGATGCGAATGTGCGGAAAAGCTGCGTGTAGCGGTTAGCCCATCTCGCCGTTGATCTCCGCCAGTTCTTGCAGCGCCATTTCGCGTACCGAAGCGTCGGTGTCGGTGGCGGCAATCGCCATCAGTTCGGCGCGGACATCAACGTTCAGCCGCTGGCGGTTGGGTTTGCAGATCTCGCAGGTGGTGGCGTGGATGGCATGGCGGCGGTTCTTCGGTGTGGGGTCGGTATGCGCCACTTCCATCAGGGACGGCACATAACTCTCGTCGGCGAGATGATCCATGAGTTGAATACACCACCAGCGCACTTTGCTGTTCGGGTGTTTCAGCCCATTGATGAGCGCCTGCTTGGCTGCCGGCGATACGTTGGCTTTACGGAGTTCAGTCGCGGTCAGGCCGCCGACCAGCGCCACAACCGCCAGATTACGCTGCGTTTTATCCGCGAACAGGTCAACTAATTGACCGGGGGAAAGCTGACTGTAGTCCATCGCCACACCTCAAGAGAACCATTGTGACCCATCCTAATCGACCTTTGAGGTGGTTGTCAACTACATCCAGCCGAATGCACCGAACCCAAACAAGCCGAGCATCACAAACAGCATACCAAAGACGGGGTTGAAGATGAAAAGCAAGAGTAAAAGCAGTAAGCCGGATATTGCCATCAAATTGACCTCCAATGCAGAGCGCGATAAGTTTTACTTTTCCTGCCTAGCGATGTGTTCCGCCTCGGCGGCATCCTCCGCCCGCCACGGAACGAACTCGCCGCTGTCCGTCCGGCGCGTGTCGTGGCTCACCAGCAGATACTCGAACCACACCGTCAGCAGCGTATACAGGTAGCGGCTGCCCTGCTCCTTCAACTTCAGCGCCGACTCGCCAATATCACGGTTGCGCCATGTAATCGGCAGCGTCTTGTAGCTGTAACCGCGCACGATGGCCTTCAGCGGGATTTCAATCGTGAGGTTGAAGTGCGGCGAGACGAACGGGCGGCAGCCCTCAATCACGTTACGGCGGTAGCCCTTGAAGGCGTTGGTGACATCGTTGTAGCGCAGGCTGAACATGCTGCGGATGGCGAAATTGGCGATACGGTTGATGACCAGCTTGAAGCGCGGGTAATCATAGACTTTCGACTCGCGCATAAAGCGGGAGCCAAAGGCACAGTCGGCTTCATCACGCAGGATGTGATAGTAGCGCACGACATCTTCCGGCGCGTCGGAGGCATCCGCCATATACACAATGACTGCCTCACCGGTGAAGTTGTTCAGCCCCACCGTCACCGCCCGACCGAAGCCGTTGCGCCCCGTATTGCGGACGACGCGGATGCGCGGGTCGCGGGCGTTTTCCGCCTGTACGATCTCATTCGTGCGGTCTTTGCTGCCATCATCCACCACGAGGATTTCGAAGTTGGTCACACCCGCGCCGTCCAAATGCGAACTCAGCAGATGGAGTGTCTTGCCGATATTGCCTTCTTCGTTGCGTGCGGGGATGACAATCGAGAGTTTCATAAAACGGTCGCCAGTCTACAGTCACCAGTCGTCAGGGAAAGCGGCTGGCGAATGGCGGCGTGGTCTTGTTGGACATTGGCGCTAATGATAAACCACGCGCATCGAAATGCAAACGTACGAAGTTAAAGAGGTGTCGGGTGGAATGCGCCATGTCGATCTGCATAACACAAACTGTTTTGGCTCATCCGGGCTGTCAATATTCAACAATTTATCTTCTAAGATTTTATGCACAATTGTTAAAATTTTTGTTTCAAGGTCAATTTCAACAAATTATCTAAGTCCTTCTTTGTTGAAATTGTTGATAATAAACAATGCGTGAAGGTAGTGTTGGCGTTATCGTCAAACGTGAGCAAACAGCGTATGGAATCGATTGACCTGTGGTGTGTATTCCCCCTGATCAAATGCACCGTAGTTGGCTCATTTACAAGATTTCAGTTGGGCCATATGCCCCGTATCGAAGGAGAATAATGGTTACTTTAGTGCCTGTACACCGTCAGGAAGATCTGAATCCGTTTGACATTGCCCAGTCGCAGCTCGATGAAGCCGCTGCCATCCTCCAACTCGAACCCGCTGTCCATGCGTACCTGCGCGAGCCAGTCCGCGAACTCCATGTCACGTTGTCGATCCGTATGGATGATGGTTCAAGCCGTATCTTTAAAGGCTTCCGTGTTCAATACAACGACTCACGCGGGCCAACCAAAGGCGGCATCCGTTTTCACCCCGAAGAAACCATCGACACCGTAAAAGCATTAGCAGCATGGATGACATGGAAATGCGCGGTTGTGGATATTCCGTTAGGGGGTGGCAAAGGGGGTGTCATCTGCAATCCTAAAGAGTTATCCACCAACGAACTCGAACGGCTCAGTCGTGCCTATATCCGTCAGGTTGGGCGCATCATCGGCCCCGAAATGGACATCCCCGCACCGGATGTTTACACGACCCCACAAATAATGGCTTGGATGGCAGATGAGTATTCGATCATCAAAGGACAGAACCAATTTGGGGTTATCACCGGTAAACCCCTGCCCCTAGGCGGCTCCAAAGGGCGCGAAGATGCGACCGCGCGGGGTGGGCTGTACTGTGTGCGCGAAGCCGCAAAAGTGCTCGACTTCGACACACAGGGGGCGACGATGGCGATTCAAGGCTTCGGTAATGCCGGGCAGTTCGCCGCTCTGTTAGGACCGGAGCTGCTAGGCACCGTCACCGTCGCAGTCTCCGACTCGCAGGGTGGCATTTATAACCCTGATGGCTTGAATGCCGCCGATGTGATCGCCTATAAAAAGCAGCATGGCACCGTTGTTGGCTATCCAAACGCGCAGCCCATTTCAAACGCTGATCTGCTTGAACTCAAGGTCGATATTCTCGTTCCCTCTGCATTGGAAAATGTCATCACCTCCGAAAACGCCCATTGTATTAAGGCGAAAATTGTCGCCGAACTCGCGAATGGGCCAACCACGCCCGAAGCCGATAAAATCCTCTATGAAAATGGCGTATACGTCATTCCAGACTTCTTGTGTAATGCGGGCGGGGTAACGGTTTCATATTTCGAGATGGTGCAGAATGCTTATGGGCGTTATTGGTCAGAAAAGACCGTGCATGAACGGCTGAATGAGAAGATTACCAATGCTTTCCACGCTGTACACGACCGCGCCCGAAATTTGCAGGTTCACAATCGACTAGGCGCATACTGTGTAGCTGTATCGCGCGTAGCCGAAGCCGTGCAACTGCGCGGTTGGGTTTAACCCGTACGCATTTTCATAACGTGCATACCGGCAGTGGTATGCACGTTATCCCCCCATCAGCGGGGTCAGGTAGCGGATGTAAACCGCTTCCATCTCCTCGAAAATTTCATCGAAGCTCAGTTCGCTGTTGGTGGTCGTCATCCCCAGCATCGCCTTCATAATCACCATGCACACGAGGCTCGCCTTGCGCCGGTCGGTGGGCCTGACGTGCGGGCGTGCCTCCGCCAGCGCGGCATCCGTACGCGCCAGCATCGCCTCATCCATCGCGCGGATCGTCTGCTCAAGGAAGTCCGGCCCGTGCGAACTGGCGAAGATCGCCCTGAAATCCTGATTATCGCGGATAAATTCTTTCAGCGGTCGGATGATCGCGCGGATGCTCTGCTCCAGTGTCATCTCCGGGAAGGACTCGACTTCCATATTGGCAAAGGTGACAGTCGCAGCCGCTACATAGCGCTCGACGATGGCATAGAGAATCGCTTCTTTATTCGAGAAAAATTGGTACAGTGACCCGACCGAGGTATCCGACCGCGCCGCGATTTCAACAATGGTCGCGGCCTCATAACCCACCTCGGCGAACAGTGCGGAGGCGGCGTTTAGAATGGCTTCAACCCGTTGTTGACCGCGTTTTTGTTTAGGCTGAGTGCGAACGACGACTTTTGGCATAGAAAGTGGTGGAATCTCTTGACAAGTCTTCATTCTAGCATAGAATGACGGTATATCCGAAATATGAATGTGAATTCACATTCTTAAATTATAAGCAAGAAGAACAGCATGAATCAAGAGATAAACATTCAAGGGATGAAGATATATGTGCATGAAGAAGGTCAGGGCGTGCCGATGCTGATGCTGCACGGTTCGCCCGATACAGGCGCGATGTGGCAGCCACTCATCAGCCGCCTCAAGGATAAAGTCCGCTGCATTGCACCGGATTTACCGGGCTTCGGTCGCTCGACCCTGCCCGCTGGCTACAAGCTGTCGCTCGATAACTACGCGGCGTTAATCAACGACCTGCTGGATAAACTCGATATTCACGAGCCGGTGTACTTGGTCAGCGCCGATTTTGGCACCCACTATTCACAGGCATTTCTCGTCAAATATCCTGAACGGGTACGCGGCATCGTCGTCAGCAACTCCACCTTCCACCGCGAATATGGCTGGCACGGCTTCGCTAAACTCTACCGCGTACCGGTTCTCGGTGAACTCCTCATCGCCACGCCGAAAGCCATGCTCAAGCAGTCGATGAAGCAGTTCGCCCCTGCCCTACCCGCCACCTACGTCGATGAGACCTACCCCGTCGGCTTCGGCTCATCGAAGGTTCGCAAAACCATTCTGCGGATGTACCGCGAACGCAACCCGGAGCGTGATTTTATCGGTTGGGATGAGCAGTCGAAGGCGCTGATGCACCAGAAACCGTCAATGGTGCTGTGGGGCGATAAAGACCCGTTCGCGGACAAAGCCTTTGCGGATAAGTTTGGCGCACAGCAGGTTCACCACTTCACCGACTACAGCCATTGGCTGCCCCTCGAAGCGCCGGATGCCTACGCCGCCAAAATCGGCGCGTGGCTGGCGATGACATAAGCATGGCCTTATGATTATTCTGTGCGTAATCCAATAACGCTCGAATAGGGGGCTTATTGTAAGGGTGAAGCCCGATACCGCATCAACTGGTTCGCCAACGGCACATCATATGGGCTGAGTTCGGGCGGCGCTAGCACGAAATAGTCGCGTAGTCGTGTCAAGATTTCGCTTTGCACCTCGTTCACAAAAAAGACATGAGGTGCATTGGGGTCGAGTGATTGAAGATACGCATCCGTGATCGCATCCGCTGCCTTCACATCCACCCGAACATCCAGCCGCCAGTAGCGGACAAAAGTGCTGACGTTAAAATCCCGCACCGGTGCATCCATGATGAAATGGGCGTGTGTGCCTTCCGGCAAATCAGTGAGCCGGAAAAGCGCATCCTCCCATTCTTCTGGCTTGGTCATCTGCTGCTCAAACACCGGCAGATGATCGTAAAAATAATAAACAACCTGCCCGAAGGCCATCCCCACAATGATGCCCCCGCTGACCAAAGCGTACCGGCTCTTTGCTAGCGTTTCGCCAAATAAAACGTTCAGCGCGTACCGCAATCCTATGGCGGTAACCAGTACCAGCGCCGGAAACACAACCACATAACGCGGCGATGAAGCACTCTCCCGCAGAAAACTGTTGCCAAGCGCCGTCAGCAAAATCCACGACAGCAGCACGATACTCCCGTGCGACCGCAGCCGCCAGAACAGGCACAGGATGCCCAATAGAAAAAAGGGCGCAATCACGGGCAAAATGAGCGCCTCATGACCACCATAAAACCAGCCCGAATCCGGCTGGGCGAAATACAGCAGCAGGGGGTCAAGGTAGCGTTGTTTGAGCCATGCCCCTTGTCCCGCGTCGGCATACGTCAATAGGCTGAAATACCAATTCGGCTCGATGGACTCGTTGTATAAACGGGGGAGCATAATCGCGCGGTTAGCAGCCAATGTCGTGTATACCGGTGCTGCCACAATCAGCGCCACCAGCAGCATCCATATGAACCCTTGCCAATGCCGTCGCTTATAAGCCAATGTCAGGCCGTAAACCACGCCCACAAGCACGGCTAACCCCGGAAATAACAGCCGCCCGCCCTCGTAGAAATATTGCGTCATCCCCAACAGCGCCCCCGCCACCACATAGTCAGATCGACGCTGCGACTGCAACCCGCGTGTCAAAAAGGCCAGCGCCATCACGCCAAAGAACGGGTCTGCAATATTGTTGAGCGCGATCCGGCTAAAGTGCAGGTGCGGTGGAAAGGTCGCCAGCAGGAAGGCCGCCAACAGCGCCAGCTTCTGGTCATGAAACAGCATCTTTGCGAAAAAATACACTACCGCCACCGTAAGCGTTCCAAAAACCGCGCTGACCGCCCGCAGCCCGACGAGGTTGGTACCCAGTACGCTGCTGCTCAACTGCTGCGCGATGGGGTAAAGCCATGTGAAGGCCGTCACCTCGCTAAAGGGGCGCAGGATCGCCACATTGGGATTGTCCCAAAGGCGGACGACAGCATCCATAAAATTGATCTCGTCGACGAAATGGCGAATACTGGTGTCGATCATCACCAGCCGCAGCACGAAGGCGAGCAGGACGACTCCGCCCAACATAACGCCATCACTGCGGCTCATCGTCGGCCAACACCAGTCGCGCCTGCTGAGTCCAACGACGATCAGCGCGATACCGCCGAGCAGCAGCGCGGCTTGAACCAGATAGTGAACGTTTTTGAATAAACCGATTTGAAAAAATGACCCGTTGATTTCAATCACAGCCAGTTCTAGCAGCACCCCTGCCCCCACAAGCAGCCGGTTGAGGGAACTCGAACGGGTCGGGTGACTTGCACCACTTTGGGGTTCGATGTGCCAACCTCGAACGAGTGCGTCCAGCGGCTGGTATCGCGATAACAAGCCAACAAGCCCCCCTGCCAGAACGAACACCAGCCCCACCACAGGCAGCAGCGCGAGGTTGTTCCCGCTGGCACGGGATAAGAGCGTGAAAACCAACAAACACCCCAGCGAAAGAAGGCAAAGTAAAATCGGCGTAACGCGCATGATGGCTGTGCGTTCGCGCCTTTGAGGCAAAGCCTTCCCCTCAGATTGCATCATCTTCCTCGAAATAGTCCATATGGGTGATACCCGACCAGTCACCTAGCCTTTACGACTAGGCGCATTACCCCATACCCTCGCGGGAAGATTGTGGTAAGCTGCATTACATTACCTTAAGATGCACGCATCAACCAACAAGGGTGCAATCATGAATGATATTCATATACTACTCGTTGAGGATAATCCGGGGGATGCCCGGCTGATTTTAGAGGCGCTCAAAGAAAGCAAACTGAAAACACAGGTGAGCATGGTTTCTGATGGCGTGGAAGCCATGTCCTTCCTCCGCCGCGAAGGCCGTTATGCCAACGCGCTGCGTCCCGACATCATGCTGCTCGACCTCAACCTGCCCCGCAAAGATGGGCGTGAACTGCTCGAAGAAATCAAAAACGACACTGACTTCAAACTGATTCCGGTACTGGTCTTGACGACATCCAGCAGCCACGACGACATCGTGTCCAGCTATGCCCGTCACGCCAACTCGTACATCACCAAACCGGCGGATATGGACGAGTTCTTGGATGTGGTCAAGAGCGTCGAAAACTTCTGGTTCGACATTGCCAAGCTGCCACCGCGCGAACCGTAATTACGACTGCGCCGCCACCAGCTTATAAATACCGCCCTTATAATCGATCAGATAAAGTTCACCGGATTCATCTTCGCCAAAAGAAGTAATGGTGAGTCCGGTTTCCATCCATACCCCACCCTGCCACACATCGCCGTTCTTCACCGCCGCCCACATGCGCCCGTTGCAATAATCACCGTAGATGTACACGCCGTTCATGTCCGGCAGCGCCTCGCCGCGGTAGATATAACCGCCGGTAATCGAGCAGCCATACACATGCGTGTACTCTAAAATCGGCAGCGTCAATCGGCTGTCGTCAATCGGCTTGGTCTGCTTGATGTACTCGTGCATCCCCTGATACGCGCTCCAGCCGTAATTCTGCCCGCCCACCCCCGCTGGTGCGAAGTCAACTTCCTCGTAATCCCACTGTCCCACGTCGCCGATGAACAGGTCGCCGGTCTCGCGGTCGAAGCTGAAACGGAACGGATTCCGCAGCCCGTACGCCCAGATTTCCGGCTTGGCATCCGAACGCCCGACGAACGGGTTATCCGCTGGCACTTTGTACGGCGTGGCGTTCACGTCAATCCGCAGGAGCTTACCCAGCAGCGTGTTCAGGTTCTGCCCGTTCCGCAGCGGGTCATCAGGGTTGCCGCCGTCACCGAGTCCGATGTACAGGTAGCCATCCGGCCCGAAAGCAAGCTGTCCGCCGTTGTGGTCAGGGTACGGTTGGTCAACCGAGAGCAAGATCGTGCCGCTGGCGGGGTCAGCTACCTCAGGGTCGCTGCTCACCTTGTACCGCGCGATGGTCGTATCGCCGTTCACATCCGAATAGTGGATGTAGAAGTAGCCGTTTTCGGCATACTGCGGATGGAACGCCACGCCCAGCAAACCCTGTTCGCTGTAGCCACCTTGGAATACCGATGGCGGGATCAAATCGCCGATGTCGAGGAACGGTTCAAAGCTCACTTCCTCGCCGTTAATGACCCACATCTTGCCGTTTTGCTCCCACGCGAACATGCGGCTTGTGCCATCGTTCGCCGGAACAATTCCAATCGGGCTGTCGAACCCATCCGCCACCAGCGCCCACTCGTATCCCGCCGGATCAGGGACACCCTCCGGCAGCGGCATGGGTTCAGCGGTCGCGTCCTGCGCGGCAGCGATATTGACCATGAATAAAAACGTGATAATGAGCAGTATTCGGCGGTGCATAAGCGCGTGCTTTCCTTATATCCAACCCTAGCAACGTAGGGTATTATAACAGTCGCCAATGGGTAGTCATTGGTCTTTCGTCACCATTATCAAGTTGCAAGTGTCTATGAAGACTCAAGTTACAAGTTTCAAGTCACAAGTTCAAAAATCAACATTGGGCATCGTCCATTTTTTTGATTTTCGTAGGGAATGGTCTAAGACCGTTCCTCGTATTTTCTCCCTCCCTCGCTTGCGGGGGAGGGCTGGGGTGGGGGTTTCCCTCGCCGCTCTCGCCCTCCTCGCCGCCTGCAACCCGACACCCGCCGCGCCCACCGCGACTCCCCCACCACCAACGACTGTGCCTGTTGAACCCGTCACCGCCAACGCCGATTGGACTCCGGTCGAACAAACGGTTGACGGCGTGGTCATGGTGCAGGTGCCGCCCGGCTGCTTCATGATGGGCAGCGACGCGGGCCGCCGCGACGAACGCCCTGCCTCGCAGGTATGTTTCACCGCGCCCTATTGGATCGACAAAACCGAAGTGACCAATAAACAGTTCGGCTCGGAAGGCGCGTTTCCCGGTGATAACCAGCCGCGCGGCAACCTGCTCTGGTCGGAAGCGCGGGATTTCTGCGTCAGCCGTGGCGGTCGCCTCCCCACCGAGGCCGAGTGGGAGTACGCCGGACGCGGGCCGGATAACCTGATGTACCCGTGGGGCAGCGACCTTGTAGGCGACTTCTTGGTGTTCGACCAGAACAACAACAACCCGACCGCCG
>Ga0102832_1000294_pt1 | contig 106815 bp, 91 predicted proteins | sample EBPBio282013_DNA_FD_88942 | JGI IMG/M metagenome (GOLD analysis project Ga0102832, IMG submission 88942) | Wastewater treatment Type I Accumulibacter community from EBPR Bioreactor in Madison, WI, USA - Reactor 2_5/28/2013_ DNA (Illumina Assembly) | ecosystem: Engineered > Bioreactor > EBPR >... | reverse complement strand
CAGGCGATGCAGCAGCGCGCCGATTTCCTGGCCGAACAGGGTCTGGCCGAGCGGCGCGGGCAGCGCGTGATCCTCGCCCGAAACCTGCTGGGCACGCTGCGCAGCCGCGAGCTGGCGCAGGCCGCCAAGGACATCGCCGCCGAAACCGGCCTGGAGCACCGCCCGGTGGCCGACGGCCAGCGCGTGGCCGGCATCTACCGCCGCAGCCTCATGCTCGCCAGCGGTCGGTATGCGATGCTGGACGACGGCATGGGCTTCAGCCTGGTACCGTGGAGGCCAGTGATCGAGCAGCGGTTGGGGCAGCCGCTTGCGGCGACAGTGCGTGGCGGAACGACCTCATGGGAAATCGGGCGTCGGCTTGGGGTTTCTTTGGGCTAGTCACTTGAGACTATGTGCCCCATGAACATGGCCCCTGCGCGTCGCCGGTTCGTGCAGATGGCGCGATGCTGAGGACAGCTCGGTCAAGATGCCGCACTGGCTGGCCTGCTGGGATTCACGGCAGCGTTCCCGCAAGGTCTTGAGCTGTCGTTCCAACGCTTTCAATTCCTTGATGCGGGTAGCCACATGGTCGATGTGCTCGTCGAGCAGGTCGTTCACCTGGGCGCAGTTCTCGTGCGGTGCATCCTTGAAGCGCAACAGAACCCGGATTTCATCCAGCGTCATGTCCAACCCCCGGCAGTGCCGGATGAAGGACAGCCGGTCAACGTGTTCTTCTGCGTACATGCGGTAGTTGCCATCCGTACGGGCCGTTTCGGGTAGCAAGCCTTCACGCTCGTAGTACCGGATCGTCTCTACCTGGGTATGTGCGGCCTTAGCCAGTTCGCCGATTTTCATGAGTTCATCTTCAGCGGTCGCGGGTTTTTCTCCAAGGCTCATTGTAGGCGCTTGACTCTGTAGTGGGTACAGGGTTTCCAATCTGACTGAAAAGGAGAATTTCATGAACTCTGCCCACCAACGCCAACACGCCGACGCTGCCTGCTGCGGGAGTGGCTGTGCAACAGTGCCTGTGGCGCCCGAGCCAACAGCGTCTGATGCAACGACTATTGGGCCGCAACGCTTTCGCATAGAAAACATGGACTGTGCCTCAGAGGAGTCGGAAATCCGCCGGGCGCTGGAAGGCATGGCGGGGATTCGCAGCCTGCGATTCAACCTGGGGGATCGAGAGCTTGCCATTGCCGCCGATGACCACGCGCTGCCCGAGGCCCTAGAAGCGATCCGCAAAGCGGGTTTCAAGCCAGAACCCCTCGGCGCGAAGAATGTCCAGCGCTTCCGCATTGCGAATATGGACTGTGCCTCGGAGGAGTCGGAAATCCGCCGGGCGTTGGACGGCATGGCGGGAATTCGTAGCCTGCAATTCAATCTGGGCGAACGCGAGTTGGCCATTGCCGCCGATGATCCTGTCTTGCAGCAGGCGCTAGACGCAATCCGCAAGGCAGGCTTCAAGCCGGAACCTCTTGGCGACACAGGCTCGTCGGCTGCTGCGGTTGCCTCGCCAACGGGCTTCTGGACGACATGGGGCAAGTCGCTGGGCGCCCTGGGGTTGGCTGTGGCGGCCGAGGGCTTGGCATTCGCCTTTCCAGACAGCGTACCTGTCAAGGCGCTGGGAATGGCGCTGGCCGCGGCGGCCATCGCGCTGTCGGGTTTCTCGGTTTACGGCAAGGGGCTGGCTGCACTGCGGCAGGGCCGCTTGAACATCAATGCCCTGATGACCGTGGCCGTGACCGGCGCTTTCCTGATCGGCCAGTGGCCCGAAGCGGCGATGGTGATGGCCCTATATGCGATTGCGGAAGCCATCGAGGCCCGCGCCGTGGATCGGGCGCGCGGCGCCATCAAGAGCCTGCTGGCGCTCGCGCCGGAGCAAGCTGAAGTGCGTCAAGACGATGGCAATTGGGTGCGCATGGGAGTCAAGGAAGTCACTGTGGGCATGACCGTGCGTATTCGCCCTGGCGAGCGCGTTCCGCTGGATGGCATCGTGAGCCTAGGTCAGAGCGCTATTGACCAGTCCCCCGTGACCGGCGAAAGCTTGCCGGTGGACAAGAGCCCCGGCGATGAAGTCTTCGCCGGCACCGTCAATCAGGCTGCGGCGTTGGAAATCCGTGTCACGGCCCCCGCGTCCGACAGCACGCTGGCGCGCATCATCCACGCCGTTGAGCAGGCCCAGTCTTCCCGTGCGCCCACGCAGCGTTTCGTGGATCGCTTTGCCGCCGTCTACACGCCTGCGGTGTTCGTCCTGGCCGTTGCCGTTGCGTTGTTGGCGCCCTGGCTCATGGGGCTGACCTGGATGCAGGCCGCCTACAAGGCCCTGGTGCTGCTGGTCATCGCCTGCCCTTGCGCCTTGGTGATTTCCACGCCCGTCACCGTCGTCAGCGGTTTGGCCGCTGGGGCGCGGCGAGGCATCCTGATCAAAGGTGGTGTGTACCTGGAAGAGGCGCGCAAGATCAAGGCCGTGGCGCTGGACAAGACCGGCACCATCACCGAAGGCAAGCCCAAGCTGGTGGCCTTCGAGCCCGTGGACACAGGACTCGGCCAACAAGCCCTGGAGGGGCTGGCCAAGAGCCTCGCAGCGCGGTCGGATCATCCAGTGTCCAAGGCCATCGCAGATGGCGTGTCGTCCGCCACGCAAGAAGTGGATGAGTTTCAGGCTGTTGCCGGGCGCGGCGTGCAGGGGGTGATCGACGGCCATACCTATGTGCTGGCTAACCACCGCTGGATTGAAGAGCGCGGGCAGTGTTCGGCTGACCTCGAAGCCCGCCTTGCAGTGCATGAGCAAGCTGGCCGCACCGTCACGTTGTTGGCCAGCAGCGAACGGGTCATGGCCATCTGTGCAGTAGCCGACACCATCAAATCCTCATCCGCGCAGGCCGTGGCCGACCTGAAGGCATTGGGCGTGACGCCGGTGATGTTGACGGGCGATAACCTGGCGACGGCGCAAACCGTCGGCACCCAGGCGGGCATCGCCGAGGTGCGTGGCAACCTGCTGCCCGAGGACAAGTTGCAGGCCATCGGCGAGCTTCAGCAGCGCATGGGCGTCACGGCGATGACCGGCGACGGCATCAACGACGCCCCCGCGCTGGCGAAGGCTGACATCGGCTTCGCTATGGGCGGCGCGGGCACCCACACCGCGATGGAGGCCGCCGACGTGGTGCTCATGAACGACGACCTACGCCGCCTGCCCGAAACGATCCGGCTGTCCAGGCGCACCCACGCCGTGCTATGGCAGAACATCGCGCTCGCGCTGGGCATCAAGCTAGTGTTCCTGCTGCTGGCGATCTTCGACGATGCCTCCATGTGGATGGCCGTGTTCGCCGACATGGGGGCGAGCTTGCTGGTGGTCTTCAACGGGCTGAGGCTGCTCAGGCAGCAGGCGGGTCAGTAAAACCGAATATGGAGTGTTGAAAATGGGAATCCTGGATCGAATTTTTGGTGGGCATGGCGGCGGCCACGGCGGGGGGCATGGCGGCTCCCACGGGCATGGCAGTAGCCATGGCCACGGTGGCCCCAGCAGTCACGACTGGGGGCGCAATCCGGCGCCTTCGGCCAGCGGCATCACTTGCCCGCAATGCAAAGCGATCAATCCGAACGGCGCTCGCTTTTGCGGCCAGTGCGGGACATCGCTGGTGCCAGCGTCGTGCACGAAGTGCAGTAGCGTCATTCCGATCGGCGCGAAATTCTGTGCTCAGTGCGGCAACGCGGTAACTTAAGTCATGGTGATCTCGGCCTGGATCTACACCTTGATCCCGGCAGCGGCCGCCATCATCGGAGCTGCGGTCGCGGTGAACGTGCGGCCGGGGCCAACACTGGTCAGCGCGATTCAGCATTTCGCCGCTGGCGTCGTGTTCGCGGCGGCGGCCGGCGAAATCTTGCCCGACATCATGCACCGGGCCTCGCCTTGGGCGACGATGATCGGCGGCGGAATCGGCGTCGCCACCATGCTGCTGGTGAAGCATCTGGAAGCGTTGGCGAAGGGGCCGGCCGGTCTCCTGACCGTGATCGGCATCGACATCCTGATTGATGGCTTGGTGCTTGGTATCGGGTTTGCGGCTGGCCCAAAGGTCGGCTTGCTTCTGACCATCGCCCTGACCATCGAGGTTCTGTTCCTGGGATTGACAGTGGCCACGGAACTCGGCGAGAGCGTTCGCTCCCGTGCCAGGGTCGTCTGGATCACGGCCGCGCTCGTGCTCTTGCTGCCGATCGGGGCCTTGCTTGGAGCGCCGGTGGCGCTGTTGCCCAACCCTCTTCTGACTGGCTTCTTCGCGTTTGGTCTGATTGCGTTGCTCTACCTCGTGACCGAAGAACTGCTGATCGAAGCACACGAAACGCCAGATCGCCCCTGGGTGACGGCGATGTTCTTTGTCGGCTTTCTGGCGCTTCTCCTGCTGGAAGAAGTAATTGGCTAGTGGAGCCAGTCTGTTGGTGGTGCCCGATCCGTTGACTATTGCGCGCGCGGGGTGGGCACCATGAGCCCGATAGACGTGATGCCGTTGCTCGAATCGACCATCGTCCGCCCTCCGTGCATGCGGGCGATGGCAGCCACGATGGCCAAGCCCAGTCCATGATTGCGGGCGGCATCCGACCGCGCTGCATCTGCCCGGTAGAAGCGGTTGAACAGATTGGGCAAATGCTCGGCTGAAATCGTCTGCCCCTCGTTCACCACCCGCAGGGCGATCTCGCCGTCCAGCCGGTCGATTTGCACGACAACGGTGCTGTGCGGATGCGCGTGCCGGGTTGCGTTGCCGATCAGGTTGGACAATGCGCGCTGCAATAGGCGCACGTCGGCCAAGCCAGTGGCATCACCATTGATACGAACTTTCAGCCCGGCTTCCTCAATGGCTGCCTCGTACAATTCCACCACCGCGCGCGCAACGCCTGCCATGCTGGCGACGTGCTCGCGGCGGGCCTCAGCCCCCCGGTCGGCTTGCGACAGAAAGAGCATGTCCTGCACGATCATCGACATGCGCTGGAGATCTTCGAGGTGCGAGCCCAACACATCTCGCAACGTGTCGGCATCGCGTGCTTTGCGCAAAGCAACTTCAGTGCCCCCCATCAACGTCGCCAACGGCGTGAACAGTTCATGCGCAACGTCAGCGTTGAAGGCATCCAGTTGTTCGTAGGCTTTGTGCAGACGCTTCAGCAACTCGTTGACGTGGGCCACCAGCGGAGCCAGTTCGTCGGGTTGAGCGGAGCCATCCAGAAGCCGGTGCAGAGTATCGGCCTCCAGTGCCTGGATCTGAGCCGAGAGGTCGCGCACGGGACGCAGCCCGATTTGCACCAGCGTAAATCCGCCAGCAGCAATCACCACTGCGCCAGCGAGTGCGGCGGCGACGAGCGTGCGGGCTAGGCGTTCTAGCACACGATCGTCCTCGCTGACATCAAGACTCAGCACCGCCTGGATGGGGGGGATGCCGGTCGTAGCCTCGAATCGCATGTCGATCACGCGGTGATGCACTGGAATGCCGGCGCTGGCATAGATGACGCTGCCGTCGGCACGGGTCAGGATCAATTTCATGTCCTGTCGGCCGACCATGCCATCGTCGAGCTTGTGTGCGAGCGTGCCGCTGTCTAACTCTGCTGCCTCGGCAATAAGATGGTTCACCTGGGTCTGCTGTTGCCGCAGCGTGTCCATCTGCCGCTCCTTGAAGCTCAGCGCGGTGACGGTGTAAATGCCCAGGCAGGTTAAGGCCAGCCCGACCAGGGTGAGAAGTGCGAGCCAACGGGCAAGCCGCCGTCCCAGCGATCCGGCACGCCTGGGTCTCACGACTGCCGATCTTCGAGTACGTAGCCCATGCCACGGACGGTGTGCAGCAGTGGGCGCTCGAAGGGCAGGTCGAGCTTGCTCCGAAGGCGACGCACAGCGACGTCGATCACGTTGGTACCGTGATCGAAGTTCACGTCCCATACTTGCTCCGCGATTTCGGTACGTGACAGAACCTCGCCCTTGCGGCGCAAGAGCAGCGTCAGCAGTTGGAACTCCTTTGCGGACAGATCGATGCGCTGGCCGGCCCGAGTAGCGCGCCGCCTCGCCAGGTCCATATGCAAGTCCCCCAGGCACAGCACCAGCGCATCAGGCGCGGGCGCAGTACCGGCGGTGCGGCGCAGCAGCACCTCGATGCGTGCCACCAGTTCGGAAAAGGCGAACGGCTTAACGAGGTAGTCGTCCGCTCCTGCCTTCAGCCCGCGTACGCGATCCTCGATGCGATGGCGGGCCGTCAACATGATCACCGGCGTCTGCTTGCTCTGCCGCAGTGCAGCCAGCAAGCCGAAGCCATCGATGCCCGGCAGCATGGTGTCGAGAACGATCAGGTCGTAGTGGCCGTCAGAGGCCATGTGGAGGCCATCGATGCCGTTGGCAGCCACATCGATCACATAGCCTTCTTCAGAGAGTCCCTTGCGAAGATAGTCCGCGAGCTTGGCTTCGTCTTCCACGATCAGCAGCTTCATGCGCAGCGTTCCTGCTGCGGTCTCTCGCAACCTGTCCAAATTGTCATCTGCACGTTTTACTCCCGTTCGGTGCCGGTTCTTACATTGTGCTCATGCCTTCGGGCATATCGATTTTCTGCAAATCACACTGGAAAGGACCATGCAATGAAACTGACCCATCTTGTCGCCATGAAAGCCATTATCCTGGCCACGGCACTGCCCATGGCGGCCCAGGCCGATTCGCTCTGGCACCCCGCGTCCAATGAGCAGGGCTTCACGTATCACCCCGATCATTTCAAGAGTACCAAGACCCGTGCCCAGGTGCTGGCCGAGGTCGAGGCAGCCCGCAAGGACGGTACGCTCACGCTGATGCAACGTGGACTGCCGGTGCCCATCAAGAGTTCCGCAGCACCGAAGACGCGCCAACAGGTTGTCGATGAGATGCGCAGCGAATCACCAGAAGCGCGGCGTGCGCGGCTCGAAATGTATTCCGGCGGTTGACACTGCTGCCAATACCCTGCGCTGCCGTGCCCCTCGTGTCGCTTCGTTGCGTCAAGCGACCACAGCTATTCGAATATAGAAGCGGTCCTTATTTCATTCTGGATGAACCCGCGAGGAGGCACGCTACGCGCAGAGGACTCTGAAACAAACCCAAGCAGCGAGGAATGGCGGATTGAAGCCTGTAGCTGCTACACTGTTACCCCTATGCGCAAATGGCTGGCTATCGTCTTGCTGGTGTTCTTGCCGCTCCAATTCAGTTGGGCGGCTGTGGCCAGTTATTGCCAGCATGAAACCGGGGCTGCGGCCAAGCACTTCGGCCACCATGCGCACCAGCACAAGGCGGCCGACGGCAAGGACGCCAGCCCTGATCCGGCCAAGACCCTGGGCGGCGATCCTGATTGCCCGTCCTGTCATGCCGGGTGCTTCTCGGTCTTGTCAGGGGATGTCAAGCTGGCGTCGTCGATCAGCCCGTCCCTGGATACGGCGTACCACCCGGAGAGCCTTGCCGCGCCTCCACCCGAACGTTTAGAGCGCCCTCGGTGGCGTGCCCTCGCCTGATCGGCGGGGAGCGCGTTCCTTTCTCTTCGTCCTCACCCCTGCCGTCGCGCATGGCGCGCTACGGTATCCAGCCGGCTTCGTGCGGCTGATGTGACGACGTTGCTGGCGATCATCTGGATCGCCCCCCCGCCGATTCCCTCGTGTATTTCAAGTCACTGGAGAATCGGATGTTGAAGGGTATTCACAATCACAACGCAAGGGCAACGGCGGCAGGCTTGCTCCTTGCGTTCACGGCAGGGCTGGCTTTCGCCCAGCCGCTGCCAGCGCTGCCGGGCAATGCCCAAAGCGGGGCGCAGACTGAAGCAACGGCTCCACTGAGCCTGCAAAAAGCCATCGCGCTGGCTTTGGAAGCCAATCTTGACCTGACCGTCGCTCAGCGGGAAGTCGAGGCCGTGCAAGGCCAGGTGCTTCAGGCGCAAGCGCGCCGCAACCCCGAACTGGCGTATGCGCTTGAAGACCAGCGCACGCAAACCCGCACCCAAAGCGCTCAGATCAACCTGCCCATCGAATTGGGCGGCAAGCGCGCTGCCCGCATCACGGCGGCAGAGCGTGGGCGTGACGTTGCGGTCGAGGAGTTGAACGCGCGTCGCGTCGAAATTCGCGCCGCCGTGGTCGCCGCCTTCTTCGATGCGCTGGCAGCCCAGGATCGCACGGCCTTGGCCCAGGACAGCGTTGACTTGGCCAGGAAAGCGACGGACGCCGTTGCCAAGCGCGTGATGGCGGGCAAGGTCTCTCCGGTCGAGGAAACCAAGGCCCGGGTGGCCGAGGCCGGCGTGCGGGTTGAACTGGCGCAGGCCCAAAGCGAACAGCGCAGCGCCCGCGCACGGCTGGCCAGCTTGCTGGGGGCCAGCCCGCCACAGTTCACCCAGGTGTCGGGCAGTGTGGATGATCTCCCGGTCGTCCCTTCGCTGGATGACATCCAGCAGCGCCTGTCGGCCTCGTCGGCATTGCGCCGGGCGCAGTTGGAAGTTGAACGCCGCAGGTCATTGGCTGACGTGGAGCGGAGCAAGCAAACGCCAGATGTCACGGTCAGCCTGGGCGTGAAGCGCCCGAACGAGCTTGCGCGCAATCAGTTGATGCTCGGCGTTTCCGTGCCGCTGCCTTTGTTTGACCGCAATCAGGGCAACTTGCTGGAAGCGTTGAAGCGTGAAGACAAGGCGCGGGACGAACTCCAGGCGTTGAACCTGCGCCTGAGCACGGAAGTGCTGCAAGCCCGCGAACGGCTGACGTTGGTTCGCGGCGAGATCGACGTGTTGCAGCGCGAGGTACTGCCTGGGGCCAAGAGCGCCTATGACGCGGCCACCGTGGGTTTTGGCTACGGAAAGTTCAATTTCCTGGAAGTGCTGGACGCACAGCGCACCTACTTCGCCGCCCAATCCCAATACCTCAAGGCACTGGCCGAAGCGCATCGCGCGGCGGCGGACATGGATCGCGTGATCGGCGCATCCGAACCCACGACCACCCCGCCCGCGAACAAGGAATGAACATGAAATTCGACACGAACAAACTGAACGTCGGCAAGAAGCAATGGATTGCCATCGCCGTGATCGCCGTTGTGGGCGTTGGACTGGGCAGCGCCATTCTCGGCGGCAAGACGGATAAGAGCGCCGAGGGCGAGGGTCACGGCAGCCACGTTGAAGCCAAGGCCCACAGCGATGGTGAGCATCATGGCAAGACAAGCGATGCGCAGCACGAGGACGACAAGGGCCATGCGGATGGCGAGCACCATGAAGGGCCGGGCAAGGGGCCGCATGGCGGCAAGCTGTTCAATGAAGGGGATTTCGGATTGGAGGCATTGCTCGCCGAAGACGGCGGCGAGCCGCGCCTACGCATCTGGCTGTACGACAAGGGCAAGGCGCTGGCCGCCAGCGCCGCCAAGGTCAGCGCCACCGTTTCGCGTTTGACCGGCGAGAAGCAGGCGCTCAATTTCGCGCCCGACAAAGACAGTCTGCTGAGTCGCGAGACCGTGCCGGAGCCCCATGCGTTCGAGATCAACATCGTGGCACAAACGGCCAATGCGCCTTTCAGGTTCAGCTTCAGCCAGGAAGAGGGGAAAGTCGAACTCAGCGATGCGCAAATCAAGGCGGCATCCATCGGCATCGACACCGCAGGGGCTGCAAGCATCAAGTCTGCCCTGCAATTGCCGGGCGAGATCCGCCTGAACGAAGACCGCACCTCGCATGTCGTCCCGCGCATGGCGGGCGTGGTCGAGAGCGTGCAGGCCAGCTTGGGACAAACGGTCAAGAAGGGACAGGTGCTGGCGGTCATAACCAGCCCGACCGCCTCCGAGCAGCGCAGCGAATTGCAGACGGCGCAAAAGCGGCTGGCTTTGGCCAAGACCACCTTCGAGCGCGAGAAGCGGCTGTGGGAACAGAAGATTTCCGCCGAGCAGGATTACCTGCAAGCCGGGCAGGCATTGAACGAGGCGCAGGTCGCCGTGGCCAACGCGCAGCAGAAGCTGTCTGCCGTGGGCCTGGCCCCAGGGTCTTCGGGCGGGCTGAACCGCCTGGAGTTGCGCGCACCCTTCGATGGCGTGGTGATTGAAAAGCACCTCAGCCAGGGCGAAGCCGTCAAGGAAGACGCTGCCGTGTTCACTGTGTCTGACCTGGGCCAGGTCTGGGCGGAAATCAACGTGCCTGCCAAGGATTTGCCGCTCGTCCGAGTGGGCGAAAAAGTCAACATCAAGGCCACGGCCTTCGATGCCAGCGCGCAAGGCACCATCACTTTCGTGGGCGCGTTGATCGGCGAGCAGACCCGCACGGCCAAGGCCCGCGTGGTCTTGGCCAATCCGCAGGGCGCGTGGCGTCCCGGCCTGTTCGTCAATGTGGAAGTGACCGCATCCGAGGCCAACGTGCCCGTCACTGTGGCCAGCGATGCGATACAGAGCGTGGGCGACAAGCCCGTCGTCTTCGTCAAGGTGAATGACGGCTTCGTGGCCCAGCCCGTGCAGTTGGGCCGCAGCGACGGCAAGCGCGTCGAGGTGCTGCAAGGGCTCCAAGCCGGGGCAGCGTATGCGGCGGCAGGCAGTTTCGTCGTGAAGTCCGAACTCGGCAAAGCCTCTGCCGAACACACCCATTGATGCCGGAGCCACGTCCATGTTTGAAAAACTTATTCGCGCGGCCATCGAGCACCGATGGCTGGTGCTGCTGGCCGCCATCGGCATGGCCGCCATTGGCGTATTCAGCTATCAGAAGCTGCCCATCGACGCCGTTCCGGACATCACCAACGTCCAGGTGCAGATCAATACGCAGGCGCCGGGCTATTCGCCGCTGGAGGTCGAGCAACGGGTGACGTACCCGATTGAAACGGTGATGGCGGGCCTGCCCAACCTGGAGCAGACCCGCTCCCTGTCGCGCTATGGTCTGTCGCAAGTGACGGTGATCTTCAAGGACGGCACCGACATCTACTTCGCGCGCCAGTTGGTCAATGAGCGCATCCAGGAGGCACGCGACAAACTGCCCGCCGGCATCACGCCTGCACTGGGGCCGATTTCCACCGGCCTGGGCGAAATTTACCTGTGGACGGTCGAGGCCAAGGACGGTGCGAAGAAGCCCAACGGCACACCCTACACGGCCACCGACCTGCGCGAGATCCAGGACTGGATCATCAAGCCGCAGTTGCGCAACGTGCCCGGCGTGACGGAAATCAACTCGATCGGCGGCTATGCCAAGGAATACCAGATCGCGCCTATCCCCGCGCGTCTGGCTTCGTTGGGCGTCACCCTGCAAGACATCGTGACGGCGCTGGACCGCAACAACGGCAACGTGGGCGCGGGCTACATCGAAAAGCGCGGCGAGCAGTATCTGATCCGGGCGCCTGGGCAGGTCAAGACGCTGGAGGACATCGGCAACGTCATCCTCAGCAGCGCGGGCGGGGTGCCCATCCGCGTGCGCGACGTGGCGGACGTTGGGATGGGGCGCGAACTGCGCACCGGTGCCGCCACGGACAACGGCCGTGAAGTGGTGCTGGGCACGGTCTTCATGCTCATCGGCCAGAACAGTCGCACGGTGTCGCAGGCCGTGGACAAGAAAATGGTGGAGATCAACCGCAGCCTGCCCGAGGGCGTGCACGCGGTGACGGTCTACGACCGCACCGTGCTGGTGGACAAGGCCATCGCCACGGTGAAGAAGAATCTGCTGGAAGGCGCGATCCTGGTGATCGTGATCCTGTTTCTGTTCCTGGGCAACATCCGTGCGGCCATCATCACGGCGACGGTGATTCCCTTGTCGATGCTGTTCACCTTCACGGGCATGGTGCATTACAAGGTGAGCGCCAACCTGATGAGCCTGGGGGCGCTGGATTTCGGCATCATCATCGACGGGGCGGTGGTGATCGTCGAGAACTGCGTGCGCCGTCTGGCCCATGCGCAGGCGCACTTTGGCAGGCCCTTGACGCGGGCGGAACGCTTTCACGAGGTGTTCCTGGCATCCAAGGAATCGCGCCGCGCGCTGCTGTTCGGGCAGCTCATCATCATGGTGGTGTACCTGCCCATCTTTGCCCTGACGGGTGTGGAAGGGAAGATGTTCCACCCGATGGCGTTCACCGTGGTGGCCGCGCTGGTGGGGGCCATGATCCTGTCGGTGACTTTCATTCCGGCGGCGGTCGCCCTGTTCATCGGCCATCGGGTCAGCGAGACGGAAAACTTCTTGGTGGTGCAAGCCAAGCGCTGGTACGGCCCGTTGCTGGATCGCGTGATGGCGGCCAAGGCCGTGGTGTTGGCGGCAGCCGCCGTGGCGATTGTGCTGTGCGGCCTGATTGCCACCCGCATGGGCAGCGAGTTCGTGCCCAGCCTGAACGAGGGCGACTTCGCCATCCAGGCCCTGCGCATTCCGGGTACCAGCCTGACGCAATCGGTGGCGATGCAGCAGCAACTGGAAGCGACGCTGAAGGCCAAATTCCCTGAGATCGACCGCGTTTTTGCGCGCACTGGCACGGCGGAAATCGCCTCCGACCCGATGCCGCCGAACATTTCCGACGGCTACATCATGCTCAAGCCCCTGTCCGAGTGGCCCGAGCCGCGCAAGTCACGCGACGAATTGCTGGCGGCCATTCAGGAGACCGTGGGCAAGGTGCCGGGGAACAACTATGAGTTCTCGCAGCCGATCCAGTTGCGCTTCAACGAACTCATCTCGGGAGTGCGCAGTGATGTGGCAGTGAAGATTTTTGGCGACGACATGGATGTCTTGAACAAGACGGGTGAGGAAGTCTCATCCATGTTGCAGAAGATTCCTGGCGCGTCCGAGGTCAAGGTGGAGCAGACCACCGGCTTGCCGATGCTGACCGTGAACATCGACCGCCAGAAAGCCGCACGCTACGGGCTGAACGTAGCCGACATCCAGGACGTGGTGGCCACGGCCATCGGCGGGCGCGAGGCCGGCACCTTGTTTGAAGGCGACCGCCGTTTCGACATCCTGGTTCGCCTGCCGGAATCGTTGCGCAACGACCTGGAAAGCATGAAGCGCCTGCCGATTCCGCTGCCGCGCGCAACGGGTGGCACGGGTGGCGCCGAGGGCCGAACCAACTTCATCCAACTGGCCGAGGTGGCGAGCTTCGAGCTGGCGCCCGGCCCCAACCAGGTCAGCCGGGAAAACGGCAAGCGCCGCATCGTGGTCAGCGCCAACGTGCGCGGTCGTGACGTGGGCTCCTTCGTGGCCGACGCCGAGGCCGCGCTGGCGCAGGTCAAGATTCCCACGGGCTATTGGACGAGTTGGGGTGGCACGTTCGAGAACCTGCAATCCGCTACGCAGCGCTTGCAAATCGTCGTGCCGGTGTCGCTGCTGCTGGTCTTCGTGCTGCTGTTCGCCATGTTCGGCAACGTCAAGGACGGCTTGCTGGTCTTCACCGGCATTCCGTTCGCGCTGACCGGCGGCATCCTGGCGCTGTGGCTGCGCGACATTCCCCTGTCGATCTCCGCCGCCGTCGGCTTCATCGCGCTGTCGGGCGTCGCCGTGCTCAATGGCCTGGTGATGATTTCCTACATCCGCAGCCTGCGTGAGGCTGGAACGCCGCTGGACGAAGCCATCCGCGAGGGCGCGCTGACGCGCTTGCGGCCGGTGCTGATGACGGCCCTGGTGGCATCGCTGGGCTTCATCCCGATGGCCATTGCTACGGGCACCGGCGCGGAAGTACAGCGGCCGTTGGCCACCGTGGTGATTGGCGGCATCTTGTCTTCCACCATGCTGACGCTGCTGGTGTTGCCGATCCTGTACCGGCTGGCCCATCGCCCGGATGAGCAGGAAGAGGATGTCACGGCAGAGCCAGCACATGAGGGCGTAACCGCTTGAAAGGACAAACGATGAACGCCGTTACGGCACCACGACAGACTCCTTTAAGCTTTACAGGGACATCGACTCATGGAATTGCGTCACCTCCGGTACTTTCTGGCCGTTGCCGAAGAGCTTCACTTCGCCCGCGCTGCGGAGCGGTTGCATATCGAACAGTCACCACTGTCGCGCGCCATCAGGGAATTGGAAGAGGAATTGGGCGCGCAACTGTTCGTGCGTACCAGCCGCAGCACGCGCCTGACGCTGGCGGGCAAGCTGCTGATGGAGAACGCGCCTCGCGTGCTGCTGGCGCTGGACCAGGCGCGTGAGAGCGTGAAGGCGGCAGCCAATGGCTTTCACGGCCGGTTGCGCGTGGCGCTGTCCGACGGCATCACCCCCTCGCGCCTGCCGGCGCTGCTGGCGCGCTGCCGCGAGGAAGACCCGGAGATCGAGATCCGCCTGTTCGAGGTGCCGCTGGCCCAGCAGCTCAGCGGCCTGCGTGACGATCTATACGACGTGGGCTTCTCGATGGCCGACGAGGTGGGCGACGGCATCATCATCGAACCCGCCTGGGAGGATGAGCTGATGGTCGCCATGCCCGCGCGCCATGAACTACTGGCCCACAAGCGGGTACCGCTGGATGAAGTGCTGCAACATCCCCTGGTGCTGGGCGACCCGGCAGTTTGCGAAGGCCATGCCAAGCAGATCGACCGCATCCTGCGCAAGCAGGACCGGGAGCCCTTGATCGAACAGTACGTCGCCACGTTCGACGTGATGATGACTTTCGTGTCGGCCGGCCTGGCGCTGGGGCTCGCAGGCGCCGCGCACATCGCTTCCAGCCGCGAGCCGGGCGTGGTGGGCCGACCGCTCGCGGGAAAGTCGCCCATGCTCACTACCTATCTGCTGCGCCGCGACGCCGAGCCGTCGCAGGCGCTAGCCCGCTTTATCGAGCGGGTCGAAGCCCTGGGACCGGGAGACGCTTAGCCATTGGCCCCGTTTCACTTCGGAGGATTCAAGCCATGAACCTATCCAAGATCATCGCTATGTCGTCGCTAGCAGTTCTGCTGGTCGCCTGCGGCAAGTCTGAGCCGTCCAAGCCCGCTGCCGTGCCCAGCGTGGAGGAACTGGCTGCTGACCCCGTGCGTTTGCGAGAACTGCGCCAGCAGTGCAAGACGGATCGTCCGACGATGGGCGACGTGCTGTGCAACCGAGTGGCCGAGGCGACGAACCGACGTTTCCTGGGCGACGGCAAGGTGCCTTATACGCCACCGAAGGAACCGCCGAAGTTCTGATGGTCGGCTTGCCGCAACGCACCTGCGCGTGCCTGCGCCTTTTTGCGCGCTGCGCAGCAGCGCGCTCATTGTGGCGGTCTTTCGCCCCAGTTCTTCCCTGCCGGAAACCATGTTTTTTGCGGCATCAACCTGCCGATAACGGTCTTTGACCGGCACGCCCAGCGGCACTGATCCTCACGAGGGCGGCACATGCCTGTGCTGCGATCGGAGGCTGGATGATGCAGGGAACGAACGTGCTGTTCGGTCAGATTGCCGTGGTGTTCGGCATCGTGATCGCTGGGGTGTGGAGCGCCACGCAATGGACAGCGGCGGCCCTGGGCTACCAACTACGCCTGGGCTCGCCGTGGTTCGATTTCCTGGACACACCGGTCTATCACCCGTGGCGGTTGTTCGAGTGGTGGTTCTTCTTCGATGCCTACGCGCCGCGCGTGTTCGATACCGGCGGCGCCATCGCGGGCGGCAGTGGCCTACTGGCGGTTGTGGTCGCCATCGGCATGTCGATCTGGCGCTCGCGCCAGTCGCGCCTGGTCACGACCTATGGCTCGGCCCGCTGGGCCAATGTGGAGGACATTCACAAGGCGGGCCTTGACCACCCTGCGGGCGTGTTCCTCGGCCTGCATCGCCAACAGTACCTGCGGCACGAAGGCCCGGAGCACGTCCTGACCTTCGCACCCACGCGCTCGGGCAAGGGCGTGGGCTTGGTGGTGCCGACGCTGCTTTCCTGGCCCGCATCCGCTGTCATCCACGACATCAAGGGCGAGAACTGGCAGATCACCGCCGGTTGGCGCTCGCGCTTCTCGCATTGCCTGCTGTTCAACCCCACCGATGCGAAGTCAGCGGCCTACAACCCGCTGCTGGAGGTACGACACGGCGCGCATGAGGTGCGCGACGTGCAGAACATCGCGGACATTCTGGTTGATCCCGAAGGTGCGCTGGAGAAGCGCAATCACTGGGAAAAGACTTCGCACGCGCTGCTGGTCGGGGCCATCCTGCATGTGCTCTACGCGGGCGAAGACAAGACGCTGCGCGGCGTCGCCAACTTCCTCTCCGACCCGGCCAGCCCCTTCGAGTTGACGCTGCACCGGATGATGACCACGCCGCACCTCGGCGATGGGCCTCATCCGGTGGTGGCCTCGGCTGCGCGCGAAGTGCTCAACAAATCGGACAACGAGCGTTCCGGCGTGTTGAGCACCGCCATGTCGTTCCTCGGCCTGTACCGCGATCCCACGGTGGCCCAAGTCACGTCGCGGTGCGATTGGCGCATCGCCGACCTGATCGCGGCCGAGCATCCGGTATCGCTGTATCTGGTGGTGCCGCCTTCGGACATATCGCGGACGAAGCCGCTCATTCGTCTGATCCTCAATCAGATCGGGCGACGCCTCACCGAATCGCTCGATGGTTCCGATGGCATCGAGCGACGCCACAAGCTGCTGCTGATGCTCGACGAGTTCCCGGCGCTGGGGCGCCTGGACTTCTTCGAGACGGCGCTGGCCTTCATGGCGGGCTACGGCATCCGCAGCTTCCTCATTGCGCAGTCGCTCAACCAGATCGACAAGGCGTATGGGCAGAACCACTCCATCCTCGACAACTGCCATGTGCGCGTGACGTTCGCCACGAACGACGAGCGCACCGCCAAACGGATTTCCGAGACGCTGGGCACCGCCACCGAGCTGCGCGCGCAGCGCAACTACGCGGGCCACCGGCTCGCGCCGTGGCTGGGCCACCTCATGGTGTCGCGCCAGGAAACCGCGCGTCCGCTGCTGACGCCGGGCGAAGTCATGCAGCTTCCGCCTGATGAGGCCGTGGTAATGGTGTCCAGCGTGGCGCCCATCAAGGCGAAGAAGCTGCGCTACTACGCGGACGCCAATTTCAAGCGCCGCGTGCTGCCGCCGCCCACGCTGGCGGACGGGCAGTACGCCGACGCGCCGCCGGCCCGCGCCGATGACTGGAGCGGGCTGGCAATTCCTGCGGTGCCGGCACCTCTCGTCGCGGAGACCGTTGGCGACCTTGGCAGCGCCGATGACGGCGGCCCGCGTCGCCAGCCCGAACTCTCCGAAATCGCCGCCTACGACCCCGAGCTGGCCGCGCCTGCGGCCGACCTTGGGTTGCTCGATGACGACGACCTGCCGCTTCCCCTTCCTCGCCAGCTCGACCCTGCCCTGCAACGCACGGCCCGGCTGGCATCCCTCGACCCTGATGACGGAATCGACCTATGACCCAACACCGCCTCAACGTGTTCATCCAGCCGGAGCATGGCAAGCGGCTCGACGAACTGGCCGCCAAGAAAGGCGTATCCAAGTCCAGCATCGTCGCTGCCGCCTTGGCATCGTGGCTGTCGCCCGATGCCGCCGACCAGCGCGAGGCGGCGATTGCCAAGCGCCTGGATCGCCTGTCGCGCCACGCCGAGCGCATGGAGCGCGACCAGAACATCCAGATCGAGACGCTGGCACTGTTCATCCGCTACTTCCTCACGGTGAGCACGCCCGTGCCCGAAGCGCATCAGGACGCAGCGCGCGCCCAGGGCAAGGCGCGCTTCGAGCAGTTCGTCGAACAACTCGGGCGGCATTTGCTGCGCGGTCGCAGTCTGGTGCGAGACGTGGTGGAAGAACTGCATCCAGACCCGGCACGCATGGACGACGCGCAGGAGCGCGCGTCATGAGCGCCGTTCCTTCCTTCACCGCCGTTTCACTGGATCGCCGCATCCAGATGCTGCGCACGGCGATGGGGCCACTGATCGCCGCCGCGCTGGAAGACCCCGACGTAGTGGAAGTCATGCTGAACCCGGATCGCACCTTGTGGATCGACCGGCTTTCGTCGGGCCGCGCGCCGATGGGTGTGGAGCTGTCCGAGGCCGACGGCGAACGAATCATCCGGCTGGTCGCGGCCCACGTCGGCGCCGAGGTGCATCGCGGCCAGCCGCTCCTGACGGCGGAGCTGCCCGAGACGGGCGAGCGCTTCGAGGGCATCCTGCCGCCCGCTGCGCCGGGGCCGGCCTTCGCTTTGCGCAAGCGCGCCTTTGGCGTGATCCCGCTGTCGCGCTACATCGAGGACGAAATGATGACCGCCGCGCAGGCGGGCTTGCTGGTGCGCGCCGTGCGCGAGCGCCAGAACATCCTGATTGCCGGTGGCACCAGCACGGGCAAGACCACGCTCGCCAATGCCTTGCTCGCCGAGATCGCCGCCACTGGCGACCGCGTGCTGGTGCTTGAAGACACGGTGGAGCTGCAATGCGCGGCCTGCGACCACGTACCGCTGCGCACGCGCGCAGGCGTGGTGTCGATGACCGAGCTGGTGCGCTCGTCCATGCGCCTGCGCCCGGATCGCGTCGTCGTCGGCGAGGTACGCGGCGCCGAAGCGCTGGATCTCATCAAGGTGTGGGGTACAGGCCATCCGGGCGGCATTGCCACGATCCATGCCGGCTCCGCGCTGGGCGCGCTGCTGCGTTTGGAGCAACTGATCCTCGAAGTGGCGGTGAACCCGCCCCGTGCGCTGATCGCGGAAGCGGTCAATGTGGTCATCCACATCGCTGGGCGCGGGCGCAAGCGCCGCATCGAGAGCATCGTCCGCGTCATCGGCTTCGATGGCGTGGGCTACCACCTGGCGGATGCGCTGGAGGCTCCATTCCCGGAGCTGCTGTCGCAGTCCGACCTTTCCTCCCCGTCCCCTGACCACTCTGGAGAACTTCCATGACGCACGCTGATGCTTTCCGTATTTCCGCAAATCCGCTTCCTCGGCCCGCACGGCTGGATGGCCTGGCTCGCCCGGCCATGCAGGGCTTGATGCTCGCTGCCTTCATGCTGCTGCTCGCAGGTACTGCGCAGGCCGCCGGTTCCTCGATGCCCTGGGAAGGGCCGCTGCAATCCATCCTCGAATCCATCCAGGGCCCGGTGGCCCGGATCATCGCGGTCATCATCATCATCGCCACGGGCTTGGCACTGGCCTTCGGTGATACCTCGGGCGGGTTCCGCAAGCTGATCCAGATCGTCTTCGGTCTGTCGATCGCGTTTGCCGCGTCCTCGTTCTTCCTGTCGTTCTTCAGCTTCTCCGGTGGGGCCGTCGTATGAACGGCCCACACGATGGAATACCCGGCTTCGAGGTGCCGCTGCATCGGTCGTTGACCGAGCCGATCCTGATGGGCGGTGCGCCGCGCACCGTGGCCATCACTAACGGCACCTTGGCCGCTGCTGTCGGGCTGGGCTTACAGATGTGGATTCCAGGCGTGGTGCTCTGGATCGTCGGCCATTCGCTGGCGGTCTGGGGTGCGCGTGTCGATCCGCAGTTCATGGCCGTGTTCGCGCGCCATATCAAGCACCGGCCGCTGCTGGACGTGTGAGGGGAATGCCATGCTGAACCTTGCCGAATATCGCCAGCGCCCGGCCTTGCTGGCTGACTGGTTGCCCTGGGCCGGGCTGATCGCACCGGGCGTCGTCTTGAACAAGGACGGCAGTTTCCAGCGCACGGCCCGGTTTCGCGGGCCTGACCTCGACAGCGCGACGCAAGGCGAGTTGATCGCCACGTCGGCGCGCTTGAACAACGCGCTGCGCCGCCTGGATTCGGGCTGGGCACTGTTCATCGAGGCCGAGCGCCGCGCCGCCGCCGACTATCCGCACTCGGCGTTCCCCGAGCCGCTGCCGTGGCTGGTGGACGAGGAACGCCGGGCCACATTCGAGGACTCGGGCAATCACTTCGAGAGCGGCTATCACCTGACGCTGGTGTACCTGCCGCCCGAGGAATCGCACGCCCGCGCGGCGGGGATGCTGTACGAGAACCGGCCTACCGACGGCGTGGACTGGCGCGAGCGGCTGCAAGCTTTCGCCGCAGAAACGGATCGCATCTTTGACCTGCTCGACGGCGTGATGCCGGAAATCGCCTGGCTGGATGACAGCCAGACGCTGACCTACCTGCACGCCACCATTTCGACGCGGCGCTACCGCGTCGGCGTGCCCGAAGTGCCGTTCCACATCGACGCGCTGCTGACCGACTCCGCACTTGTCGGTGGCTTGGCGCCCATGCTGGGCGACCGGCACCTGCGCGTGGTGTCGGTGCGGGGATTTCCGCCCTCGACCTGGCCGGGGATTCTGGACGACCTCAACCGGCTTGGATTTGCCTATCGCTGGTCAACCCGGTTCCTGTGCCTCGACAAAGCCGAAGCGGAAAAGGAGCTTTCCCGCCTGCGCCGCCAGTGGTTCGCCAAGCGCAAGAACGTGATCGCACTGCTGCGCGAAACCATCTTCCAGCAGGAAAGCCCGCTGGTCGATACCGACGCCAGCAATAAATCGGCCGATGCCGATGCCGCGCTGCAGGAGTTGGGCAGCGATCAAGTCGCCTTTGGCTACCTAACGGCGACTGTCACTGTCATGGACGCGGATGCCGCCGTGGCCGACGAGAAGCTACGCATGGTGGAGCGCGTCATCCAGGGCCGGGGCTTCGTCACCATTCCCGAAACGCTCAACGCCGTGGATGCGTGGTTGTCGTCGATTCCCGGTCACGCCTACGCCAACGTGCGCCAGCCTATCGTCTCGACGCTGAACCTGGCGCACCTGATGCCGGTATCCGCCGTATGGGCCGGGCCGGAGAAGAACGCGCACCTCGACGGCCCGCCGTTGATCGTGACCCGTACCGAAGGTGCGACGCCGTTCCGGCTGGTGACGCATATCGGCGATGTAGGGCACACTTTGGTGGCCGGGCCGACCGGTATGGGCAAGTCGGTGCTGCTCGCCGCCTTGGCGATGCAGTTCCGCCGCTACCGCGGCTCGCGCATCTTCGCCTTCGACATGGGGCGCTCGATGCGCGCCACCATCCTGGGCCTGGGTGGTGAGCACTACGACCTTGGGATGGATGGCGAGATCGCTTTCCAGCCCCTGGCCTGCATCGACCGCGAGGGCTACCGCACCTGGGCGGCCGAGTGGATCGAGGGCCGGCTGTTGTATGAGGGCGTGGCTGTTGGCCCCGACGAGAAGGCAGCCATCTGGTCGGCACTCGGCAGTCTCGCCGGTGCGCCCGTCGAACAACGCACGATGACCGGCCTGTCCGTGCTGCTGCAATCGAACGCGCTGCGTCAGGCGCTCGCGCCCTATGTGCTGGGTGGTGCCCACGGCAAACTGCTGGACGCCGACCACGACCGGCTGGGCATGGCCGACGTGCAGTGCTTCGAGATGGAGGAGCTGATGCACAGCAAGGCCGCCGTCATGGCCGTGCTGCATTACCTCTTTGCGCGCTTCGATGAGCGCTTTGACGGTGCGCCCACGCTGCTGATCCTCGATGAAGCGTGGCTGTTCCTCGATGACCCGGTGTTTGCCGCGCGTATCCGCCAGTGGCTCAAGACGCTTCGCAAGAAGAACGTCAGCGTCATCTTCGCCACGCAGAGCCTCGCCGACATCAAGGATTCGAGCATCGCGCCCGCGATCATCGAAAGCTGCGCCAGCCGCATCTTCCTGCCGAACCCGCAGGCGACCGAGCCGCAGATTCGCACGATCTACGAGGGCTTCGGCCTCAACAGCCGGCAAATCGAGATCGTCGCTACCGCGCAGCCCAAGCGCGACTACTACTACCAATCGCGCCTCGGCAACCGCCTGTTTGACCTCGACCTGGGCGCCGCGACGCTGGCCTTCGCGGGCGCTTCTACGCCGCAAGACCAGCGGGACATCGACGCGGTGCTCGCCGCCGCTGCATCCGCTTCCACCCCGTTCGCAGCCACCTGGCTGCGCCATCGCGGCCTGCATTGGGCCGCCGACCTGCTGTCCTCGTTCCCGTCCACCCGTCCCAAGGAGAACCCATCATGAAAAAGCGTCTTCTCGCCGCCGCCGTCGCGGCCATGCTTTGCACTGCCACCGCCCATGCGCAATGGGTCGTGATCGACCCCACGAACCTCGTGCAGAACACGTTGACCGCGATCCGCACGCTGGAGCAGATCAACAACCAGATCAAGCAGCTCCAGAACGAGGCGCAGATGCTCATCAACCAGGCGCGCAACCTGGCCAGCCTGCCGTCCAGTGTGGTGGGGCAGTTGCGCGCCAACCTGGCAACCACCCAGCGGTTGATCGCGCAGGCCAAGGGTCTAGCCTATGACGTGACGAATCTGGATCGGGAATTCCAGCGCCTGTACCCGGAGCAGTACGCCGCCACCGTCAGCGGCGACCAGATGTACCGCGACGCGCAGGAACGCTGGAAGAACACGCTCAATGGTTTGCAGACCACCATGCAGATGCAGGCACAGGCGTCGCAGAACCTGAGCGACGACGAAGGCGTGCTGGCCGACCTCGTGGGAAAGAGCCAATCGGCCGTGGGCGCTTTGCAGGCGATGCAGGCCATGAATCAGTTACTGGCCCTGCAAGCCAAGCAGTCCATCCAGACGCAGCGCCTGAGCATCACCCAGGATCGTGCCGCTTCGCTGGAGCTGGCGCGGCAGGCTGCTGCCGTGGAACGTGGCCGCGAGGTGAACCGGCGTTTCCTGGGTGAAGGCACGCCGTACACACCGCAGTCCGTCGATTTCTACAGCCGTTGACGGGTGCTTCCATGACCCGCGCGCCTGTTCTCTGCGGTTTTGTGCTCCTGCTGGCCGGTTGCGGCCAGCAGGAGGTGCCTTCGGTCGATGCGCTTTCGGCAGATCCGTCGCGGCTGCGCTTGCTCAAGGAGCAGTGCCGCGCCGGCCAGCACGGCAGCACGTTGTGCGCGCGGGGGGCCCAGGCCGACCTGCGCCGCTTTTTCTCCGGCAAGGCCGGGCCGGACGAGTACCGGACGCTGGCCGATCTGCCGGCGATTCCGCCCAGCTTCGATGAACCCGCCGAAGACAGCGAGGCGGTGACAGCGGCCTTGTCTGGACAGGAGGACTCGCCATGAATGACATTTCGGTCATTGACCATTTCCTCGATGTTTTCTCGCGCTACATCGACTCGGGCTTCGGTCTGCTGCACGGCGAGGTGGCATTTCTCACGGCCACGCTGATCGTCATCGACATGACGCTCGCCGGGCTGTTCTGGGCGATGGGTCACGCCACCGGTCAGGGCGAGGACGTGATCGCCAAGCTGATCCGCAAGGTGCTGTACGTCGGTGCCTTCGCCTACATCATCGGCAACTTCAACATGCTGGCCAGCGTGGTGTTCCGCTCCTTCGCGGGCCTGGGCCTGACGGCCAGCGGCTCGACTCTGAGCATGGGCAACTTCCTGCAGCCGGGACGGTTGGCCAAGGCCGGCATCGACGCAGCGGCGCCGATCCTCGACCAGATCAAGGAGCTTTCGGGCTTCCCCGAGGTGTTCATCCACCTCGCGCCCATCGTCGTGCTGTTCTTTGCGTGGCTGGTGGTCATCGTCAGCTTCTTCGTGCTGGCGGTGCAGCTCTTCGTCACGCTGATCGAGTTCAAGCTGACCACGCTGGCGGGCTTCGTGCTGGTGCCGTTCGCCCTCTGGAACAAGACGGCGTTCCTGGCCGAGAAAGTCTTGGGCAACGTGGTGTCATCGGGCATCAAGGTGCTGGTGCTGGCCGTCATCGTGGGCATCGGCTCGGGGTTGTTCTCCGAGTTCAACATACCGGCAGGCGCAGAGCCTTCGATTGACCGGGCGCTGGTCATCATGCTGGCCTCGCTGTCCCTGCTGGCCCTGGGCATCTTCGGGCCGGGCATCGCGACGGGGCTGGTGTCCGGCGGGCCGCAGCTCGGTGCGGGCGCGATGGCCGGTGCTGCATTGGGCGCCGCTGGAACCGCCGTGGCCGTCGGTGCTGCGGCTTCCGGCATCGGCATCGGCGGCGCTGTGGCGGCTGGAGCGCGCATGGCACCCGCAGCCGCCAAAGCAGCGGCCAGCGGTGCCCGCTCGATGGCATCAACCGCCAGCAGCGCCAGGTCGGCGTACCAGGTGGGCTCCGCTTCGGCTGGTGGCGGCCTCAAGGGCGCCGCCGCCGGCGTGGGCAGTGTTGCCAAGACCGGCGCGCAGGCAGCCGGGCAGAAGGTAGCTGATGGTGCGCGCTCGATGAAGGAGCGCATGGCGGCGGCCTTTCGGCCCGATGACGCGCCGGCCTCCGGCGCCGCACCCGCCGGCCCTGACGCTGCCGGATCGGCTCCGTCTGCCGAGCAACCCGCCTGGGCCAAGCGCCTGCATCGCAGGCAGCAGCTCACCCATGCCGCGACCACAGCCGCCCACACGCTGCGCGGCGGCGACGCCGGCAGCTCCAGCCAGGGGCCAAGCCTTCGTGATTCCGATTCATAAGGAGAACTTCCATGCGATTCAAACGACCGCAGGTGCGCTACGCGAATACACCGCAGCCTGCCACTCCGTACCAATCTGCCGCGCAGGTGTGGGACGAGCGCATCGGCTCGGCCCGCGTGCAGGCGAAGAACTGGCGTTTCATGACCTTTGGCTGCCTCACCTTAGCCGTGCTGATGGCCGGCGGCCTGGTCTGGCGCTCGGCGCAGTCCATCGTCACGCCCTATGTCATCGAGGTGGACAACGCGGGCCAGGTGCGTGCCGTGGGCGAGGCCGCCACGCCCTACAAGCCCAGCGATGCCCAGGTGGCCTACCACCTGGGCCGCTTCATCGGCCTGGTGCGCTCGCTGTCCATCGACCCCATCGTGGTGCGGCAGAACTGGCTCGATGCCTACGACTACACCACGGACAAGGGCGCCGTGGTGCTCAACGAGTACGCCCGCGTGAACGATCCGTTCGCGCGCATCGGCAAGGAGTCGGTGACGGTGCAGATCAGCAGCGTGACCCGTGCCAGCGAGTCGTCTTTCAACGTGCGCTGGACGGAGACGCGCTTCGTCAACGGTGCGCTGGATCGCACCGAGCGCTGGAACGCCGTGGTGTCCATCGTGCAGCAGACGCCGCGCACGGAGCAGCGCGTGCGCAAGAACCCCCTGGGTATCTACGTCAACGGGCTGTCGTGGAGCCGCGAACTGGAAGGAAACGAAGGAGCAAAACCATGAATGATTTTTTCCGTAAATCCGCCTTGCCGGCGATGCTGCTGGCATTCACTGTCCTGTTTGCAGGCTGCGCTTCGCAGGGCAAGCCGCCGCCGCGCATCTCGCTCGATGAGCCGGTGCAAGCCCAGCCGCTGCCCGAGGCGCCGAAGCCGGTGGAAGTGGTGGCCGTGCCGCAGGTACTGCCGATGCCGGCGCAGATGAAGCCTGTGCCGGATGCCAAGCCCGCCGCAGAACCCGCCGATGAAACCGTGCGCGTGTCCCGCGCCAATGCCGAAGCGCGCATTGCGCCGACGCGCGAGGGCTACGTCAACGCGATCCAGGTGTGGCCCTTCACGGATGGCGCGCTGTACCAAGTCTATGCGGCCGTGGGCCGCGTGACCGTGATCGCGCTCCAGCCGGGCGAGGAACTGGTGACGGTGGCGGCAGGTGATACCGTGCGCTGGATCGTCGGCGATACATCGAGCGGCGGCGGCGATGCGCTGCGCGTCAACGTGATGGTCAAACCGATCCGCTCGGGCTTGAAGACCAATCTCGTCATCACCACCAGCCGGCGCACCTACCTGCTGGAGCTGACTTCGACCGAAAAGACGTGGATGGCATCGGTGTCCTGGGAATATCCGAAGGACAAGATGCTGGCCCTGCAGCGCCAGGCGCAGGCTGCGAGCGCCGCCGCGCTGATCGACAGCGGCCTGTCGCTGGAGAAGATCCGTTTCCGCTACGCGGTCAGCGGCAGCAATCCGCCGTGGAAGCCGCTGCGCGCCTTCGACGACGGCGAGAAGGTCCACATCCAGTTCCCGCCCGGCATCGCGCAAGGCGAGCTGCCGCCGCTGTTCGTGATCGGCGCGCAGGGCGATGGGCAATTGGTGAACTACCGTTTCCGCTCGCCGTACTACATCGTGGATCGCTTGTTCGGCGCGGCCGAGCTGCGCCTGGGCGGTGACAAGGGCGACGTGGTGCGGATCGAGCGCACGGATGGTGTCTCGGGTGGCACGCGGAGGAACTGACCATGAGCCAGGATGATTCCCCTGACCTTGCACCGCAGGCGGGCAAGGTCGCGCCCGAGGCGGTGGCGCTGCGCGCCCAGCCGCGTCCGGTCACGCGCCTGAACCGACGCACGCTGGCCATGCTCGCCGGCGGCCTGTCGATCGCCGTGCTGGGCGCGACTATCTGGTCGCTTCAGCCGCACAGGCGCGGCGCCAATGAGCAGACCGAGTTGTACAACGTCGATCGCGTGTCGAAGTCCGAAGGGCTGGACGGCCTGCCTTCGGACTACTCCAAGCTGCCGAAGGTGCCGGAGCTGGGGCCGCCGCTGCCGGGCGACCTTGGCCCGGCCATCGTGAAGTCGCAGCAGCCCGTGACGCCCGCCTATGCGCCGCCGGGCCACGACCCGGAGGATGCACGTCGCAAGGAGGCCGATGCGGCGGCGGCTTCGTCGGTGTTCTTCCGTTCCGGCAATCAAGGCAAAGCCGCTGCGTCAGCCACGGCGCAAGTCGCTGCGGCAGGCCCGACATCGGGCTTGGCGGGATTCGATCCGCTGGCGGCTGGCCCGGCCTCGACAGCGGCCCAGCCTTCCGATCCGACCGTTGTGCAGAACCGGCAAGACCAGAAAGAGGCTTTCCTGAAGGGCGGTTCTACGGAAACCCGCAACTCCGGCGATCTGCAGATGCCGTCCTCGCCGTATCAGGTCATGGCAGGCACCGTGGTTTCTGGCGCGCTGGTCACGGGTATCAAGTCCAATCTGCCGGGCGATGTGATCGCCACGGTAACGGAGCCGGTTTACGACACGGCCACGGGCAAGTTCCTGCTGATTCCGCAGGGCTCGCGCATCCTGGGAAAATACAACAGCCAGGTGAGCTACGGGCAAAGCCGCGTGCAGGTGGTGTGGAACCGCGTCATCCTGCCGGACACGTCCTCGCTAAAGCTCGACAACCTCGCGGGCACCGACTCAGCCGGTTATTCTGGCCTGGAGGATGGCGTCGATTGGCATTGGGGACGCATCTTCGCGGGTGCGGCGCTGACCACGCTGCTGGGCGTGGGCGCCGAGCTGGCCGCGCCGGAGAACCGCCAGGACGGCAACCGCATCGTCATCGCCGGGCGCGACAGCGCACAGGACAGCATCAATCAGGTCGGCCAGGAGATCACCCGGCGCAACATGAACATCCAGCCGACGTTGACTGAGCGGCCGGGCCTGCCGGTGCGCATCATCGTCAACCGGGATCTGGTGCTGCGGCCGTATCAGCCCCTGTTCTTCAACCGGGGAGCTTCGCAATGAGCACGATCAAGAAGCTGCGGCTCGGGCCGCTGTCCAAGACCGAGAGCGTCAAGTTGACCTTCGCGTGCCCGGCGAGCCTGAAAGCCGACCTCGACCGCTACGCCGCGCTGCACGCGCAGGCGTATGGGGAGGCGGTCGATGCCATGACGCTGATCCCGCACATGCTGGAAGCGTTTATGGCGGGGGATAGGGGGTTCAGGCGTAGGCAGGCCAAGAGCGAAAAAGCCGCCCCCGTGTGAACAGGGGCGGCTTCCGAATTGGTGCCCGAGGCCGGAATCGAACCGGCACGCCTTGCGGCGGGGGATTTTCTTCCCACTTCGGCTTTCGCCGCCGCCGTCTCCGAAGAAACGGCGTTCGTGGGCTGGAGCACGCCTTCACCGTAGCCTTTCGGCCTTAGGTGCCCGCCGTCTGCTCTCTACACCTTCCGAGGAGCCTTTCGGCTCCAGGGCTTGGCTCGGTATTAGCTCGGACTTGCGTCCAGGGCCTTCGCCGAGTTTGACGGGCTTCACCTCGGGGGTTTCCCCCTGAGGGCTCAAATTTGGTCTGAGTCCCCTGCGTCTACCAATTTCACCACTCGGGCATGACGCACGATGCTACTTCAACTACCTACTCCTCACTGGGAGCCAGCTTGCATCGTCCTGGCTCCTAGCTGACTCCTGGCTCGAAATGCTGGCATCTCGATCAAGAGGCGATTCATCACTCAATCCCTTGTCCCATGTGGCTTGGCAGACGGCGGACTCAAGCAAGACCTACGTAGAAGTCCCTATTTTTGAGTCCCCTGCGTCTACCAATTTCACCACCCGGGCAGGCGCTAAAAGCGAAGTCGTAAATTATGGCACAGTAAGGGCGTATGAAGACCTATCCCACCATTGAAGACGCCATCGGGCGCACACCGCTGGTCGCCTTGCAGCGCATAGCGGCACAGGACAATGCGGCGCGCGGCAATGTCATTCTGGGCAAGCTGGAGGGCAACAATCCCGCGGGCTCGGTCAAGGACAGGCCGGCCCTGGCCATGATCCGGCGCGCCGAGGAGCGCGGTGAGATCAAGCCCGGCGATACGCTGATCGAGGCCACGTCGGGCAACACCGGCATTGCGCTGGCCATGGCCGCTGCCATCCGGGGCTACCGCATGGTGCTGATCATGCCCGAGGATCTGTCGGTGGAGCGGGCGCAGACCATGAAGGCCTTTGGCGCCGAGCTCATCCTCACGCCCAAGAGCGGCGGCATGGAATACGCACGCGACCTGGCCGACCAGATGGTGGTGCAGGGCAAGGGGGTGGTGCTGGATCAGTTTGCCAACGCCGACAACCCACGCATCCACTACGAAACCACCGGCCCCGAGCTGTGGGAGCAGACCGAGGGGCGCATCACGCATTTCGTGAGCGCCATGGGCACCACCGGCACCATCACCGGCGTGGCGCGCTTCCTGCGCGAGAAGAACCCCGGTGTGCGCATCATTGGTGCCCAGCCGCAGGAGGGCTCGCGCATTCCCGGCATACGCAAGTGGCCCGAGCAATACCTGCCCAAGATCTACCAGCCCAACCTGGTGGATGAACTGGTGCTGGTGAGCCAGGACGATGCCGAGGACATGGCGCGGCGCCTGGCGCGCGAGGAGGGCATCTTTGGCGGTATCTCCGCCGCCGGCGCCTGCTGGGTGGCGCAGCAGATCGCGGCGCAGGAGCAGAACGCCACCATTGTCTTCGTGGTTTGTGACCGGGGCGATCGTTACCTGTCCACCGGCGTCTTTCCCGCCTGAGCGAGCGCCGCACCATGCAATACCAGACCCGCTTTTGCAGCCATTGCGCGACCGCGCTGGCGCCCATTGTCACCATGGAGGACAGCGGCGAGAAGGAGCGCCTGCGCTGCCCGGCCTGTGGCTGGACGCACTGGAACAATCCCACGCCCGTGCTGGCGGCCATCGTCGAAGTGGATGGCAGGATATTGCTGGCGCGCAATGCGCTGTGGCCGGCCAAGATGTTTGCCTTGATCACCGGCTTCATGGAGGCCGGTGAGTCGCCCGAGGAAGGCATTGCGCGCGAGGTGAAGGAGGAAACCAACCTGGACACGCGCGCTGTGCGCCTGGTGGGCGCATACGAGTTTCTGCGCATGAACCAGGTCATCATCGCCTACCATGTGCAGGCCCAGGGGCAGGTGCGGCTGTCGCCGGAGCTGGTGGACTACCGCTTCTACGAGCTGGACGAACTCAAGTGCTGGCCCGCCGGCACCGGCTACGCGCTGGCCGACTGGCTGCGCTCACGCGGGCATGAGCCGGTGTTCTTCACGGCCGAGGAAAATGCAGAGCGCCGCCGCGGACTGGACGAGGCGCCAAAGGACTGACAGGAATGGACATCCATAAAGAAATCGACACCCGGGGCCTGAATTGCCCCCTGCCCATACTCAAGGCCAAGAAGGCCCTGGCCGACATGGAGAGCGGCCAGCTGCTGCGCGTGGTGGCCACCGACAGCGGTTCGGTGCGCGACTTTCAGGCCTTTGCCCGGCAGACGGGCAACGAGCTGGTGGAGCAGCAGACCGTGGGCACAGAGTTCATCCACGTGCTGCGCCGGCGCTGAGGGCAGAAGTCGGGGCTGCTTCGGCTCACGACATCGTGGGCGCGATTGCAGCCACTTTCACGCACAGGTGGAGCCGGCGGTCAGTTGGGCGGCCTCGGCGCTACATCAGCAGCGTCTGCACCACGATCACCACGCCGATCACCAGGTTCACGCCGACCCAGCTGCGTATGCGGGCCAGGGCCAGGCCGCCGGCGCTCCAGTCGGACGCGGTGACGGCCTGCTCCAGCCTATCGAGCAGGGCGAAGTAGATGTAGGCGAAGATGGCCATCATCACCAGGCCCAGCGTGGCCATGATGTTCCACTTGAGGGGCATGGAGAATGCACCGCCCGAACCCATGCTCACGGCCCCAATCATGCCCAGGCCACTGGTCAGCACCACGACGATGGCGATGGCCACGGCGCCCAGGAAGCGTTGCAGCACGCCGTGCATCAGTGTTACGCGCTGGGCCGGCTCCAGCGCCTGCGCGGCGGGGCGCAGGAAAAAATGGGCGAAGACCATGCCGCCTATCCAGACGATGATGGACAGCACATGGGCGAGCTTGAGGGCGTTGTAGATCATGGGTGAGGCCGGGCGGGGAAAGCCGTCCATTGTGCAGCGCCGTGGGGGTGGGCCGCGCCATCCCCTGGGCACGGCACCGCATCAATCGTCGAGCGACGCGCTCCAGCGCTCGCCCCAGCCGTGGCGCAGATCGTCCATGTCGCGCCGATCGCGTTTGGTCGGGCGGCCTTCGCGCAGGGCGGTGGCCGGTTCGGGGGCCAGGCGCCGGGCCTCGGCGGCCTGGGCGCGCGCGGCGATGCTCTCGGGTGTTTCTTCGTACAGCTGCTGGGCTACGGGTGCGGGGCCGCGCATGTTGCTCAAGGCGCGTATGACGACGGTGCGCGCCACGGGGCCCTGGCGCAGGGCCACGTTGTCGCCCACGCGCAGCTCGCGCGCTGCCTTTGCCGCCTGGCCGTTGACGGTGACGCGGCCCTTGCCTATCTCTTCGACGGCCAGGCTGCGGGTCTTGTAGAAGCGCGCGCACCACAGCCATTTGTCCAGGCGCATGGAATCGGGTGGGGTCGTCATGGCCGTGATTTTTTCACAGGCGCGGCCTCTCGGGGCCGGGCCAGCGGCAGGCGCACCACCGCATCCAGCCCCAGGATGGCGCCGCCCTGGCGGCGGTTGCCCAGGGCGATGTTGCCGCCCAGGGCCTGCACGATCTCCTGGCAGATGGCCAGGCCCAGGCCCGAGCTATGGCGCATGTCGCCGGCCGAAAAGGGCTCGAACAGGCGCGCGGCCAGTTCATCGTCTACGCCGGGGCCCGCGTCGGCAATGGTCAGCAGCGCCTGGGCGCCCTGCGTGTGCAGCGCGACTGTCAGCTCGGTCGTGGGCGGCGCATGGCGGATGGCGTTGTGCAGCAGGTTGCGGCACAGCTCGCGCAGCATCCAGGCGTGGGCCTGGATGGGTGCGGTGTCGGTGCTGATACCGAAGTCCAGGTTGGCCTGCGCGATCAGCGGCGACAGATCCAGAGCCACCTCGCGCAGCACCTCGTCCAGGCGCGTCACGGGCGGCTCTCCCTGCTGGCGCAGCTGCTCCACCTTGGCCAGGGCCAGCATCTGGTTGGCCAGCTGCGTGGCGCGCTCCACGGTGTCGCCGATTTCCTGCAGCGCCTGTGTCGGCGGCAGGTCGCCGCGCAGGGCCGACTGCACCTGGATCTTGAGCACCGCCAGCGGCGTGCGCAGCTGGTGCGAGGCGTCACGCACAAAGCGCTTCTGATGCGCCAGCAGGCGCGACAGGCGCTGCATCACCGCGTTCGTGGCGTCTATCAGCGGCTGCAGCTCGCGTGGGGCCGCGGGGGCGGCAATGGGCGACAGGTCGTCCGCGCCGCGGCCCTGCAGTTCGCTGCTCAGGCGGCGCACCGGCAGCGTGGCGCGCTGCACCACCAGCACCACGATGGCAGCGATCATGGCCAGCAGCAGGGCCTGGCGCACCAGCGTGTTCCACAGGATTTGCAGCGCCGCGGTATGGCGCAGCTCCAGCGTCTCGGCCACCTGGATCACGGCCATGGTGCGCCCCTGGGGGCCGGCCACGGGCTGCAAGAGCGCCGCCACGCGCACCGGTCGGTCGCGGAAGCGGGCGTTGTAGAAGTCCACCAGCGCCGCGTAGGGAGGGCGCTGGGCAATGCTGCCCTGCCAGAAGGGCAGCTCGGCGAAGCCCGAGACCAGCCCGCCCTGCAAGGTGGACACGCGGTAGAACATGCGGCTTTGGTTGTCGGCCTCGAAGGCCTCCAGGGCCGAGTAGGGCACGGTGGCGCGCAGCTCGGCCGCGTCGTCGTAGCCTCGCACGTCCAGCTGCTCGCTGATGCTCTTGGCCGAGGCCAGCAGCGTGCGGTCGTAGGCCGTGTTCAGCGCCGCCAGCGCCTGGTGATAAAGGCTGTAGGTGTTCACGCCGATAAGCAGCAGCGTGGGCAGCAGGATGCCCAGCAGCAGCTGGCGGCGCAGCGATCTTTGCCGGGTCACGTTTCGGTTTTCAGCAGATAGCCCAGGCCGCGCAGCGTCATCAGCGTGGCCCCGGTGCCGGTGAGCTTCTTGCGCAGGCGATAGACCACGACCTCGATGGCCTCGTACTGCACCTCGCTCTGGCCGGGAAAGACCAGCTCGTACAGCCGTTCCTTCGGCAAGGCCCGCCCCGGTTGGGCCAGCAGGGCGCGCAGCAGTGCCTGCTCGCGCGGCGTGAGGTCCATGGGCGCATCCTGCAGGTAAATCACGCCACTATCCTTGTCATAGCGCAGCGCGCCCACCACCGGGCCTTCGGGGGGCGTTGGGGTCTGGGAGCCGTCGGCGCTGCGGCGCAGCAGGGCGCGCAGGCGCGCCTCCAGCTCGTCCAGGTCGAAGGGCTTGGGCAGGTAGTCGTCAGCGCCGGCGTTCAGGCCCAGCACGCGGTCGCCCACGGTGCCGCGCGCGGTCAGCAGCAGCACCGGCGTGCGCAGGCCGGCGGCGCGGGCCTGGGCAAGCACCTGCAGGCCATCCAGGCCGGGCAGGGTCAAGTCCAACACCACGGCGTCGGGCGGGTGGGCGCGCCATTCGGCCAGCGCCGCGCGGCCGTCGGCGAGGGCGGTCACGGCCATGCCACGGCGCGACAGCGAGCGCTGCAGCGTGGCTTGCATGGTGGCGTCGTCTTCGACCAAAAGCAGTTGCATGGCCCGATTAGAACCGTTTGGCGTGGCCTGCAGGGCAGCGGGTGTACGCGTAATCCCTAGTGCCGAGGACAGCCGTTTGACAGCTTGCCCACGCATCATCGGCTGCGTTCATTGTTGCAACCGATAAACAAGGAGACAGGCATGCGTCGTGACACCTTTCTGAAATCCCTCGCGGCGCTGGCGGCGGTGGGCAGCCTGCCGCTGCCCGCGCGCGCGGCCGTGGCCATGAAGATGATGTTGCCGGCCAATCCCGGCGGCGGCTGGGACACCACCGGCCGCGCCCTGGGCAAGGCGCTGCAGGACGCGGGCGTGGCTTCCAGCGTCACCTATGAGAACAAGGGCGGGGCGGCCGGCGCCATCGGCCTGGCGCAGTTCATCAACGGCAGCAAGGGCGATCCGCATGCCTTGATGGTCATGGGCGCGGTGATGGTCGGCGGCATCATCACCGGCAAGCCGCCGGTGAACCTGGGCCAGGCCACGCCGATTGCGCGCCTGACGAGCGAGTACAACGTCTTCGTGCTGCCCGCCAACTCGCCGTTCAAGACCATGGCCGAGGTGGTGGCCCAGCTCAAGAAGGACCCGGGCAGCGTGAAATGGGGTGGCGGATCGCGCGGCGCCACCGAGCATATTGCCGCGGCCATGATCGCGCGCGAGGTGGGCGTGGACCCGGCCAAGATCAACTACGTGGCTTTTCGCGGGGGTGGCGAGGCCACGGCCGCCATCCTGGGCGGCAACGTCACCATAGGCGGCAGCGGCTACAGCGAGTTTGCTGAGTACATCAACGCAGGCAAGATGCGCGCCATTGGCGTCACATCCCCGAAGCGCCTGAAGGATCTGCCCAATGTTCCCACGCTGAAAGAGCAGGGCATCAACGTGGAAATTGGCAACTGGCGCGGCGTGTATGGCGCGCCGGGCATCAACGCCGAGCAGCGCAAGGCCCTGATTGCCATGGTGGACAAGGCCGTCAAGTCCAAGGCCTGGGCCGAGGCGCTGGAGAAGAACGGCTGGACGCCCGCTTGGCTGGCCGGCGAAGAATTCGGCAACTTTGTCGACAGCGAGTTCGCCAGCCTGCGCGCCACCATGGTCAAGTCCGGCATGGTTTGAGCATGGCCTGAACCTGGGTGCGCAACGCCGGCCGGCAGAACCTTGTCGTCCGGTTGTTACTATCTTATTGATAGCTCTTGGCGCCCTGCGGCAGGGCGCTAGAGGCTGTTTTTTCATTATTTTTGCGGAGGCCGCCGCCATGGTTGAGCCAGTTTCTTCTGACCTTCTCGCCCCGCCCACCGAGGCGGGCAGCATCCCGTCCCCGCGCTGGCAGGCCGCCGTCGGCGCGGCCGTGGTGCTGGTGGCCGCGGGCATGGCCCTGGGCGCGTTGCAGATCCCGGGCGATGCCGGCTATGGCGGCGTGGGGCCCAACTTTCTTCCCTGGCTGTGCGCCGCGGTGCTGGCCCTGTGCGGCGTGCTGCTGGTGCGCGAGGCGCTCACCGGCGGCTACCGCCAGGCCGCCGATGGGGGTGGCGAGCCGCGCGCGGCGCTGGCGCCCTTTGCCTGGGTTACCGCCGGGCTGCTCTTGAATGCCGCGCTCATCGAAACCCTGGGGTTCATCCTGGGCTGCACGCTGTGCTATGCGCTGGCCGTGCAGGGCCTGCGCCGCGCCAATGGGCAGCAGGGCCTGCTTGCGCCACGCGCGCTGGCGGTAGATGTGTTCACCGGCCTGGCGATCGCCGCGCCGGTGTTCTGGCTGTTCACGCAATTCCTGGCCATCAACCTGCCGGGGCTTACCAATACAGGGTGGCTGTAATGGAGATTTTTGACGCATTGATGGCGGGCTTCGCCACGGCGATCACGCCGGCCAACCTGCTGTGGGCCCTGGTGGGCTGCGCCCTGGGTACGGCCGTGGGCGTGCTGCCGGGCATAGGCCCGGCTGTGGCCGTGGCCATGCTGCTGCCCATCACCGCCAAGGTGGAGATGACGGCATCGATGATTTTCTTCGCCGGCATCTACTACGGCGCGATGTATGGCGGCTCCACCACCTCCATATTGCTGAACACTCCGGGCGAGACGGCCAGCATGGTCACGGCCATGGAGGGCAACAAGATGGCCAAGAGCGGCCGCGCCGGCGCGGCGCTGGCGACGGCGGCCATAGGCTCGTTTTTTGCCGGCACCGTGGCCACGGTGGTGGTGACGCTGTTCGCGCCCTCGGTGGCGGAATTCGCCGTCAAACTCGGCCCGCCGGAATACTTCATGCTGATGGTGCTGGCCTTCACCACGGTCAGCGCCGTGCTCGGCCAGAGCAGCCTGCGCGGCATGACGGCGCTGTTCATCGGCCTGGCGCTGGGCTGCGTGGGCATGGACCAGATCTCGGGCGCGGCGCGCTACACCGGCGGCAAGATGGAGCTGCTCGACGGCATCGACATCGTGCTCGTCGCAGTGGGCCTGTTTGCCGTGGCCGAGGTGCTGTACGCCGCGCTCTTCGAGGGCAAGGTGGAGGAGTCGCAGAACAAGCTGACGCGCGTGCACATGACCGCGCGCGACTGGAAGCGTTCCTGGCCCGCCTGGCTGCGCGGCACCGTGATTGGCACACCGTTTGGCTGCATACCGGCTGGCGGCACCGAGATCCCGACCTTTCTGAGCTACGCCACCGAGAAGAAGCTCGCCAAGGGCGCGGACAAGGCCGAGTTCGGCACCAGGGGCGCCATCGAGGGCGTGGCCGGCCCCGAGGCGGCGAACAACGCCACGGTCACGGCGGCGCTGATCCCGCTCCTGACGCTGGGCATACCGACGAGCAACACCACGGCCGTGCTGCTGGGTGCCTTCCAGAACTACGGGCTGAACCCGGGGCCGCAGCTGTTTTCCTCGTCGGCGGCGCTGGTGTGGGCGCTGATTGCGTCGCTGTACATCGGCAACCTCATGCTGCTGGTGCTGAACCTGCCCATGGTGGGCCTGTGGGTGAAGCTCTTGAAGATCCCGCGCCCGCAGCTGTATGCCGGCATCTTGATCTTTGCCACCGTGGGCGCCTACGGCATGCGCCAGAGCACGTTCGATTTGTTCCTGCTCTACGCCATCGGCCTGCTGGGCGTGCTCATGCGGCGCTTTGACTTTCCCACGGCGCCGGTGGTGGTGGGCATGATCCTCGGGCCGCTGGCCGAGGCGCAGATGCGCAACGCCGTCGCCATCGGCGAGGGCAGCTGGTGGATCTTCGTGCAGCGGCCCATGTCGCTGGCCCTGGTCGTCATCGTGCTGGCGGTGCTCATCGTGCCGCGCGTGCTGCGCCGCTGGGCCGAGCGCAACATGGCGCGTGCGCACCAGGGCGCGGACGACGTGAGCTGACTGCGCGCGTGCGGCTGGAAGGCCCGCTACGCGGGTTTTCTCGCGCCAGATGGCTTGCTGTTTCCACGTATCGTGCGCCTTTTCGTGCCTGCATCACCACAACCATAGGAGACAACATGCGAGCAAACGAGGGAACGACGATGCGCTGGGCCTTGACGGCCCTGGCCGTGGCCACGCTGGCGGCGCCAGCCCCGGCAATGAGTTGCCCAGGGGCATCAAGGCGATCAGCGCCACGGCCTACCCCGCCACCGTGGTGGGCACGGGCGCGACGGCGGCTACGCAGGATCTGCTCACGGGCGGCATAGGCAAGACCGGCCTGGGGGCCGTAGCCGCACCGGCCTATGCCGACCCGGCGAACCCCACAGCGGCCGAGCTGCGCCGCAATGCCCTGTTTTCCAACTACCGCGGCATCCTCGACTTCACGGTCAAGGGCGGCTATGGCCTGCTGTACGGCCCCAATGTCACGGCCGACGGCCAGGTGACGAGCGGCGAGGGCCTGATCCCCGGCCGCGAATATCTGGCCGTGCTCGACGACGGCAGCGGCCGCAAGCAGACCGTGATCGCCGTGCAGGTGCCCGACAGCTTCAGCGCCAGCAACCCCTGCATCGTGCTTGGCGCCTCGTCGGGCTCGCGCGGCGTGTATGGCGCCATCGGCACGGCCGGTGAATGGGGCTTGAAGAAGGGCTGCGCCGTTGCGTTCACCGATGCGGGCAAGGGCGTCGGCCTGCACAACCTGGCCGACGACACGGTGAACCAGATCGACGGCACGCGCGCCACGCGCACCGTGGCCGGGGCGCTGAGCTTTTTTGCCGCCAACCTGACGGACGCCGCGCGCGCCGCCTACAACGCGGCCTTCCCGAACCGTATCGCCATCAAGCAGGCGCAGTCGCAGCAAAACCCCGAGAAGGACTGGGGCCAGGACACGCTGGCCGCGGGCCGCTATGCGCTGTACGTGCTGAACGCGCGCTACGGCAGCCCGGCCAACCCCGTGCCGTTCACCAAGGCGAATACGCTGGTGATCGCGGGCTCGGCCTCCAACGGCGGCGCGGCCTCGCTGCGTGCGGCCGAGCAGGACGGCGATGGCCTGATCGACGGCGTGGTGGCCTCCGAGCCCGTGACCGAGATGCCCACCACCACCGGCTATGGCATCCGGTTTGGTGGCGCGGCGGTCAGCGGCTACGGCAAGACCCTGGCCGACTACACCACCTACGGCAACATCTACCAGCCCTGCGCGGCGCTGGCGGCGGATGCGGCGCTCACCGAGATCTCAATCTACAACTACATCGGCCTGACCGGCATGACGGCCCGCGCCACGGCGCGTTGCGACGGCCTGGCGGCCAAGGGCCTGGTCAGCGGCGCGACCACGGCCGAGCGCGCCGCCGACGCCCTGGCCAGGCTGCGCGCCTACGGCTGGACGGCGGACAACGACAGCATGCACAACGCCCACTACGCCCTGGGCAACGGCCCCATCCTCTCGGCCATGTACCCCATGGCCTATGGACGGTTTGGCGCGGATGCCAACATCTGCAACACCAGTTTTGCGGCTGCCAATGCCCTCACGGGCGACGTGGTGGCGGCAGCCCCCGCAGCGCTGGCAAACAGCTTTGCCACGGCCAACGGCACGGCCAACGGTACGCCGGCCACGGTGATCTACAACGACTCGCAGGACGGGGCCAAGTCCTGGCCCTGGGCGGTGTCGCCATCGACCGGCGTGGCCGACTTCGGCCTGGACAACGCCCTGTGCCAGCATGCCCTGGTCAGCGGCAAGGATGCGGTCACGGGCGCGGCACTTACGGCCGGCAGCCAGCCCACTAAGGCGCAAAGCGACGCCGTGCGCGCCGGCATTGCCGAGGTGCTGCACAGCGCCAACCTGCGCGGCAAGCCGGCCATCATCGTCGCCGGCCGCAGCGATGCGCTGGTGCCGGTGAACCACAACGCGCGCGCCTACACGGCGCTGAACCGCACGATCGAGGGCGCGTCCAGCAAGCTGCGCTACATCGAGGTCGTGAACGGCCAGCACTTTGATGCCTTCCTGCCCTTTGACGGTTTTGACACGCGCTTCGTGCCGCTGCACCCGTATTTCAACCAGGCCATGGATGTGATGTGGGCGCACCTCAAGAGTGGCGCGCCGCTGCCAGCCAGCCAGGTGGTGCGCACCACGCCGCGCGGTGGCAAGGCGGGCGCGGCGCCGGCCATCACCGCGGCCAACGTGCCGCCGTTTGCCATGGCGCCGGGCGCGGCCGACCAGATCGGCTTCAGCGGCACTTCCATCACCGTGCCGCAGTGATCTGGAGCCAAGGCTGGCGTCACTGAACGCCTGCTGGTAGCGAAGAAGGCCTCCATAAGGAGGCCTTCTTGCTTGCAAGGGGCAGGGCGCGTCAATCCGGCATGGAGCAATGCCCGCCCGTCGCGGCCTGGCCCGAGCCGGCGGCGATCAGCGGCGGCTCCAGGCGCAGATCCACGGGCTTGGAGCCGGCCCAGTCCCAGGCCAGGAAGGCGACAAGAATGGCCCAGAAGACCAGGCGCAAGGTGGTGTGCTGTGTCATGGCGTGATGCGGGTACTTCAAAAGCCGAAATGGCGGCGGATGCGCAGGCCGAAGATGGTGCCGGCAAAGGCCAGCGGCACCCAGATCCAGCCGTGGATGCTGCCCGTGGAGATGCCCGAGAGCATGGCGCCCACGTTGCAGCCAAAGGCCAGGCGCGAGCTGTAGCCCAGCGCCAGGCCGGCCACCAGAGCCACGGCCCATTGCGTGCCGTTCAAGGGCTTGGCCGTGGTGGCCTTGCCCGCCGACACCCACAGCGCGCCGCCCAGGATGCCGATGTTGGTGATGCTGGTCACGTCCATCAGCACTGTCTCCTGCAGGCGTGCGGCGTTGCCGCCCTGGCTCCAGAACCAGTTGCCCGCCAGATCCGCCGCATCCGTGGCCTGGGCCAGTTTTGCCGCCCACAGGCCAAAGCCGTAGACCACGCCCCAGGGCTGGCCGGCAATCAGCAGGTTTGCCGTGGCCAGCAGCGCCAGCAGCACCGCGCCCAGCATCCACTTGCGCACCAGCAGCGGCTTGGGCGCCTGGCCCGCGGCCTGGCTGGCGCGGCCCACGTACCAGCGCACGGCCACGGCCGCCAGGGCCAGAGCGGCCAGGGTGATGAGCAGCGCCTGCACCCAGCCGAACTGGTTGACCAGGCCCACGGGCTGCACGCGCCCCAGATCCAGCCAGAAACCCAGGTGCAGCGAGCCCAGAAAGCTGCCCAGCGCAAACAGCGGCAGGATGGCAGCGTTCATGGGAATGCCCAACCCGGCCTTGTACAGCGTGCCGCTGCCGCAGCCGTCGGCAATCTGCATGCACAGGCCGAAGACAAACGCGCCCACCAGCAGGCTGACGCTGGGCGGGCCGAGTGCGGCCGTGAGCTCGGGGTAATGGCCCAGCAGCGGCATGGCCAGGGCCGCGGCCAGCGCCAACAGCAGCAGCTGGCCCATGACGCCGCTGGCGTCACGCTGCTCGATCAGCATGCGCCAGCCGGTGGTGAAGCCAAAGCGCTGGCCCGCCAGCACCGCGCCCAGCCCCAGCCCCACGGCAAACAGGGCCGCCTGGCGCGTCGACACGCTCCACAGCAGCCAGCCAGTGAAAACGGCCAGCACGGCCGCGAGGGGGAGTCGTTTCATGGGAAGCAAGAGTTCTATAAAAAAGTGAGCTGCCAGCGCTTTTCCATCAAGCGCTGGCAGCCGTTTTTACTATAAATCGGTGATTGGCCTGCGGCCATATTCCGTTTCCAAATCATTCGTGTCTAGGCGCGAAGCCGCAGGCAGTGCTGTAGCACGACAAGGCGAAGTAACAACGACACGGGTGATTTAGAAACGGAATTACTTGGACTTGCGTTCCCACCACTGTTTGGCGTCATAGGCCAGGGCCTCGAAGCGGCTGGGCTGGTTGGCCATCAGCGGCGTGTCCTTGGACTGGGTCCAGTCCACCATGGAGCCGGCGTAGAGCTTGACGCCGGGCAGGCCGGCGACCTCGGACAGGCCAAACCAGTCGGTCGCGGCCCAGTGACCGGTGTTGCAGAAGGCCACCATGTCCTGGCCCTGTTCGCGCTTGACCTGGGCGGCAATCTTCTGCGCCGCGCTCTTGTCCACGAAGGTCGCAGTGCCGGGCAGGAACCACTGGTTGAAGTCGAGCTGCTGGGCGCCGGGCAGGGTGCCGGCCAGCTTGGCGGCGGGCGCGCGTGTCTTGCCCAAAAAGAATGCGTCAGGGCGCGAATCGACCAGCGCGGCGTTGCTCAGCTTGATGTGCTGGCCCACATCCTCGCGTGTGGCCAGCAGGCTGGTGTCGATCTGCGGCTGGTACTGGCTGCGCGCCACCTGGGGCACGGCCTGGTCTTGCGCCAGCTTGGCATCGGCCCAGGCCTTCATGCCGCCGTTGAGGATGGACAGCTCCTTGAGGCCCAGCAGCTTCAGCGTCCAGTACACGCGCGCGGCGGCGCCAAAGTCGGTGGCGTCGGCGCCGGTGGAGACGATGACGGCATGCGTGCTGGCCGTCAGGCCCAGCGACTGCGCCAGCTCGGTGAGCTTGGGTGCGTCCAGCAGCTCGCCGGGGTTGCTGGCAGGGCCGCGCCATTTGCCATAGGGGGCGTTGATGGCGCCGGGGATGTGCTGGGCGCTGTAGCTGGCCGGGTCGCGGATGTCGATCACGCGCAGTGCGCCCGCCTCCTGCGCCTGCTGGGCGCTGAGCTCGGCGGGGGTGAGCAGGGGTTGCGCGGCCCAGGCGGTGTGAAAGGCCGTGGCGAGGGCGGCGAGGGCAAGCAGTTTCTTCATGGCCAGTCCTGGGGCAGGGTTCAACATTGGGCGTGATTGTGTGGGCTGTCCTTCTGCTTGCAAACTACAGAATTGACTTGTTCTTATGCCAATTATTCATAAGCGCTCCCTGCGCCACATGTGCCATGGGTGGCTGCCCGGGTGCAGTAGACTGCGCCGGTCATTGCCCAGCCGCGTCCCATGCCCCACAGCCTCCGAAACCGTCCTGCTTCGCCGCTTGTCCTGCCCCAGGTGCGCACCATAGGCCTGCTGCGGCCGCTGGCGTGGCTGGCCCTGGCGCTGCGCGACATTGCGCGCGCGCCCCTGTTGAGCCTGGCCCATGGGCTGGTGCTGGCCTTGCTGGGCGCCGCCATCCTGTCGCTGGGGTACAACCGTTTCTGGTTCGTGGCGGGCACCCTGTCGGGTTTTTTGATCGTCGGGCCTATGTTGGCCACCAGCCTGTACGCCATCAGCCGTGCCCTGGAGCGCGGCGAGCGCGTGGGCCTGGGCCTGGTGTGGCAGACCTGGGCGAGCTGGCAGCGCAGCCACGCGGGGCAGGCGCAGCACCAGGGCTATTGGAGCCTGGTGCGCTTTGGCCTGCTGCTGTCGCTGGCGGCCACGGGGTGGGTGGCGATCTCGGCGTCGCTGATCTACACGCTGTCGCCGGTGCGCGTCGATACCCCCATGGATTTTCTGCGCCATGTGGTGCTGGCCCGCGAGGGGGCGCTGTTTGCCATCTGGCTGGCGCTGGGCAGTTTTCTGGCCGCGCCCATTTTTGCGTCCAGCGTGGTGGCCATGCCGTTGCTGCTGGACAGGCGCATCACCGTGCGCCAGGCCGTGCTGACCAGCTGGGCCGTGGTGCTGGCCAACCCGGTGCCCATGGCGCTGTGGGCGGCCTTGATCGTGGTGCTGACCCTGCTGGGCCTGGGCACGCTGCTGATCGGGCTGGTGGTCGTGATGCCGCTGCTGGGCCACGCCAGCTGGCATGCGTATCGCGAGCTGGTCGATGCCTCGGCGTTTGCGCCGCTCGACGCGCCTGCGCCTTGAGGCTTCTGGGATTGTTGGTAGGAAGTTATTGTGATTTTTGGGTACACAGAACAGCAAATAGCCCATTTCTTCCTCACCTACGGGGTGGGGGCCTTCATCCTGTTCATGGTGTTCATCATCCTGCAGCTGGCGCGCGAGTCCAAGGCCGGCAGGTTTGGCACCTTCGTCATCTTTCTCGGCCTGGGCGTGGGCTTCATCGGCTACCTGGCGAAGATCGTCATCCAGTGGTGGATGGAGCGCTGATCCGGCACCCCTGATCAACGCCCGCGTTGGGGCAAGCGGCGCCCCAGCGCCATCGCCTGCCAGGCGCGGCGGTAGGCCAGCAGCGTGGCCTCCGCGCGCGCATGCACGCTGCCCGGCAGGCATTCGCCGGGTGCCAGGCCCGCGTCGTGGCCGGTGAGCAGCGCCACGCCTTCGCTGACATGCTGAGCGGCATGCACATGGAACTGCCCGTCGGCCACGGCCTGCACCACCTGGGGCGAGAGCATCAGGTGGCGCTGGTTGCGCGCCGGGATCAGCACGCCCTGCGTGCCCGTCAGGCCGGCCTGCGCGCAGACGCGATACCAGCCCTCTATCTTTTCATTCAGCCCGCCCACGGGTAGCACCTCGCCATGCTGGTTGAGAGCGCCGGTCACGGCGATGTCCTGGCGCAGCGCCAGGCCCGACAGCGAGGACAGCAGCGCATACAGCTCGGCGCAGGAGGCCGAGTCGCCCTCGATGCCGCTGTACTCCTGCTCGAAGACGATGGAGGCGTTCAGCGCCAGCGGCGCCAGGTGGCCGAAGAGCGCGCTCAAATAGCTTTGCAGGATCAGCACGCCCTTGTCGTGGATGGGGCCGGACATCTCCACCTCGCGCTCGATGTTCACCACGCCCTCGCGCCCGGCGTGGGTGCGTGCGGTGATGCGCACCGGAAAGCCAAAGCGGTAGTCGCCCATGTCGATCTGCGTGAGCGCGTTGAGCTGGCCCACGCGCTGGCCTTCCAGCGTGATGAGCAGCTCGCCTTCGGCAATCGCTTCGTGCAGCGCCTCCTCGGGCGCGTTGTGGCGCGTGCGCCTGGCGGCCAGGGCCGCATCCACGTCGCGCGCATCGGTCAGCTGCGCCGCGCGTGCGCGTGCCTGGGCGCAGCTTTCCACCAGCAGCGCCTCCAGGCTGGCAAAGCTGGCGCTCTGGCGCGCCTGGTCGTCGGCCTCACGGTGCGTGAATTCCAAGAGGCGCGCCGCCGCCGCGGCCGTGCAATGCGGCAGGCCGCGGCGCGCGCAGGAGCGCGCGAGGAATACGCAGCTGGCATGGTGCGTCGCGTCGCTGGCGCGAAACTGCTCGGCAAAGTCCACCTTCACGCGAAAACGCCGCGCCAGATCGGCGTCGCCGTCCTGCAGCAGGTAGTACTCGGCGGCCGAGCCGACGAGCACGATCTTTACCTCCACGTCCACCCCTTCAGGCTGCAGCGCCACGGGGGCGCCGCTGCCGTGACCGGCGGCCTGGTCTTCTACGCTCACGCGGTTGCAGCGCAGAAAGCGCCGCAGCCGCTCCCACAGCGGCGCGTCGCCCGCCAGGTCGCGCAAAAACAGCATCAGAAAGCCGCCATGGGCACGCAGCAGGCCGCCGGCGTGGATGCCGGAAAAGTCCGCATACGGTGCGTCCTCGCCGGATTCGTACTGGATATGGCCGAACAGGTTGCGCACCTGCGGGTTGTCCTCGACCAGCACCGGCGCACCAGCCAGGCCGGTGTTGTCCACCGCCAGGTTCACCTGGCATAGCGCCAGCAGATCGGCCAGTTGCTCGCGGCGCTCGTCCTCCAGCGCGTCCTCGCCCTGGCCGCCCTCGTGGGGCACGAACAGATCCAGGTTGTCCAGCACCTGCTCTTCCACCTGATCGAGCCAGCGCCCGAGCTTGACCGTGTCCTTGATCTGCTTGCGCAGGCCTTGGCGCACATCGTCCAGCCCATGCGTGACCAGCGGGCCGGCGCTTTGGCGCAGCAGCTGCGCCAGCGCCTCGTCGCGTGCGCGCTCCAGCGGCCGGGTGCGGTCGAGAAAGCGCACGATCTCGGCGCGCAGCTCCTGCTCGGACTGCTCCAGGGCGCTGCGCTGCGGTGCGCTCAACGCAGCTGCCTCGGCCTCGGTCAGGGGTTCCTCGCCGCCGGGGCCGAGCAGCGTGAACAGCATCTGGCCCTCGTCGCGCACCAGGCGAAAGCGCCGCGCGCGCGCAAACTCGGCCAGCTCACCGAAGGCCTGCGCCTCATCGCTCTGGTAGCGCTTGACAATGCGTTCGCTCTCGCTCTTCACATCGGGTGCGGCCAGGCGCTTCGGGATCTCGGCCTCCAGCAGACGGCTCCAGGCCGCAATCTGATCGCGCAGCTGGCGCCCCTGGCCGGCGGGCAGGCGCAGTGCCCGTGGCCGCTCCGTGGCATCGAAGTCGTGCAGAAAGCACAGATCCGGCGGCACGGGCCGGCTGGCAGCCGCTTCTTTCATGGCCTGGCGCATCAGCGATGCGCGGCCGCTGCCGACCTCGCCGAGCACGAACAGGTGGTAGTCGGGCTGCTGCAGGCCCAGGCCAAAGCGCGCCGCCTCGAAGGCGCGCTGCTGGCCTATCCAGGGCAGGGGCTCGCCCACCAGCGCGCGCGTGTCGGCAAAGCCCAGACTCTGGGGGGCGATGTGCAGGCGCAGTTGCTCGGGGGCGAGCCGGGGGCAGGGTGGCGTCATGGCTGTACCTTGGCGGCGGGCGCTGTCCAGCCCGCCAGATGGGTCTGGGCGATGCTGGACAGCGCGGTGATCCACTCGCGGTTGTCGTTCAGGCAGGGGATGTAGGCAAAGCGCTTGCCACCGGCGTGCAGGAAGGCCTCGCGCACCTCCATGTTGATTTCTTCCAGCGTCTCCAGGCAGTCGGCGGCAAAGCCCGGGCAGAGCACGTCCACGCTGGCCAGGCCGGCGGCCGCCAGCCGCTCCAGCGTGGGCTGGGTGTAGGGCTCCAGCCACCTGGCGCGGCCAAAGCGCGACTGGAAGGTCAGCAGCCACTCGTCGTCGGCCAGGCCCAGGGCCTGCGCCAGCAAATGCGCGGTGCTGCGGCACTGGTCGGCGTAGGGGTCGCCCAGGCGCACGTTGCGCTCGGGTATGCCGTGAAAGCTCAGCACCAGCTTGTCGCCGCGCGCCCCTTCGCGGCGCCAGTGGGCGCGCACGCTGGCGGCCAGGGCGGCGATGTATCCGGGGTGGTCGTGGTAGTCGTTCACGAAGCGCAGCTCGGGGAAATGGCGCGCGCCGCCCGTCCAGGCATTCACGGCATCCACCACGCTGGCGGTGGTGGTGGCGGAGTACTGGGGGTACAGCGGCAGCACGAGTACGCGGCGCACGCCAGCATCCTGCAGGGCTTGCAGCTGCGCGGCAATCGCCGGCTGGCCGTAGCGCATGGCGGGCAGTACCTGGGCCTGTATGCCCGCCTCGCCCAGCCAGCCGCGCAACATCACGGCCTGCTTGTGCGTCCATACCGCCAGGGGCGAGCCCTCGTCGGTCCAGATGCTGGCGTACTTGGCGGCCGATTGCGCCGGCCGCGTGCGCAGGATGATGCCGTGCAGTATCGGCAGCCAGGCGGCGCGCGGTATCTCGACCACGCGCGGGTCGGAGAGGAATTGCGCCAGGTAGCGGCGCAGCGCCGGTGCGGTGGGGGCATCGGGCGTGCCCAGGTTGCAGAGCAAGACGGCAGTGTCATGCGCGGGGCCCGGGGCCGGTTCTTTTTGTAAGTCCATGGCCGATTTTCGCCCACGCGCGGGAGGAATGCGGCGATGCGTCAAAAGCCCGCCGCGCGCTTGCGCTGCGCCGCGGGCCATATGCCGTCAGAACTTCACCGTCGCCCCCAGGTAGAAGGATCGGCCCATGCCGGGCACCGATACCCCCCAAGGCACTGCCGTGCCCGCCATGGTGGCGCCCTGACCCAGGTAAGCGCCGCCTTGGGGATGCTGGTAGAAGCGGTTGAAGACGTTGTCCACGCCCAGATCCAGGCGCCAGGCCTGCCACTCGTAGCTGGTGCGCAGGTTCAACAGGGCATAGCCGGCGGTGGGAACCTCGTTGCGCAGGTCGGAAACATGCTTCTTGGCGCCCACCATCAGCAGCTCGGCCATGCTGCTCCAGCCACCCTGGTCGTGGGCGAGGGCCAGCCGGGCGTTCAGCGGCATGATGGCGTATAGGCGGTCGCCCGTGCGCCTATCCTTGCCGCGCACATAGCCCAGCATGCCGTGCAGCGTGAAGCGGCCCCAGGCGGCGCTGTCGCCCAACCGGCTAAAGCCCGACAGGTCCAGGCCGTGCAGGCGCACGTCCTGGTTGGCAAAGCGCAGGTAGACAAAGCCCTGCGTGGCGCCGGCGTTGGCCGCGGTGCAGGAGGTCATGGCGCCCAGGCCGCCCGTGCAGCGTTCGGCGCCTATGTAGTCGTTGACGCGCGTGACATAGGGCGTGAGCTTCACGCCCCAGCGCTCGCCCGTGGTGTCATGCCAATCGGCCGTGGCGCTCAAGGTGTTGGCCACCTCGGGGCGCAGGTCTGGGTTGCCCACGTAGCCATTGCCGTCGCCCACCAGGTTGATCATGCGCATGGCCATGCCGCCGGTGGACCAGGTGTAGCGCTCGTACAGGTTGGGCGAGCGCGTCTTGTGCGCAAAGCCGAACTCGTAGCTGGCCTGGTCGTTGTGCGTGTAGCGCGCCAGCGCGGTGAAGTCCAGGTTGTGATCCGTGCGCTGGCGGTCGCGGGCGTTGAAGGCGTTGGCCTCGGCCGCGTAGCCGCTGTTGTAGCCCTGCACGGCGCCGCTGTCCATGCGCACCTGGCCGGCGCGCAGGCCGATCTGGGTGAGCCATTGCGGGCTCCAGCGCGCCTCCCATTCGGCAAAGGCCTCCAGGCGGTCGCGCTGGCCGTCGCGGATGTTCCAGAAGGTGTTCGGCGCCATGCCGCCGCCCGAGGGCAGCCACCAGTCGTCCAGCCGATAGCGCTGCGCCAGCACGCCCACGCGCAGCGTGTCGCGCTCCGACAGCTCCACGTCGCCGCGCAGCTGCACGCCGCTGGTGCGGCCCTCGGTGTCCATGGGCATGCCGGGTACGTTGCCCGCGGGGCCGTACCAGAACTGCTTGTCGGCGCCAAAGTTCATGGCGTGGCGCGTGTTCTCGTGGTAGGCGCGGGCATGCAGCCGGCCCCAGCCGAACTGGCCCTGGTAGCGCAGGTTGAACTGCCGGCTGTCGTTGCGCGTCATGTCCATGCGCTGGTTGGGGTAGTTCTGGTAGGGAATGTCCTGCAGACCCAGGCGCAGCTCCACCAGGTCGGTGTTGCCGCGCCAGGCCATGGTCAATGCGTGGTTGCGCGTCTTGTAGCTGCTCGATCCCACCTCGTCGCCGCCCAGCCATTGCGTGGGCTTGTCGCTGGCGGCCGGGCCGGCGCTCTTGAAGCTGCGCGCGGCCTTGTAGTTGTCGGCCTGGGCGGTGGAGCCGTCGTAGCGCAGGCTGAATTGCTCGGCTGCATACGACGCCGCCAGATGCGCTCCCAGCGCGTCGCCGTTGCTGCGCCAGAAAGCGCCGGCCTCGCCGGAGATGCGTGCCGGCTCACCCGGCGCGGCGAAGGTCGGCGGCGCGGATTCCACCTGGATGGTGGCGCCGATGCTGTCGCCGCCCACGCTCACCGGCGTGATGCCGGCAAACAGGCGCACGCTGCCCACGCGCGTGGGGTCTATGTAGGACAGCGGCGGGTTCATGTGGTTGCCGCAGGCAGAGATCAGATCCATGCCGTCCACCTGTATGCGCAGGCGGTCGTCGGCCAGGCCATGCACGCTGGGCAGGCTGGACACGCCGCCCGCGCCCGACAGGCTGACGCCGGGCAGGTTGCGTAACAGCTGGGCGCTGTCGCTGCTGGCGGGGCGCGCTGCCCGGATTTCGCGCTGCCGCGCTTCGCTTACGGCCACGGGGGTTTCGTTGACGGGTGTGGCGGTGACGGTGATGGTTTGCAGGGCAGTGTCCTGCTGTGCTGTGGCCGCCAGGGGCAGGCTTGCCAGCAGGGCGGCAAGAGGGAGCAGGGCGCAGCCGTGCAGCGGGCCGTCGCCGCGAAGAATGCGGGTCTTGGAAATCATGGGTTTGAAACTGGTGCGGAATGCGGGCGCGGGCCCGGGCACAGCCAGGCCCCGGCGGGGCTGGCTGCATCACGAAGACAGGAAGAGAACGGGTCTCAGGCCGTGGCCTGTGGCGGCCCCTGGGCCGGCGGGCGCAGCCGCTTGGACTCGCGCTGGGGCTGGCTGTCGTGATGGCTCGGGGGCGGGCCCTGTGGCGCGCGCGGCAGCGTGGCCGTGCTGCCGCCGCTGGCGATAAAGCTGGCGCCGGCAACGCTGCAGACCGGGCAATGCTGCATCCCGCCCATGGGCTGCTCGTCGCCTTGCGGGCCGGGGCTGCCAGCCTGTCCGTGTACCGAGCAAATGTCGGCACTGAACAGCGCCTGGGTGGCCATGTCGGCCCAGTGCCGGGCGCTGGCCTGCACCATCCACAGCTGCGCCAGCAGGGCCAGCATGGCGAGTACCATGCCCGGCCGGCGGAGGGTGGAGAAAATGTTGCGCTGCGTCACGGCACGCCATTGTGCCCTGGCCGCCTCCCTGAGTTTTGCTGTGGATCAATTGTGGTAACAAGCCTTGACACCGCGCGCATACGCGCCATCACCATCGACCTGGACGACACGCTATGGCCCGTATGGCCCACCATTGCACGGGCCGAGGCGGCCCTGGCCGGCTGGCTGGCGACCCATGCCCCGGCCACGGCGGCGCTGTTTGGTGACGCCCCGGCGCTGCGCGCCATCCGCGTGCGCATGAACGAGCTGCGCCCCGACCTGCGGCTGGACTTGAGCGCGCTGCGGCGCGAGTCGATCCGCCTGGCACTGACCCAGGCGGGGGACGATCCCGCGCTGGCCGAGCCGGCCTTCGACCTCTTCTTTGCCGAGCGCCAGCGCGTGGAGCTGTTCGACGATGCGTTGGAGACGCTGGAATTCCTGTCCGCGCGCTACCCCGTGGTGGCCTTGTCCAACGGCAATGCCGACGTGCACCACATAGGCATTGGGCGCTACTTCAAGGACAGCCTGAGCGCTGCGCGCCTGGGGGTGGCCAAGCCCGATGCGCGCATCTTCCACGCCGCGGCGCAGGCAGCGGGCGTGACCAGCGGCGCGGTGCTGCATGTGGGCGACGATGCGCTGCTCGACGCCCGAGGTGCGCTGGATGCAGGCATGCAGGCCGCCTGGCTCAACCCGGCGCAGGCCGCCTGGCCGCAGGGCACGCCGCCCCAGGCGACGGTGACCAGCCTGCGCGAGCTGTGCCGGCTGCTGGCCTGATGTTTCAGGCCGGGGCCTTCAGAAACTGGCCGATGGCCTGCAGCGTCTCCTCCGGCGCCTCGGTCATCTGGTTGTGGCCCACGGGCAGGTGCGCCACCTGCACCATCTTGCCGGCGGCGCGCGCGGTCGCTATCAGGCCCTGGGCGGCCTTCGGGGGCGTCATCTGATCCTGCGCGCCCAGCGCAAACAACACCGGGCACTGAATGGCGGCGATCGCCTGCTCGCCACCGCAATAGCTGTCGCAGGCCACGAAGCCGCGGTGGAACACATTCACCCGCGGGTTGCTGCGCAGCACGCGCCGACCCAGGGCCAGGCCCGCGCCGTAGGCCCAGAAGCCCGCGCCCGAGGGCGAGGCCAGGCTGCTGCGCGAGAACATGTTGACCATCTTCAGCGCCTTCTCGGGCTCGTTCAGTGACGATTCGATCAGCGCTGGCGAAACCTTCATGGGAAAGGCCGTGCCCACCAGCACCAGGTGGCTCGCACGCGTGCCCAGCCGGGCCGTGGCCTCCAGCGCGATCAGCGAACCCCAGCTGTGACCCACCAGCGCGGCACGCTGCACGCCGAGGGTGTCGAGCAGCGCGATGATGAAGTCCGCTGCCTGTTCCACGCTGGCGGGCGCCTCGCCGCCGCTGCGACTGTGACCGGGCAGATCCACGGCCAGCACGTTCCAGCCGTGGTGCGCCAGATGGCGGCTTTGCAGGGCCCAGACGCTGTGGTCGCACAGCACGCCGTGGATGAAGACCACGCTGGGCTGGCCGGCATCAAACGGCTTGCCGCCGGTATGGCAAAAGGTCTGCGCGCCATTGATTTGCAGGTACATCAGCCGCCTGCCTTTTCTGCGGCCTTCAGTGCGCGCTTCAGGTCGTCGATCAGGTCGTCGGCGTCCTCCAGGCCTATGGACAGGCGTATCGTGCCCTGGCCTATGCCGGCGGCGGCCAGCGCCTCGTTGCTCAGGCGGTGGTGCGTGGTGCTGGCCGGGTGGATCACCAGCGAGCGGCAGTCGCCCACGTTGGCCAGGTGGCTGAAGAGCTTCAGCGCTTCAATGAAGGCCTTGCCCTGGGCGCGACTGCCCTTGATGTCGAAGCTGAACACCGAGCCCGCGCCGCGCGGCAGCAGCTTTTGCGCCAGGGCGTGGCTGGGGTGCGATGGCAGCAGCGGATGGCCCACGCGCGCCACGAAGGGGTGGCTGACCAGGAATTGCACCAGCTTCTCGGTGTTGCGCATGTGCTGTTGCATGCGCAGCGGCAGGGTCTCTATGCCCTGCAGGATGAGCCAGGCGGTGTGCGGGCTCATGCAGGCGCCAAAGTCGCGCAGGCCCTCGCGCCTGGCGCGCAGCAAGAAGGCGCCCACGGTGCTTTCCTCGGCAAACACCATGCCGTGAAAGCCGTCGTAGGGCTGGGTCATCTCGGGAAAGCGCCCCGATTTTTCCCAGTCAAAGCTGCCGCCATCGACCAGTACGCCGCCGATCACCGTGCCATGGCCCGAAAGGAACTTGGTGGCCGAGTGGTAGACCAGGTCGGCGCCATGCTCGAAGGGCTTGATGAGCCAGGGCGAGGTGAGGGTGGAATCGACCAGCAGCGGCACGCCGGCGTCGTGGGCGATCTGCGCCACGGTGGGGATGTCCAGCACCTCCAGGCCAGGGTTGCCTACCGTCTCGCCAAACAGCAGCCGGGTGTTGGGGCGGATGGCGGCGCGCCAGCCGTCCAGGTCGCCGGGCTGCACAAACGTTGTCTCTATGCCGAAGCGGCGCAGTGTGTAGTTCAACAGGTTCTGCGAGCCGCCATACAGCGCCGTGCTGGCCACGATATGCCCGCCCGCGCCCATCAGCGTGGCGATGGCCAGGTGCAGCGCCGCCTGGCCGCTGGCCGTGGCGATGGCGCCCACGCCGCCTTCCAGGGCCGCCACGCGTTGCTCCAGCACGGCGTTGGTGGGGTTGCTGATGCGGCTGTAGACATGGCCGGGGCGCTCCATGTTGAACAGTGCCGCGGCCTGGTCGCTGGATTCGAAGACGAAAGAGGCCGTCAGGTGTATGGGTACGGCACGCGCGCCGGTGGCGGGGTCGGGCTGAGCGCCGGCATGCAGCGCCAGGGTGTCGAAGCCGGGGTCGGAGTAACCGGGCATCCATGTCTCCCAAGTAGTGGATCGGGGTGAGTCGGCGTCTGATTGTGGGCTATATTTCCTCGCAAGCAGTCGGCAAGCAGCGCCTGCCGCACCATTCGGAGATACCCCATGAAAGTCAGCGACATCCTGCGCCTCAAAGGCAACACCCTCTACACCGTCCATCCCGACGAACCGCTGGCGCGCGCTGTGGAGACCATGGCCGAGAAGGACATAGGCTCGCTGGTGGTCATGGAGCATGGCGACCTGGTGGGCATGCTGACCTTCCGCGAGGTGATACAGCGCCTGGTGAAGAACGGCGGCGGCGTGGGCACCACCCTGGTGCGTAGCAGCATGGACGACGCGCCGGTGACCTGCACGCTGGAGACCGACATGGACGAGGTGCGCCGCATGATGCTGGGCTGCCACGCGCGCTACATGCCGGTGATGGACAAGCGCATGCTGATGGGCGTGGTCAGCTTCTACGACGTGGCCAAGGCCGTGGTGGACAGCCAGAACTTCGAGAACAAGCTGCTCAAGGCCTATATCCGCGACTGGCCGCAGGAAGAATCCCCGCCGGCAGCTTGAGGTTTGAACAAAATCAGCCGTTTGCGCTTATGTATAAAGCGCAAACAGCTATTTTTCTTATGGTTTCAACGGTTTCAAGAGCATCGCGTTCCCATGAGCGGCAACACCTTAGGCACCCTGTTTTGCGTCACCAACTTCGGTGAATCCCATGGCCCGGCCATTGGCTGCGTGATCGACGGCTGCCCGCCGGGCATGGAGCTGTCAGAGGCCGACATCCAGCAGGATCTGGATCGCCGCCGCCCCGGCACCAGCCGCCATGTCACGCAGCGCAATGAACCGGACGCGGTGGAGATCCTCTCCGGCGTGTACCAGGGCAAGACCACCGGCACGCCCATCGCGCTGCTGATCCGCAACCAGGATCAGCGCAGCAAGGACTATGGCGACATCGCGCAGAGCTTTCGCCCCGGTCATGCCGACTACGCCTATTGGCACAAGTACGGCCTGCGCGACCCGCGCGGCGGCGGCCGCTCGTCGGCGCGCCTGACGGCGCCCACCGTGGCCGCCGGCGCCGTGGCCAAAAAATGGCTGGCCGAGAAATACGGCACGGCGTTTCGCGCCTGCATGACGCAGCTGGGCGAGCAGGCCATCCCTTTCGAGAGCTGGGAGCATGTGCCGCGCAACCCCTTCTTTGCTCCGGTGGCCGATGTGCAGGCTTACGAGGACTACATGGATGGGCTACGCAAGTCTGGCGACTCTTGCGGCGCGCGCATTCGCGTGCAGGCCACCGGCGTGCCGGTCGGCCTGGGCGAGCCTTTGTATGACAAGCTCGACGCCGACATCGCCTACGTGATGATGGGCCTGAACGCCGTCAAGGGCGTGGAGATAGGCACCGGTTTTGCCAGCGTGGCCCAGCGCGGTACCGTGCATGGCGACTCGCTCACGCCGCAGGGCTTTGCCAGCAACAACGCCGGCGGGGTGCTGGGCGGCATCAGCACCGGGCAGGACATCGAGGTGCAGCTGGCCATCAAGCCGACCAGCTCCATCATCAGTCCGCGCGAGTCCATAGACATCCACGGCCAGAGCACCGAGGTGATTACCAAGGGGCGCCACGATCCCTGTGTGGGCATACGTGCCGCGCCGATTGCCGAGGCGCTGCTGGCCCTGGTGCTGATGGACCACGCGCTGCGCCACCGTGCCCAGTGCGGCGACGTGCGGCAGGCCGTGCCGCCGATTGCGTCCGCGCGAGAGGTTTAAGTGAAAAATGGCTGTAGCGCCCAGGCTATGGGCGCTGACAGCTATCAATAGAGAAGCGATGAACTACTTGCGGACTTCATCGACGAGAGCGCGGAACTCATCAATGTCCTCGAAGCTGCGGTACACGCTGGCATAGCGGATGTAGGCCACCTTGTCGAGCTTCTTGAGCTCGCGCATCACCAGCTCGCCGATGCGGCTGGAGATCACCTCGCGCTGGCCCAGTTGCAGCAGTTTCTCTTCGATGCGCTCGATGGCCGAATCGATCTGCACCGTGCTCACCGGCCGCTTGCGCAGCGCCAGCTTGAAGGAGGCGAGCAGCTTGTCGCGCGAATACTCCACACGCCGGCCATCTTTCTTGACCACGGTGGGGAAGTGAACGTCCGGCCGCTCATAGGTGGTGAAGCGTTTTTCGCAGGCACCGCATTGGCGCCTGCGGCGGATGAAGTTCCCGTCCTCGGACACCCGTGTCTCGACGACCTGGGTGTCCTGATTGCTGCAGAACGGGCACTTCATGGCGCAGCTCAGCGATAGACCGGGAAGCGACTGGTCAACGCGTTGACCTTCTCGCGCACGGCGGCCAGGTGGGCCTCGTCATTGGGGTTCTCGAGCACGTCCGCCAGCAGGTTGGCGGTGATGCGCGTTTCCTCTTCCTTGAAACCGCGCGTGGTGATGGCCGGCGTGCCCACGCGAATGCCGCTGGTCACCATGGGCTTCTCGGGGTCGTTGGGGATGGCGTTCTTGTTGATGGTGATATGCGCCTTGCCCAGGGCCGCCTCGGCGGCCTTGCCGGTGATCCCCTTGGCGCGCAGGTCGACCAGCATGACGTGGCTCTCGGTGCGGCCGCTGACGATGCGCAGGCCGCGCTGTGTCAATGTCTCGGCAAACACCTTGGCGTTCTTGGCCACTTGCTGTTGGTAAGTCTTGAACTCGGGCGACAGCGCCTCCTTGAAGGCCACGGCCTTGGCTGCGATCACGTGCTCCAGCGGGCCGCCCTGCAGGCCGGGGAAGATGGCGCTGTTGATGGCCTTCTCGTGCTCGGCCTTCATCAAGATGATGCCGCCGCGCGGGCCGCGCAGGCTCTTGTGCGTGGTGCTGGTCACCACGTCGGCAAACGGCACCGGGTTGGGGTACTCGCCCGCCACCACCAGGCCGGCATAGTGGGCAATGTCCACCCAGAAGATGGCGCCGATTTCCTTGGCCACGCGGGCCATGCGCTCGAAATCAATGCGCAGGGCGTAGGCCGATGCGCCGCCGATGATCAGCTTGGGCTTGTGTTCGCGCGCCTTGGCTTCGAAAGCGTCGTAGTCGATCTCTTCCTTGTCGTTCAGGCCGTAGGAGACCACGTTGAACCACTTGCCCGACATGTTCAGCGCCATGCCGTGCGTCAGGTGCCCGCCTTCGGCCAGGCTCATGCCCAAAATGGTGTCGCCGGGTTTGAGGAAGGCCATCAGCACGGCCTGGTTGGCCTGCGAGCCCGAGTTGGGCTGCACGTTTGCGGCCTCGGCACCGAACAGCTGCTTGATGCGGTCAATCGCCAGCTGCTCGATCACGTCGACGTTTTCGCAGCCGCCGTAGTAGCGCTTGCCGGGGTAGCCCTCGGCATATTTGTTGGTCAGCTGCGAGCCTTGTGCCGCCATGACGGCGGGCGAGGCGTAGTTCTCGCTGGCGATCAGCTCGATGTGCTCTTCCTGGCGCAGGTTCTCGGCCTGGATGGCGGCCCACACCTCGGGATCGGTTTGTTCGACAAGAATATTGCGTTGGTACATGGCAGTCCGATGAACTAAGAGTCCCTTGGAAATCAAGGGCTGCCCAGGCGAACGACGGATCGCGGCGGGGCAAACGCTGCCTTGTTCCGCGCGGCACGCTCCCCAGTGGTTTGCAAAAAATGGCTTGTTTTTGCGGGTCTCCACGTCAGCAGCGCAGCCCGGTGGGCCTTGCGCGCCTATCGCCAGTTGCGTGCCCCGCTAGTGTAGCGGACGGTGCTTCGCGCCAGCGCCGGGAATTCAGGCGTCGCTGTCGAGCAGGGCCACTTTTTCTTCGGCAGGCTTGGCTGTTGGGGCGATCTCGGTGGCCGCCGGGGCCTTGGTGGACAGCACCGGGGTGGCAGCCGCGGGCCGCCCGGCTACCTGGCGCAGGCGGAAATGCTCGGCCAACACCTTGGCAGCGTAGCCACCATCGTGGGGCAGGTTGGCGGCGCCCACGTAGTAGCGCAGGCCGCCTTCCAGCGAGCCGGCGCGCGCAATGCACTCCTGCAGCACCTTCACGCCCACACGCAGGTTGGCCACGGGGTCGAAAGCGGCCAGCTGACCACCAAAACCTTCGTACTTGTCGGTGTGCACGCTGGTCATCACCTGCATCAGGCCTTGTGCGCCGACGGAGCTTTGCGCAAACGGGTTGAAGCTGGACTCGATGGCGATGATGGCCAGGATCAGGGTCGGATCCAGCTTGGTGCGCTTGCCGATCTCATAGGCCTCGGTCACCAGGGCAGCCAGCGGCTCCGGGGCCACGCGGTACTTCTTGCTCAGCCAAAAGGCCACGGCCGCCTGTTCGCGCGGCAACTTCTTGGGGTTGATGGCCACGGCGCGTTCGCTGGCGGTCGGCTCCAGTGGGAAGCCGACTTCTGCGACGCGGCGTTCATGCAGCCAGCCGCGCAACTCGTCCTCGCCAGCCTGACGCAGGTCCGGGCGTGCGCTCAGGGCGATGGCCACAAAGGCCACGGCCAGCCCGAGCAGGGCGAAGCCGTTGTGTGTGACTTCAAGAAAGCCGTTGATCACATCGGCGGCAAAGGTGCGCGCACTTGCAATCGCATTTCCTGACGCTGTCATCGTTTTTCCTTTCTCAGTCGAGCCCAGTGGAGCGCTGCGCCGGCAGGGGGTGCAGCAGGACTCGGTCTTGCCAGCTTGCTGGCTTGGATTGGTCTGCCATTCGGTCCGTGCCATGGCGCGCTGCGTCATGGAAGCTTGCGGACTCTCCTAGATGGTGTCGGGTGACGGCTAGGGTTTGTACGGTCTGTTTTTCAAGAATGGCGGATTCTAGAGGGGGTCTAAATGCCAAGTCAATACTAAGTATTCAATATTTTATACAAAAAAATAATTAACACACTGTTAATAGATTAGGAAATGTGACTTTTCTAGCACCTTGGGGGCCATGTAGCGGGGTGCGGCTGAAGCGGCCAAATGAAAGTGGCAATCGCATTGGCGGGCTCATTGAAAGAAGCTGCTGGAAAGCGCCGGCGGTATTTGCTACCTTAGGGCTGCCTGAACGATTCAGGCGTACGCCGGAAGGGGCGAAACCGCTGGTTGGAAGGCAGTCAGTGCCACACCGAGCAACAGGTACCTCGCTTCCAAGGCAACCCCTGGAGGCAATACCTTGCCTCCTGCGTCGGGGACGCTCCTCTCCTCGACGCAAAAGATGGCAAAAGACCGTTGCGTCTGCCGTCAAGCCCGGTGTACGGAAGGACTCCGTTCACCGGGCTTTCTTTTTGCACTCTTTTACATTGGCGTCCAGGTGTTCGCTGATTCAATTGCGCCTGTTGTTCCAGGGATTGGGTGCCGCGTGTCACAAGCCATACAAACCATCAAAAGCAATCGCTGGGCCCGGCGTGCCAGCTGGCTTGTGGCCGGACTGCTGGGGCTGTGGCTGCTGGCCTGGCTGGCCGTCCCGCCGATTGCGCGTGCGCAGATCGAAAAGCACGCGTCCGAGGCGCTGGGCCGCAGGGTCACGGTGGCGAAGGTGGAGTTTGCGCCCTGGTCGCTGGAGGCGACCGTGCGCGGGCTGTCCATCGCGTCGCAGGATGGCCAGTCGCCCCAGGTGCAGATCGCACGTATCTATATAGATGCAGAGTTGCAATCCCTATGGCGCCTGGCTCCGGTGTTGGACGCTCTGCAGGTCGATGACCCCGTAATCCATATCACCCAGACCGCCCCTGGCGAGTTTGACTTTGATGACGTACTGGCACACCTGGCGCAGCAGCGCAAGCCGGATGAAGAGCCTGCGTCACCACTGCGCTTTGCGCTGTACAACATTGCGTTGCAGGGGGGGGCCATCGATTTCAATGACCGCACGGTGGACAAAGTCCACCAACTGCGCCAGTTGAAGCTGGAACTGCCGTTCTTGAGCAACTTTGCTGCAGACCGCGAAATCCGGGTCATTCCGCGCCTGGCATTCGATCTCAATGGCAGCGCCTTCGATTCGGCCGCGCAGGCCACTCCGTTTGCGCAGAATCGCCAGACCGATCTGCACCTGCAGATCCACGGTTTTGATCTTGCCCCCTTCAGCGGCTACATCCCCGGCTCGGTGCCGGTGCGGCTCAGGGCCGGCACGCTGAATGCCGATTTGAAGCTGGACTTTGAACAGGTCGATGCCACGCCCCAGGTCAAGATCAGTGGCAGTGCACAGTTGCAGGGGATACAGACCCTGGATGTTGCGGGGCAACCATTGCTGAGCTTTGATTCCTTGCAGGTGGCTCTCAACGAGGTGCAACCTCTGCGGCGCATCGTGGACATTGCTGCCATCGATTGGAGTGGTGTCCATGTCCACATCGGCCGGGATGCCAAGGGTGCGTTGACCCTGCCCGGAGTGAATCAACCGGTGGATGACGCCAGCGTCAAAACCCCACCAACCGCAGGGGTACAGGAATCGCCCTGGCAGGTGCGGCTGGCGCGCCTGGGCGTACATGACGCTACCGTGGATTGGGTAGATGCCAGCCTGCCGGGCGGCACGGCCGTATGGAAGGCAGAAAATTTGCAACTACAAGCTTCGGCCATCGAACTGCCCTTCAAGCAGCCGCTGCAGTTTCGCGCCAGTGCGCGGTTGTCCGGCGGGGGCGCCAGGGGAGATCCGGCCTGGGTGGCCCTGCGCGGGCAGGCTACCGATGCAGAGGCGCAGGCGGCAGCCTCCATTCGCGGCTTGCCGCTGGCCATGGCCGCGCCATATCTTGCGGCCGTGCTCAAGCCTGCATTGGGTGGCATGCTCGATGCCGACATTGGCCTGGCCAGGAATGGTGCTGTCATGGTGGCCCAGGTGGCAACGCTGTCACTCGACAATCTGGTACTGACCTGCGCCGCCGAGGACAAATGCCCAAGCCTGCGCAGGGCAGGTATTGCGGATGCGGGCAAGACGTCCGTGGCCGAACTGGGGCGCCTTGAGGTGACGGATGCCCTGGTCATGCTGCCCGAACAGCGTGCCACGGTGGGGCGCCTGTTGTTGCACCAACCCAGGATGCTGCTGTCCCGTGGCCCCAAGGGCGATTGGATGTTTGAGCAGTGGCTGGCTCAGGCACCAGAGCAACAGCCCAACCATGCCGTACCGAAGAAGGTTGAGGCGCCCTGGGCACTGAAGCTTGCGGCGCTGGATGTGGACGGTGCCAGTATTGCCTTTCGTGATGAGGTGCCGGAGCGCCCGGTGGCACTCAATGCGTCCGGTTTGCAGTTGCATCTGCGGGATGTCGCCTTCGCCGATGGCCGCCTCGCGCCCGCCGCCGTGCGCCTGGATACCCGTGTGGCCGCAGGCCGGATCGAGCCGGGCCGCTTGAATTGGGAGGGCTCGGTCGCCATGAATCCGGCCCTGAGCGTGCAGGGAAAACTGCGCGCGCAGCACCTGCCCTTGCAGGCGTTCGAGCCCTATGTCACCGCGGACTTGAATGTGGACATCCTGCGCGCCGACGGCAGTTTTACCGGCAGTCTGCGCTACGTGCAGGACAAGGCCGGCCCGTTGGTGGCCGTGGCGGGCGACGCCTCGCTGGACGAGGTGCGCGTGCGCGCCAAGGACGAAGATGCCGGCGATGGACAGGACGAGGGTGGCATGCGGATCGCTCAGCGTGGCGAGGAGTTGCTGCGCTGGAAATCCCTGGCGCTGCGTGGCCTGGCCGTGAACCTGAAACCAGGCCAGCCCCTGGCGCTGGACGTGAAGGAAACGGCGCTGAGTGATTTCTTTGCCCGTGTCATCGTGCATGAGAACGGCCGTATCAACCTGCAGGACATCCAGAAGGGCGCGGCTGCCGAGTCGAGGGTGGCCGCGCCATCGGTGCAGGCAGCATCTACGCCAACAGCAGCACCAGGCGAGGCCGCGCAAACCCCAGCGGCGCAGCCGGCCGACCCCATGGCGCCGGTGATCCGGTTCGGGCCGGTGGCGCTGACCAATGGGTCGGTGCGTTTCTCCGACTTTTTCATCAAGCCCAACTATTCGGCCGACCTGAGCGAGCTGAGCGGCAGGTTGAGTGCGTTTTCGTCGGTGCCTGCACAAGCCGGCGGTGCATTGCAAATGGCCGATCTGGAGCTGCGCGGCCGCGCGCAGGGCACGGCCTCGCTGGAGGTCTCCGGCAAGCTGAACCCCTTGGCCAAGCCGCTGGCCCTCGATATTCAGGGCCGCATGCGTGACCTGGAGCTGCCGCCCCTGACGCCCTACAGCATCAAGTACTCAGGCCATGGCATTGAGCGCGGCAAGCTGAGCATGGACGTGTCGTATAAGGTGCAGCCCAATGGCCAGCTCACGGCGAACAACAAGCTGGTGCTCAACCAACTGGCTTTTGGCGACGCCGTGGAAGGCGCGCCGGCCAGCCTGCCGGTGCGTCTGGCCGTCGCCTTGCTGGCCGACCGCAATGGGGTCATTGACTTGGATCTGCCCATCAGCGGCTCGCTCAACGACCCGCAATTCAGCCTCGGCGGCGTTATCCTGAAGGTGATCGGCAACCTCGTGATGAAGGCGGTTACCGCGCCGTTTTCCTTGCTTGCCGGCATATTCGGCGGTGCCGACGAGCAGGGCGTGGTGCATTTCGCCTCGGGCAGCAGTGTGCTCGACGACAAGGCGCGTGAACTGCTCGACAAGATGGCCGAGCAGTTGGTCAACCGGCCGGCCCTCAAGCTCACCGTGGTCGGCTGGGCCCAGCCGCAGGCGGAGCAGGAGGCCTGGAAGCGCCTTCGCCTGCGGGATTTGGCCCAGGCACAGAAGCGCCGTGCGGCCGTGCGCGCGGGCGAGTCGGCCGCCGACGTGGCGCCAGTGACCGATGCGGAATATCCGGCCCTGCTCAGGGAGGCCTATCAGCGCTCCGACATCAAGAAGCCGCGCAACCTGGTCGGCATGGCCAAGGATTTGCCGCTACCGGAGATGGAGGCGCTGCTGCTCAAGAGCATCACCGTGCCGGACAACGCCATGCAGGATCTGGCCCTGGCGCGCGGCGTCGCCGTGCGCGACTACCTCGCCAGCCGGCAGGTGCCGCTGGATCGGTTGTTCGTGGGGGCCGCGAAGCTGCAGCCGGCGGGCGAGGGTGGGGCCAGCTGGGCGCCCAAGGCGGAGCTGGCGTTGGCGGCGCGTTGAGCGCAGGCAGTGCCGGCTTGTGTTGCCATGCCGGGTGCAGGCGCGACCATTTTCTGGGGCTGCCATTGGCCTGGTCTGGCTTATATAAAGGCCGCGCTTTGAATTGAGGCGAAAATAGCGGCTTCGCCAAGCATGGGCCGTGGGCTCTTCGCCTGGCATGGTGCGGGCTGCAGCAGGCAGCCCGCCATTTTTCTCGATGAATCCATGTTCCCTTTTTCTTCTCGCAGCAAAATGTCCGACGCACCCGAAGCGACCCCGGTTCAAACCAAGACCACCGAGCCGCATCCCCTGGATGCTCTGACGGGCGGCGCTTTCTCGGCCGCCACGTCCGGCGAGCGCTCGGCGCGTATCCGTGAGTGGCTTGTCACGCAACCCGCCACCGATCAGTTGCAGGAGGTCTTCAAGGAGCTCAGCGCCCGCGACAAGGGCGCGGCCCGGGCGGTGCGCGAGCGGCTCGACGAAATCCGGCGTGCGCAGGGGCAGGCGGTCATTGCCGCCGAATGGCAGGCCAAGGCCGAGGCGTTGCTGGCCGCGGCCCAGCTGAACATTGCCGATGCCCTGGCCTGGCAGCGTGACGCGGCCAAGGCCGGCGCCGCACTGTCGCGCGAGCCGCTGTCTCTGCTCAAGGCGCAGCTGAGTGAGCGCGTGAAGACCATTGAAGACCTGCAGCACCGTGTGCAGGTGCAGCGTGAGGCGGCGGTGCTGTTGGCACAGCGCATCGAGGTGCTGTCCACCAAGCCCTGGCAGGACGCCCAGGCGGCACTGGAGGCCTTGAGCGCTGATGTGGGCCGTTGGCAAGAGCAGGCACAGGTGCTGACGGGCGATGCTGCCTGGCCCAGCGTGGAGGCGCGCTTTCCAACGCAACTGGAGTCTTCGCGCAGCCAGTTGCTGGTGGTCTGGGAGGCGTTTCAGTCGGCCCTGGCATTGACCGTGGCCGCTGCCCAGGACGCGGCTGCGCCGCTGCCGCCCGTGCCAGTGTGGGCCGATGAGCTGCGTCAGGCGCGCGGCTTGCCGGCCGAGGGCGCCGCCAGCGCGCCGGCCCGTACCGCAGCCAAACCCAAGGTCGATCCCGAGGTGCGCGACAAGGCCGTGCAGGCCGTGAGCGAAGCCTTGGCCAAGCTGGAGCAGGAGACTGCCCAAGGGCATGGCAAGGCCAGTGCCGGCGCGGCTGCGGCGCTGCGCGCGATACTCAAGCCGCATGGCCGTTTCATCGACGCAGAGCTGGAGCGCAAGGTGCATGCGGCCCTGGTAGCTGCCGGCGAACTCGAGGGCTGGCAGCGCTGGAGCGCCGACCAGGTGCGCGAAGACCTGGTGGCCCGAGCCGAGGCGTTGCTGCGTCGCCCCGATGGCCAGGCCCTGGGTGGCCGCAAGATGCAGGAAACCCTGCGCCAGCTGCGCGAGCAGTGGAAGCAGGCCGACCAGGGCGCACCGGCCAACCATGGACTGTGGAAAAAGTTTGACGATGCCTGCAACGCCGCCCACAAGGTGGTCGAATCCTGGCTGGAAAAGGTGCGCGCCGAAGGGGTCGAGCACCGCGCGCAGCGCATGGCCCTGATTGAAGAAGTGACCACCTGGGCGCAGGAGCAGGGGGCCGCGGCGGCGGCCGACTGGAAGGCCGTGAACCGTGCCCTGCACCAGTTTGGCGAGCGCTGGCGCGCAGGCGGCCATGTGAGTGAAAAGGTGTTTGCCGAGCTGCAGCCGCTTTGGAAGCAGGCGCTGGGCGCGGCTGCTGCGCCGCTGGAGACTGCGCAAAAGGCCAGCCTGCAGCTGCGCCAGGCCATGATTGCCGAGGCCGAGGCCCTGGGCGCGGCGGCTTCACTGCGCATTGACGCCATCAAGGCGCTGCAGCAGCGCTGGCAGGCAGAGGCCCAGTCCGTGCCACTGGATCGCAAGCATGAGCAAAGGCTGTGGGACGCTTTTCGCAAGCCCATTGATGATGCCTTCAACCGCAAGACAGTCGAGCGTGAGCGCAGTGCCGAGCAGTTGAGTGCGCGCGACCGCGCCGTGCTGGACGCCTCCAAGGCGCTGGAGGCTGCTAGCGCTTCGGGCGATGCGCAACAGATTCGCGCTGCAATGGCGGCGCTGGAATTGGCCATCAAGGAACAGACCAAGGCAGTCGAATCTGATGCAAATCAGCCCCAAACGCAGGCGGATAAAGCGCAAACAGCTATAAATTCAGAAGTAAATCAGGAGAGTGCCAAGCCTGTTGCTGCCGCTCCCGTGCGACCGGTGGTGGCGGTGCGTGGCGACGACAGGCCGGGCATGCGCAAGGCCGAGTCGGCGCAACCGGCACGTGCCGGCCGCCCAGGCAGTGAGCGCCGTGATGCGCGCGACGGCCGTGGCCCGCGCGATGGCGCGGGGCGTGGCCGCGAGCGCGAAGCTTTTGAAGCACGCGGACCGCGCCTGGGCGATACCGCCTTCCGGGCCCAGCGCGATGCCATGGAGCATGCACAAACCGCGTTGCGCAAACTGGCCGCCCAGGCGCATGGCGAGGCGCTCACCCAACTGATGGCGGCCTGGAAGAGCCGCGATGCCGAGCAGCTGCCTACGTTGCAGGAGCTCGGTGGCAAGGTGTCCGCCGGCGTGCGCGCCGCTTGGGGGCAGGCCATTGCCGCAGCCCCGGCAGGTACGGGTACTGAAGAGGCTCTATTGCGCCTGGAAATGGCCGCCGATGTACCCACGCCAGCCGATCAACTGGCTGCTCGCCGCGCCCTGCAGCTGCAAATGCTCACGCGCCGCAATGATCCGGCTCCGGCACAGACCTGGGCGCAGGATGCTGCCCAGGTGCTTGCCGGCGCCAGTGATGAGGCCAGCGCCCGTCGGCTGCAAAGCGTGCTCAAGGTTTTGCTGCGCAAGTAGCGGGCTTTGTGTGCGGCGGCACTGTGTTGCCGCCGCGATGCTTGTGCGCCAAGGGAGTGCAAACAAAAAGGCCGCTGATGTTCATCAGCGGCCTTTGTTCTATTTTGGTGCCCAGAAGAGGACTCGAACCTCCACGCCTCTCAGCGCTAGTACCTGAAACTAGTGCGTCTACCAATTCCGCCATCTGGGCATTTCAGGGAAGTTCGCATTGTAATGCGATTTTTAGGAGTCAAAGAAAGTTTGTTGATATTTTTGCGAGCGACCCGCCTGAGTTGGTTTGCGTTGCGCCAGCTTTCCGGGCGTTGGCAAAAACAAAAAGGCCGCTTTCGAGGAAAGCGGCCTTTGAGCTCAAAACCCCTGCGGGTTCTCGTTAAACTTGGTGCCCAGGAGAGGACTCGAACCTCCACGCCTCTCAGCGCTAGTACCTGAAACTAGTGCGTCTACCAATTCCGCCACCTGGGCATTTCAGGAAAGAAATAGATTGTATAGCAAAAAAAAATACTCCGGCCCGTCCGCGGCGCAAATTTCTTCGGATGAGATCGAGGGCTCCGTGCAAGGTCACCGTGACGGGCATGGGTTCGTCATTCGCGATGATGGTGAGCCGGACATCTACATTCCCCCCAACGAAATGCGCGCCGTGTTGCACAAGGATAGGGTGCGTGTGCGCATCGTGCGCCAGGACAAGCGTGGTCGGCCCGAGGGGCGTGTGCTGGAGATCATTGAACGGCCACCGCAACCCATCATCGGCCGGCTGTTGCAGGAAAGTGGCGTTTGGCTGGTGGCCCCCGAGGACAAGCGCTACGGCCAGGACGTACTGATCCCCAAGGGCGCCACGGGATCCGCTGCCACCGGCCAGGTGGTGGTGGTGCAGTTGACCGAGCCGCCGGCCCTGTTTGGTCAGCCCGTGGGGCGCGTGGTCGAAGTGTTGGGCGAGGTGGACGATCCCGGCATGGAGGTGGAGATCGCGGTGCGCAAATATGGCGTGCCGCATGAGTTTTCTGAGGCCTGTCTGGCGCAGGCCAAGGCACTGCCCGACACGGTGCGCGCGCTCGATAAGCGCCGGCGCGTCGATCTCACGGATATTCCACTCGTCACCATCGACGGCGAGGATGCCCGCGACTTTGACGATGCCGTGTATTGCGAGCCCGTCAAGGTCGGGCGCGGCAAGGGCTGGCGCCTGTTGGTAGCCATTGCTGACGTGAGCCACTATGTGGAAACCGGCAGTGACATCGACATCGACGCCTACGACCGCGCCACCAGCGTGTATTTTCCGCGGCGCGTGATTCCGATGCTGCCGGAGAAACTCTCCAACGGCCTGTGCTCGCTGAACCCGCATGTCGAGCGCCTGTGCATGGTTTGCGACATGATGGTCAGTGCCAAGGGCGAGGTGCAGGCCTATCAGTTCTATCCGGCCGTGATGCTCAGCCATGCCCGGCTGACCTACAACGAGGTTTCGGCCGTGCTGGGGAATACGCGTGGGCCGGAGGCAGCGAAATACCAGGATCGCGTGGGCAATCTGCTGAACCTGCACGACTGCTATCGCGCCTTGCTGACTGCACGCCAGGCGCGTGGCGCAGTGGACTTCGAGACCACAGAGACGCAGATCATTTGCGACGACAACGGCCGCATCGACAAGATCGTGCCGCGCGTGCGCACCGAGGCCCACAGGCTGATCGAGGAAGCCATGCTGGCGGCCAATGTCTGCAGTGCAGACTTTGTCGAGCAGGCGCATCGTCCGGCGCTGTACCGTGTGCACGAGGGGCCGACGCCGGAAAAGCAGGACATCCTGCGCGGCTATCTGAAGGCCATGGGCGTGGGCATGTCGATCAGTGACGACCCGCGTCCCGAGGAGTTCCAGGCCATTGCCGAGGCCACCAAGGACAGGCCCGATGCGCAGCAGATCCACACCATGCTGCTGCGCTCCATGCAGCAGGCGATCTACACGCCCATCAACAGTGGCCACTTTGGCCTGGCGTTCGAGGCCTACACGCATTTCACCAGCCCCATTCGCCGCTACCCTGACTTGCTGGTGCACCGTGTCATCAAGTCCATACTGGCCGGCACCAAGTACGCGCTTCCGGCCTTGCCCACGCCTGGCGAGGCGCAGTTCAAGCTGGCCAAGCGCCTGGCCTCCAAGGTGGCCGAACCGGCGATCAGGCCAGGCAAGGGCGCCATCAGCGTGCGCGACACCCAGGCCTGGGAGGCCGCGGGCCTGCATTGCAGCGCCAACGAGCGTCGGGCCGACGAGGCCAGCCGCGACGTGGAGGCATGGCTCAAGTGCCAGTACATGCGCGAGCACCTGGGCGAGGAGTACAGCGGCGTGGTCAGCGCCGTGACCAGTTTCGGCATCTTCGTGACGCTGGATGCCCTGTATGTCGAGGGCCTGGTGCACATCACCGAGCTGGGTGGCGAGTACTTCAAGTTCGACGAAGCGCGCCAGGAGCTGCGTGGCGAGCGCACGGGTATTCGCTACTCGATTGGTGCGCGCGTGCGCGTCCAGGTGAGCCGCGTGGATCTGGATGGCCGCAAGATCGACTTTCGCCTGGTGGATGAAACCGGCGAGACGGTGCAGGGCAAGCCAGCCAAGGCGCGCGATGGCGGCAAGCGCCCCCCCGAGCAGGATGCGCGCTTGAGGGATGCCTCGCAGCCCCAAGGCTTTGCCAGGAGCCATGACATGCGTGGCCACAAAGACAAGGATCACGGCCACGGCGGCTCCGGCAAGAAGCACGGCGCCGGCAAGGGTGAGTCCAGAAACGGCGGCAAGGCCGGTGGAAAACCAGGCGCAAAAGGGCGCAAGCCGCGCCCTTGAGTCGCAGCAATCGGAGATCAGACATGACGCAGACTGTAAGAATCGCCATCGTCACGGGTGCCGGCACGGGCATAGGCAAGGCCGCGGCATTGGCCTTGCTCAGGGATGGCTGGAGCGTGGCCCTGGCGGGTCGGCGCGAAGAGCCGCTGTTGCAGGTGGCGCTGGAGTCCGGCGCAGGTACGCGCGCCCTGGCCGTTCCCACGGATGTCGCCGACCCCGAGGCAGTGCGCCAGCTGTTCGACCGCACGGTGCAGCAGTTCGGCCGCGTGGATCTGCTGTTCAACAACGCCGGCGTGGGCGCGCCCGCGATACCGCTGGAAGATCTGTCGGTGCAGCAGTGGAAAGATGTGGTGGACATCAACCTCAGCGGCATGTTTTATTGCATGCAGAACGCCTTTCGCGTGATGAAGTCGCAGTCGCCGCGCGGCGGGCGCATCATCAACAACGGCTCCATCTCGGCGCATACTCCGCGGCCCAACTCCGTCGCCTACACCGCGACCAAGCATGCCGTGATGGGCATGACCAAGACCGCATCCCTGGACGGGCGTAAGTACGATATTGCCGTGGGTCAGATCGATGTAGGCAACGCGGAGACCGAACTGGCCCAGCGCATGACGCAGGGGGTGCAGCAGGCCAACGGCCAGATTGCGGCCGAGCCCTTGATGGATGTGGCCATCGTCGGCCAAAGCGTGCTGTACATGGCCAACCTGCCGCTGGAGGCCAACGTCATGTTCCACACCGTGATGGCCACGAAGATGCCCTTTGCCGGACGTGGGTGAGCACACATGGTCAGCTTGGCGCGCCTTTGTCTGGCTCTTTGCCTGGGACTCTTGGCGACAACGGTGCAGGCGGCATTTGATGATGACGGTATGGTGGCTCGGGTGCTGGCCTGCACGGCTTGCCATGGCAAGGAGGGCCGGGCCACGCCCAGCGGCTACTTTCCGCGCATCGCCGGCAAGCCGGCAGGCTACCTGTACCATCAGCTGATCAATTTTCGTGACGGGCGGCGGAGCTATCCGCAGATGTCCTATCTGCTAGAGCATCTGACGGATGACTACCTGCGCGAGATGGCTGCGTATTTCGGAGCATTGGACTTGCCATATGCACCACCTGCGGCCACATCGGCAGCGCGGGCCTTGCTTGAGCGTGGGCAGCAACTGGTGCGCCACGGTGATGCCAGCCAAAAAATCCCCGCCTGCGCGCAATGCCATGGCGACGCCCTGACCGGTGTGGCGCCCTTTGTTCCCGGTCTGCTGGGGCTGTCGCGTGACTATGTGAGCAGCCAGTTGGGGGCCTGGCAGGCGGGGCAGCGGCGCGCTCAATCGCCTGACTGCATGGCCCGCATTGCGCGCCAGATGGCCCCAGGGGATGTGCATGCCGTGGCTACCTGGCTTGCGGCCCAGGTTGTGCCGGAGCAGAGCAAGCCTGCAGCTGAATTCAAGGGAAAACTGCCCATCCCTTGTGGAGGGGTTGCCGCCCCAGCCGAGGCAGGGAGCGCGCGGTGAGCATGGGCCGCGCCTGGCTTGTATGGGGGGCTGGCGCCACCTTGCTGATTCTGTTGGCTGCGACTGCCCTGGTGGCGCTGAATCGGTTGGATGAACTGCCATTACCCGAGCGCGAGGCCGCCGCCGCACCGGCTAGCCCCGGGTTGATTGCCCAGGGTGAGTATCTGGTGCGCGTGGGCAACTGCATGTCATGCCATACCCAGCCGGGCGGTCCGGCATTTGCTGGCGGACGGGCCATCGCTACACCCTTTGGATCGGTCTATGCACCCAACCTCACGCCCGACGATGCGACGGGCCTGGGCCGTTGGTCGGCCGCCGAATTCTGGCGCGCCATGCACAACGGACGTTCGCGTGACGGGCGGCTGCTCTATCCTGCGTTTCCTTACCCCAGCTATACCTACATCACGCGCGCGGATTCGGATGCCATCTACGCCTTCTTGCGCAGCCTGTCGCCAGTGCCATTGCAAAGTCCACCGCATGTACTGCGCTTTCCGTTCAACACCCAATGGGCGTTGGCCGGATGGCGCGCCTTGTTCTTTCGCCCTGGTACGTTCGTGCAGCAGGGCACGCAGTCAGCAGAGTGGAACCGTGGTGCCTACCTGGTGCAGGGCCTGGGGCATTGCGCTGCCTGCCATACGCCACGCAATGCCCTGGGCGCATTGCGCACCGACGCGCAGTTCCATGGCGGCTTGATTCCCGCGCAGAACTGGTATGCGCCGGCACTCAACTCCGGGCGCGAGGCAGCTGTCACCGCCTGGCCCGTGGAGGATGTGGTGGCTTTGTTGAAGACGGGCGTTTCGCTCCAGGCCGGTGTGTCGGGCCCGATGGCGGAGGTGGTGTTTCGCAGCCTGCAATACCTGAGCGATGCCGATCTGCGCGCGATGGCGGTATATCTGCGCAGCCTGCCGCCGCAGGACAAGCCCGAGCCGCCTGTCGCCAAGCCTGCGGCCGACCTGATGGAGCGCGGGCAAGATATCTATCGGCAGCAGTGCGCCGAATGCCATGGCGAACAGGGGGAGGGGCGCCGCGGCGCTTTTCCGGCACTGGCTGGCAACCGTGCCGTGACGCTTGCCGATACCACCAACCTGGTGCGCGTATTGCTGCAGGGCGGGTACCAACCGGCGACCGCCGGCAATCCACGCCCTCATGGCATGCCACCCTTTGCGCAGAGTCTGCGTGACGAGGAAATGGCGGCCGTGCTGTCCTATATCCGCAATGCCTGGGGCAATGTGGCGCCCAGGGTCGATACGATAGATGTTTACCGCGCCCGTGAACGGCGTGGCTCTTGAATACGAGCGCTTGATTGCATGGTATGGAGGCCATTTTGCAAGACACTGAATCCGCTGCCGGCGTGTGCCAACCCTGGTGGGTGGTTTGCCTGTGCGCCCAATGGTGCGGCGTGTGCCGTGAGTATCGCAGCGCGTTCGACGCATTGGCGCGCGACTGGCCGCAGGTGCGCTTTGAGTGGGTGGATGTGGAGGACGAGGAAGACCTGATGGGCGATGTGGATGTGGAAACATTCCCCACGGTTTTGATCGCCGATGGTGGCGCTGCCCGTTTTCTGGGCACGGTGCTTCCTCAAACTCAGTTGCTGGGCCGCATGCTGCAAAGCCTGCAGGCAGATCCAGATGCGCCCGAAGCAAATGCGCAGGCGCAGGCGCTGTTCGAGCGCATCGCCGCGAGCAGGGTGCGCTGACGCAGCATTGCAAGATGCGTGCCGCTGGATTTTGCATAGTGCTGCATTAGCGGATACAATGCGAGCTTCACGACCAAAACGGGCGGGTACTTACCGCCCGTTTTTTTTGGGCGTTTGCTTTTTGGCTGGTGGCTGCTCCAGGGGTTTTGGATCGGCCAGGCTTTTCATTTGGAATTGGACAGAGCGCACACCTGTGGCATTGCAGCAAATCGTTGAACAAACCGTGGCCGGGTTAGGCTATGACCTGGTGGAGATCGAGCGCTCCGCAGGGGGATTGCTGCGCATCACCATCGATCTGGTGTGGGCTGCGCCTGCGGCCGAGGTCCAGGAGCCGGTGGTGGAGCAGTTCATCACCGTAGAGGACTGCGAGAAGGTGACGCGCCAGTTGCAGTACGCCCTGGAGGTCGAAGGGGTGGACTACAAGCGCCTGGAAGTGTCCTCGCCCGGAATAGACCGGCTGCTGCGCAACGAACAGGATTTCATGCGCTTCGAGGGCGAGATGGTCGACATCACCTTGAAGGAGCCCCTGGGCGCGGCGGCTGGTGGGCAGGTGGCGGCCAACCGCAAGAAATTTCGCGGCACGCTCGAGCGTGTGGACGGTGGCGGCTGGCAGATCGTCTGGAGCGACGCACCGCCGGTCAAGCCGGGCCAGCGCGTGAGCAAGAAGCGCGTGCCGGCCCCGCTGCAGGCGCTGGGCTTCACGCTGGATGAGTTGCGTGAGGCGCGGCTTGCGCCCATCGTGGACTTCAAGGGGCGTGGCGCCAAGCCAGATTCCGCGGACTAAAAATTTGAGTATTCGGGAATGCCGCCACGGCAGCGCCCGGCAGGGATTGAGAAACAGGAGAGTCGTCGCATGAATCGCGAACTGTTGATGTTGGTTGAGGCTATTTCACGCGAAAAGAACGTGGAGCACGATGTGGTCATGGGCGCCGTGGAGTCGGCCCTGGCGCAGGCCACGAAGAAGCTCTACCAGGGCGAGGTGGACATTCGTGTATCCATCGATCGCGATAGCGGCGAATACGAAACCTTCCGCCGCTGGCTGGTCGTGCCCGACGAGGCCGGCCTGCAGAATCCCGACGCTGAGGAACTGCTCATGGATGCGCGCGAGCGCATCGCCGATATCGAGGTTGGCGAGTACATCGAGGAGCAGGTCGAGTCCGTGCCCATAGGGCGCATCGGCGCCATGGCAGCCAAGCAGGTCATCCTGCAGAAGATCCGCGACGCCGAGCGTGAGATGCTGCTGAGCGACTTCATGAGCCGTGGCGAGAAGATCTTTACCGGTACGGTCAAGCGCATGGACAAGGGCGACCTCATCGTCGAGTCCGGCCGTGTCGAGGGCCGCCTGCGCCGTGGCGAGATGATCCCCAAGGAAAACCTGCGCAATGGCGACCGCGTGCGCGCCATGATCATGGATGTGGATCTGACGCTGCGCGGCGCGCCCATCATCCTCTCGCGCTCGGCGCCGGAGTTCATGATGGAGCTGTTTCGCAACGAGGTGCCGGAGATCGAGCAGGGCCTGCTGGAGATCAAGAGCTGCGCACGTGATGCCGGCAGTCGGGCAAAAATAGCCGTGCTCTCGCACGACAAGCGTGTAGATCCCATCGGCACCTGCGTCGGCGTGCGTGGCACGCGCGTCAATGCCGTCACCAACGAGCTTGCTGGCGAGCGCGTGGACATCGTGCTGTGGTCGGACGACCCGGCGCAGTTCGTGATTGGCGCGCTGGCGCCAGCCAATGTCTCCTCCATCGTCGTCGATGAAGAAAAGCACGCCATGGATGTGGTTGTGGACGAGGAAAACCTGGCCATCGCCATCGGCCGTGGTGGCCAGAACGTGCGCCTGGCGGCCGACTTGACGGGCTGGAAGATCAACATCATGGACGCGGCCGAGAGCGCGCAGAAGCAGGCCGATGAAAGCGATGCCGCACGCCGCCTGTTCATGGAAAAGCTCGATGTGGACGAGGAAATCGCCGACATCCTGATCGCCGAGGGCTTCGAGAGCCTGGAAGAAGTGGCCTATGTGCCGCTGCAGGAAATGCTGGAGATCGAGAGCTTCGACGAGGACACGGTCAACGAGCTGCGCTCGCGCGCCAAGGATGCGCTCTTGACCATGGAAATCGCACGCGAAGAAAGCATGGGCGCCGTGTCTCAGGATTTGCGCGATCTCGAAGGCCTGACGCCCGAGCTGATCGCCAAGTTGGCAGCCGGCGGGGTGAATACACGTGATGACCTGGCCGATCTCGGCCTGGATGAACTGACCGAGCTGACCGGCCAGTCTGCCGAGGATGCCACGGCCTTGATCATGAAGGCGCGTGAGCACTGGTTCACGGGGCAAGAGTAAAGGTCAGGGAGGTACGAACAGAATATGTCGAGTAACACTGTTGCCGAGTTCGCTGCAGAACTCAAAAAGTCGCCTGAAACCCTGCTGGATCAACTCCAATCCGCTGGCGTGGCCAAGTCATCCTCTGCCGATGTGCTGAACGAGGCTGACAAGCAGAAACTGCTGGCTTACCTGCAGGCCAGCCACGGCACGGCAGGCGACCGCAAGAAGATCACCCTGGTGAAAAAGTCCACCAGCGAGATCAAGCAGGCCGATGCCACGGGCAAGGCACGCACGATCCAGGTGGAAGTGCGCAAGAAGCGCACCTTCGTCAAGCGCGAGGACGGTGTTGATGCCGCGCCCGATCCGGCCGCAGTGGCCCGGATTGCGCAGGAGCAGGAGCTGGCCCGACGCGAGGAGGAAGCCCGCCGTCAGGCCGAGCTGATCCGCCGCCAGGAGGAAGAGCTGGCACAGTCGCGCGCCGAACGCGAGGCGCGTGAACAACGCGAGCGCGAGGCCGAAGAGCGCGCTGCAGCCTATGTGGCCGAGCAGGAGCAGAAGAAGGCCGAGGAAAAGGCCGGGCGCCTGGAGGCCAAGGAGCAGGCCGTTGCCGAGGCACAAGCCCGAGCCGAGGCACAGGCCGAGGCCCGTGCCAAGGCCGAGGAAGAATCCAAGGCGCGTGCGGCCGAAGAGGCAGCGCGTGCCGTCGATCTGGACGAGCGCCGCCGCAAGGCCCTGGCCGAGGCCGAGGCCATTCGCGCCATGATGGCCGCGCCGAAGAAGGTGCTCGTGGCCAAGAAGCCCGAGGAGCCCAAGCCGGCGGCCAAGGCCGCCGATGCCAAGGACGCCAAGAAGGGCACGCTGCACAAGCCGGCCGCCGGGGCGGGTGCCCGTGCCGCTGCGCCGGCCGCGCCGGGCGCCGGCAAGGAAGTGAAGTCCGCCAAGCTGTCTTCCAGCTGGGCCAATGACGCGACCAAGAAGAAGGAAATCAAGACCCGCGGCGACAGCAGCGGCGGCGTGGGGCGCGGCAACTGGCGCTCCGGCCCCAAGGGCCGCCGCGGCAACGACCGCGACGAGCGCCAGCAGCAGCAGGCGCCGGCCGAGTTCCGCGCCATCGAGGTGCATGTGCCCGAGACCATCACCGTCGCCGAGTTGGCGCACAAGATGGCCATCAAGGCCTCCGAGGTGATCAAGGCGCTGATGAAGATGGGCCAGATGGTCACCATCAACCAGCCGCTGGACCAGGACACGGCCATGATCGTGGTCGAGGAAATGGGCCACAAGGCCGTGGTGGCGGCGCTGGACGACCCCGAAGCCTTCACCGCCGAGGAAGTCTCCGGCCAGCAGGCCGAGGCCCTGCCGCGCGCGCCGGTGGTCACCGTCATGGGCCACGTGGACCATGGCAAGACCTCGCTGCTGGACTACATCCGCCGCTCGCGTGTGGCGGTGGGCGAGGCCGGTGGCATCACGCAGCATATCGGCGCCTACCATGTCGAGACGCCGCGCGGCATCGTCACCTTCCTGGATACCCCCGGTCACGAGGCCTTCACGGCCATGCGTGCACGCGGTGCCCAGGCCACCGACATCGTCATCCTGGTCTGCGCGGCCGACGACGGCGTGATGCCGCAGACGCGCGAGGCCATCAAGCACGCCAAGGCGGCAGGGGTGCCCATCGTCGTCGCCATCACCAAGGCCGACAAGCACGAAGCCAACCCGGAGAAGGTCAAGCAGGAGCTGGTGGCCGAGGAAGTCGTGCCCGAAGAGTACGGCGGCGACTCTCCCTTCGTGGCCGTGTCCTCCAAGACCGGCATGGGCATCGACGACCTGTTGGAGCAGGTGCTGCTGCAGGCCGAGGTGCTGGAACTGAAGGCGCCGGTGGACGCCATGGCCAAGGGCCTGGTGATCGAAGGTCAGCTGGACAAGGGCCGCGGCCCCGTGGCCACGGTGCTGGTGCAGTCCGGCACGCTGAAGGTGGGCGATGTGGTGCTGGCGGGCCAGACCTTTGGCCGCGTGCGCGCCATGGTCGATGAAAACGGTCAGACCGCCAAGGAAGCCGGCCCCTCGATTCCGGTGGAAATCCAGGGCTTGTCCGAGGTGCCGCAGGCAGGCGACGAGTTCATGGTGATGGCCGACGAGCGCCGTGCGCGCGAGATCGCCACCTACCGCGCCGGCAAGTTCCGCCACACCAAGCTGGCCAAGCAGCAGGCGGCGAAGATGGAAAACGTGTTCGCCGAGATGCAGGCGGGCGAGGTGCAGCACCTGCCCATCATCATCAAGGCCGATGCCCAGGGCTCGCAGGAGGCGCTGGCCGCCTCGCTGCTCAAGCTCTCCACCGACGAGGTGCGCGTGCAGCTGGTGTATGCCGGCGTGGGCGGCATCAGCGAGTCGGACGTGAACCTGGCGATCGCCTCCAAGGCGCTGATCATCGGCTTCAACGTGCGTGCCGACGCGAATGCGCGCAAGCACGCCGAGGCGAGCGATGTGACCTTGCATTACTACAACATCATCTACGACGCCGTGGATGAGTTGAAGGCGGCGATGTCCGGCATGCTGGCGCCCGAGCAGCGCGAGGAAGCGCTGGGTACGGCCGAGATCCGCACCGTGTTCGTGGCGACCAAGATCGGCACCATTGCCGGCTCCTACATCACCTCGGGCCAGGTCACGCGCGGCTGCAGGTTCCGCCTGCTGCGCGAGAACGTGGTCATCTATACCGGCGAGGTCGAGGCCGTGCGCCGCTTCAAGGACGATGTCAAGGAAGTCAAGGAAGGCTTCGAGTGCGGTATCAAACTGCGCAACTACACCGATATCAAAGAGGGCGACCAGCTCGAACTCTTTGAGATCAAGGAAATTGCGCGCACGCTTTGAAGCGGTTGAGCGTTGGGCGTTTGGCGTGGTTTTCACGCCCAACGCACAACGTTTAACGCACCACATGCCCTATGCCTAAACGAAGCACCAAACCCAACCGTGGCCACCAGGTCTCGGATCAGATCCAGCGCGACCTCGCGGAGCTGATCCGCGAGCTGAAGGACCCGCGCATCGGCATGGTCACGCTGCAGGCCGTCGAGGTCACGCCCGACTACGCGCATGCCAAGGTGTTCTTCAGCGTGCTGGTGGGCGATGCCGAGGCCACGCAGGAGGCGCTGAACCAGGCCGCGGGCTTTTTGCGCAACGGACTGTTCAAGCGCCTGCACATCCACACCGTGCCCACGCTGCACTTCCTGTTCGACCGCACGCCCGAGCGCGCGGCCGACATGAATGCGCTGATCGCGCGCGCCGTGGCCTCGCGTTCCAAGGACGACGACGGCAATGATTGAGCGCGCTCCCCGCATCCGGGTGCAGCGGCGCCCGGTGCACGGAGTGCTGCTGCTCGACAAACCCCTGGGCCTGTCCAGCAACAACGCCTTGCAAAAGGTGAAGTGGTTGCTGCGCGCCGAGAAGGCCGGCCACACCGGCACGCTCGACCCGCTGGCGACCGGCGTGCTGCCGCTGTGCTTTGGTGCGGCCACCAAGTTCAGCGCGCTGCAGCTGGATGCACCCAAGACCTACGAGGCAGTCGCCCTGTTGGGCATCACGACCAGCACCGGCGATGCCGAAGGCGAGGTGCTGCAGCGGCGCGATGTAGACCCTGGCCAGCTCACGCCCGAGCGCCTGGCGCAGGTGCAGGCGCAGTTCACCGGCGCCATACGCCAGGTGCCTCCCATGCACAGTGCGCTGAAGAAGGACGGCAAGGCGTTGTACGAATACGCACGTGCCGGCGTGGAGGTCGAGCGGGCGCCGCGCGATGTCACCATTCATGCATTAGAACTGGCTGTATCGCAGGTGGGTAAAGCGCAAACAGCTATAAAAATAATAGTAACCTGCAGCAAAGGCACCTACATCCGCACCCTGGGCGAGGACATAGGTCAGGCCCTGGGCTGCGGTGCGCACCTGACGTTTCTGCGCCGCATTGACACTGGCGGCCTGGGCGTGCAGCGCTGCGTGACGCTGGCCGCACTCGAGGCCATGACCGAGGACGAGCGCCTGGCCTGTGTGCAGAGCGTGGACACGCTGCTCGCGCAGCACGAAAGGGTCACGCTGGATGAGAGCGAGGCCGGGCGCTTTCTGTCCGGCCTGCGCCGGCGTGGCCCCTGGGCCGATGCGCCGGCCGTGGCCGTGTATGGCACGCGCCCCAGGGCGCTGCTGGGCGTGGCTCATGTCGCGCAGGGTGAGCTGATCCCGGACAGGCTGCTGAGCCCCCTGGAAATTCAACAGATATTGGAAAGCGCGCCGCGCGCATAGGACGCGGCATTTTGGAAAACAACGCTATGAGCAAACAAATCCGCAACATCGCCATCATCGCCCACGTCGACCATGGCAAGACCACCATGGTGGACCAGCTGCTGCGCCAGTCCGGCACCTTCGCCCAACACGAGAAAGTGGTGGACACGGTGATGGACAGCAACGCCATCGAGCGCGAGCGTGGCATCACCATCCTGGCCAAGAACTGCGCCGTGAGCTGGGAGGGCACGCACATCAACATCCTCGACACGCCCGGCCACGCCGACTTTGGCGGCGAGGTGGAGCGCGCGCTCTCAATGGTGGACGGCGTGGTACTGCTCATCGACGCGCAGGAAGGCCCCATGCCGCAGACGCGCTTCGTGACCAAGAAGGCGCTGGCGCTGGGCTTGAAGCCCATCGTCGTCGTGAACAAGGTGGACAAGCCCGGCGCGCGCCCCGACTACGTGGTGAACGCCGCCTTCGATCTGTTCGACAAGCTGGGCGCCACCGACGAGCAGCTCGACTTTCCCGTGGTCTATGCCTCGGGCATCAACGGCTGGAGCGCGCTGGAGCAGGGTAACCCCGGTGAACAGTGGGGCCCCGACATGTCGGCCCTGTTCAACACCGTGCTCAAGCATGTGCCCTCGATCAAGGGCGACCCGGCCGCACCGGTGCAGATGCAGGTCTCGGCGCTGGACTACTCCACCTTTGTCGGCCGTATCGGCGTGGGCCGCATCACCCAGGGCACGCTCAAGGCGGGCCAGGACGTGCTGGTCATGGCTGGCCCGGAGGGCAACAGCTACAAGGGCCGTATCAACCAGATCCATCAGTTCCAGGGTCTGGACCGCGTGCAGGTGACCGAGGCCGGTCCGTCCGAGATCGTGTTGATCAACGGCATCGAGAACGTCGGCATCGGCGAGACCATCACCGACGTGGCCGACCCGCAACCCCTGCCCATGCTCAAGATCGACGAGCCGACGCTGACCATGAACTTCTGCGTCAACACCAGCCCGCTGGCCGGCCGCGAAGGCAAGTTCGTCACCAGCCGCCAGATCTGGGACCGTCTGCAGAAAGAGTTGCGCTCCAACGTGGCGCTGCGCGTCAAGGAAACCGACGAGGACGGCATTTTTGAAGTCTCCGGCCGCGGCGAGCTGCACCTGACCATTCTCTTGGAAGAAATGCGCCGCGAGGGCTACGAGCTGGCTGTCTCCAAGCCGCGCGTGGTGTTCAAGGACATCGACGGCGAGCGCTGCGAGCCCATCGAGCTGGTGACCGCCGACATCGAAGAGGGCCACCAGGGCGGCGTGATGCAGGCGCTGGGCGAGCGCAAGGGCGAGCTGGTCAACATGGAGCCGGACGGCCGTGGCCGCGTGCGCCTGGAGTACCGCATCCCGGCGCGTGGCCTGATCGGCTTTACCAACGAATTCTTGAACCTGACGCGTGGCTCGGGCCTGATCAGCAATATTTTTGATAGCTACGAGCCGCACAAGGGCGAGATCGGCGGTCGCAAGAACGGCGTGCTGATCTCCATGGACGACGGTGAAATCTTCACCTACGCCCTGGGCAAGCTCGACGACCGCGGCCGCATGTTCGTCAAGGCCGGCGACCCGGTGTACGAGGGCATGCTGGTGGGCGTGCACAACCGCGACAACGACCTGGTGGTCAACGCCACCCGCACCAAGCAGCTGACCAACTTCCGCGTCAGCGGCAAGGAAGACGCGATCAAGATCACGCCACCGATCGACCTGACGCTGGAGTACGGCGTGGAGTTCATCGAGGACGACGAGCTGGTGGAGATCACGCCCAAGAGCATCCGCCTGCGCAAGCGCCACCTCAAGGAACACGAGCGCAAGCGCGCCAGCCGTGAAGGCGCCTGAGGCACATCCCGCCAACGCGCGCCCTGGCCTGACGCATGGCCGGGCCGTATGGCTGATGGCGCTGGCGGCGCTGATGTGGTCTATCGCCGGCGTGGTCACGCGCCACCTGGAGCAGGCGCGCAGCTTCGAGGTGACCTTCTGGCGCAGCTTCTTCATGCTGCTCTCGTTGCTCGTCATCCTGCCCTGGCTGAGCGGGCGCGACGTGTTTGCCAAGGTATGGCGCGGGCCGCGCGCGCTGTGGCTGTCGGGCCTGTGCTGGAGCGTGATGTTTGCCGCCTTCATGGTGGCCATCACGCTGATGCCGGTGGCCAATGTGCTGGTCACCATGGCGGTCGGGCCCATGCTCACGGCCCTGGTGGCGCGCGTTTTCATAGGCCATCGCATAGCACCGCGCACGGCGGCGGCCATCGTGGTGGCGGGCCTGGGCATCGTCTGGATGTATGGCGCCGAGGTGCGCTCCCTGTCGCCCGTGGGGCTGGCCGTGGCGTTGTGCATTCCCGTGGCGGCGGCCATCAACTGGACCGTGGTGCAGCATTCGCAGCGCCATGGCCAGGCGGTCGATCTGGTGCCGGCGGTGCTGATCGGCGCGGCGCTGTCGGCCGCGGCCACGCTACCCTGGGCCCTGCCGTTTCAGGCATCGGCGCGTGATCTGTCCCTGCTTGGGCTGCTGGGCCTGGTGCAGCTGGCCATCCCCTGCGTGCTGGTGGTGTACTGCGGGCGTGTGCTCAAGGCGCCGGAGATCGCGCTGCTGGGCCTGCTGGAAGTGATTTTTGGCATCGTGCTGGTCTGGGTGGGCGCCGGCGAGCGCCCGGCCCCGGCCGTGCTGATGGGCGGCACGCTGGTGATCGGCGCGCTGGTTTTCAATGAACTGCTGGGATGGAAGGAACAACCATGACCGAGACAACACATGAAGTGATTGCCGAGCTGCGCGGCCAGGTGGGCTGCATTACGCTCAACCGCCCCCGGGCGCTGAATGCCCTGTCGCTGGGCATGGTGCGCGAGCTGATGGCCGTGCTGCTGGACTGGCAGAAGAACGACCAGGTGCTGGCCGTGGCCATTCGCGGCAGCAACAAGGAAGGTGCCTTCGGCGCCTTCTGCGCCGGTGGCGACATCCGCTTTCTGCACCAGGCCGGCACCGTGGGCAACCCGCAGATCGAGGACTTCTTCACCGAGGAATACGCCCTCAACCACCTGATCCACAACTTCGGCAAGCCCTACATCGCCTTCATGGATGGCATCGTCATGGGCGGCGGCATGGGCATCAGCCAGGGGGCCAGCCTGCGCGTCGTGACCGAGCGTACCAAGATGGCCATGCCCGAGACCATCATCGGCCTGTTCCCCGACGTGGGCGGCGGCTACTTCCTCTCGCGTTGCCCGGGCCGGGTGGGCGAGTGGCTGGCCTTGAGCGGCGAGACCATTGGCGCGGCCGACGCCATCGCCTTCAAGCTGGCCGACGGCTTCTTGCCCGCTGACCAGCAGGCCGGGCTGTGGGACGCCCTGGGCGCGCAAAGCTTTGCCAGCGGCGCGGCCGTGCAGCAGTGGGTTGAGTCAAAAATGATAGCTTCTGGCGCTTGCCAAGTAAGCGCTAGAGGCCAAATTGACCAATACTTCTCATTGCCTGATGTGCCCACCATCGTCGCCGCACTGGAGGGCGCCGGCGACGACTGGGCGCGCGCCACTGCAGCGTTGCTGCGCAAGCGCTCGCCGCTGATGCTGCATGTGGTGCTGGAGCAGATCCGGCGCGCGCGCACCATGGACCTGGCCGACGACCTGCGCATGGAGCGCGATATGGTGCGCCATTGCTTCTACCTGCGCCCGGGCCAGAGTGAAACCCTGGAGGGCATTCGCGCCCTGGCCGTGGACAAGGACCAGAGACCGCGTTGGAACCCGGCGCGCATCGAGGACGTGGCGCCTGAGCTGGTGCAGCAGTTCTTCAAGAGCCCCTGGCCGGCGCACGCGCACCCGCTGGCGGCGCTGCGCTGAGCTGCTGGTACACGGCCGTGGCCAGCGCTTGCAGCGCCGGGCGCGGCAGCGCGCCGCTGAGCGCGTAGCCAAAGCCGCGATCGACCCAGTAAAAGCTCGATACCGCCCCGTCGCCGTAGAAGTGGAAGGCCTCGGCCTGGGCCTGCTCCAGCGCCCCCAGGTACAGGGTGATGCGCTGGCCGGCGGCGTTCTGGTACATGAACTGGGCGCGCGCGCCACTGCCGCCGGGCAGCAGGCGCCCGCCCACCAGCTCATAGCCCTGATCCTGCAGATGCGGCACCGTCAGCGGGCGCTCCAGGCGCCTGGACAGCCACTGCACCAGATGCTCCTGCTGCGCGGCCGTCACCTCGACGGGGTGGCGCTGCTCGGGCTGGTAGACGGCATGGGCCACGGTGGCCTGCTGGGCAAACAGCCGGGGCGCCGCCATGGCCTGCGTGGCGCCGCCGCCGCTTGCCCCATGCAGGCCCCAGCCCAGGCCGAAGGCCAGTACCCAGCCCGCGGCCACGCCGCTCCAGGTGGCCCAGCGCCGGCGCTGGGCATGCTGGTTCTGCAGGCGCTCGGCCGCCTGGTGCAGCGCCTCGGGCAGGGGGCGCTGCAGCCAGTCGCCGTGCAGGGTCCGCAACAGCGCGCGCTGGCGCGCCCAGGCGTCGGCATCCTCGCCTGTAGCGGCATCCAGGCTGGCGCGCAGAAGCGCGGCCTGTTCGGGCGGCAGGCGGCCATCCACCAGGGCGTGCAGCCTGGATGCGTCCGGATCCTGGGGGCTGGAAGAGGTGTTCATGATCGGCGTCGTCGCGATGGGGGTCACTTCATGCGGCGCAACGGGGCTGGCGGGGCTGCGCCGGCGGCCGGTGCCTGGGCAGGCGCGGTCTCCATCAGCTCGCGCATGCGGCTGCGGGCGCGCGACAGGCGCGACATCACAGTGCCCACAGGAATGTCCAGCACGCGCGCCACGTCGGCATAGGCCATGTCCTCCAGCGTCACCAGCAGCAGCACGGCACGTTGCTCGGCGGGCAGGCGCTGCAGGCAGCGATCCAGATCCATGGCCATGTCGGCCGCTGCATCATCCGTGCCCGCCAGTGTCGCCAGGGCCTGGTCGTCCAGCGCCTGCACCTCCAGCAGGCCGCGGCGCTGGTTCAAGTAGAGGTTGTGCATCAGCGTGAACAACCAGGCGCGCAGATCGCTGCCGCTGCGCCAGAGCAGCCATTTGCGGCAGGCGCGCTCCAGCGTGTCCTGCACCAGATCGTCGGCCGCCCAGGCGTTGCCGGTGAGCGCACGCGCGTAGCGGCGCAGTCCGGGCAGTTGCTCCACGACCTGGGCGCGGTTCATGGGCGCTTACGGTGTGGCGGTGCGCCAGAGGTTGTTCACGCCGTCGCCGGTCTTGTCGCCTGGCTTCATGTCCTTGCTCCAGTAGTACAGCGGCTTGCCCTTGTAGGCCACCTGCTTGGTGCCATCGTCGCGCGTGACCAGGCTGTAGCCCTCGCCGCCGGGCGCCGCCGTGGCGGTGAGCGGTGGCCAGTTGGTGGCACAGGCGCCGTTGCAGACCGACTTGCCGCTGTCGGCCATGTCCTTGTCGAAGGTGTAGAGCGTCATGCCGTTGGCGCCGACCAGGGCGCCGCCCTGGGTCATCACCTGGGCATGGGGCATGGAATAGCAGCCGGCCAGGGCCAGCACGGCGAGCAGGGAGTTGAGTTTGGTCATGAGGTTCTCCGTCGTGGTGCCGACCGGGTGAGATTGCGGCCGGACGCAGGGATGAACACCATGGCAGGGGCATTTATTCCACGCCCTGTCGAAAAAACCGGTCAGCGGTGGCGGCTCTTCATGGCGCGTTCGACCTCGCGCTTGCCTTCGCGATCCTTGATGGTGTCGCGCTTGTCGTGCTCGGCCTTGCCCTTGGCCAGGGCGATGTCGCACTTGGCGCGGCCGTCCTTCCAGTGCAGGTTCAGCGGCACCAGGGTGTAGCCCTTTTGCTCCACCTTGCCAATCAGGCGGCGGATCTCTTCCTTGTGCAGCAGCAGCTTCTTGATGCGCGTGGCGTCGGGGTTGACGTGGGTGGAGGCGGTTTTCAGGGGGTTGATCTGGCAGCCGATCAAAAACAGCTCGCCGTCCTTGATGACCACGTAGCCATCGGTCAGCTGCACCTTGCCCTCGCGCAGCGCCTTGACCTCCCAGCCATGCAGAACCATGCCGGCCTCGTGGCGTTCCTCGAAGAAGTAGTTGTATGCCGCCTTCTTGTTGTCGGCGATGCGTGACGATGTATCGGGTTTCTTGGCCATGTTATTCAGGTGCGGCGCAAACCGGGAGTTCCAAGGCCTCCCTACAATCGTTGTCGTCTCGCGCCCCCATTCTAGGCGCCCGCCTCCATGAAAACAGTCAACAAATCCGTCCTCATCTGGTACAGCCCCGAAGAAATGTTCGCCCTGGTGACGGACGTTGCCAGCTACCCGGAGTTCTTGCCCTGGTGCGACCACAGCACTGTCCTGGAGCAAGACGCCCATGGAATGAAGGCCGAGGTCGGCATCTCCCTGGGCGGCCTGCGCAAGTCCTTCGTCACGCGCAATACCCACGAGCAGGGCCGGCGCGTGAAGATGGAGCTGGTCGAAGGCCCGTTCTCCAAGCTTGATGGCGATTGGCATTTCCACCCCGTGGGCGACGGCACGCAGCGTGCCTGCAAGGTGGAGCTGCAATTGCATTACGGCTTTGACAGCCGCACGCTGGCAGCCTTGGTCGGCCCGGTTTTCGACCGCATTGCCGCCACCTTCGTGGACGCCTTCATCAAGCGCGCCGAGGATGTCTATGGCTGAGGGTGGGGCGGCAAGCCTGCGTATCACCGTGGCCGCATCGCTGCGGCCCGGCGAGGTGCAGGAGTGGCAGCTGCAATTGGCGCAGGGCGCCACCGTGGCTGACGCGCTGCGGGCCTGCGGGCTCATGCCGCAGGCCGATCGGCTGGCTTGCGGCATCTGGGGCAGGCCAGCCAAAGCGCACGAGGTGTTGCGTGATGGCGACCGGTTGGAATGCTGCCGTCCGCTGACGGTGGACCCGAAACTGGCAAGGCGCCAGCGCTTCAAGGCCCAGGGCGCGCGTGTTGCGGGCCTGTTTGCCAAGCGCCGGCCTGGCTCCAAGGCGGGTTATTGAGGTGCCGATGGCCGGCACCAGGCGGCGTTACTGGCAGTCCGCGGCGATGATGTCGTCGGCCCGGCGCAGCTCGGCCTCGCGCGTGGCATCGTCCATGTAGCTGCGCTCGCCCTTGGCATTGGTATGGGCCACCAATCGACCAGGGGCCAGCTGAACCTTGTTGAGCCTGGCGCGTGCGCAATTGTCGGCGCGGGCCTTGGCCACGCGCTCTTGTTCGGCCTTTTTCTTGGCGGCCTCGGCGGCCTCGGCCTTGGCCTTGTTTTCTTCCAGCTGCTTGTCCTTGCCTTGGCCGGGGGTGGCCTGGGCCGTGACGGGCGTATCCGCGTTGGCCTCTGCGCCTACGGGCGGGGCCGCAGGGCGAGGCCGGCTGCTGATGTGGGGCTGCTTGAGGATGTTCTTCTCCGGCACCTCGGACGGTGGTGGCCGGTCGCTGAACACCTTGCGCCCGTCCTTGTCCAGCCACTGCCATTGCGCGAACGCGCCCGTGGCCCAGGTGCATGCCAATGCCAGCAGAAGAAGCTTGTGCGGTTTCATGCAAGCGAGTGTAACGGCGAGACCTTTCTGGCGGCCAACAAGGCCACGGCATGTCGTTTTTTCGACAGCGGCAGTCACGGGTACAATCGTTTTTTTGGAGCTTTCACATGCGCCTTCTCGGAAAAGCGCTCACCTTCGACGATGTGTTGTTGGTGCCAGCGTACTCCCAGGTCCTGCCCAAGGACACCTCCCTCGCCACGCGCTTCACGCGCAACATCACCCTGAACCTGCCACTCGTGTCCGCCGCCATGGACACCGTGACCGAGGCGCGCCTGGCGATTGCCATCGCGCAAGAGGGCGGTATCGGCGTCATCCACAAGAACATGACGGCCGAGCAGCAGGCCGCCGAGGTCTCCAAGGTCAAGCGCCACGAGTCTGGCGTGGTGCATGACCCGGTGGTCATCACCCCCGAGCACACGGTGCTTCAGGTGCTGGAGCTGTCGGAAAACCTGGGCATCTCGGGTTTTCCGGTGTGCGACGGCGGCAAGGTGATTGGCATCGTCACCAGCCGCGACGTGCGCTTTGAGACGCGTTACGACGTCAAGGTCAGCCAGATCATGACGCCGCGCGAGAAGCTGATCACGGTCAACGAGCGTGACCACACCAGCCCGGCCCAGGCCAAGGCACTTTTAAACAAGCACAAGCTGGAGCGTCTCTTGGTGGTGAACGACGCCTTTGAATTGAAGGGCCTGATCACCGTCAAGGACATCAACAAGCAGACCACCTTCCCCAACGCCGCGCGCGACAGCGAGGGGCGCCTCCGCGTGGCCGCGGCCGTGGGTGTGGGTGCGGGCACCGAGGAACGCGTCGCCGCCCTGGTCAAGGCCGGGGTCGATGCCATCGTCGTGGACACCGCGCACGGCCACAGCAAGGGCGTGATCGATCGCGTGCGCTGGGTCAAGCAGAACTACCCGCAGGTGGACGTGATCGGCGGCAACATCGCCACCGGCGCGGCTGCGCTGGCGCTGGTCGAAGCCGGTGCCGACGCCGTCAAGGTCGGCATCGGCCCGGGCTCGATCTGCACCACGCGCATCGTCGCCGGTGTGGGCGTGCCGCAGATCATGGCCATCGACAGCGTGGCCCAGGCGCTCAAGGGCACGGGCGTGCCCTTGATTGCCGACGGCGGTATCCGCTTCTCGGGCGACATCGCCAAGGCCATCGCCGCAGGCGCGTCGACCATCATGATGGGCGGCATGTTTGCCGGCACCGAGGAAGCGCCGGGCGAGGTCATCCTCTACCAGGGCCGCAGCTACAAGAGCTACCGCGGCATGGGCTCCATCGGCGCCATGCAGCAGGGCAGCGCGGATCGCTACTTCCAGGAAGCGACCACCGGCAACCCCAACGCCGACAAGCTGGTGCCCGAGGGCATCGAAGGCCGCGTGCCCTACAAGGGCAGCATGGTCAGCATCGTCTTCCAGATGGCTGGTGGCGTGCGCGCCGCCATGGGCTACTGCGGCTGCGCCACGATCGCCGAGATGAACGACAAGGCCGAGTTCGTCGAGATCACCGCCGCCGGCATCCGTGAATCGCATGTGCACGACGTGCAAATCACCAAGGAAGCGCCCAACTACCGCGCCGACTAAGCCACCAATCACTATTATTTTGAGAGCCTCTAACGCTTGACTGGCAAGCGCTAGAGGCTGATTTCTTTATAAATCACCATGGCACACGACAAGATCCTCATCCTCGACTTCGGCTCCCAGGTCACCCAGCTCATCGCGCGCCGCGTGCGCGAGGCGCATGTGTACTGCGAGGTGCACCCCTGCGACGTGAGCAGCGACTGGGTGCGCGAATTTGCCGCCGACGGCAGGCTCAAGGGCGTGATCCTGTCGGGCAGTCACGCCAGCGTCTACGAAGTGGACGACAAGGCGCCGGACGCCGTGTTCGAGCTGGGCATCCCGGTGCTGGGCATCTGCTACGGCATGCAGACCATGGCCAACCAGCTGGGCGGCAAGGTTGAAGGCAGCAACAGCCGCGAGTTTGGCTACGCCGAGGTGCGCGCTCACGGCCACACCGCGCTGCTCAAAGGCATCGAGGACTTCGCCACCGCCGAAGGCCACGGCATGCTCAAGGTGTGGATGAGCCACGGCGACAAGGTCACGGCGCTGCCGCCGGGCTTCAAGCTCATGGCCAGCACGCCCAGCTGCCCCATCGCCGGCATGGCCGACGAGGCGCGGGGCTATTACGCCGTGCAGTTCCACCCCGAGGTCACGCACACCGTGCAGGGCATGGCGCTGCTCTCGCGCTTCGTGCGGGACATCTGCGGCGCGCAGGCCGACTGGGTGATGAAGGATCACATCGAAGAAGCGGTTGCCAAGATCCGCGAGCAGGTGGGCGATGAGGAAGTGATTCTTGGCCTGTCCGGCGGCGTCGATTCCAGTGTGGCCGCAGCGCTCATCCACCGCGCCATCGGCGACCAGCTGACCTGCGTGTTCGTTGACCACGGCCTGCTGCGCCTTCATGAAGGCGACATGGTCATGGACATGTTCCAGGGCAAGTTGCACGCCAAGGTGATCCGTGTGGACGCCAGCGACCTGTTCCTGGGCAAGCTCGCCGGCGTGAGCGAGCCCGAGCAAAAGCGCAAGATCATTGGCGGCCTGTTCGTGGACGTGTTCAAGGCCGAGGCGGCCAAGCTGAAAGCCGCCAATGCCGGCCACAAGGGCGCCACCTTCCTGGCCCAGGGCACCATCTACCCCGACGTGATCGAGTCGGGCGGCGCCAAGAGCAAAAAAGCCGTCACCATCAAGAGCCACCACAACGTCGGCGGCCTGCCCGAGCAGTTGGGCTTGAAGCTGCTGGAGCCGCTGCGCGACCTGTTCAAGGACGAGGTGCGCGAGCTGGGCGTGGCCCTGGGCCTGCCGCGCGAGATGGTCTATCGCCACCCCTTCCCCGGCCCGGGCCTGGGCGTGCGCATCCTGGGCGAGGTCAAGAAAGACTACGCGGATCTCTTGCGCCGCGCTGACGCCATCTTCATCGAAGAGCTGCGCGCGGCCATCGACCCGGCCACGGGCAAGACCTGGTACGACCTCACATCCCAAGCCTTCACCGTCTTCCTGCCCGTGAAAAGCGTGGGCGTGATGGGCGACGGCCGCACCTACGACTACGTGGTGGCGCTGCGCGCCGTGCAAACCAGCGACTTCATGACCGCCGACTGGGCCGAGCTGCCCTACAGCCTGCTGAAAAAGGTGTCCGGCCGCATCATCAACGAGGTGCGCGGAATCAATCGCGTGACCTACGACGTGAGCAGCAAGCCGCCGGCGACGATTGAGTGGGAGTGAAATCGAAGCGTTGCAGGGCGTCCAATGTCGTCCCCTTTTTGGTGGACTTCACAGTGCGAGCAACGGATTGACGTTTCACCAAGTCTGATATCGCCACAGGCAATCCCGTCGGTTTTGACGGCATTGCTGACGGTATCAGATCTCAGTCCTTGAATGACCTCAGTACGTACCGTCAAATGGTCTGACGGTACCTACTGAAAAGGGGATTGAGATGCTTACTGACAAGCAGTTGAAGACGTTGACGGGCGGCGAGAAGGTCTACAAGGTCGCCGACCAGCAGGGGCTCTATGCAGCTGTTCTTCGCTCGGGGAACATCAGCTTTCGCTACGACTATCGGGTGAATGGTCGCCGGGAGACGCTGGTGATCGGACAGTACGACCCGAATCTTGGAGCAAAGTACCAGCGGGAACTGTCTGAGCTGGATTACGGGATGACACTTTCGCTCGCCGAGGCTCGGCTACTGTTGACGAGGGCGCGGAAATCACTGGAGCGCGGTGAGAGCCCGTCTCGAATAAAGGTGGAGAAGCGCATTGAGGTCAACGAAGCGCTGACGTTCGGGAAGTGGGGGGAGAAGTACTTCGCCGAGGCCGAGTTGGCCGAGTCCACGCGTGCAATGCGGAAGTATGTCTATGACCGAAACTTGGTCACGGAGTTTGGCCGCTTGAAGCTAGAAGAGATCACGCCTGCTCGCCTGATGGCGCGGTGCGAAAAGATCAAGGAGCGTGGTGCCGAGGCGCCGGCAGTGCAGTCGCGCGACATCGTGCTGCAGATCTATCGCTTCATCCAAGCCCGAGGCGTGAAGGTCGAGAATCCGGCGGAGGCAATCCGTCCCAGTGCGATTGCCACCTTTAAGGCAAGGGACAGGGCACTATCCCCTGTGGAGATCCATAAGTTCTTCAAAGCGCTAGAGGAAGTTGCCTCAGCCGCAACTTTGCGTCTTGCAGTCAAGTTCATGCTGCTGACGATGGTACGAAAGAGCGAGTTCATCCAAGCAAGGTGGGACGAGATCAACTTTGAAACGGCGACTTGGACCATCCCCAAGGAACGAATGAAGGCCGGGCGCGCTCACAATGTCTACCTCAGCCAACAGGCCGTGGACATTTTGGTCGCGTTCAAGGCGTGCTACTTAGCTAGCCCGTACCTTCATCCTGGGCGCTACGAGTCCGATTTTCCGCTCAGCAACGGAACACTAAACCGTTTACTGGTTGCGGGCGTCGAGGTGATTCGCAAGCGCGGCGACGACTTCGAATCCTTCACCGTTCATGATCTCCGTCGCACAGCTAGCACGTTGCTGCATGAAGCAGGGTACAGCTCGGACTGGATCGAGAAGTGCTTAGCTCATGAGCAGAAAGGAGTTCGGGCGATCTACAACAGGGCCGAGTATGCGCAGCAGCGGCGTAAGATGCTCCAGGATTGGGCCGATATGGTGGACTCGTGGATATCGACTGGCTCAAGCCATATTCCACAGGTGGACATCAGCAATGCGTCTGCCATCAAGTCGAGCCCGGGAGAGCAGCCAAGTCGAAACATGGCCAGCGATTCTCTTGGGGCCCGCCAGCAGCTGCAGTTACCTGATGGTTATCCGCGCCAGTCTAGGAGGCTGGCGAGCCGCCCGAGTCATTCTCGGGGGCACGTGCGGGTCGAGGAGCAGCCCGAGCTTGACATGGTGGGGGTCGGGGGTTCGAGTCCGTCCACTCCGCCATAAACACCCTTCTAAGTCATTGATTTAGAAGGAAATGAAAGCCACCTTAGGGTGGCTTTCTGCTTTCTAATCCCCGTCCTAATCCCCGGTTAGAAGTGTGATTCGCTGATACGAGGTGAGACGTTCTCGAGGGGATTAGGCTAAGTTTCTCCGCCCAATTCGAGCTTGCAGTCCGAACCCAACTTCCGGGTAGCTTCGGTGACGGGCTCATTGCGGGTGCCAGTCAACGATGTCCTGCACCCGCAATGAGGTGGCGGCACCCCCGCGTAGGGTTGGGGATGATGGTGAGCGCGCAAGTGGAAACGAGTTGTCCTTGCTCATAGGCCCTACTAGTACGAGGATTGGACAGCAAGGTTCGCCAGGACGCTTTGACAACCTTTGGATCGGGTAACGGCTCGTCGACCTCATGAAGATGCTGGTAGAGGGTGAGTCGGCTCTCAAGGTCGGTTGCGGGAATCTGGCGGACTTCCATGCAGCTCTCCGATCCGTTCTGTTGTATGCGGTGCTGGATATGGGAGCTTATGTCCACGTGCCAAGCTGCGCTCAGTGTGGTGAAAAGCGGATCGTAGATACCCAAGCTGATAGGTCTTCCGTAAAAGCAAGAGGTATCGATGCAGGAACTCCAGCCAATGGATTGAAGTTGTCATGAAAGAATAGGTTTGAAGACACCTGTAGGTTTAGGTGCGGCTCACCCAGAAAGAGGCGGCACTGTCGCCAGCAACTTCCCTTCGCCGATGCGTCGCACTACCGGTATGTGCATCTCTTCCAACACATTGCGGAACAGGGGATGGTGTGCGCCCCTCTTCATTTTGGAGAATTTTGAGTGGTCGCCATTTGTTTTGTATGAATGGCTCATGAGTAGAGTGACTATTCGAAAAACCGCACTCTCCCAGCACTGCCTGAGCCAGCCTTATGAAAATTTACTTGGAGCATTTGCACGATATTAATCCAGCATCCGCAGGATAAGCGCCTTGGCCACGGCGCAGGTTTTGTTGGGTGCGTTCAGCTTACTTATCGCATTCTTCATATGAAAATTAACGGTTGCGACAGACAAGTTTAAAATGCCAGCCGTATCGTTGGATGTCTTTCCGTCGGCCATCCATTTTAATATCTCGATCTCCCGAACTGTGAGTCCTAGAGATGGAGTGTCTTGATCGGTGCCCAATAAAAAGGTTCCGGATAGCGCTCCGTGCGCCAGATCTGCGAGCCAGCGTATGTAGGGGCCATTCTTGGAAAGCTCCGTTGGGGTAAATGGAGTGCCGGAGCGACTAAGGGTAAGCATGCTGACAGAACCATTGCCTCCGAAGGTGGATTGCGCAATGCCAACCTTCAGGTCGAAGGATCTGGCCTCTGACCACATCTGGCCAGCGTCTTGGAAAACTGCATCGCTCCAGACGATGGCGGTCTGAGATCGACGGCCATGGATTGCTGTGGGGTCGATGTCCAGATAGCCTGAATCCGAGTAGCGCCGCTGCCATGGCTCTGGGTAGTTGTTGACCATGAACGTCTTGGGGTTTGAGACAGGAAGCGCCAGCCTCATCCCATAAGCGCAATGTTCGAAATCAAGCTCCTGAGCTGCTGTGAGGATGGGAGTGAAGGCTGAATCACGGTCGAATGCTTGACCCAGCGCCCCGAAGATTCTGTCTACCCATGCGTCCATCATAAACACCTACTGGTTATTCGGCCACAAGTCAACGAAAGAGTTATTACTCGCAATTGCCCAATAGCTTTGGGCTGTATTGGATATTGTGACGCTTGAATGATATCGGATAGATTGTTTTTTTGGCTATTGATGTTGGTTGTAGAAGGGTTGGGCATAAATCCCCCAAAAAATTCACCCAAGGCCGACCCCATGGTTCAAGCGTCGCCATTCGAATGCTGGGCTGTGCAATTTCTACGCATGTCTGCGCACCTCCTCTGCCTGATGTGCGCTTCCCGTGCACGCTGGCCCGTGGAGATTGTGCAGTTGCCTGAGTAGCGCAAGAACTATCAGTTCTGGTAGTTGCCGACAGGGTGCGGTTGCCTGCCCAATGCAGGTGTGCAAGAGGGGCGGTGGCGTGAACGGCTGGGGTTGAGCCAGGCCGTGCGGCATGCCCTTCGGTAGTCGGTTTGAGATTTCACAGATCCACGGGCCATGAGGGGGAGATATGCATGAGACTTCCAAGCGGATACGCCCAGGGTGGCGGCTGGCACTGCTGGCGGGCGCTCTGGCGCTGGCCGGCGCGGCCCAGGCCGGATCGGCCACCCACACCTACGACAGCCTGGGGCGGCTGAGCCAAGTCACCTACAGCAACGGCGTGGTGATCACCTACGTCTACGACGCGGCGGGCAACCGCACGAGCTACGTCGTGACCGGCGCGCCCAGCTAGGCGCAGGCCGGGGCCGGCGCACTCACTGCGCCACCAACATCGTTTTCCAGCCATAGGGAACCGGCCTCTCAAGAGGCCCGGTGGGAGGAGCACTGTCATGTCGTTTGCAAGACTGAACACCATCGCGGCCCTGGCCGCAGCTCTACTGGCGGGCCACGCTCAGGCGCAGTTCCGAATCCCGTTGGAGGAAGGCGTTCCCTTGATTCCTGGCATTCAGGCCGGCAGCGCCGCCGCGGGCGCTGGCGCGAGCAAGGTTCCCACGCGCGAGAGCATCGAGCAGGCCCCCGGCATCAGACGCGTCATCCTGGCACCGGTGACCCCGGAGCAATCGGAGCGCGCCATCCATGCGGTGCCCGTGCCGGCCAACCTCAACCCCGGAGTCAAACCCGAGTCGCGCCTGCCTGCCGCTCGAGGTACCTCGGCGCCCACCGTGCAGGCCAAACGCATCGCCGGCGACGCTGCGCCGGCCGCGCCCGCGTCCATCGCCGAACTGGCCCGCGCGCTGCGCAACGACGTGGACCTGATCTACGAGCACGTGCGCAACAACATCGAGTACGTGCCCCTGTGGGGCATCAAGAAAGGTGCGTTTGGCGCCATCCTGGACAACCAGGGCACAGCCTTCGACCAGGCCGCCTTGATGGTCGAGCTGCTGCGCGAATCAGGGTACACCGCCAGCTACGTCAAGGGCCGCATCAACCTGACGGCCGCGCAGGTCACCGAGTGGCTGGGCATCGACACCACCAACATATGTGCCGTCGGCAGCTTGCTCTCCAATGGCCGCATCCCCGTTGCCGCTCTTTACGCCAGTGCCGCTGGCAGTTGCCCCAGCGCGCCTCCCCCACTGGCCAGCGTCAGCGTCGAGCACGTCTGGGTCAAGGTCGACATCGGCGGCAACTACTACTACTTCGACCCCAGCTACAAGCCCCACACCCTCAAGACGGGCATCAACTTGGTTGCGGCCACCGGCTACAACGCCGCCAGCTACCTGAGCGCGGCCACCGCCGGGGCCACCAGCACCGCGGACTACGTGCAGAACTTCAACCGCACCAATGTCCGCAACAACCTCACCACCTATGCCAACAACTTGGCCAGCTACCTGCGCAGCAACGTTCCTGCTGGCGCGCTCGATGATGCCATCGGCGGCATGGCAATTAATCCGCACACCGGCGGCAACCTGCGCCAGACGACGCTGCCCTACCAGGACACCGGCGTCGCGCTGACCGAGTGGACCGATATCTCCAACAGCTACAAGCCTACGCTGCGCATCCGCTACCAGGGCATCGACGCCACCTATACCTCCGACGCCATCTATGGCAGGCGCCTGAGCATCTCCTACAACGGCGCCAACCAGCCTGTGCTCAGGCTCGACGGAGTCGTTACCGCGACCGGCACGGCGATCACCCCCGGCACCCCCGGCAATGTCCAGTTCGATATCGCCCACGGCGCCTACGGCGCAAGCGGTGTCAACCAGAGTTTTGCCCAGCAGATCCTGTCGGGAGGCACCTTCGTGATCGGCAACGCCTGGGGCCCGGTCGGGCGCGGTGCCATCGAGCGGCACCGTGTGCGGCTGGAGAACGCCCGTGCCAACGGCGTCGCCGACACGGCCGAGGAAACCCTGGGCTCCACGCTGGCCATGCTCTCGTCCAACTGGATCGCGCAGACCAACCAGAGCTACTACATCACCGACCGCCTCGCACGTACCAACACCCTGGCGCACCACCAGGTGGGAATCGCCGGCTACACCACCGCCCCCTACGTCGATCTGCCGGGCAACGTGGTGAGCGTCATCAACCAGGACGGGAACAGGGCCAAGGAGCAGGCCGCATTCATCAGCTCAACCATGCAATCCAGCATCCTGGAGTCCACCGCCGTGCAGCAGACCACGGGCGTCAGCGCGGTTTCCACGGCCAAGCTGATCGACATGGCCGTGCAGGGGGGCGACAAGATATTCGATGCCACGGCGGCCAACTACGCGAGCGCGGTACAGCCCAACCTGGTGGCGTGCACCGGTTGGCTGCCCACCCTCTCCAGCGAGATCGGCGCCGGACGACGGCTGATCCTGCCTGCGCGCTGCAACCTCACCGAAGGCAGTTGGACGGGGGGCGGCTACTACAGCATCGTGACCGGCAGCTCCAGCTCCAGCATGGGGGCCATCATCAGCGGCGGGCTCGCGGGCGGGCTGGCCATCAATAGCCTGCCCCCGGGCGCCGCCAATACGGCAGCAGTGGGAGCCGGTGTCGATCCGCAGGGGCAGCAACCGGGCATCGGCGGGTTGATCGCCGACCCGATCGACATGGCGCGCGGCCACTTCCTCTATCCCAACGAGGACCTCAAGACCGGCGTGGGCGAGTTCCCCATGAGCTTGGCGTTCAACAAGCTGTACAGCTCCAGCAGCCGTACCAAGGCCGGCGCCCTGGGCAAAGGCTGGACCCACAACTGGGTCAGCACCGCCGCCGTCAACAGCGACGGATTGCAAAGCATGGGCGAGGACTCGGCGCTGGACGCTGTCGGAGCGATCACCGAGCGGCTGGTAGCGCTGGACTTGATGAGCGACACCGCCTTCCCTCTGAACAAGATGGTGGCGGCCTCGCTGGGCGTGCGCTGGGCGGGTGAGCTGCTGCTGGGCAACACCGTCATCGTGCAGAACGGCCTCAATGGCGAGGTGTTCACCAAGCTGCCCGATGGCACGTACAACGCGCCGCCCGGCAATTCGGCCAAGCTGATCCGCAACGCCGACACCACCTTCAGCTACGAATCCGCCAACAAGGCCCGGCTGAACTTCAACACCGCCGGCAAGGCCACGAGCTACCTGCACCCCAGCGGCGTGCAGGTCAGCTTCACCTACTCGGGCAACGACCTCACGCAGGTCAAGAACAGCCTGGGCCGCACGCTGACCCTGACCCACACCTCTGGCCGCGTGACCAACGTCTCCGACGGCACGCGCAGCGTCGGCTACGCCTACGACGCCAGTGGCAACCTGGCCACCTTCACCGACGCCGCGGCCAAGAACACCACCTTCCAGTACGACCTGCCCGGGCGCATGACCAAGTTCTTCCTGCCCGCCAATCCGACGGTGGCGCAGGTGACCAACGTCTACGACACGCTGGAGCGCGTGCAGACCCAGACCAGCGCGCTGGGCAAGGTCTCGACGTTCTATTTCGCGGGTTCGCGCACGGAGGAACTGGCGCCGCTCAGCCGCAGAACGGTCTCGTATCTGAACGGCTTCGGCAAGGTCACCAAGACCATCAGCCCGACGGGCAAGGTGACGACGAACACCTACGACGGCCAGACGCGGCTGGTCAAGACCATGCTGCCCGAGGGCAACGCGGTCGAGTACGAGTACGACGACGCACCCTGCGCCGCCCAGCAGCGCTGCACGCACAACGTCAAGACCATCCGCCAGGTGGCCAAGAGCGGCTCGGGCCTGGCCACGCTGACGCAAGGCTTCACCTACGAGAGCAGCTTCAACAAGGTGGCCACGTCCACCGACGCGCGCGGCAAGGTGACCAGCTACAGCTACACCGCCCAGGGCCTGCCGCTGGCGGTGACCAGCCCGGCGGACGCTGGCGGCGTGCAGCCCGTGACCACCTTCGGCTACACCGCCTACACGGCCGCCGGCTTCCCCGCCTTCACCCTGCAGACCTCGGTGAGCCAGAAGAGCAGCGCCACGAACACGGTGCTCTCCACCACCGCCTACAACGCGGCCAACAAGTACGTGCCGCAGACCGTGGTCGCCGATGCCGGCACTGGCAAGCTCAACTTGAGCACCACCTTGACCTTTGACGCGGTGGGCAACCCCACGCAGGTCAACGGCCCGCGCACGGACGTGACCGACACCGTGACCAACGTCTACGACGCAGAGCGGCGGGTGACCCAGAGCACCAACGCCCTGGGCAAGATCAGCCGCAACGCCTACGATGCCGACGGGCGGCTGATCCGCAGCGCCGCGCAGATCGGCGCGCAGTGGCTGGTGAGCTGCCGCAGCTACACGGCCAGCGGCAAGCTCCTGAAGGCCTGGGGCCCGGCGCAGACGACCGCCGACACCAGCTGCCCGGCAGCCGCCGCCCCGGTGCCCGTCACCGACTACGCCTACGACGACCTGGATCGCCTGATCCGCGTGACCGAGGCGCTGCCGGCAGCCGAAGGCGGCAACCGCGTGAGCGAGACCATCTATAACCTGGACGACACGGTGCAAACCGCCAAGCGCGCCGTCGGCACGGCGTTGGCGCAGACCTACGCCGCCTACACCTACACCGACAACGGCCTGGTGGCGAGCGTCAAGGACGCCAAGAACAACCTGACGGCCTACGCCTATGACGGTCACGACCGCAAGGTCAAACTGTCCTACCCGGACCCGAGTACGGCCAACACGGCCTCCAGCACCGACTACGAGCAGTACGGCTGGGACGAGAGCGCCAACCTCACCAGCCTCAGAAAGAGAAGTGGCCAGAGCATCACACTGGCGTACGACAACCTGGGGCGCCTGCTAAGCCGCACCTACCCGGTATCGGCCGACAACGTCGCCTACACCTACGACCTGCTGGGCCGGAGATTGACGGCGACCGGGGCGGTAGCAGCCGACAACGTCAGCTACGCCTACGACAACGCCGGGCGCCTGAGCACCACCACGGCCGGCACCCGCGTCATCGCCTACCAGTACGACGCAGCCGGCAACCGCACGCGCATGACCTGGCCGGACACCGCGTTCTTCGTGACCACCGCCTACGACGCCTTGAACCGCCCCACCGTGCTCAAGGAGAACGACACCGCCAACCTGGCTAGCTACGCCTACGATGACCTGAGCCGTCGCACTACGGTCACACTGGGCAACGGCACCACCACCGCCTATAGCTACAACGCCCAGGGCGACATGAGCAGCCTGGCGCACAACCTGACCGGCACCACGCACGACCAGAGCTACAGCTACACGCGCAACCAGGCGCGCGAGATCGCCACGCACAGCTGGAGCAACGACCTGTACCAGTGGGCGGGCGTGCCGGGCAACGCCACCAACGGCACGCGCAGCTACACGGCCAACGGGCTGAACCAGTACACGGCGGCAGCGGGCGCCACGGTGACGCACGACGCCAACGGCAACCTGACGGGCGACGGCACCTGGACGTACGGCTACGACCAGAACAATCGCCTGAAGAGCGCCAACCGGGCCAGCCCGGCCATGGCCATCACGCTGAGCTACGACGCCGAAGGGCGCCTGCGCGTCACGAGCCCCAACGGCGTTGCCAGCAACCGGCTGTACGACGGGCAGGACCTGGTGGCCGAGTACAACAGCGCCAGCGCGCTGACCGTCCGCTACGTGCACGGCCCGGGCGTGGACGAGCCGCTGGTCAGCTACAGCGGCGCGGGCGTGGCTACCAAGAGCTGGCTGTACGCCGACCACCTGGGCTCCATCGTGGCCGCGGCCGACAGCACCGGCACCAACACCGAAGTGAACAAGTACGGCCCGTTCGGCGAGCCGCACACCGTCGAAGGCGGCACCACGTTCCGCTACACCGGCCAGCAGATGCTGGCAAGCACCGGGCTGATGTACTACAAGGCGCGGTTTTACTCGCCCAGGCTGGGCAGGTTCATGCAGACCGACCCCATCGGCACCGCCGATGACATGAATCTCTATGGATACGTGGGTAATAACCCGGCCAACTTCAACGATCCGACAGGGTTGTTGGCGAGCGAGGCGTTCCTATTGGGTTCGCAGTTCACGGATGGATTCTTTGGGTATCAGCCGCTGCCCGGAGATGCGAGCACTGCCGCGAAGTTTGGACGTGGCACTCGGGTAGCTGCAGACTGGGGACTGGTAGCATTTGATGCTGCGAATTCGATTGTTTCGCCGACGCCTGATGTAGGAGTTTTGGGGGCGGCAGGGATCACAGCACGGGCAGCTGCGAAGCAAGGCGGCGAATCGGCTGCAGCTGCATACGGGCGGCAAGCGCACAAAAACTACGAAAATACCCTCGGCCGCGGCGATGATTATGTTTTTAATAGGGCGCTCGATAGCGGCCGGCGACCAGATGCGATCGACGCGACAAATAGAGTTGTGCGAGAACTGAAGCCTGACACTCCAAGTGGAATTCGCCGAGGCATGGCTCAAATCAAGCAGTATGTTGATGAGCTTGAAGCTACGACAAAGCAAAAGTGGCAAGGGGTTTTGGATCTTTATAAGGCGCCTAGGAAGTGAGATGGACGCAGTATTTTTAAAGAAAACGATTGATGCTGTAATGCGCACGGAAGGTTTCGTACGCAAGGGGAGTTCATGGTGTCTTTCGTCAGAGGAAGTTGTTGCCTGTCTCGCTCTTAGAAAATCTACGCATGGCAATTACTTTTATTTGGACGTAAGTGCGAGTTTGATTGTAGGTGGTCAAAAAACTGCCGTAGCTTCGCTAAGCATGAATGCGTTGAAGCTTGTCATGGAAGATTCTGATCGAGATATTTTGGCGCAGGCGCTCGATATTGGATTGAATTCGACGGTGTGCCCATTAATTTTCACTGAGGTAATGAGATCGAGAGTTTTGATGGTGTGTAAAAATTACTCAAGATTGGATTATTTGAGGCAGGCATATAAAGAAAAATTGTTCGATGGGGCTTTGATTGGATGGAAAATGAGAGAGGTTTTAGAGGGCGGCTAGGGGGTGCGGCATGCAACGGAGTCAGGTCTCAATGCCGTTCGTTTAAGGGAATTTAGAGGGTTATCCTACGCCAGGCCTCATTCAAGCTTTCATAGGCGAAGAGACTGCCAAGCTTGAATGAAATCAAGTACTTGGCATCTAAAGCGAACAGTATTGGGTCAGGTCTTGCCTTGCCTTGCCTGTTGCCCCCTGAGGATGCCCTGCACAACCCATTGCTGAGTGTGCTACAGGTGGGTAATTTTCGTATGGTGCAATTCGCGCTGCGAATCGACACATTCGGCAGGTTTTCGCCCCACAGAATGCCTGTCGCACCGCCTTTTGCGGCCTTCGCCCCGTTTTTGGGCCCACTCACCCCCGGGCTCCCTGTGTTTGCATCAGCGCATGGCGCGCCATTCACAGATTGGACAGTGCAAAGAGCGTCACGATCTGAGCCGTGTTCTTCTTGAGACACCTCCCTCGGCCCACTCTGGATGAGGCCAGCATGAGTTTTGTTGGATGAAAGTGTGGTGCTCGGCATTTTGGTCGTCAATGCCTTTGAGGTTGGATTTCCACCGACCCTGCAACGTAGAGGCATTAACTCGATGAAGTCGCCCGCTTTCAGCGCGAATTCGGCGCAGTGCAGCATGCGGTGCTGCAGCACTGCGAAATGTCGGCCCTGCGTGCATGCACCCAGGGCCATGAGGGCGCTGATGGTGTGAGCGTCAACGGGCGTTTTGTGGGCTGCTTGCTCGCTAAGGCACATAGGTTGCGTCAGTAGCAACTGGCTTGCCGCGGCAGATAGTCTTCATACCAGAGGCCAGAGTCATAGGCAATAGTGAGGAGTAAGCTTCCGCTAAGGTTTTCTTCGGTTTCGAGTTTGCGAGCCACAGCAAGGCACGCCGCACTACTGTTTCCAATGAAAATTCCCGTCTGCAGATAGAACCATCGCTGTGAATCAACTACATCATTCAGTGATACGTTTCTTGTAGCATGTATCAATGACCAGTCGAGAAATGGTGCGGCTACTCCGACCGAGGCACCTTCAACGCGATGATCAGTATAAATACCATTACCCATGTCGCAGCCCTCCGGCTCCACTAGGACTCCCCGCACCTCATATCCTGAATCGCGCAGTGCTCGGGAAACACCGGTAAAACTTGCACCGGTGCCGGCGCATCCAACGAAAACGACCTTTTTTTTCGCCGTGTGCTGAGCTAATTGATCACTGATCTCTGCGCCCGTCAGTATGTAATGAGCTTCTACGCCCCACGTGTTTTGAAATTGATCGGTGTAAAAGTAGTGCTTTCCCAAGTGTGTCTGATTGTCCAAGTGATGCTGCACAACCTCCTTGGGAGTCTTTCCCGCATGAAGCATCTCCTTGCCTATCAGCTTGGCTCCAAGGAATTCGAGCAGATCTCGTTTGCGCTTGCTGAAGGAAAGTCCAACCGCCAATTCAACATCAATCCCGTACTTCTGGCATGCCGATAATAATCCAAAGCCAAATCCGCCTCCGGTTTTTTCGACGACTGTGGTTTGTCCCGGGATGATATTCTTCGCGGCAATGGCTTTCTCTATAATATATTTGGCGGCTCGGTATTTGTGACTGCCGGCTGGGTTTTCCAGTTCGGCTTTGACAAAAATTCCGTAGGAACAGGAAATTAGTCGACTCATTCTAAGCTCCTTGCCGTTTTCCCGTAAGTTTAGTATTTTTCAGTATTGAGCTCGACAAAAAAAATAAACCCACACAGACAACGGCGCATAGAATGTTAGTTCCATCCCACCCAAGCCAGCTGAGCAGGAGAGCGGGTGCAAATGCTCCGATGGTTGCCACGATCGAAACTCCCAGATCATTCAGGCCCTGAACCTCAATGGCAGCAAACATGCCTTCGATTTCCTGTGTGAGAAGCGCTGCGCCCCCTACATACGTTAAATTCCAGCCAAGCCCTAGTACAATGAGTGAGGTTGACAACGATTTATAATCGCTTGTCATAATATTGATGGAACTGCTCGCCAGCAGTAAAAAGACACCCATGAATATCACGATTCGTAGTCCAAGGCGTTGGATGATAAGGCCGGTGAAAAAAGAAGGAGCAAACATTGCCAGCACATGCCACTGGATGGCAGAACTGACATCAGAGAAATGCACATGAAGATGAGACATGTGCATGGATGATTGAATCATCAGCAGATTCATGAGCCCGTAGCCTGTCGCCGCGATCGTAATTGCTAGCAGGATCTTCCTATTTTGCAACACCATTTGCAAGCCCGTTTTGTGCCGCTTTGCCGTACGACTATTCGAATGCGACGAATCGGCATCCCTTGTAAAAAGGTTTAATATTAAAGAGAGCACGGCCAAGCCCACAAAAGCTGCGTAACAGGCCGCAAACGCTTGATGCCCATTCAAGTCTTTCAGGGCATTTGTCAGGGTTGGACCCACCACGGATGCAATGACACCTCCAGCCACCACCAGGGAGATTGCTTTCGGCTTTAGTTGCGCAGGTATTCCGTCCGTGGCTGCAAATCGATTGAAATTTGCAAATGCTATATAGATGCCCAGCAATGCGTGAGACGCTACCAATAGTGTGAAGGATTGACGTTCTACGGCCATATACCCTACCACCCCTGCGCATGCCAAAGGTAGTGTGGCGAATAGAAAGGATTTCTTTCTACCCAGCGACGCCATTAATCTGGATGCCGGGTAGGTCGCAATCATGACAAGGAGAAACTGAAATCCGTAAGGCACAGTGGACGACCAAGGAGCGGGAGCCAGTGAAGATCCGACAATTGCTGCCATGGTTACCGACATGACAGCCGTGGTGAGATTGATAGATTGTGCGAAGAAGTAGATATAAATCTTGAAGGGGAGGCGTGCAGTCATGGTTGCATGTGGTGATACTGAGAGATGTCAATGCTCGAATTTTGATAGGTGCACATCAATCGCTCCTTGTTTTTTCCAAGTTTTTTGCGCGTAACTCTTATTTTTCCGATGGCCTCCGGAGATGAAAGATGGGTACCGCCACAGGGAATGTGTATATCCTGGTACCGCCAGGTCCGCGCATCGGCAATCTCCGAGTGCACATCGATGAAAATAGGATCCCTGTGTGCCATTATTTCATTCGTGTGCTGCTCGACACGAATAATCTCATTGGCCGTGAAAGGTGTATCGACCAGAAAATCAAAGCGTGCGCCTTCCTCCTTGATATGACAACCAATGGTGTAATCGATCAACTCGGGGCGAATGGCTAGGGCCGCCGCATAGAGAAAGTGGCTGGCGCTATGCGACAGTGTCAGTTTTTGGCGGCGCTCGACATCAATGCACACAGTAACCGCTGCACCAGATCGGAGTTGTGTCAGCATGTGCATATCATCCGAATGAACGTAATGGGCCACTATTCCTCCTGACTTTCCACCTTTGAACCCCTCAATATGAAGAGGAAGTCCATGGAGAAGCTGCGCGCTGACATAACGCAATGGACCTGCCGAGGTTTGTATCGAGCCGGTATCAGATTCCTGGCCTCCTCCTTCCGGATAGGCTATGGTCTCATCGATCTCCAGATACCCATCGCCGATTTTTGTGATCTTCGTATCGAGTGATCTTAGATATTGATTTCGATAGTAGATTTTCTTCGTATATCGTTTCTCTTCAAGCATTCACTACTACCTTTGTGCGTTGAGGGTAAGTGATTTGAATGGAGGATTTGATTCTTATATTGGCTCCGGAGGGAATATCTTCGGAAATCATACAGTTCGGACCAATAAAAACATCATCTCCAATCTTGACTCGGCCAAAAACTGAAGCGAATGAGCCGATTTGCACGCGATTGCCTATAATGGGATGCCTTGGCTCAAGGGTGTTTCCTGAAATGCCTCTAGCTCCGAGTACTACACCGCCAAGACAGTAGCAATCATCTCCAATGGTTGTCGTCTCTCCTATTACTGTACCAAATCCATGATCCAGGATGAATCTTTTGCCAATTTTGCTTTTGAAGTGGATTTCCGCGCCTGAAATCATCTTTCCTCTTTTGGATAGAAACGCAGGCAGAGATGGATCAAATAAATTTGCGGCCCCAGAGCAAAACTGGGTGTCTATCCAGTGAGCCAATCGGTAGTGAAGCACTGCGGGGAAGGATGTGTAGGTTCTTAATATTAAATGAGGGTCGAATTTGGATGCCGGATCCTTGTTGGAGAAGGCGATCAAGTCATCTGAAATTTGTTGCACGACGTCATGCAATGCACCGAAATGCGTCAGGCGGATGTAATCTTCCCTGCTAGCGCATTCGAGCAACGCTGCAAAAGAAAAAGCTTCGATGGAGTTTCTTATTTCTCTTGTGTTGTCTGCCACTTCTTCGGTCATTCCTATCTCCTGCCCATAACTGTTATGAAGCGCCAGCATGGTCCGCTGGACGAAACTGGCGGCGCTGTCTATATCAACGTTTGGATAGCGCCCGTTTTGAAACCACGACCAGGGCGATAACTGCAACACAGACCACCAGCGCCAGCGGATCGAAGGACTCACCCATCAGCATGATCGAATAGGCGTAGGTGAAAAATGGTTGCAGCAACTGCAACTGGCTGATCCGTTGAATGCCTCCCAGCGCCAGGGCTCGGTTCCACGAGAAAAAGCCCAGCAGCGAGTTGATGAATGCGAGGAAAGCGAGAGCGCTCCATTGGACTGAGCCGAAATGCTCAAACTGTGCCACGTCGAACTGCCAGATTGACAGCGTCGCAAGGATGGGCAGATTCAGCACCAAGGCCCAGCACATCACCTCCCATCCTTTCATTTCCTTGGACAACGCACCGCCCTGGGCATAGCCGAATCCGGCCAGTACCACGGCGCCGAGCAGCGCTAGGTCGCCCAGATAAAAACCACCGCCCATGTCACTTCGCAGGGCGGCAAACAGTGCAACGGCCACAAAGCCACCCACCGAAGCCAGCCAGAACAACACAGGCGGCCTATCCTTCGTGATCAGCGTGCCAAAAATAGCAGTTGCCAGCGGCAACGCTGCCAGCACCACACCGCCATGGCCTACGGGCACATGCTGCATGCCCACCGCAGTCAGCACCGGGAACCCATACACCACTCCCAGGGACATCAGGAACAGGCGCTTGACCTGCGAAATGTTGGGCCTGGCCGATCGCAAGAACAGCAGCACAGGTACTGCCGCCAGTGCGGCGAGAAACGAGCGGAACAATCCGATCTGGATTGCGCCAAGGTGCCCCGCCAGGGCCTTGGCACATGGCAATGTCAGGGCAAAGGCCGCAACCGACACAACCCCCAGCACATAGGCCTCAGCCTCGGCCGATGAGTTGGATCGTTGGGACGGAGCATTGAGTGTCGTCGCGGTGTGCTTCATTTCAGATCTGCTTGTGATGGGTGTTGGGTTGGGAAAGCTGCGACTTGCTCAAAAAGAACACCAGCGAGGTTCGATTGCCTCCGCGCACCTGTCTCACGCCGTGCGGGATCTCGCAGCGGTTGACGAGGAAATCGCCATACCCCGTCCGGATCTCTCGCTCCTTGCCCTTGTAGTCGACGAAAAACTCACCGCCCTCGTATTGATGGCCGAACTGAATCACGCAGGAGTAGCGATAATCCAGATTGCTATAGGTGTCGATATGCTTGCCAATGAAGCTACCATCACGCAGTACGTTCGCCTGGCATCGACGGATGTAGTACTCGCCCCCCATTAGCGCGGACAGCAAATCTCGGCAGTGACCCTGGTTCAGCCGATCAACGACGTTCTTGCCCAGCGGATCGTTGCGGTAGACCGGCAACTCCTCCTTGCGATCCTCCATGAAGCGACCGACATCAAGATTGTTGTGTTCGCCAACATCGCCAACGCGGATGAGTTCCTTGGGCACGGTTTCGCAAGCCCGATGGAAGAACTCCAGATCCTCTTCTGAAAACAATTCGCGCCCATTGAGCCATGCGTAGGCATGAGTCTGGATGTCTCGGGTGGCGGTGTTGATGATGTCTTTCATGGTGTGGCTGGTGTACTGGGTTGGTTGAAATATGTGGGTCGGAAGGGATCGAAAACGCCGCGGCACAGGTGGTCACGCTGCACGCGGAGCGTCGCGAGGAACCCCCACACTTCGCAGGCAGGGCCTAAGCGGCCTACCTCGTTCTCGCAAGTGCGACGCAGATCCGCAATCACGTGGTACGGAACCAAGGGGCGGCGGTGGTGGAAGTCGTGGTTGGGCAAATCCTGCGGATAGACGTACAGGCGAACGGGCAGGTCGCAAAACAGCAGCGCCGCCCACCAGCGCAGCCAGGAAAGCGCTCCGCCTTCGGGCAGAGGACGACCCTGAAAACGTCCCCATGTCAGGCGTCCATAGGCCTCAGCGGTACCGGCGTCATTTCCTCGTGGGGCAAACCACAGGTGTTCGGTGATCAGTTGCAGCCACAGCGAATGCCGGAACAGCCACCAGGCGGGCACGCCAAAGAGCAGTAGCGCGCGCTCCCATCCGTCGATTGCTATTGCCCCTGCGGCTGCGAGGCTCAGCAGCCCGATGCGGGCTAGCCTTTCCGGCCAATGCGGCTGCAGGCAGGTCGCTTTCAGGGCCTGGCGACACTGGGCCAGCACGAACCGCGGCGTTGCGGGCAGCAGCCAGACTCGCCACCAGAAACTGCTCTCGCTCATACCCACTCGAAAACCACACGACTCGATGAAGCGCTGGTCAGGGTCTTGCGAGGAGCACAGGACACGCAGGTGGTGGTGGTCAGTGACATGGCTGCGCCCATAGGCGCGCCAGCCTTCATAGAAAAACGGGGTAGTGAACGCAATCGTGGCGGCCACCTCGGCCCAGCCGCGCGCGGGCATGGCCGACCCGTGTGTCATGTAGTGAAAGGTCGCTTGCAGGCAGCGTGCCCGATAGATCACGACCACCCAACAAATAGCCACCGCCAGAACGCCCGGCCAGAGTGAGTAGTTCGAAAGTACGTGATCAGCTCCCCAGACGGCGAGACCTATCAGGCACCAGGACCAAGCGATATGCCATAGTGTGCGCAGAGTGGAGAGCGGTTGCATCGCCTGGGCGCGCTCGGCGTCGCCGAGCACCCGTCCCTTGCCGGTGATCCAGGTCCAGAACGGTTGCCAAGGCAGATGGTCATAGTCTGCTCGTACGTTGTAGCGAGAACCATGCCGGGAGTACAGCACTGTCGTTGCCATCTCAGTAGACTCGTTTCAGGTAGAGCACAGGGACAGGTTGGTGCAACCAGTAGAACGGCATCATGCGGTTGTGATCGCCACCGACCACCAGGGCATGAGGCCAGTGTGTGCTGAACAGTCGCCCCATGGCCGCGTACTCAGCACATTGATGCAGGAGCACTTGCCGCAACTGTTCGCGGTCACGCCCCTGATGCCAAGCCTGATAGAGAGGCATGCGTGCATCCAGGATCGCGTCTAGGTTCACATGGGAGGGCAGCAGCGCAGAGAAGCTCTCATTGAGCAACGCTGCATGGGATTCGTCGACCAATGCTTGCCAAGCCTGCTCACCGCCCGCCAGGTCTGCGATGAACACGGACTCTGCCGGTCGGTGCAGCGCCCGAAGGATTGCTGCTTGGCTGTGATCCAGCTTGTGACGGAAAGTGGTTTTGGTTTCACCGACGCGCGCCAGCGTGGATGGGTCGAACCCTTCAAAGTCACCCGCCGCAACCACTAAGCGGGATCGAATTCCGTGGCGAGAGAGCAAGTCCTGCAGCGGGGGAAGTACACCTACCACTCGGCTGGCCACCAGCCCCACGCCGCTCCCCAACCCGTCAAACGTATAACGGTAGCCACTTTTGACTGCAACATACCCGTAATCGGGGCACACGGGGGACACCAGCGTTACTTCCTCGCCTATCAGCCCCTTGAGCAGTACTCCAGCGACGGCCGCGATGTAATCATTTCCCGACAAATGGAAGGACTGCTTTTGGAATAGGTGGCCGAGATCGGCGACGAGAGCCTGTGGCAAATCACGCAACGACGGATAGCGGGTCATGAGTGGCGGGGTCATCGCCAGGTTTTTCCGCACGCAGCAAGTGATAAGCGTTAGCAGCGTGGGGCGCACGAAGTTGACGAAGGGCTTCTCGAACACCACTTGTGGCTTGCCGTCAGAAGTGATTTGCTGCCATGCGAAGTTGTCCTTGAATTGGGCTTTGATAGCGCGGTAGAACGCGAGGTACTTGGGCTCTCCCGACGCAGCCATTCCGCCGTGTCGGCGGAACAGATCGACGATGTGGGGCAGATCCGCTTCGAGGCCCAGATGGTCGATCAGATCCGCCGGCGGAGCGTACCCGGATGCAATCGGGGACAGTACCGCTTTGCTAAGCATGCTGTCGGTGAGCTTCCCGCGGCGGGAATAGGTAAGCAGCGACATGTGGGTCTCAGCGAAAAGACAGCGCTTGGCTGGCTGGCATCAACTCAATCGAGTGAACGCTGGTGGTCGATGGTTGATCCAAGGCCCACATCACCGCTTCGGCCACCTCTGTCGCTCGCAGCACGGGCGTTCCATGTGGGGTGGCATTCTGGGGCCTGACGGCTCCGGCCCGAATCTGATGAAACTCAGTGTCTGTGCGTCCGGGGGCGATATTGGTCACGCGGATACCACTGGCAGCCAACTCTGTCCGGAGGTTAGCGCCGAAGTGCTCGACAAAGGCTTTGGTGGCGGCGTAGACGTGGCCCGTGACGTAGGGATAAAACGCAGCGACAGAGGTCACATTGACGATATGTCCGTTTGCGCTTGTGCGCAACGATGGCAGCAGCACTGAGGTATTGTGGAGAACACCCATGCAGTTGGTCATCACCATGGTGTGCATCTGCGATGGTGTTAGCGTCTCGAAAGTGCCGACGCCCAGCATTAAGCCGGCGTTGTTCACCAGTGCGTCCACTTGAGCAAAGCTTTCCGGCAGCGAGGCGAAGGCCTGCGCTACGGCCTCATGATCTTGCACGTCGCAGGCTATGGTGTGTACGGCGTGGTCGCACAAATCTGCTTGAAGTTGGTGCAGGCGATCAGCGCGCCGCCCCAGCGCCACTACCCTGTTCCCTTGCTGCGCGAGCATTTCTACGCAGGCTTGACCTATCCCTGATGTGGCACCCGTGACCCAAACGGTGCGAACTGATTCGGTCGACATATTTGGGCGGCCCTGCAAAATTCACCGCAACATCCAACCCAGCGATCCACAGCGGGTTCTGCGCGCCTGCGTGGCCATAGCCAGCGCCGCAGCCCAGATCCACAGTCGTGCGAGCAGGGGC
>Ga0102832_1000290_pt1 | contig 107774 bp, 93 predicted proteins | sample EBPBio282013_DNA_FD_88942 | JGI IMG/M metagenome (GOLD analysis project Ga0102832, IMG submission 88942) | Wastewater treatment Type I Accumulibacter community from EBPR Bioreactor in Madison, WI, USA - Reactor 2_5/28/2013_ DNA (Illumina Assembly) | ecosystem: Engineered > Bioreactor > EBPR >... | reverse complement strand
GGCGAGTACTACGGCGGCAGCGAGGCCAACGGCATCACCGTGATCGACAGCGCCGAGGCGCTGCAACGCCCCGGCTCGGTGGGCCGCGCGCTGCTGGGCACGCTGCGCATCTGCGACGAATCGGGCGCCGAGCTGCCGGCCGGGCAGGACGGGCTGATCTACTTCGAGCGCGACGCGCTGCCCTTCCACTACCACAAGGACGAGGCCAAGACGCGCGCCGCCCAGCACCCGCAGCACCCGAACTGGACGACCATCGGCGACATCGGCCACGTCGACGCCGACGGCTTCCTGTACCTCACCGACCGCGCGTCGTTCATGATCATCTCGGGCGGCGTCAACATCTATCCGCAGGCCGTCGAGAACGCGCTGGCGCTGCACCCCGCCGTCGCCGACGTCGCCGTCATCGGCGTGCCCGACGACGAGATGGGCGAGGCGGTGAAAGCCATCGTCGAGCCGGCCGACGGCGTGCTGCCGTCGCCCGAGCTGGCGGCCGCCATCGTCGATTTCCTGCGCGGCAAGGTGGCGCGCTACATGCTGCCGAAGTCGGTCGACTTCATCGACCGCATGCCGAGGCTGCCCACCGGCAAGCTCTACAAGAAGGCCTTGCGCGAGCGCTACGCCGCCAGGGCCGCGGCCTGAACCCCGACCCGGAGACCCGCGCATGCCCCTGACGCCCCCGTTCCCACCCGCCGTGCTGCAGCGCCGGCTGCTGCTGGCCGCCGCGCTGCTGTGCCCGGCCGCCGCGCTGCACGCGCAGCCGCTGCCGGCCAAGCCCATCACGCTGGTGCTGCCGGCGCCGCCGGGCGGCGCGGTGGATGCCATCGGCCGCGCGATGGCCGAGCAGCTGGGCAAGGCGCTTGGGCAGACGGTGATCGTCGACAACCGGCCCGGCGCCTCGGGCATGCTGGCCGCGCAGACCGTGGCGCGCGCCGCGCCCGACGGCAGCACGCTGCTGCTGACGCACACCACGCCGGTGGCCTACACGCCGCACATGTTCTCGAAGATGGCCTACGAGACGACGCGCGACTTCGCCTTCATCACCCAGATCTGCGAGGCCGACCTCGTGTTCGCGGTGAACAAGGACGTGCCGGCCAGGACGTTGAAGGAATTCGTCGCCTGGGCGCAGGCGCGCCGCGGCAAGCTCAGCTACGGCTCGTACGGCATGGGCTCGGGCGGCCACCTGATGAGCGCCTACCTCAGCGAATCGCGCCAGCTCGACATGACGCACGTGCCCTACAAGGGCGAGGCGCCGATGATCCAGGACCTGATCGGCGGCCAGATCCCCTGGGCACTGGGCACCGCGGGCACGCTGGCGCCGCAGATCGCCGCCGGCAAGCTGCGCGCGCTGGCCGTCACCGGGCCGAAGCGCTTCGCGCAACTGCCCGAGGTGCCGACCTTCGCCGAATCGGGCTTCCCCGACGACGAGTTCCGCGTCATCGGCGGCATCCTGCTGATGGCGCCGGCCGCCGTGCCCGCGCCGCTGCTGGCGACGCTGGAGAAGGCGGCGCGCGACGCCGTCGCATCGACGGCGATGAAGGCGCGCTTCCAGGTCTACGGCCTGCGCGGCGTGGGCGACAGCGGCGCCGCCGCGCGCAAGGCCTTCGACGACAGCATGCCGCTGATCGCCAAGCTGGTGAAGGTCTCCGGCGTGAAGATGGATTGAGGCGGCAGCGCCGCCGTTGGGAGCACATCGACATGGACATCGTCCGCACCGTCTTCCGCGAAGACCACGAAATGCTGCGCGAGAGCGCGCGCCGATTTTTCGAACGCGAATGCGTGCCGCGCCAGGCCGAATGGGACCGCGCCGGCCGCACCGACCGCGAGACCTGGCTGAAGATGGGCCGCGAAGGCCTGCTGTGCGTGGCGCTGCCGGCCGAGTACGGCGGCGGCGGCGGCGACTTCGGCCACGCCGCGGTGGTGATGGAGGAGATGCACCGCGCCGGCGTCTCGGGCGCCGGCTTCTCGCTGCACAGCGACATCATCGCGCCGTACTTCAACCGCCTGGGCACCGAGGAGCAGAAGCGCCGCTGGCTGCCCGCCCTCTGCGCCGGCGAGAAGATCCTGGCGGTGGCGATGACCGAGCCCGGCGGCGGCTCCGACCTGAAGGCGATGCGCACGAGCGCCGTGCGTGACGGCAACGAGTACGTGATCAACGGCGCCAAGACCTTCATCAGCAACGGCCAGAGCGCCGACCTCGTGATGCTGGCGTGCAAGACCGACCCCGCCGCCGGCGCCAAGGGCGTGAGCCTCATCGTCGTCGAGGCCGACCGCGCGGGCTTTCGCCGCGGGCGCAAGCTTCACAAGGTGGGCCAGCCGGCGGCCGACACCTCCGAGCTGTTCTTCGACGACGTGCGCGTGCCGGTCGGCAACCTGCTCGGCGAAGAGAACATGGGCTTCAAGTACCTGATGCAGGAGCTGGCGCAGGAGCGGCTGCTGATCGCCATCTACGCCGCCGTGGCACTGGAGCGCGCGCTCGACCTCACGCTGCAATACGTGAAGGAGCGCAAGGCCTTCGGCCAGACGGTGTGGGACTTCCAGAACAGCAAGTTCAAGTTGGCCGACGCCAAGGCCGGCGCGGTGGCGGTGCGCACCATGGTCGATTACTACATCGGCGAGCACCTGCGCCGGCGCCTGAGCGTGCAGGAAGCGGCCATCGCCAAGCTGTTCGCCACCGAGACGCTGTGGAAGCACCTCGACGACATGGTGCAGCTGCACGGCGGCTACGGCTACATGCTGGAGTATCCGATTGCACGCGCCTTCGTCGACTACCGCGTCAGCCGCGTCGCCGGCGGCGCCAGCGAGGTGCTGCGCGACCTCATCGCGCGCCAGCTCTGAACGCGCGCGACCCATTCCCTTTGCGGCGCCAGCCGCCTTTCGAGAAAGCACTCCCATGACCGAGAAAGTCATCGTCGCCGGCGTCGGCATGATCCCCTTCAGCAAGCCCGGCGCCAGCCCCAGCTACACCGAGATGGGCGCCGCCGCCGCGCGCCAGGCGCTGCAGGACGCCGGCATCGGCTACGACCGGGTGCAGCAGGCCTACGCCGGCTACGTCTACGGCGACTCCACCTGCGGCCAGACGGCGCTGTACGAGGTGGGCCTGAGCGGCATTCCCATCGTCAACGTCAACAACAACTGCTCGACCGGGTCGACCGCGCTGTACCTGGCGCGCCAGGCGGTCGCCAGCGGCATGGCCGACTGCGTGCTGGCGCTGGGCTTCGAGCAGATGCAGGCCGGCGCGCTGAAGTCGCACTGGGACGACCGGCCGCGCACGCGCGCGCGCTTCGTCCACGTGATGCACGAACTCACCGCCGACGTGCCCGACCTGCCGCAGGCGCTGCGCACCTTCGGCGGCGCCGGGCGCGAGCACATGCGCAAGTACGGCACGCGGCTGGAGACCTTTGCCGCCATCCGCGCCAAGGCCAGCCGCCATGCCGCCAACAACCCGCTGGCGCTGTTCAAGAACGTCGTCAGCACCGAAGACGTGCTGAACGACAAGCCCATGTGGCCCGGCGTGATGACGCGGCTGATGGCCTGCCCGCCGACCTGCGGCGCAGCGGCGGCCATCGTCTGCAGCGAGGCCTTCGCCAAGAAGCACGGCCTGCGCAGCGACGTGCGCATCCTGGCGCAGGCGATGACCACCGATCCGGCGGATTCGTTCGACCCGCCGTCGCTGATCGCCTATGCCGGCTTCCACATGGCGCAGGCCGCGGCGCGCCAGGTCTACGAGCAGGCCGGCGTCGGCCCCGAGGACATCCGCGTCGCCGAGCTGCACGACTGCTTCGCGCACAACGAGGCGCTCAGCTACGAGGCGCTGGGCTTCTGCCCCGAAGGCGGCGCCGAGAAGTTCGTCGCCGACGGCGACAACACCTACGGCGGCCGCGTCGTCACCAACCCCTCGGGCGGACTGTTGAGCAAAGGCCATCCGCTCGGTGCCACCGGGCTGGCGCAGTGCTTCGAGCTGACCCAGCAGCTGCGCGGCAACGCCGACAAGCGCCAGGTCGACGGCGTGCAGCTCGCGCTGCAGCACAACCTGGGCCTGGGCGGCGCCTGCGTCGTCACGCTGTACGGCCGAGGCTAGCCAATCGGGTTAGTGCGGCGCGGCGCCGGCGCGCTGAAGATGGGTGACCTCGCCGAGGGCGGCAACGACCGCCCCTTTTGGCCCACCCGCCTTCTCAGGAGACATGCCGTGGCACCGACGCCCAACCCCGTTCCCTCGAAGCCGTGTGTGCGCTGGCGCGCCTTCGGCGTCGCCGCGCTCGCGCTGGCCGGCAGCCTGCCGGCCGGCGCCGCCGACGTGCCCGGCGCCAAGCCCGCCAGCGCGCAGACGGTGGCCAAGAACGCCGCCGTGCTGACGCAACTGCCGTTCACCGACCGCGCCGACTACGAGGCCGTGCAACGCGGCCTGGTGGCGCCGTTCAGCGGCAAGGTCAGCGGCGCCGACGGCCACGCCGTGTGGGACACCGCTGACTACGCCTTCCTGCAGGCCGACAAGAGCCCCGACACCGTCAACCCCAGCCTGTGGCGCGTGGCGCAGCTCAACGCGGTGCCGGGGCTGTTCAAGGTCACCGACCGGCTGTACCAGGTGCGCGGCATCGACATCTCGAACATGACGATCGTCGAGGGCGACAGCGGCCTGATCGTCATCGACGCGATGACGGTGACCGAGACCGCCCGCGCCGCGCTCGAGCTGTACTACCGCCACCGGCCGCGCAAGCCGGTGGTCGCGGTGGTCTACACCCACACGCACGCCGACCACTTCGGCGGCGTGCGCGGCCTGGTCGACGAGGCCGACGTGAAGGCCGGCAAGGTGGCGATCGTGGCGCCGGCCGGCTTCATGCAGGAGGCGATCAGCGAGAACGTGTTCGCCGGCAACGCGATGAACCGGCGCGTCAAGTACCAGATCGGCGGCGCGATGCCCCGGGGCGGCCAGGGCCAGGTCGACGCCGGCATGGGCAAGGGCGGCCCCGTGGACGGCAGCATCACGCTGATCGCGCCGACGCAGCTGATTTCGCAGCGCTACGAGACGCACCGCATCGACGGCATCGACATCGAGTTCCAGCTCACCCCCGGCACCGAGGCGCCGGCCGAGATGCACTTGTACCTGCCGCAATTGCGTGCCTTCTGCCCGGCCGAGAACGCCACGCAGATGATGCACAACATCCTCACGCCGCGCGGCGCGCCGGTGCGCGACGCCAAGGCCTGGTCGCAGTACCTGGACGAGGCGTTGGCGCGTTATGGCGACAAGACCGACGTGATGTTCTCGCCGCACAACTGGCCCACCTGGGGCGGCGAGCGCGTGCGCACGATGCTGGCCGACCAGCGCGACATGTACGCCTTCCTGAACGACCGCACGCTGCACCTGCTGAACAAGGGGCTGACGCCATACGAGATCGCCGAGGCGATGCCCAGGCTGCCCGGCAACCTGGAAGCCAAGTGGTACACGCGCGGCTACTACGGCTCGCTCAGCCACAACTCGCGCGCGGTGTACCAGCGCTACATCGGCGCGTACGACGGCAACCCGGCCAACCTGAACCCCTGGCCGCCGGTGGAAACCGCCAAGCGCCACGTGCAGGCGCTGGGCGGCGGCGCCAACGTGCTGAAGCTGGTACGCGCGGCGATCGACCAGGGCGACTACCGCTGGGCGGCGCAACTGGGCAACCACCTGGTGTTCGCCGAGCCCGAGAACCAGGCCGCGCGCGAGGCCCAGGCCGAAGCGCTGGAGCAACTCGGCTACCAGAGCGAGAACGCGCTGTGGCGCAACATGTACCTGTCAGGCGCCTTCGAATTGCGCAACGGCGTGCCGGCGTACAAGCCGTCGACCGTCTCGCCGGACATGGTGCGCGCGCTGACGCCGGCGATGTTCTTCGACTTCATGGCCGTGCGGCTGGACGTCGACAAGGCGCAGGGCCGCGACATGACGCTGAACTGGGTCTTCACCGACCTGAACAAGCCTTTCGCGCTGACGCTGCGCAACGGCGTGCTGACGAACCGCGAGGACGCGCGCCACCCGAAGGCCGACCTGACGGTGAGCATGAGCAAGGCCACGCTCGACCGCATCAGCCTGCGCCAACTCGACTTCCAGAAGGCCGTTCAGCAGGGCGACATCCAACTCGACGGCGACGGCAGGAAACTGGGCGAACTGCTGGGCATGCTGGCGACCTTCACGCCAAGCTTCAACATCGTCACGCCCTGATCCGGCTGATCGTCTCGCTCGACGAATGGCGGCCATGACCGAGCCAGTCATCGGCGCCGGCGCCGCCTCCGGTCGAGCGACGGACGCGGTCAGCCGCCTTGGCTTTCAGCGTCTTCGCCGTCCATGCGCCGGACGGCCCGCCGCAGCGTGTCGCGCAACCAGGCCAGGCCCGGATCCTTCGTGCGGTGCCTGTGCCACTGCATCGCTTGCTGCATCGGTTCGATCGATATCGGCGGCTTGCGGATGGCGAGCGGAAGCATGCCGGCGAATCGATGGGCCAGGCGCGAGTGAATGGTTGCAACGAGTTCGGATCCCGACACCAACGCGGGCACCGCGGCGAATCCATAGGTCGTGACGGCGATGCGTCTTGCGACGCCATGGCGCTGCAAAGACCAGGCCTCGAACGAATCGCCGGCGCCATCGGGGGGCTGCATGACCACGTGGCCGGCCGCCAGGTAGCGCTCCAACGTGAAGGCCCCGGAGGCGAGCGCGCTGCCCTTGCCGACCAGGCACACGAATTCCTCGTGGTAGAGGACTTCCTTGGGATGATCGGGCGAAAGAAAGCCCCAAGGAATGACGAGCAGGTCGGCCTCGCCTCTTTCCAACGTGCGCGCCGGGTTCGACACCTGCGGCAGGAACTCGAACCGCACCGTGGCACGCGCCTGCGCGCAAAGCGCCAGCAGGTGCGGCACGAGGACCATCTGGCTGTAGTCCGATAGGCAGACGCGGAAGCTTCGGTCGGACGCTGCCGGATCAAAGTCCGGCTGGATGGCGATGGTGCTGTCGATTCGCACCAGCACGTCTCGTACCGCGTCGTGGAGGCCTTCCGCTCGTGGCGTGGGCTCCATCTTGCGGCCCACCTGCACGAGCAACTCGTCGTCGAAGTACTCGCGCAGCCGCGAGAGCGCACTGCTCAGCGCCGACGGCGTGAGCTTCAGCCGCTCGGCGGCGCGCGTGACGCTGCGCTCCATCAGCAATGCATCGAGCGCGATGAGCAGGTTCAGGTCCAGGCGATTCAGGCGCATGCCGGTTCGGGTCAACCCTCGATCGTTAGATGCCATTGAAACATGGCTTGGATCGAACTCATTTCTCATCACGGTCGAGAGTTCCTAAGCTCTCTTCTCAACGGAATCCTCTGATGTTCAAGTACTTCCCCACCAACTACGTCTGGAACCTGTCGGTCGATCTGGCGCTCGAGATGGGCGCGCGCATCGGCGAGATCGAGGCGATGTGCGCGCCGCTGCACGAGGCGGCCAAGGCGCCCGACGCGGCGGGCACCCAGGCCTTCCGCGCAACCTGGGTGCGCATGGCCGACCAGTTGTGCGAACTGGCGGCAGAAGACCAGGCGCGCGGCCGCCTGCTGTCGGCCGGCGAGAAGATCAGCCGCGCCGCGAGCTACCTCATCACCGCCGAGCGCCTGCAGGCCCACGACGCGCCGGGACGGCTTGCGCTCTACCGCCGCCACCTGACGCTGTTCGGCGAAGGCGCGCGGCTGACGCACGAGAACGTCGAGCGGGTGGAGATCCCGTACGAGGGACGGCACCTGTCGGCGCTGTACGTGCGCGCCGAGGGCGTGCAGGGGGCGGCGCCCCTGCTGGTCCAGGTCAATGGCCTCGATTCGACGAAGGAGATGAAGTACCGCGTCGGACTGCCCGCCTGGCTCGCCCGGCGCGGCGTCTCGTCGCTCGTCGTGGACCAGCCGGGTACCGGCGAGGCGCTGCGCCTGCAGGGCTTGACGGCCCGATTCGACAGCGAGCACTGGGCCAGGCGCGTCGTCGACTGGCTGGAACAGCGCGACGATGTCGATGCCCGGCGCATCGGCCTGGAGGGCGTCTCGCTGGGCGGCTACTTCTGCCCGCGGGCGGTGGCCTTCGAGCCGCGCTTCGCGTGCGGCGTCGTCTGGGGGGCCAACCATGACTGGCGCGACGTGCAGAAGCGCCGCCTGGAGCGCGAGGGCGACCTGCCCGTGCCGCACTACTGGGCCCATGTCTGCTGGGTCTGGGGGGCGAAAGACATCGACGATTTCATGCGGATCGCCGAGAACGTCCACCTCGATGGCGTCGTGGAGCGCATCCGCGTGCCCTTCCTCGTGACGCACGGCGAGAAGGACTCGCAGATCCCGCTCAAGTGGGCCCACCGCACCTACGAGCAGTTGGTCAACAGCCCGAAGCGCGAACTGAAGGTCTTCACCGACCGCGAGGGCGGCGTGCAGCACTCCAGCTTCGACAACTCGATCAACGCCGGCCAGTACATCGCCGACTGGGTGGCCGAGACGCTGGGCGCGCGCACGCGCTGAGCGGGGCCCGTCCCGACCCGACACCACTCGACACTCAGGCACCGCACATGAACATCATCGGACTCGATGCGCTCGTCTTCGGCGTGGAAGATCCCGCGGGCTGCCGCGACTACCTGGTCGACTACGGCCTGATCGAGGCCGGCAATGGCCGCTTCGAGGCCCTCGACGGCACCGCCGTCGTCATCGCGGCAGCCACGGACACGGCGCTGCCGGCGGCACCGGCGCCCGGCTGTCAGCTGCGCAAGACGGTCTTCGGCGTTGGCGATGCCGCCACGCTGGACGCCATCGCCAACGAACTGCGCAAGGACCGCGAGGCGCGCCGGCTGCCCGACGGGTCGATCGAATCGGTCGACGAAGACGGCTTCGCCATCGGGTTCCAGGTCAGCGTCCGTCGCAGCGTGCCGACCATGGGCGAAGTCGCCAATGCGCCCGGCGCGCCGCTGCAGCGCGCGGTCAATTCGCTCGGTGTGGACGCGCGGATCGCACAGATCCGGCCGCGCACGTTGTCGCACGTCGTCTACTTCGTGCCTGACGCGGCGCGGTCGGAAGCGTTCTACGTCCGGCGGTTGGGCTTCCGCTGCACCGACCGCTTCGCCGATGTCGGCCCGTTCCTGCAGCCCGCCGGCACGCTGGACCATCACACGCACTTCCTGATCCAGGCGCCGGCCTTCATGAAAGGCGTCGAGCACTTCACCTTCCACTTCGCCGGCCCGACCGAGGTGCTGCACAACGGCTGTCGCTTCGTCGAGAAGGGGTACCAGTCGTTCTGGGGACCGGGCCGTCACCAACTGGGCTCGAACTGGTTCTGGTACTTCAACAGCCCCTTCGGCTGCCGCATGGAGATGGATGCCGACATGGATCTGCACGATGCGAACTGGCAGCCGCGCGAGCTGCAGCTCGGGGCCGACGCGTCGCAGGCCTTCCTGCTCGGCTACCGCCAGAAGTGGGCGCCCGGCCCGGAGGCTCGGAAGAACGGCGACGACGCCTGATGGACGCGGCTCGGCCCGCGTCGGCCTGGACATCCGCAGCGACGGCAGCGTCGTCGCAAGCAACGCTTGAAGACTAACCACATGAGTGGAGTGACGGCCATGGGCGCAGTGAATCGGGTTCTGGTGGTCGGCGGAGGCTTTGCCGGCATGGCGGCGGCCATCCGCATGCGGCGGGCCGGGCTGCAGGTGGATCTGGTGGAGATCGATCCTGCATGGGGCGCGCTCGGGGCCGGCATCACCGTCAACGGCGCCACGCTGCGCGCGCTGGAGGCACTGGGCCTGTACGACGAGTTCGTCGAACGCGGCTGGGTGTCCGACGGCGCCGACCTGCACCTGGCGACGGGCGCCAAGCTCGGCGAGGTGCCGACGCCGAAGCCGGTCGGCTCCCAGGTCAGCGGCGGTGGCGCGATCATGCGGCCGGTGCTGGCCGGCATGCTGGCGCGGGCCACCCGCGAGGCCGGCGTGCAGGTCCGCACCGGCTGCACCTTCACGACGCTGCAACAGGACGAGCGGGCGGTGGACGTGGGCTTCACCGATCGCACGGCGGGCCGCTACGACCTCGTCGTCGGCGCCGATGGGGTGCACTCCAGCCTGCGCGGCCTGCTGTTCCCGGAGATCAAGCCGCTGAGCTATATCGGCCAGGGCGTCTGGCGCGCGGTGATGCCGCGGCCGGCCGACATCGTGCGCCCGCGCATGTGGTTCGGCCAGCACATCAAGCTCGGGGTGAACCCCGTCTCCCGCTCGCACCTGTACATGTTCATCACCGAGGACCGGCCGACCAAGGAGCACATCGATCCCGACACCTGGCCTGACCTGTTCGCCGGGTTGATGACACCGTTCACCGACCCCATGGTGCAGTCGCTGATCCCGCACGCGCGCGAACCCGAGGCCGCGATCGACTACCGGCCGCTGGCCAACCTGCTGGTGCCGGCGCCGTGGAACCGCGGCCGGGTGGTGATGATCGGCGACACGGTGGCTGCCACCACGCCGCACCTGGCATCGGGTGCCGGCATCGGCATCGAGTCGGGCATCGTGCTGGCCGATGAATTGGCGGCGCACGACGACTTGCAGACGGCGCTCGACCGCTTCCATGCCCGACGCTGGGAGCGTTGCCGCATGGTGATCCACAACTCCGAGCGCTTGTGCCGCATCGAAATCGAAGGCGGCGACAAGGCCCGACACGCCCAGATCATGCGCGATTCAATGATCGCGCTGGCGCAGCCGATCTGAAGTCTTGCCGGCGCTTGCGGCGGCTGGGCAAGCCGGTCGACCGGGACGCCGGTGCGACCGCCTCAGCCGGCAAAGGCGACAATTTCCGGCATGCGACCGAAGACCTTGTGGCTGAGCCTGCTGCCAACGCTGGATGCCATCCTCAACGCGAGGACCTTGACCGAGGCCGCCGACCGCGCCTTCCTCACCCAGCCTGCGTTGAGCATTGCGTTGAAGAAGGCCCGCGCGCATTTCAACGACGAACTGGTGTTGTTCAAGGGCTCGAAGGTCGAACTCACCGAGTTGGGCATGGCGCTGCGGCCGCGCGTGCGGGCCGCGCTGGCGGCGGCGCGCGAGGCGCTGGACCTTGAACTCGATTTCCACCCGGCCACGACGCGCCGCTCGGTGAAGCTGATGGTCAACTCCTACATCGAATTCGCGCTGATGCCCCGCCTCGTGGCCATGTTGCGGGCACAGGCGCCGCTCATCGAGCTGGTGGTCGTGCCATTCCATCCGCTTCCGGCCGACAGCAACTTGCTGGGCGACATCGACATCATCGTTGCGGCGGCCAGCATGTTTCCACCGAAGTACGCTCACGAAAAGCTGCTCGTCGAACGCATGACGTGCCTGGTCGCCAACGGCAATCGGCAATGCGGGGCTGCCGTTTCCATTGAAGAATGGCAACGCCTGCAGCACGCGACCGCGGCCGACATCCATCGCATCGAGGAAGTCGCGCCGCCGTTCCTGGGACATCTGGCGAAGCACCACCGCTTCGCGTTGCGCGCCTACTCGGCCACGTCGCTGCCCTACACGATCGTGGGCACCGATCTGGTGGTGACCTCCATGCGCAGCTATTGCGAGCCGTTTACCCACCACTTGCCGCTGCGGCTGGTGGAGCTGGTGGGCGATGACCGAACGGAAGCCGCCTTGACGCTGGATCTCAGCATCGGCTGGAAGTCGCACCGCAGCGACGAGCCTTTCATCCGCTGGCTGGCGGACTGCTTCAAGGCCGTCGCAGCGGCGGCACCCAGGGCCTAGTGCCCAGCGCCTCAGGTCGGGCGTTGCCGATACTCGGGTGGCGTGTACGGGCCCACGCGCAGCTGTTGCGCAAGGCCGTCGTTGCCCCAGTCGTAGTGCATCACGCGCCGTGCGACCCGCCATTGCCCCTCATGCCGGACGAAGCGGTCCTCGTAGCGCCCGAAACCCAGCAGCTCGGGCTTCTTCGCGCCGGCGTCGTGTGCCAGTGTCATGACGTAATAGCGACCCTCGGCCTCGTCGTTGCCAACCCGCAGGCGCAGATTGGTCACGACATGCCGCATGACGCTGTGGTTGCTGCCCGAGAGGCTGAAACGCGTCGTGTTGGTACGCGCCACGGCAGCGATCTGCTCGCGTCCCGCCGCCAGCACGGCACCGTTGGGCAGCGCGATCTCGGCGTCGTCGGCGAAGACGCTGACGTAGCCGTCGGCATCGAGGCTGTCCGTGGCCTCGGCATAGCGGACGATGAGGTCCTCGATCGCCAGACGGTCAGTGATCGCTTGCAGGAAGTTCGTTTCGGTCATGGCGTGGTTGAAGTTGATATGAGACGTCGCTCGGCCAGGCGCTGGCGCATGCGAGCTACAGCGAGGGACTGGTAACGCGCCCCGCGCGCGCGCCACGCCACGCAGCGCCGATGCCGACGACCACGATGACCAGCGCACTGGCCGCATAGATCCCCGACATGCCGAGCACCGACTTGGCCGGCTCGAAGACGAGCGGATTGAGGAAGACGCCGAAGAAGGTGAAGGCGTTGAGGTAGCCGATGAACCGACCGCCTGCTCGCCCGGTCGCGCGCTCGCTGACCACGTGGTAGAAGTGCGGCCCGCTCAGGCCCATGCACAGGCCCACCGCCAGCGCGCCCAACACGATGACGGGTACGCTGCCCGACGACGCCAGCGCGGCCAGTCCGGCGGCCATGAAGATCAGCGATGCAAAGAAGGCCCGGCCGGCGCCGAGGCGGTCTTGCAGCGCGCCGTAGGAGAAGGCGCCCACGATGGCGGCGATACCGGGCACGCTCTGGATCAGCGAGCGGGCGCCGGCCTCCAGGACGCCATGCGCCTCCAGCAGGAACGGAAGCTGCATGCTGGACATGCCGACGATGGCATAGAACAGCAGCACCAGTCCGTAGAACGGCAGCAGGCGGCCCCATGCGCCTTCGCCGCCGATGGCCTGGCGTGGCGGCCTGCGCTGCTCGATGCCGCCCCAGGCCAGCGGCCAGGCGCACAGGGCAAAGGCGGGGTAGAGCGCGAACGGCGCGCGCCAGCCGAAGTGCTGGGTGAGGAAGCCGCCGGCCACGATGCTGGCCAGCACCGCCACACCGCCCGTGGCACCGGCCACGCTGAAGACCCGCGCGCGGGCGCTGCCCGAGTACGACACCGAAATGCCCCACAGGCAGCACGTGGTCAGGCACGATGCGGCCATGCCGACCACCACGCGCGCAGCGAACAGCAAGCGCACATCGTGCAGGAACAGTCCGGCCGCACCGAACAGGCCGAAGGCCAGCAACGCCGCCAGGAAGCAACGGCGTGCGCCGGCCCACTCCAGCAGCCGGCCGCTGACCAGCGCGCCGAACATCAGCCCCAGCGCCCCGGAGCCCAGCATCATCTGTGCCGCGAATTCGCCGTTGACGCCGAAGTCGCGGGCCATGTCGGGCAGCGTGGCCGTGATCGCGGCTTCCACCAGGCCCTGCGCGATCAGGCCGAGCTGCAAGGCCAGAAAGACGACGCGCTTCACGACGACGCGACCGTCGACCGCGGCCGTGCGCGGCTCAGCGTTGTGGGTTTCCATGCGATCTGTCTCCGTCATCGCGCCAGCGGGCCGCGCGTGTGGTGAGGTGCCGGTCCGGCAGCGGCTTCAGTAGGGTCGTGCGATCTGGGCGTAGGCGGCCCCGAGCTTGGCCATGTAATCCGCGTTGGACGCGCCGGACTGCTCCATTTTCGACAGGGCCAGGCTGGTCTCCACCACGATGCGCACGCGCTCGTAGCGGCGGTCCATGAAGCTCGCGTAGGCCTGCTGCAGCGTCGGCGCCTTGGCGATGCATTGGGCCAGCACCACGGCATCTTCGAGCGCCATGCCGGCGCCCATGCCCATGTGCGCCGTGGTGGCGTGGGCCGCATCGCCGATCAGCAGGCTGCGGCCCCGGTACCACGGCGCCTGCAGCAGGTGCCATCTGAAGGGTCGGCAAATGAGGCTCGAATCCGGCCGCAGGCGTTGGCGCAGGTTGACGACGGCCGGCGCCGAGAACGTGTCCAGAAAGCGCTTGACCAGCTCGTAGGCATCCGCCTGCGTCAAGCGCGACTCCGGCAGGGTGAACACCATCGGCGCATAGACGAGCGATTGCCGGGGCATGTGAAAGAAGCCCAGCCGGCCGCCGGCGCCGACATACCAGCCTTCGCCGTCCAGCGCGGGGCCGGGGATCATCCAGCGCACGCTCATCTGGCCGGAATACGCCGGCGACGCGGCGTCCGGGAACAGGGCGGCACGCGTGGTCGACGCAATGCCGTCGGCGCCGATCACGAACTCATACCGCTTGGTGGTGCCGTCGCTGAACGCCACCGTGCTGAGATCGTCACCGTCGTCAACCAGCCGCTCGACGGTCACGCCCTTGCGCAAGCTGGCGCCCAGGCCTTGGGCATTGCGCTCCAGGATGCCGGCAAAGACCGGCCGGAAGACGCCCAGCGGCTGCTTGGCTTGGGCGATGGCAGGGCGCGCCGCAGGCGCGCCCAGGGGCCGACCGGCGGCGTCGTTCATCACGGGCGAAGCCATCTGGGCCGTGAACGGCGCCCCGCTGGCCAGGCATTCGTCGTAGATGCCCAGTTCATCGAGCGCATCGGCCGCACGGCCCGACAGCGACAGCGACGCGCCCGCAGGCGCCTCACCCAGTTCCACCACGTCGCACTGCACACCGGCGCGCGCCAGTGCAATCGCCGCCCCCAGGCCGGCGATGCCGCCGCCCACGATCAGACCCTTGGACACACAAGCCATGAGATCACTCCGAAACAACAAGCCCTGCCCATTCACGGGCACGGCAGACCTAGAACGAAAAATTGAACATGCTCTGCAGCAGCGTCGCGTCCGGCAGGCGGGGCGTGAAGGCCGGACCCTTCTGGTAGGTCAGGCCGTTGATCCAGGCGATGCCTGGACCAAGCTTGGCGGCATAGGAGACCGTCAGCGCCGAGGTCGATTTCTCCACGGGCACGCCCAGCGCGCTCAAGCCCTTGCGCAGGTGGCCGCTGAACTGGGTCGACGAGTACCCGATCGACACCATGTCCATCGGCCGGCTGTCGAACGGTCCCAGGTAGAACGCGGCCACCTGGTAGTCACGCGCGAACAAGTTGCGGTTGCTCGGCGCGTAGTCGGCCTTGAGGTCGAGGTACAGGCCCTTCGGTCCGAAGCCCGCCGGTTGCGTCAGCTGCTTGGTGAAAGCGACGTAGGCGCCGTAGTTGTTCTTGGCGTGCGCGCCGACGTCCTGGTCGTAGCGCTCCACGTTGCTCGCGTTGTAGATGAGGCCAACCCTTGCCCAGGTGGCCATGCCTGCCGCCCCGAATGGGGTCTTGTAGCCGAACTCGTTGACGACCAGCAGCCTCGCATCCGGTACGGTGAGTTCCAGGCCGGACGGGTTGTGATCGATGTCCCATTGGAAGCCGGACGAGGGGAAGTGGGTGCTGCTCGCGCTGCGTGCCACGGTGAAGCGGTCATACCAGCGCAGCGACGCGTCCTTGACGGTGATGCCCATCGCCGGGCTGGGCGTGAACAGCGACAGACCCAGTTCGACCGGAATCACGCTGACCGGGCCCAAGGCGGCCGAGGACGCATTGCCGCCGAGCACCATGCCGTAGTACTCGCGGATCAGGTCGTAGTAGCCGTACTGCAGCTCCAGCTGGCCGCCGAAGAAGCGCTGGTGCACCGCGAAGGTGTTGAAGCTGTTGAAGCGCGGGTTCAGCTCTTTGGTGTTGCTCGACTGGGACGTGACGCCGACCACCAGCTGCGCAGCGCCGCCGAAGCCCACCCGCGTCAGGTCATAGGTGAACTTCGATTCCAGGCCCAACACGTAGGTGGGCGCCTGGCCGTTGTAGAGACGGGTCGGCGCCACATCGCGGTGGCCACCGAGGTCATACGTGAACTGCGGCCGCACATCCAAGGAGAAGCCCATGCCGTGCTCGGCCAGCGCGGCGCGCAAGCCGAAGAGCTCGGGCTCGATGCGGTCGCAGCTGGGGGTCTGGATCAAGACCGCTTCCGTGCGCGGCTTGAACAGGTCGTAGCGGCTGCAAGGCGCCCTCGTCAGCGGCGACGAACCGCTCGCCGGGGTCGGCCCGGTGCCGGCCGGTGCTTCGCCGGCCGCGTGGGCCCCGTGCAGGCTGGCGGCTGCCAAGAACAGTGCCGCGGCGCTGGAATACCTCAATGTTGTCTCCTGGTCATGGGGTGTAGGCGGCGGCAACGTGGTTTGGCTTGGCCATCCGCGCGCCGCATTCGCCTGCTGTTTCCTGGCCCATCAAGCCGACCCGGTGATCACTCAGCGGACTTGGCAAGCCATGGAAACGAAGGTTATGGGATGGGTGGACGGGCGTTGTGCAACGCTGCTTATGCGCGGATAAGCCGGCGTTGCACAGGCAGCGCCAGGTCCCGGCAAGGGCCACGGCGGCGCTTGCCCTCACTGGCCTTTCCGGCTAGTGCGCGCGGCCCGAGGTTGCCGCAGCATGCCGGCAGGAGACGAATCTCCACGAACCGACGAATCAGGAGTCCCCCATGGTCAGAAAGCTCGAAGGCAAGGTTGCGCTGGTCAGCGGCGCGGGGCGCGGCATCGGCCGCTGCATCGCATTGAAGCTGGCCGACGAAGGCGCGCGCGTGGTCGTCAACGACCTCGACGCCGGGCCGGCCGAATCGGTCGTCACCGAGATCCGCGAGGCCGGCGGCGCCGCCGTCACCTGCGTCGGCAGCGTGACGGCCGACGACTTCGCCGAGCGCTTCGTGAAGACGGCGCTCGAACGCTTCGGCGGCATCGACATCATCGTCAACAACGCCGGCTACACCTGGGACAACGTGATCCAGAAGATGAGCGACGAGCAGTGGGACGCCATCGTCGACTGCCACCTGAAGGCGCCGTTCCGCATCCTGCGCGCCGCGCAGCCCTACTTCCGCGAGGCCAGCAAGGCCGAGGCCGAGGCCGGCAAGGAGGTGTTCCGCAAGGTGGTGAACATCTCGTCGATCTCGGGCACGCAGGGCAATGCGGGGCAGGTCAACTACGCGTCGGCGAAGGCCGGGCTGATGGGCATGACCAAGTCGCTGGCCAAGGAGTGGGGGCGGCTGCGCGTCAACGTCAACTGCGTGGCCTTCGGCGCCATCGACACGCGGCTGACGCAGTCGACCACCGAGGAGAAGACCGTCTCGGTGGAAGGCCGCGAGATCAAGGTCGGCGTGCACCCCGACCGCATCGCCGCCGCCGGGCGCGACACGCCGCTGGGCCGCTTCGGCACGCCGGAAGAGGCCGCCGGTTCGGTCTACCTGTTCTGCATCCCCGAGTCGAACTACGTCACCGGGCAGACGCTGATCTGCGGCGGTGGCCGCGGCGGCTTCTGACGCGCGCACGGGAGTCGTCGATGACCGTCCACCGCTCACGTCCCTGCTGGCTGGCGTCGGCGCTCGGCGCGCTGACGCTGATGCTGCCGCTGTCGCTGTCGCTGCCCTTGCCGGCAGCGGCGCAGACCGCCGCCTACCCCGACAAGCCGGTGAAGATCGTCTCGATCAGCAGCGCCGGCACCGGCGTCGACGACTTCACGCGGCTGGCCGCGCGCTATTTCAGCGAGAAGACCGGCAAGACCTTCTACGTGGAGAACAAGCCCGGCGCCAACACCGCTTTGGGCGCGGACTTCGTGGCCAAGGCGGCGCCCGACGGCTACACGCTGCTGCTGGCGGCGGCCAGCACGATCGCCGCCAACCCCTACATGATCCGCAACCTGCCGTACGACCCGAACAAGGACTTCGTGCCGATCGCGCGGCTGTCGGTGATCCCCATCGCGGTGGCGGTGCCGGCCAACGCGCCGTACCGCAACCTGGGCGAGCTGATGGCGGCGGCGCGCGCGCGGCCGGGCAAGCTGAACTACGGCACCAGCACCGCCGGATACAAGGCGATGACGGCGGCGCTCAACGGCGCCTTCAAGGTGCAGGCGCAGGACGTGCCGTACAAGGGCAGCGCCAACATGCTGACCGACCTGATGACGGGCACGCTGGACTATGCGCTGCTGGAGATCTCGCAGGTCACGCCGCAGGTGCAGGCCGGCCGGCTGCGCGCGCTGGCCATCACCAGCCCGACGCGCAGCGCCGCGCTGCCCGAGGTGCCGACGCTGGCCGAAGCCGGCGCCGGCGACGCCACGCTGACCAGCTGGCTGGGCCTGCTGGCGCCGGTGGGGACGCCGCCGGCCATCGTCGACAAGCTGTCGAAGCTGTCGCTCGAGTTCGTCGATTCGCCGGAGGCCAAGGCGCATTTCGCGCAGCGCGGCACCGGCCCCTTCGCGGCCGACGCGGCGGCCTTCCGCAAGGCCATCGTCGAAGACCAGGCGAAGTGGAAGCACTACATCGCCGCCGCCGGCATCCAGCCCGAGTGACGGGCTGACGCGATGAGGCCGCCATGCCCCGCCTGACCCGCCACCTCGCGCATTGGCCGCCCGGCGTGCCGCGCACGGTGGCGGTGGAAGACCGCAACCTGTTCGCGCAACTGGAAGCCAGCGCCGCGCGCGCGCCGGAGCGCGCGGCCATCGAGTTCTACGGCCGCGCCACCAGCTACCGCGCGCTGCACGAGGCGGCGCTGGCGCTGGCCGGCTACCTGCAGCAGCACTTCGGCGTGGCGCGCGGCGAGCGCGTGCTGCTGCTGATGCAGAACGGCCCGCACTTCGCCATCGCCTACTACGCGGTGCTGCGCTGCGACGCGGTGGTGGTGGCCGCCAACCCGATGAGCACCGACGACGAGGTGGCCTACTACGCCGCCGACGCCGGCGCGCGCGTGGCCATCACCACGCAGGAGCTGCTGCCGCGGCTGCTGCCGCTGCGCGAGCGCGGCGCGCTCGACGGCATCGTCGTCGGCGCGGCGTCGGAGCTGGCGGGCGCGCCCGCCGACGTGCCCTTCCTGCAGATCCCCGAGTTCGTGCGCGCGCCGCGCCAGGCGCTGGCCGGCGACGGGCTGCACGGCTTTGCCGACGCGGTGGCCGCCGGCATCGCGCCGCTGCCCGGCGCCGGCGGCGGCAGCGACCTGGCGGTGATCGCCTACACCTCGGGCACCACCGGCAAGCCCAAAGGCGCGATGCTCACGCACCGCAACTTCGCGCATGCCACGGCGCAGCGCATCGCCTGGCTGGGCGAGCGCGCCGAAGCGGCCGAGCTGCTGGTGCTGCCCATCAGCCACCTGGCGGGCATGAACATCCTCAACCTCGGGCTGTGCATCGGCCGCACGCTGGTGCTGCTGGCGCGCTGGGATGCCGAGGCCGCGCTGGCGCTGATCGAGCGCCGGCGCATCGCCGCCTGGGGCGCGGTGGCGCCGATGATGGCCGAGGTGTTCGGCCGCGCCGACATCGAGCAGCGCGACCTGTCGTCGCTGCAGCGGCTGTACGGCGGCGCGACGGCGATGCCCGAGTCGCTGATCGCCGCGATCGAACGGCGGCTCGGGTTGTCGTTCATCGAAAGCTACGGCCTCACCGAGGCCTGCGGCGCCACCCACATCAATCCGCCGCAGGCGGCTCGCCGCCAATGCGCCGGCGTGCCGCACATCAACTGCGACGCGCGCGTGATCGACCCCGCCAGCGGCGCCGAGCGCGGCGTGGGCGAGGCGGGCGAGATCGTCTGCAACTCGCCCACCGTGTTCGCCGGCTACTGGAACCAGCCCGCGGCCAGCGCCGCGGCCTTCATCGAGATCGACGGCCAGCGCTTCCTGCGCAGCGGCGACCTCGGCCACCACGACATCGACGGCTACTTCTACGTCACCGACCGCATCAAGCGCATGATCAACGCGGCCGGCCTCAAGGTGTGGCCGGCGGAGATCGAATCGGTGCTGGCCGGCCACCCGGGCGTGCTGGAAGCCTGCGTGATCTCGGCCTGGGACGGCAAGCGCGGCGAGACCGTGAAGGCGCTGATCGTGCCCAAGCCGGCGGCGCGCGCCACGCTCGACGCCGCGCAGATCGAAGGCTGGCTGCGCGCGCGGCTGGCCGCGTACAAGCTGCCGCGCATCGTCGAGTTCGTCGCCGAGTTGCCGAAGACCGGCACCGGCAAGCTGCTGTGGCGCGAACTGCAGGCGCGCCAGGACGAGGCCGACCGCGCGCGGCGCCGCACGTCGCCGTCCGCTGGCCTGACGGCGACGTGATCCTCGGCTTCGGCGCCGAGCAGGTGCCGGGGCTGCCGAAGTCATACTGAAGCGCCTGCAAGGAACCGCGATGACCGAGCCCCGCACCCTCTCGCCCCGCACGCTCTCGCCCCGCACGCTCTCGCTGGACCCCGGCATCCACTGGGACGACCTGACGCCCGGCACGCGCTTCACGACCAAGAAGCGCAGCCTGACCGAAGCCGACCTGGCGGCCTTCGTCAACCTGAGCTGGCTGACCGAGGAACTGTTCGCCAACACCGACCCCGCCGACCGCGCGGCGATGGGCATCGCCGGCCGCGTGGTGCCGGGCGCGCTGGTCTATGCCTTCGCCGAAGGGCTGGTGGCGCCTTCGTTCGCCGCCGCCGGCATGGCCTTCCTCGGCATGACGCTGGACGTGCAGGGGCCCAGCGTCGTCGGCGACACGTTGCACGTCGAGTGCGAGGTGATCGAGCAGCGCGCCAGCACCAAGCCCGACCGCGGCCTGGTGCGCACGCGCAACGCGGTGGTCAACCAGCACGGCACCGCGGTGCTGGTGTACACGCCGCTGCGGCTGATGCGCCGGCGCAGCGCTTGAGCACCTGGGGTTTGCCCGTACTAGCCACCGCGGGTAGGGACATCGGCGCGCGCCTTGGACATGCTGGGGCCCCAGGACATTGACCCTCGCTCGACCCTCGCTCGACCTTCGCTCGACCTTCGCTCCGAAGCGCATCCCGATGCCCACCCCGACCCCCGGCGCCTACCGAGACGCGGGCCTGACGCGGCCGACCACCACCCACCAGTGGCGCGCCGACGGCACGCTGCTGATGGGTGCGGCCGAGCCGCCGCTGCGGCTGGACGTGCGCGGCATGGCCAGCTTCGTGCCGCGCTGGGCGCGCGAGCGCGGCGCGCAGCCGGCCTTCGCCGAACGCGCCGGCGACGGCTGGCGCACCTGGACCTGGGCCGAGTTGCACCAACGCATGACGGCACTGGCCGCCGCGCTGCTGGAGGCCGGGCTGTCGCCGCAGCGGCCGTTGATGATGCTGTCGGGCAACTCGCTGGAGCAGTTGCTGCTGATCGCCGCGGCCGAATACGTCGGCATCCCCAGCGCGCCGGTGTCGCCGTCGTACTCGCTGCTCAGCGGCGACCACGGACGGCTGCGCGACATCCACGCGCTGGTCGAGCCGGCGGCCGTGTTCGTGCAGTCGGGCGCCGTGTTCGCCGCGGCGCTGCGGGCGCTGGGCACGCCGGCGGCGCAGGTGATCGCCGTCGACGACGCCGCGCCGGGCCAGCGGCGGCTGGCCGACCTGCCGGGCGGCGCGCGGCAGGACGCAAGGCTGGCCAGCGCCGCCGACGTGGCCGCGGTCGAAGCCGCGCACGCGGCGCTGCAGCCGCAGCAGACCGCGCGGCTGTTCTTCACCTCGGGCTCGACCGGCGCGCCCAAGGGCGTGCCGATCAGCTACGCCAACGTCGCCACCATGATCGGCCAGTCCCATTGGGCGCAGCAGACGACCCTGCACGAGCCGCCGGTGATGCTCGACTGGCTGCCGTGGAACCACTTGTTCGGCGGCCTCGGCAACCTGTGCCGCGTGTTTGCGCTCGGCGGCACCTACCACCTCGACGACGGCCGGCCGCTGCCCGGCCAGTTCGAACGCACGCTGCGCAACCTGCGCGAGGTGTCGCCCACGCTGTACGCCACCGTGCCGGCCGCCTGGGGCTTGCTGGCGCAGGCGCTGGAGCGCGACCCGGCGCTGGCGCGCCAGTTCTTCGCGCGGCTGAAGTTCGCCGGCTACGGCGGCGCCAGCCTGCCGCGCGACGTGTGGCAGCGCTTCCAGGACGCGGCGGTGCGCGCCGTGGGCCAGCGCATCGTCTTCACCTCGGGCTTCGGCTCGACCGAGACCACCGGCCAGGGCATGACCTTCAACCGGCCGAGCGACGACGTGGGCAACGTCGGCGTGCCGCAGCCGGGCATGGAGGTCAAGCTGATCCCGCTGGAAGGCGGCGGTGAAAGCGGCGACGGCCGCTACGAGATCCGCATGCGCGGCCCGCACATCTTCCCCGGCTACCTGAAGCGGCCCGACCTGACGGCGGCGGCGATCGACGCCGAAGGCTTCTACGCGCTGGGCGACGCGGTGCGCCTGGCCGACCCCGCCGATCCCGGGGCCGGGCTGCGCTACGCCGGACGCTGCGTGGAAGACTTCAAGCTCGGCAGCGGCACCTGGGTGCGCACCGGCAGCGCCCGCGTGGCGTTGATCGAACAATGCTCGCCGCTCGTTGCCGACGCCGTGATCTGCGGCCACGACCGCGACCAGGTCGCCGCGCTGGCCTGGCCCGACGTGGCCGCCTGCCGGGCGCCGCTGATCGACGTGCTGTACGCCGAGCCGGCGCCGGCGGCCGTGGCCGTCCGCTGAACACAGGAGAGCCAACCGATGCAAGTCGAACGCAAGGTCTACCGCGAAGACCACGAACAATTCCGCGCCACCGCGCGCCGCTTCATCGAGCGCGAAGTGGTGCCGCACATGGACCAGTGGCTCAAAGACGGCATCGTCAGCCGCGAGGTGTGGATGAAGGCCGGCCGCGAGGGGCTGCTGTGCACCATGCTGCCGGTCGAGCACGGCGGCGGCGGCGGCGACTTCGGGCACTCGGCGATCATCGCCGAGGAGCTGGCGCGCGCCGGCGCCTCGGTGTCGTTCGGGCTGCACTCGGACATCGTCGCGCCCTACATCGCGCGCCTGGGCACCGAGGCGCAGCAGCAGCGCTGGCTGCCCGGCATCTGCAGCGGCGAGCAGATCCTGGCCGTGGCCATCACCGAGCCCGGCGGCGGCTCCGACGTGAAGGCCATCCGCACGAGTGCCGTGCGAGATGGAGACGACTACGTCATCAACGGCAGCAAGACCTTCATCAGCAACGGCTTCATCAGCGACCTGGTCGTCGTGGTCTGCAAGACCGACCCGGCCGCCGGCGCCAAGGGCGTCAGCCTGGTGGTGGTGGAAACCAACCGCGAGGGCTTTCGCCGCGGGCGCAAGCTCGACAAGGTGGGCATGCATTCGCAGGACACCGCCGAGCTGTTCTTCGACAACGTGCGCGTGCCGGTGGCCAACCGCCTGGGCGAGGAAGGCAAGGGCTTCGCCTACCTGATGCAGGAGCTGCCGCAGGAGCGCTTCATCATCGCCGTCACCGCCGCCGCCAAGCTGGAGCGGCTGCTCGAGCAGACGCTGGAGTACGTGAAGGACCGCAAGGCCTTCGGCCAGACGGTGTGGGACTTCCAGAACACCAAGTTCAGATTGGCCGACGTGAAGGCCAAGGCGGTGGCGCTGCGCACGATGGTCGACCACTACCTGGCCGAGCACATGCGCCGCAAGCTGACGGCCGAGGAAGCCGCCATCGCCAAGCTCTACGCGACCGAGACGCTGTGGCAATGCCTGGACGACATGGTGCAGCTGCACGGCGGCTACGGCTACATGCTGGAATACCCGATCGCGCGCGCCTTCGTCGACATGCGCGTCAGCCGCGTCTACGGCGGCAGCAACGAGGTCATGCGCGACCTCATTTCCCGCAAGCTCTGAACCCACAGGAGAAAGCATGAGCAAGGTCTACGTCGCCGGCGTCGGCATGATCCCGTTCGCCAAGCCCGGCGCCAGCGCGTCCTACGACGAGATGGCCGCGCAGGCCGTGCGCGAGGCGCTGGCCGACGCCGCCATCGGCTACGACGGCGTGCAGCAGGCCTACGCCGGCTACGTGTTCGGCGCCTCCACCAGCGGCCAGAAGGCGCTGTACAAGGTGGGCATGACCGGCGTGCCGGTCATCAACGTCAACAACAACTGCTCCACCGGCTCCAGCGCCTTGTTCCTGGCGCGCCAGGCGGTGCAAAGCGGCGTCGTCGACGTGGCGCTGGCCGTCGGCTTCGAGCAGATGAACCCCGGCGCCATCAGCTCGCCGTGGAACGACCGGCCGGGCCCGCTGGACGACTTCAACACCGTGCTCGAAGAGACGATCGGCAAGGTCGACATCCCGCACGCGCTGCGCCTGTTCGGCGCCGCCGGCGAGGCCCACATGAAGAAGTACGGCACCAGGATGGACACCTTCGCGAAGATCCGCGCCAAGGCCAGCCGCCACGCCGCGAACAACCCGCTGGCGGTGTTCCGCAACGTCGTCACGCCGGAAGAGGTGATGGCCGAGAAGGTGTTCTGGCCCGGCGTGATGACGCGCTCGATGGCCTGCCCGCCGACCTGCGGCGCGGCCGCCGCCATCGTCGTTTCCGAGGCCTACGCGCGCAAGCACGGCCTGCGCACCGACGTGCGCATCGCCGCGCAGGCGCTGACCACCGACTTCCCGAGCACGCTGCAAAGCCACGACCCGATCCGCCTGGTCGGCTTCGACATGGCGCGCGCCGCCGCCCAGTCGGCCTACGAACAGGCCGGCATCGGCGCCGAGGATGTCGACGTGGTCGAGCTGCACGACTGCTTCGCCCACAACGAGCTGCTGACCTACGAAGCGCTGGGCCTGGCCGCCGAAGGCGAGGGCGAGCGCTTCGTGCTGGACGGCAACAACACCTACGGCGGCCGATACGTCACCAACCCTTCCGGCGGCCTGCTCAGCAAGGGCCACCCGCTGGGCGCCACCGGCCTGGCGCAGTGCTACGAGCTGACGCAGCAGTTGCGCGGCACGGCCGACGCGCGCCAGGTGGCGGATGCACGCATCGCGCTGCAGCACAACCTGGGCCTCGGCGGCGCCTGCGTCGTCACCGTCTACCAGAAGCACTGACACCCCCTCAAGGAGCCTTTCCACCATGATCGTGATCGACCGCAAGATCATCGGCATGACCTTTGCGGCGCACAGCGCCGTCGTCGAAGCCGGGCAACTGCGCTTCTTCGCCAAGGCCATCGGCGAGACCAACCCGATCTACTTCGACGAGTCGGCCGCGCGCGACGCCGGCCACCCCACGCTGCCGGTGCCGCCGACCTTCTTCTTCTCGCTGGAGCTGACGCGCCCGGAAAGCAACTGGCGCGAGCAGGCCGGCATCCAGCTGCCGCGCGTGCTGCACGGCGAGCAGCAGTTCACCTACCACCGCATGGCCTACGCCGGCGACACGCTGCACTTCGAGGGCCGCATCACCGATGTCTACGACAAGAAGAACGGCGCCCTGAGCTTCGTCGTGATGGAGACCACCGTCACCAACCAGCGCGGCGAGCACGTGGCCGACATCCGCAAGTCGCTGGTCCACCGCAACGGCTGAAGGAGCAACCCCATGACGCAACCCGAACGCAAGGCCCTGAAGGTGGGCGACACGCTGCCGCCGTTGGTGCTGGCGCCAGTCAACCGCACGACGCTGGCGCTGTTCGCCGGCGCATCGAATGACCACAACCCGATGCACATCGACATCGACTTCGCGCGCAAGGGCGGCATGCCCGACGTGTTCGCGCACGGCATGCTGGGCATGGCCTGGCTCGGCCGGCTGCTCACGCAATGGGTCGACCAGCGGCAGCTGCGCCAGTTCAACGTGCGCTTCGCCGGCATCACCCACCTCGGCAACCAGATCACCGCCAGCGGCCGCGTGACCGAGCTGTTCGAGGCCGATGGCGAACATCGCGCCAAGCTGGAGATCCAGAGCGCCAACCAGTACGGCGAGATCAAGATCGTCGGCGACGCCATCGTCGCCCTTTGATCACCCACACGACATCACACCCACACGCACACACCAGGAGAGAGAACACCATGGGCAAACTCGACGGCAAGGTGGCGCTGGTCACCGGATCGGGCCGCGGCATCGGCCAGGCATTGGCCTTCAAGCTGGCCGGCGAAGGCGCGCGGCTGGTCATCAACGACCTCGACGCCGAACCGGCGCAGGAGACGGTGGCGGCCATCAAGGCCAAGGGCGGCGACGCCGTGGCCTGCGTGGGCAGCGTCACCGCGCCCGACTTCGCCGAGCGCTTCATCAAGACCGCGGTCGAGCACTACAAGGGCATCGACATCGTCGTCAACAACGCCGGCTACACCTGGGACAACGTGATCCAGAAGATGACCGACGAGCAGTGGTACGCCATCATCGACGTGCACCTGACGGCGCCGTTCCGCATCCTGCGCGCCGCCTACCCGGTGATCAGCGCGGCGGCCAAGAAGGAAGCCGCCGAGGGCCGCGAGGTGTTCCGCAAGGTGGTCAACATCTCATCGGGCGCGGGGCTCAACGGCAACGTCGGGCAGTCCAACTACAGCGCCGCCAAGGCCGGCATCGTCGGGCTGACCAAGACGCTGTCCAAGGAATGGGGGCGGCTCAAGGTCAACGTCAACTGTGTGGCCTTCGGCTGGATCGAGACGCGGCTGACCGAGCCGACGACCGAGGCCAAGACCATCACCATCGAAGGCCGCAAGCTCGCCGTCGGCGTCGGCCCGCACATCGTCGAGGCCTACGGCCAGCGCTGCCCGCTGGGCCGCCCGGGCAAGGCCGACGAAGCGGCCGGCTCGGTGCTGCTGTACTGCCTGCCGGAATCGAACTACATCTCCGGCCAGACCATCCTGGTGTCGGGCGGCGCCTGACGCACCGACCGCGCCGTGACCGACCCCAGCGAAGCGGTGATCGACGGGCGCGCCTCGCGGCTGCGCATCAGCGGCGCGGTGGCCGAGTTCAGCCACCAGCGGCCGCAGCGGCGCAACCCGCTGGGGCCCGAGCTGCGCGACGACTACGAAGACCTGCTGCAGCGGCTGGCCGCCGAGCCCGGGATCCGCGTGCTCATCATCAGCGGCTCGGGCGGCAGCTTCTGCGCCGGCGGCGACCTGCGCAGCATGCAGGCGCGCATCGACGAAGGCGGCACGCCCGACGAGATGCGCCGGCGCATGCTGCGCGCGCACCGGCTGGTGCAGGGCCTGCGCGAGCTGGAGCTGCCGCTGATCGCCGCGGTCGACGGCCCGGCCTACGGCGCCGGCTTCGGGCTGGCGCTGCTGGCCGACTACGTGTTCGCGTCGACGCGCGCCGTGTTCTGCGCCTCGTTCGCGCGCATCGGCGCGATCCCCGATTTCGGGCTGCTGTACACGCTGCCGCGGCGCGTGGGCATGGCGCGCGCCAAGGAGATGGTGCTGAGCGCGCGCCGCGTCGAAGCGGCCGAAGCGCTGGCGCTCGGCGTGGCCGACGCGCTGCAGCCGCCCGAAGCCTTGCTGGGCGCCGCGCACGAGCTGGCGCGCCGCCTGTGCGACGGCCCGCGCGTGGCCGCCGGCATGGCCAAGCGGCTGCTCGACCGCAGCTTCGAGACCGACTTCGCGAGCATGTGCGCTTTCGAGGCCGACGCCCAGGCGGTGGCCATGAGCAGCCGCTACCACGCCGAGGCCGTGGCGCGCTTCGTCGCCGGCCAGCCGCCGCGCTACGACTGGGACCGCAAGCCCTAGTCTGGCGGCGTCGACAAGACCCGCTACGCCGGCTCGACGGCGCGACCCGGGCGCGCCGCGCGTGCCGCGGACGCTGTAACTAACCCACTACTTGAGAGGCGCCGCGAGCGCGTCCATTGCCACAGCAGCGGCGTGGCCAGCGTGCTGCACAACGTCATGATCGCCAGCGCGCCGGCCAGCGGCGGCGCCAGCAGGCCGTGCTGCAGCAGCAGGCCGACGGCGACCAGTTCCATCAGGCCCTTGCACTGCAGCAGGCTGCCCACCGCGCAGGCGTCGCGCCAGGGCAGGCCGGTGGCGCGCACCGCGAGCGAGCTGGCGGCGAACTTGAGGCCGATGCCGGCGGCCGAGACCGCCGCGGCCAGCAGCCAGAAGGCGCCGTTGCCGGCATCGATTTGAATGGCGGTGCCGGTGATCACGAAGAAGAACGGCAGCAGCAGGTGCTGGGCCACGGCCAGCATCGGTTCGCGCCAGGCTTCCAGCAGGGCGCGCGGCAGCAGCGCACCGGCCCAGAAGGCGCCGAGTGCCGCATGCAGGCCGAGCGCCTGCGTGGCCGCCGACGACAGCGCGATGACGGCCACGCCGAGCGCCATGCGCTCGCCGGCCGAGACCTCGGCGTGGCGCCTCAGGAACGCGGCCAGCCCCGGCCGCACGACCCAGGCCAGCGCGGCCAGCAGCGCCAGCAGGCCGGCCAGCGGCCGCCACAGGCCATCGGCCGCCGGCAGCAGCAAGGCACCGAGGGCCAGCCACAGCCACAGCTCGTCCAGCGCGGCGGCGCCGGCCGCCAGCCGGCCCAGCGGCGACGCGGCGATGCCCAGTTGCGCCATCTGCGCCAGCAGCACCGGCAAGGCCGTCACCGCCATCGCCACGCCGATGGCCAGCACGAAGCGCAGGCCGTCGGCGCGGGGTCCCATCACCTGAGGTCCCATCGCCTGAGGTCCCATCAGCGCCGGCTGGTGGACGACCAGCAGCGCGCCCAGGGCCGCGCCGCCGAGCACGGCCAGCGCGAAGCCGCCGATGCTGATCGGCACGCAGCGCCAGCGCTGGCGGCCGTGCAGATGCGCCGCCGCGTCGCCGGCGCTCAGGCCCACCAGCAGGCACAGCCCCAGCGTGCCGATGCCGCGCAGCGCGTCGGCCAGCGCGCCCTGCGCGAGGTCGATGCCGTGCAGGCGCAGCTGCTGGTCGACGCGGTCGTTGCCGAGCGCGATGCCCAGCAGCAACTGCACGAAGACCAGCGGCAGCCACGTCGGCAGGCGCAGGCTGCGCAGCAGCAGCGGCGGCAGCAGGCAGGCGCCGAGGGCGACGAAGAAGGCGGTGCTCATGGCCGGGGCGGCTGAAGTGCTGCGCGATCCCGTGCGCGTCAGACGGCTTCGGCGACGGGGCGATGGGCGGTCTCGCGACCGGCCGTCTCGCGATCGGCCACCGCAGCCACCGCGGCGCCCGCCCGGCCGGCGCCGCCGGCCCGTGCCGGGCCGACGCGCGCCAGGTGCAGGTGCGGCACGTTGGCCACGTACAGGCCGGCCTGCGCGTGCTCGGGCGACATCGCGGTGAAGCCTTCGACGCCGTCGAAGAAGCGCGCGTTGTCCTGCGCGGCGTCGGCCGTCGCGCCCGAGCGCAACGCCGTCTTGTCGCGCCGCAGCTCCAGGTTCTCGCGGATGCGCCGCTGCATCTCGCCCATCAGGTGGGCGCTGGTCTGCTCGGCGTCGGCCAGGTCTTCGAGGCCCGACACCAGGTTCAGGAAGGCGCGGCGCAGGTTGGCGGGGTCGGCGTCGAAGTGGCTCAGCGTCTCGGCCTTGGCAAAGTAGCCTTCCTTGCCGCGCGTCTCGTAGAACGCGGCCACGAACACCAGCAGGCGCAGGTACGACTCGCGATAGCTGCCGTCGAAGTGCGCCAGCGCCTCGGCCTCGGTGACTTCGTGGCGCAGCACGCTGCCGATGCCGGCCGCCGCCAGCAGGCCCGACAGCATGGCCAGGTGCACGCCGGTGGACAGCAGCGGGTCGAGGAAGCAGGCCGCGTCGCCGGCGAGCATGAAGCCGGGGCCGCAGAAGCGGTCGGCCACGTACGAATAGTCCTGCTCGACGCGCAGCGCCGAGTTCAGCCGGCCGGGCGCCGTCATGCGCGTCATCAGCGGGCTCGACGCGATCGCGTTGCGGTACACGCGCTCCAGCGATCCGGCGCGGCGCGCGGCCTGGAAGGCGTCCTTGTGCAGCACCACGCCCACGCTCATGCGGCCGTCGCTGAACGGAATGGCCCAGATCCAGCCGGCGTCGATCGAGCCCACCGCGATGGCGCCCTCGCGGCCATCGGGCAGGCGCTGCACGTCGTCCCAGTAGCCCCAGATGGCGACGTTCTTGAACATCTCGTGGAAGCGGCGGTTGTTCAGGTAGCGGTTGGCGATGATGCCGTTGCGGCCGCTGGCGTCGATCACCCAGTCGAAGCGGATCTCGCCGAGCTGGCTGCTGGCGGCCTGCTCCCAGAGTGCCGCCACCGGGCGTTCGCCGTCGTAGACGATCTCGCGCACCGAGGTGCCTTCGCACACCGTCACGCCCTGGGCGGCGGCGTGGCGCAGCAGCATCTCGTCGAACTCGGCGCGCGGCACCTGGTAGCTGTGCTGGTAGTTGCCGCGCAGCTCGCCGAAGTCCAGGCTCCACTGCTCGCCCTTCCACTCCAGGAAGGCGCCGGGCTTGCGCTGGAACCCCTGGCGCTCCAGCAGCTCGCGCGCGCCGAGCAGCTCGACGATCTCCAGGCACGACGGCAGCAGCGATTCGCCGATGTGGTAGCGCGGGAACACCTCGCGCTCGATCAGCGTCACCTGGATGCCGTTGCGCGCCAGCAAGGTGGCGGCGGTGGAGCCGGCGGGGCCGCCGCCGATGACGAGAACCTGGGTCTGGGTGTTGGGCTTGTTCATGGTGATGGCTCGTGATGGGTTGCGATCGATGGAGGGGTGACTGGGGGATGCGGCGGGCCTTCAGGCGGCCACGCGTTGCGGCGCCGGCAGCGAGGCCAGCGCGACGCGGTGGAACTCGTGCCAGCGCGTCTCGACGATGGCGATCACCTGCTCGGCGATCGACTCGGCGCGCGCCGTCTGCAGGTCGTCCAGCGGCAGCGTGGCGAACAGGTCGACCTCGGCGTCGGCCTGGTGCGTCAGGTGGCCGGGCTCGCGCTCCAGGTGCCGCTGCCCCAGGTACGACAGCTCGAAGCCGGTCTCGTCTTCGTGCTGCTGCGCCACGCGCTGGACGGTGGCGAACAGCCGGTGCGCCACGGCCTCCAGCGCGCTGATCAGCGCGTAGCGCAGCGCCGGCTCGCTGGACTGGCCGGCCAGCATGCACAGGCGGTAGACGGCGCGGCGCTGCTCGGCGTGCTCGTCGCTCCACAGCCGGCGCAGCGCGGCGCTGAACGGCAGCGTGTCGTCGGCGCCCAGCAGGCGCAGGTCGTGCAGGTACCAGCCCCAGTGGGTGGCATCCTCGGCCAGGTGGCGGTTGATGGCGCGGCGGTACGGGCAGGCGGCGGCCTCGGCGGCCGGGTAGGGCAGCACCTCGGCGTTCAGATCGCGAAAGCCGAAGACGAAGAACGCCGCCGCCGGCAGCCAGCCGGCCAGGCGCTGCCGGGTGGCGATGGCGGGGTCATCGAGCCAGCGGATGAAGGGGTGGTCGGCGGTGGCGGTGGCGCGGGTTTCGATGCGGTCGAGCAGGGCTTGCATGTCGGCTCCTCGGTGGTGGTGGCAGTGGTGGTGGTGGTGACCGTGGTGGTGGCGGTGCGGCATGCAGCGCACTGTGCCGAGGGCGGCCCGACGCGTCCTTTAGCATCGTGGCCTGTTGCTAAACGGTGTGAAACCGGGCCGCCGCGGCTGCGGCGGCGGCGTGCTGCGAAGCCCGACAGCGAAAGACCCCCATGAGCGGCAACGAGCGCTGGCGTTTCGAACAGTTCGAGGTCCACCCTGCCGCGCGGCGGCTGCTGGTGGAAGGCCAGCCGGCGCTGCTGGGCGCGCGCGCCTTCGACGTGCTGGTGGCGCTGATCGAGCGCCGCGGCCGCGTCGTCACGCGCGACGAATTGCTCGACGCCGCCTGGCCCGGCCTGGTGGTCGAAGAGAACAACCTGCGCGTGCAGATCTCGGCGCTGCGCAAGCTTCTGGGGCCGCGCCTGATCGCCACCGTCACCGGGCGCGGCTACCAGTTCACCGGCCGGCTGGACACCGGCGCCGCGGCGCCGCTGCCGCCGCAGGCCGACAGCGGCGCGCTGATCGGCCGCGATGCCGAACTCGACGCGCTGCAAGGCCTGCTGCAGCGCCATCGGCTGGTGACGGTGGTGGGGGCCGGCGGCGTCGGCAAGACGCGCCTGGCGCAGGCCTGGGCGGCGCGCCAGGCGGCCGCCGGCAGCGCCTGTCGCTGGGTCGAGCTGGCGGGGGTCGACGGCGCGCAGCCGCTGCCGCAGGCGCTGGCCGCCGCGCTGGCGCTGCCGGCGCTGGAAGCCACGCTGCCGCCGGCGCAGGCGCTGGCGCGCGTGTTGCCGCCGGACTGCGAATGGCTGGTGTTGGACAACGCCGAGCATCTGGCCGAGGCGGTGGCCGGCGTGGTGCGCACGCTGCTCGACGCCGCGCCGCAGCTGCGGCTGCTGGTCACCAGCCAGGTGCCCTTGCGCCTGCCGCCGGAGCAGGTGCTGCGCCTGGCGGGGCTGGACGTGCCCGAGCAGCCGCCCACGCTGGCCGACGCCTGGCAGCCGGGCGCGCTGGCGCTGTTTGCCGAACGCGCGCGCGCCGCCGACCCGGCGTTTGAAATCGACGAGGGCAACGTCGAGCGCGTGGCCGAGATCTGCCGGCGCCTGGACGGCGTGCCGCTGGCCATCGAGCTGGCCGCCGCGCGCGTGCCGACGCTGGGCCTGCAGGCGCTGGCGGCGGCGCTGGACGAGCGCCTGCAGTTGCTGGCCGGCGGCGGCCCGCGCGCGGCGCCGGCGCGCCAGCGCACGCTGCGCGCGGCGCTGGACTGGAGCGTGGGCCTGCTGGACGCCCCCGCGCGCCGCCTGCTGGCGGTGCTGCCGTCGCTCGGCACGTCGTTCACGCTGGCGCAGGCGCAGGCGCAGGCGGTCGTGGCCGGCGCCGGCATCGACGGCTGGGCGGTGGTGGACGCACTGGCCGCGCTGGTGGATGGCTCGCTGGTCATCGCCGACCACGGTGAGCCGACGCGCTATCGGCTGCCCGAGACGACGCGCCTGTACGCCGCCAGCCTGGCCGCCGGCGCGCAGGCCGCGGGCGACGCCGATGCCGGCGCGGGCGCCGCGCTGCCGGCGCTGCTGCTCGAACGGGCGCAGCAGGCGGCGCTGGCCGCCGATGGCGTGGATGCTGCCGCCGTCATCGCGCTGGCGCGGCGCCTGCGGCCCGACGAGGTGGTCGACGTCGGCGCGGCGCTGCGCGAGCTGGAGCGTGCGGTGGAGCTGGCGTCGCGCGTCGTCTCCGACGGCAGCGACGCGGCGCCCGACGGCTTCGTCAACGCCGTGCTGGAGCAGGTGACCGGCTACACGCGCAGCGGCGAGTTCGACCGCGGCACCGACGCGGTGGACGAGGCGCTGGCCGAACTCGACCGCCGCGCCGAGCGCCAGCGCGCCGCGCTGGACCGCTCGCGCCGTGCGCTGCTGGAGGCCGGTGCGCAGCAAGACCTGCTGCGCCGCGACCCCTTTGCGGTGGCGCGCCGGCACGAGCAGCTGGCCGCGCTGCAGCATGGCGAGCGCGCGGCCTGGAGCGACAGCTTCCGCGGCCGCGAGCTGCAGTTCTACGAAGACGGCGCCGAGCGCGGCAGCACGCTGGCGCTGGCGGTGGCCGCCGAAATGGCGCGGCGCCGGCTGGCGCTGGCGGCCGCGCCGTCGGAGCGCGCCGACGCCCACCACGACCTGGCCCGGGTGCTGACCGCGCTGGGCGAGCGCGAGACCGGCAACGGCTCGCTGCTGGAGGCGGTGGAATGCCTGCGCGCGGCGCTGGCCGACGTCGACCGCCACCGCGAGCCGCAGCGCTGGGCGCTGCTGCAGCACGACCTGGCCGACGCCTTGCGCGCGGTGGGCGTGCGCGAAGGCAGTGCCGCGCCGCTGGAGGAAGCCGTGGCCTGCAGCCAGGAGGCCTTGAAGGAGCGCAGCCGCGGCGCGATGCCGCTGGAATGGGCGGCGACGCAGCATTCGCTGGGCTTCACGCTGCGCTGCCTGGGCCAGCGCGACAGCGGCAACGTGCGGCTGGAGGCCGCCGCGCGCGCCCTGCGCGAGGCGCTGAAAGAGCGCACCCAGGCGCGCGTGCCGCTGGACTGGGCGCGCTCGCTCAACGTGCTGGGCACCACGCTGGCGATCTGGGCGCGGCGCGAGGCCAGCCTGGCGCGCTACGCCGAAGCGGTGGCCGCCTACCGTGAGGCCTTGCGCGCCTTCAGCGCCGCGGCCACGCCGATGGACTGGTCGACCACGCAGTGCAACCTGGGCATCGCGCTGTCGGCCATCGGCGAGCACCAGGTCGGCGAGGCCGGCATCGCCACGCTGCGCGAGTCGATCGCCGCGTTCCGGGCGGCGCTGTCGGTGCTGACGGTCGAAGCGCATGCCCCCAGCTGGGCGCGGGTGCATCACAACCTGGGCGGCGTGCTGCGCTTCCTGGGCGTTAGGCTCGACGGCGCGGCCGCCGTCGAGCACTTGCAGGACGCCGTGGCCTCGATGCGCGCGGCGCTCAGCGTGCACACGCGCGACCGCTTCCCGATGCACTGGGCCGCCGGCCAGAACGACCTGGCCACCGCCTTGCTGTGCCTGGGCGAACGCAGCGACGCCGCCACCGCGCGCGCCGCCTTCGAAGGCGCCGTATCGGCGCTGGACAGCGCCAGCCGCGAACGCACGCGCGAGCGCGTGCCCATCGACTGGGCCACCACCCAGGCCGACCGCGCTGCCGCGCTGTTCGCGCTGGCCCGCCATGCCGACGACCGCGACGCCGCGCAAGAAGCCCTGGCCAGCTGCCAGGCCGCGCTGGAAATCCTGGACCCTTCGTTGATGCCCGCGGAGCACGCGCAGACCCTGGCCTTGCGCGAACAGGTGCGCCGCTGGCTGGAGCGGCTGCCACGGCAGCGGGCCGCCGGCGTGGCGCCGGCGCCGGCCCCTGGCCCCCGAATGGGCCGCTGAGCCTGCGCGCTAGCCACTGCGGCTAGCGACGGTGGCGGCCGCGGTCGCCACACTGGGTTTCGACCCTCGCCCACCCGACCCACCCGGCCCACCCTGCCTGCCCGACCCGCTCTTTCGGAGACTGCCATGTACATCACCCTCGGCCTGCACAACGCCTTGCAGCACCGGCCCGACCTCGAAGCCATCCGCTTCATGGGCCGCAGCACCACCTACGCCCAGTTCGGCGCGCGCGTCGCGCGGCTGGCCGGCGCCTTGCGCGCGCTCGGCGTCAAGGACGGCGAGCGCGTGGCGATGTATTCGCTGAACTCGCAGCGCTACCTCGAATACGACCTGGCCGTGCCCTGGGCCGGCGGCGTGCTGGTGCCGGTGAACATCCGCTGGAGCGCGGCCGAGGTGCTGTACTCGCTGGACGACTCGGGCTGCGAGATCCTGATCGTCGACGACGCCTTCAAGAACCAGGCGGCCGGCATGGCCAAGAAGGCCAAGACGATCCGCCACCTGATCTACGCCGGCGACGGCGACACGCCCGAGGGCATGCTGAACTACGAGACGCTGGTCGCGCAGACCGAGCCGATCGAAGACGCCTACCGCCACGGCGAAGACCTGGCCGGCATCTTCTACACCGGCGGCACCACGGGCTTTCCGAAGGGCGTGATGCTCAGCCACAACAACCTCGGCGCCAGCGCGCAGGTGTCGATCCAGCTGGGCATCTACGGCCCCGGCTACACCTACCTGCACGCGATGCCGATGTTCCACCTGGCCGACTTCGCGCCGACCATCGCGCTGTTCCAGTGCGGCGGCAAGCACGTGATCATTCCGATGTTCGAGCCCAGGCTGCTGCTGGAGACCATCACGAAGGAGAAGCCCAACGTCGTGCTGATGGCGCCGACGCTGATCCAGATGACGCTGGACTGGCTGGCCGCCAACCCCGAGCTGGGCAAGGCCATCGACGTGTCGTCGATGCGGTACCTGATCTACGGCGCCTCGCCGATCACGCAGACCCTGCTCGACCGCGCGCTGACGGTGTTCAAGGGCGTCAAGTTCATCCAGGGCTACGGCATGACCGAGCTGGCACCGGTGGCCTCGCTGCTGTACCCCGAGGATCACCACGGCAAGCAGTTGCGCTCGGCCGGGCGCCCGTTCAACGGCCTGCAGCTGAGGATCGTCGACGCGAAGGGCAACGACGTGCCGCGCGGCACCAGCGGCGAGATCATCGTGCGCGGGCCCAACGTGATGCTGGGCTACTGGAACAAGCCCGAGGAGACGGCCAAGGCGCTGCGCAACGGCTGGATGCACACCGGCGACGGCGCCTACATGGACGACGAGGGCTACCTGTACATCACCGACCGCATCAAGGACATGATCGTCAGCGGCGGCGAGAACGTCTACTCGGGCGAGGTCGAGAACGCGTTGAGCAGCCACCCCGCGGTGCTGCAATGCGCGGTGATCGGCATCCCCAGCGAGCAGTGGGGCGAGTCGGTGCACGCGGTGGTCGTCGTCAAGGCCGGCGCGAGCATCGACCTGGCGTCGATCCAGGCGCATTGCCGCGAGCAGATCGCCGGCTACAAGCTGCCGCGCAGCTTCGAAACGCGCACCGCGCTGCCGATGTCCAGCGTCGGCAAGGTGCTGAAGGTCGAGCTGCGCAACACCTACCAGGTGGCGGCCTGAGGCCGAAAAGCGCCCTCTCCCACGCGTGGGAGAGGGCCGCCTTCAATCGAAGACGATCAACCCGCGCGCGTTGCGCCCCTGCACCAGGTCGTCGAAGGCCTGCACCGCGTCGTCGATGCGGTAGCGGTGCGTGATCAGCTCGTCGAGCTTGAGCCGCCCGGCGCGGTACAGCGAGACCAGGCGCGGGAAGTCGTATCGCGGCCGCGCCGAGCCGTAGCAGCTGCCCATCAGCGCCTTTTCTTCCAGCACCAGCGAGGCGGTCTTCACGCTGCTCATATCGGTCGGCTTGCCGACGCCGACGACCACCGCCGTGCCGCCGCGGCGCAGGCAACCGTAGGCCTGGGCGACGATCTCGCCGAAGCCGACGCATTCGAACGCATAGTCGGCGCCGCCGCCGGTGAGCTTGCGCAAGTCCTTGACGAGCTGCTCGGTCTTCGACGCGTCGACCACGTGGGTGGCGCCGAACAGCCTGGCCATGTCGAGCTTGTGCGCCAGCCGGTCGACGGCGACGATCATCGCCGCGCCGGCGTTCTGGCAGCCCTGGATCGCGCTCAAGCCCACGCCGCCGGCGCCGAACACGACGCAGACCGAGCCGGGCTGCACCTTGGCGGTGTTGCAGGCGGCGCCCCAGCCCGTCATCACGCCGCAGCCGATCAGCGCGCAGCGGTCCAGCGGCGCCTGGGCGTCGATCTTCACGACGTTGTTCTTGTGCAGCGTGGCGTGCTCGGCCATCACGCCGCAGCCGGTCATCACGTTCAGCGGCTGGCCGTCGGCATCCCAGGTGCGCACCGCGCCGCCGGCCGGCGTCAGCGCCGACATCCCGCCGTGGTCGCACAGGTTCGGCCGGCCGGTGGCGCAGTAGCGGCAGTGGCCGCAGCTGGCGATGAAGTTGACGATCACGTGATCGCCCAGCTGCAGGTCGCTGACGCCGGGGCCGACGCGGGTGATGACGCCGGCCGCCTCGTGGCCCAGCACGATCGGCGGCGGCAACGGCAGCGTGCCGTTGGTCACCGAAAGGTCGCTGTGGCACACGCCGCAGGCACTGACCTGGATCTGCACTTCGTCGGCGCCGGGCGGGTCGACGACGATGTCTTCGACGGCGACGGTGGCGGCGCCGGCGCGGTAGACGACGGCCTTGGAACGGATCTGCATGGAACGCTCGCTCGGGGGTTGATGATCGCGGCCCCGGGTGGGGGCGCTTGCGGATGGGTGCTTACGAAGTCTGCAGCGCCTGGCTCACGCCGTACAGCTCCAGCCGGCCCTGCACTTCTGCCACGTCGTGGCTGAGGATGGCCAGGTCGAAGGCCTGGCCGTCGCGGTCCTTGACGTGGCTGCGCAGCACCGCCTCGGCGCGAAAGCCGAGTTCCTCGAACACGGCGATCGCCGCGCGCTGGTCGACCGTCATCGTCACGCACAGCTTGGCCAGCCCCTGGCCGAGCGCGAGCGCGAAGTTCTCCTGGATCAGTGCGCGGCCGAGGCCGCGGCCGCGCCAGGCGGGCGCCACCAGCACGCGCAGCTCGCCGACGTGGCGCGACCACGACAGCGGGTCGCTGACGATGGCCGTGCAGCCGACCAGTTCGCCGTTGCAGCGCGCGGCCAGGCTCGTGATCTCGCCGCTGGCGACGGCGGCGAGCCAGCTTTCGCGCACCTTGGGGTGGCTGAGGTCGCGGCGCACGAACAACAGGTCTTGCACCGGCAGCGCCTGCACGAAGGCATCCAGCGCGCCGGCGTCGGCCGGCGTCAGCGGCTCGATCTGCACGGTGGCCTCGCCCAGCGCAAGGCTGCGCGGATAACGTCGGGATTCAGCGTGATTCATGTCGACCTCGTTGCCAGCCATTGATCGAGCGCCGGCCACATGCGCGTGACGGCGTTGGGCCCCGCCACCAGGCTGACGTGGCCACCGGGCAGCACGATCTGCTGCTTGTCGGTGGAGCGCACCTGTTCGAGCAGCGGCGCCGCCGCCGCCGCCGGCACGATGTGGTCGTGCTGGGCCACCATGCTGAGCACGGGGACCGTGATGTTCTGCAGCCGCACCGGCCGGCCGCCGATGCGCAGCGTGCCTTCGTGCAGCGCGTTCTTCCACACCAGTTGCTTGACCGTCTGGCGGAAGTATTCGCCGGCCAGCGGCAAGGTGTCGGTGCCGAAGCGCTCCATCATGCGGTAGCTCTTGACGTAGGCGTCGTTCCACATGTTGTCCCACAGCCGGATCTGCGAAGCCAGCGCGCCGGCCGGGCGGATCGCGTTGAAGGCGCTCTTGATCAGGTCCGGCGGCATCTGGCCGAGCGAATCGATCAGGCGGTCGACGTCGAAGTGGCGTGGATCGGACATCGCCTGGAAGACCTTCAGCTGGCGGAAGTCGATCGGCACCGTGAAGCCGACCAGGTTCTTCATGGGGCCGCCGGCGTGCAGCGCGGCATAGATCGTCGCCAGCACGCCGCCCATGCAGTAGCCGACCACGGTGACGTCGTCGACGCCCGAGTCCTGCTGCACGCGGCGCACGCAGTCGGGAATGAAGTCGAGCACGTAGTCGTCGATGCGCAGCCGGTTCTCGTCGGGGCCGGGCGGGTTCCAGTCCATCACGTAGACGTCGTAGCCGCGCTTGGCGAGGAACTCGATCAGGCTGAAGCCCGGCGCCAGGTCGAAGATGTCGCACTTGTTGGTGGTCGCCATCACGAACAGCAGCGGCACGCGGTAGACCTCGTCGGTCAGCGCGTGGTAGTGCAGCAGGCTGAGCGTGCCGCGGCGGTGGATCTCGGTGCGCGGCGTGGCGCCGATCGGCGGCGCCGGCGAGGTCAGGTACTCGAAGCCCTTCAGGCTGCGCTGGATCAGCTTGTCGACTTCGCCGCGCAGCCGCTGCACGACCGACGGATCGGCGGGGGAGGGTGCGTTCATCGCGTCAGCCCTTGCGCGCGGCGCGTGCCGCCGTCCGGCGCGGCGCTCGGGTTGCGGCGGGCGGCGGCTTTGCAGGCGTGCTGGCCGGCGCGGTGGCCGGCGCGGTTGTCGGTGCGGTTGTCGGCGCGGCAGCCGATGCGGCCGGCGGCGGAGCCTGCCGCGTGCGCGCGGGCCGCGGACCGGGCAGCGGCGGGGTGGGCAGCAGCAGCTCCAGCTTGTCTTCCAGCCGCCGCACAGCGGCGCCCAGCGTCTGCAACTCGCTGCGGCTGGGCAGGTCGAGCGTGAGGTACACGCGCGCCAGGAACTGCATGCCGAGGTGGCGCAGGCCCACCATCACGCCCAGCGCCTCGCCGATCAGCGGCGACAGGCGGCCGCTTTCCAGCTCGTGCTGCGCCAGCTTGTTGACGCCGAACTCGGTCTTCGTGAGCAGCTCGCGCCAGTGCAGCAGCGGGTCGAGCGCGCGGCCCGCCACCCGGCCGGCGCCATTCGCGCCTTTCGCGCCTTTCGGGGCGGTGGCGGCGGCGCCTGCGGCCGCGGCGGCGCGCTTCGGCGCCGCCTTGGCAGGGGCGGGGCGGCGGGGCATCGTCGCGTGCTCCTCAGGTCGACGGGTAGGTGTGGCGCGCGCTCAGGCGCTCGACGTTGGCCACCATGCTGCGCCGCGCCGTCAGGTCGGCCACGATGCCGGTGTCGCGCAGCAGCTGCGCCGCATCGCGCGAGCGCCGCGCGAACTGGCCGAGCAGCGTGAAGTGCCAGCGCCCGGCCATCACGCAGGCGGTCAGCGTGGTCTGCGCCAGTTCGCCGGCGGCGGCGGCCAGCTTCGAGCGGCGCGCGCCGGCGCGCTCGGCGATCTCGATGGTCTGGTCTTCCAGCGGCCGGCCGTCGAAGGCCGCGGCCAGCGCGACGGCCACGCGCTGCAGCGCGTCGCGCGCGGCGCCGATGATCGAGTCGAAGTTCAGGAAGCCGTGGAACTGCCCGGCATAGTGCAGCAGCTGCACCGGCACGCCGGCGGCGCGCAGGCGCGCGCTGTAGTCGAGCGCGTCGTCGCGGATGGGGTCGAAGCCGGCGCTCAGCACCAGCGCCGGCGGCAGGTCGTGCAGCCAGGGGTTGCGCCGCGGCGACAGCCAGGGATCGTCGGCATTGGGCGGGATGTTGATGATCTGGCCGATGCGGTCGGCCACCTTCTGCGTCAGCACGTAGCCGCTGGCGTTCTCGGCCAGCGATTCGAAGCGGTGCGACAGGTCGGTGGCCGGGTAGACCAGCACCTGCAGCGCCAGCTTCGGGCCGCCGGCTTGCGTCACGCGTTGGGCGACGGCGGCGGTGACGTTGCCGCCGGCCGAGTCGCCGCCGATCGCCAGCCGCTCGACGTCGATGCCCAGGCTGGCGCCGTGGGCATGCACCCAATGCAGCGCGGCGAGGAAGTCCTCGCGGCTGGCGAACAGGTCGTGCTCGGGCGCCAGCCGGTAGCGCACGGCGATGACGATGCAGCCGGCAATGCTCGCGATGCTGCGGCAGATCGACTCCGAGGTCTCGGGGCCGCCGAGCATGAAGCCGCCGCCGTGGCACCACAGGAAGGCCGGCCGCGGCTGGGTCGACGGCCCGGGCACGAAGACGCGCAGCTCGATCGGCCCGCCGGGGCCGGGAATCCATTGCGTGCGCACGGCCGCCAGGTGCGGGCGGCGCCCCATGGCCAGCGCCGTCATGCGCCACACGGCGCGCTGCGTGCGCACCGAGCGGGCTTCCATCGGCAGCCAGGTGGTGAGGTTGACCAGGCGCATGAAGGCGCGCGACTCGCTGTCGGGCCGCGGCGCGCGCAGCACCTGCGGCATGCCGTGCTCGGCGCGCAGCGCCGCGTTGTCGGTCAAGGGACGGTGCTGGACGCGCGGCTTGCCGCCCTTGCCCTGCGCGGCCCGCGCGCGGTTCGGCTCGGTCATCGGTATCCCTTCAGCGTGGTGGTGACGGCCCACTGTAGGCGGCCGCGGCCACCGGCGGCACTAGCCTTCCCGGCTAGCAGTCTGCGTGGCAGAAGCCGCCCAGCCTCCTAGCCGCGATGGCTGGAGGCCCGCCGCGCCGCCCTCAGAACACCTTGACCGCGCGGACCTGCGTGAAGGTGCCCGACTTGGCGTTGCGCGAGTCGAAGGTCTTCATCCACTGCACCGTCAGCGCCGCGTCGACGACGGGGATCTTGGTCGTGAAAAAGACGCCGGCGTTCGAGCTGCTCAATCGGCTGGCGCCCCAGGGGTTGGCGCTGTCGTCCTGCACCTGGCGCACCCACACGGTGTGCAGGCCGAGCGCGCCGATCGGCGTCTTGTACGCCAGCGCGCCTTCCGCGCCCACCCAGTTGCCGCTGCGCAGGTCGTTGTCGCGGTTCTTCGTGTTGAAGCCGAGCGTCAGCTTCACGGCGCCGGCGAGGTCGGGCGTGAAGAGGTAGCCCACCTGCACCGCCGGGCGCAGGGTGTAGAAGTTGCCGAAGCCGATGTCGGGGCCGGCCGCGGCCTCGTAGCGGCCGGTGGGCAACACCAGCGAGGCGCCGGCCAGCACGCGCAAGGCGTCCTGCACGTACAGCCAGCCGGCCTGCAGTTCCACGTCGCCCAGGCCCGACGTGCGGCCGGTCTCGGCCGCCGCCTGCGCCGCCAGCGCGGCCTGGTAGCCGGCGCCGAACTGCGCCTGCACGGCGGCCTGCGTGGCGGCCGGGATGGCCGGGTTGAACTGCAGCGCCGGCGTCGCCGCGCTGACGCCGAAGGTCTGGGTCTTGACGCCGTAGGGCACATTGATGCCGAGGATCACACGGCCGCCGGCGTAGCGCTCGTTCGTGACGTAGCCGAAGGCCAGGTTGTAGAGCTTGAAGCGGCCGCGCCCGTCGATGGTCGCGGTGTTGGCGGCATAACTGGGGTACAGCGCGGCGGGCGTCGGCGCCGGCAGCGGCACCGTGCCGCCGGCAATGCCGCTGGTCAGGCGCTTGCCGTCGTGGCCGGTGACCTTGTCGATGTCGATATCGGTCAGCGCGATGCCGCCGGCCAGGCCGGTCTGCTCGGGCGGCGCGAAGACTTCGCCGCCCAGGCTGCCGGCGATGTTGTAGCGAACCTGGAAGCCTTCGGCGGCGAGGCTGGCGCCGGCGGCGAGGCCGAGGCCGGCGAGGGTGCTCAATCGGATGATGCGATGCATGGGGTGGGCTCGGAGGGTTGGGGGAACGGGGGCGTGATCGAAGCGGGCCGGCCCATGCCGGCGCGCAGCCGTTGCAGCGCATCGCCCAGGCGCGCCGGCCGCACGGCGGCGAAGACGAAGCGATCGGGCCGGATCACCAGCACGTGCCCTTGCGGCACGCCGCAGCGGCGCAGCCACGCATGCCACGCGCCGGTGACGTCTTCCAGCTCCAGCAGGTCGCGCGGCCAGGCCGGGTCGACGTCGCGGCCCTGCGGGCGATCGCCCCAGCGCCACATCGTCGCCAGCCGCGCGCCGAGGCGGTCGAGCCAGGCGCGGTCGGCGCTGCCCAGGTGCGCGCGCGGGTCGGTGCCGGCGCCCAGCAGCAGGAAGCCGGCGCCCGTGCAGTCGTCCAAGCGGTGGCGGCGCCCGTCGGGCAGGCGCACCGGCGGCTGCGGCATCAGCGTGCCCTCGGGGCCGCGCCAGCCGCGGCGCGGCAGGCCGAGGTAGCTGCCGCGGCGATACACCGGCTTGGGGATCAGCTCGCCGCGCGTGAAGAGGCGACCGATGCGCGGCGTGCGCACGAGCGTGCGCATCATCACGTTGCGCACGGCGGCGCCGAGCGGACTGCGCAGCGAGACGAGGTCCTTGATGCGCACGGCTTCGCGAATCATCGCCGTCACGTGCGGCCGGCGCTCGGCTTCGTAGCTGTCGAGCAGCGTCTCGGCGGCCAGCCCGCGCAGCACGGCATGCAGCTTCCAGCCCAGGTTGTGCGCATCCCGCACGCCGGCATTCATGCCCTGGCCGATGAATTGCGGCGTCATGTGCGCGGCATCACCCGCCAGCAGCACGCGACGGTCGCGCCAGCGCTCGGCGACCAGCGCGTTGAAGGTGTAGACGAGCTGGCGCAGCACGTCGAAGCGCTCGACGTCGACGTGGCGCGCCAGGTGGCGGCGCACGCTGTCGGGCGCTTCCATCGCCTCGCGCGTCTGGCCCGCGGGCAGCATGAACTCGAAGCGGTGGTGGCCCTGCGGCTGCACGCAGTTCACGGTCGGGCACTCGGGGTCGCAGACGAAGGAGAAATAGGGCACGTGGCGCAGCCCGTCGAGCCCGTTCTTCGCCTTGATGTCGACCACCAGCCAGGGCGTCGGGAACGAGCGCCCGCTCATCGCGATGCCCAGCTGCGTCCGCACGAAGCTGCGGCCGCCGTCGGCGCCGACCAGGAAGCGTGCCCTCACGTGGACGGGTATGTCAGCGGATGGCGTTTCGTCGTCGGTGCGGCCGTAGCCGCTGCCGCGGCTGGCCACGTGGGCGACGTCGACGCCGTCGGCGTCCTGCTCGAAACCGACCACCGAGCGGCCGCGCAGCAGCTTCACGTGCGGATGGCGCGCCAGGGCATCGGCGAGCGTCGTTTCCAGGAAGGGCTGGTAGAAGAAGTTGCTCGCCGCCCAGCCGTGCGGGCGGTCGGGGTTGCGGGTCGACACGAGGCACGAACCGTCGGCCAGCACCATCTGCACCGGCACGTCTTCCAGCATGTCGGCCTGCAGCGCGTCGGCGAGGCCCAGCGACTGGAAGATGCGCAGGCACTCGCCGTCGGTGTAGACGGCGCGCGCGTTGCCGTAGAACGCCGGCTCGCGCTCGAGCACGAGGACGTCGATGCCGCGCTGCCCCAGCGCGTGCGCCAGCACCAGGCCCGTGGGGCCGAGGCCGACGATGACGACCTCGTGGTCGACGGCGCGCGCGTTCATCACCGGCCACCCGCGCGGGCTTCGCGCCGGGTCAGCGACAACAGGCCGCGCGCGAACTGTCCGGCCTTCAGGCCCAGCGTCTGGTTCTCGGGGAAGTGGCCCCACAGGCTGATGCCGCGATACGCGCCGGGCGTCCACGTGCGCTCGGCGGCGTCGTCGACGACGAGCGGGTTCCAGCCCAGTTCGATTTCGAAGTCCGAAGGCGACTGCACGTAGAACGACAGCTCCTTGTCGTTCGGATGCTGGCCGATCGCGCTGGCGATCGGGTAGCCGAGCGCGCGGCACTGGCGGTAGCCGTTCACCACGTCGTCGAACGACGCCACCTGCAGGTTCAGGTGGTGGATGCTGGTGCGCATCGGATTGATCCGCAGGCCCCGCGTGCACGCGATCGCGACGGAGTGGTGGCGTTCGTTCAGGCGCAGGAACGTGAAGTCCATCGTCACGCCGCTCAGCCGGTCTTCGATGCGATCGGAGACGCGCGCGTCGAACGCTTCGCGCCAGAAGCGCTCCATCGCCTCGGGTTCGCGCGTCGTGATCGCCATATGGCCGAGGCCGCCGGCGCCCGTCAGGAAGCCGCTGGCGCGCATGGCCAGCGGCGCATCGGTCAGCAGCGCCTGGTCTTGCGCGAACAGTTCGATCGGCGTGCCCTTGGGGCCGCGGCAACGCCAGCCCGCCGCGATGCCGCGCTGCGCGGCGTCGGCGTCGCCGATGCGTTCGACGTCGATGCCCGCCCCGCGCAGGCGCTGCAGCGCGAGGTCGAGCGTGGCGGCATCGTCGAGCTGCCAGCCGATCGCGACGACGTCCTCCGCCGGCCCGGGACGCACGACGATGCGGCGCGCACGGTCATCGACGCGCAGCACCAGGCCGCCGTCGCCGGCCGGCTCGACGTGCAGGCGCAGGCCTTCGGCGGCGAAGCGATGCCACGCGTCGAGCCGCTGCGATTCGACGAGCACGTAGCCCAGCCGCATGCGGCCGAAGAGGGAGGGCGTCATGCCGCGGCCGCTTGTGTCGTCGTCGTGGTGCTGGACTCGGCTACGGGGACGCGGCCGCACAGCTTGTCGACGAGCGCCGCCACCTCGGCTGCCGACGCCGGCACGCGCTGGCCGCGCCAGGCGACGTGCTGGTCCTGGCGCACGATCAGCAGCGCGTGGCGGAACGCCGGGTCGTCGCTGCGCGCCGGCACGTCCAGAACTTCGAGCGGCATGCGGGCGTCGCGCGCCGCCGTCAGCAGCGCGTCGACCGCGACCGACGGGTCGAAGCGCAGCAGCGTGTAGACCGGGCCGAGGTGGTCGTACACCGAGTCGCCGGGCCCGAGCCAGAAGTGCGGCATGCGACAGCCGGGCACGGTCGACGGCACCGCATGGCCCATCGTGTACGCGGGCGCCGGCTCGCCGTCGAAGGCGATGACGGGCGAGCCTTCGTAGTAGTAGCCGAAGTTCAAGCCTTCGGGCGCGAACTGCGGCACGTTGAGCTTGTGCAGTTTCGTGCCCATGACCTTGCGCAGCGCGATGCCGGCCGGGTTGTAGCGCGAGCCCAGCGCCGCGGGCACCGCCCCCTTGCCCATCGTGTCGATCGTGTCGAGCATGCTTTGCATCGCCAGCCGCGAGACCTGCTCGGTGATCGGCTGGCGTTCGGCCTCGTAGGCGTCGAGCATCGCGGGGCCGGCCCAGCCTTCGAGCACGTTGGCGATCAGCCAGGCGATGCTCACGCCGTCGGCGATGCCGGCGTTCATGCCGTAGCCGGCGAAAGGCACCCACAGGTGCGCGGCGTCGCCGGCGAGGAAGACGCGGCCGTCGCGGAAGCGGCTGGCGACCAAGCGCCGGCCGATCCAGTCCTCGTGATGCAGCACCTCGTAGGCGAAGCCGGCGTCGACGCCCAGCAGGTCGCGGATCGAGCCGTGCAGGTCGAGCGCCTCGTAGTCGGTGGTGCCTTCGGGCAACTGGCGGTGCAGCAGCCAGGTGTCGCCGCCGTCGATGGCCACCACGACGCCGCGCACCTGGTGGTTCACGACCCAGCTCATCCAGGCCGGGCGCCGATCGGCGAACAGGGCCTTCAAGCCCGGCGCGCGGACCAGGGTGGAGCGCATGCGGGCGAGTTCGGCATCGCCTTGCAGGCGCACGCCCATCGCGTGGCGGATGACGCTGCGGCCGCCATCGGCGCCGATGAGGTAGCGCGACGTCAGCGTGCGTTCGCTGCCGTCGTGCGCGCGGACGGCAACGCTCACGCTGTCCGCGTCCTGCGTGTAGCCGAGCACCTCGGTGTCGTAGCGAACCTCGATGCCGGGCGTGGCGCGCATGCGGCGCGCGAGGATCGGGTTCAGGTAGATCTGGCTGACGCGCACGAAGGGCTCGGGCGTGCGCCAGGCGGCATCTGGGAAGGCCTTGGGAAAGCGCTCGGCACGGCGCTCGGCGCGCGACGGCAGGCCGATGCGCGTGAACTCCGGGCCGGCGATGCTCGACGCATAGATCACGTCGGTGGGATAGTCATCGGGCAGTCCGGCGTTGCGCACGTCCTCGGCGATGCCGAAGCGGCGCAGCGTCTCCAGCGTGCGCGAGGCGACGGTGTTGCACTTGGCGTCGGCCGGACGGTCGGCCGCGCCGGCTTCGACCACGAGCACGCGAACGCCGCGGCGCGCGGCTTCGATGGCGGCGCACATGCCCACGGGCCCGGCACCGGCGATGATGAGATCGGCATCCATGTTCAAGCTTTCAGATGTTGTTGCGCGAAGGCGATGACGGCGGCGTTGAACTCGTCGGCCCGTTCCCACTGCACCCAGTGGCCGGTGCGGCTGAAGAGGTAGGCGTCGCAGTGCGACATGCGCCGCTGCAGCGAGTGCGCGCCGCTGGCGCGGTTGACCTTGTCCTCGGTGCCCCACAACACCAGCGTGGGCGTGCGCAGCTCGGCCAGCCGCGAGTCGCGCGTGAAGTCGACCAGGCGGAACGTCGGCAGGCCCTTGGGGCGCACCAGCGGCGGCTGGGCGACCACGGCGGGGTCGATGCTGGCCTGGAAGCGCGCGTCGATCAGGCTGTCCGGGATCTGGCTGCCGTCGTAGACCAGCGACTCGCGGATGAAAGTGCGCAGCTTGTCGCGCGTCGGGCCTTCGCCGCTGTAGTAGTCGAGCAGTTGCTTGAGGCCCTTGGTGGGCAGGCTGCGCGTGGTGTCGATGCCGCCGGGCCCCATCAGCACCAGGCCGGCGATGCGCGGCGTCTGGTCCAGCGCCATGCGCAGCGCGCAGGCGCCGCCGAGCGAATTGCCGACGACGACCACGCGCCGCAGCTTCAGGTGATCCAGCAGCGCCAGCATCGACGCCGCGCAGTCGCCGAAGGGGTCGCTGCGGCTCAGGCCCTTGGTCGAGCGGCCGTAGCCGGGCAGGTCCGGCACGATGACGCGGAACTGCCGCGCCAGCGCGGCGACGTTGCGCGCGTAGTTCGGCAGGCCCGAGGCGCCCGGCCCGCCGCCGTGCAGCAGCAGCACCGGCGCGCCGCGGCCGGTTTCGGCGTAGTGGATGTCCTTGCTGCCCAGCCGCACGGTGTGCGACTGCACCGGGGGGGTGGCGCTGGCGATGGGTTCGGCGGGGAGGGTGGCTGGGTCGGACATGGCGGACATGGCGGTGATGGCGGTCGCTGGCTGCACGATGGCTTCATCATGACAAATAACTCAAAATGACAATACACTCGTTTTCACCTAGAATGGCGCCGCGGGTCGTTGCCCCGTCGCGGCGCCAAAATGGCGCCGCGCCTTCCGCCCGCCTTGCCGAAGCCCTTGCATGCCATCGAAACCCAGTCCTGACCACCGCAGCCGAGTCGGCGCCGAGCGGCGCGAGCGCATGCGTGCGCGACTGGTGGAATGCGCGCTGGCGGTGTTCGCCGAGCGCGGCGTCGGCGCCAGCGTCATCCAGGAGGTGATTGCCACCGCCGAGGTCTCGCAAGGGACCTTCTACAACTACTTCCGCACCAACGAAGAGCTGCTGATCGCGGTGGCCGAGGAGTTGAGCAACGAGCTCATCGACAACATCGAAGCGGTGGTGCACCGCCATCAAGACCCGGCGCTGCGGCTGGCGATCGGCCTGCGCCTGTACCTGCACCGGGCGCGGCAGTTCCCGCTGTTCGCGCGCTTCATCGTCGGCGCGGCGTTCCATCTCGCCAGCCCCAACAACCTGATGTACGAGTACGTGCCGGCGCACCTGGAAGCCGGCGTGCAGTCGGGCCGCTTCCGCGCCCTGCCCATCGAGCTGGCGATCGACCTGATCGGCGGCTTCGCGCTGGCGGCCATCGCCAGGCTGGCCACCGGCGAGGCGCCGGCGGACTACCCCGAGCAGGTAGCCGCAGCGCTGCTGGTGGCGCTGGGCCTGTCGCCCAAGCAGGCCGAGGCCACCGCCCGCGCGCCGCTGGAACGGCTGGCCGTCGCCGACGATTCGCTGATCTCGCGCGCCACGGCGCGCGCCGCCGTGGCGTCGGCCGACCCGGCCTGAGCTCCATCTAGAACGAGAAGCGGCGCCCCAGTTGCAGGAAGGCGTTGTAGGCGCCTTGCGAGCCGCGCGCGGCGCCGAGGTAGAGATCGCCGATGCGGCTGTCGACCGCGCCGAACAGCGTGACGCTGTTCTTCGGCTGCGCGCCGCCGAACAGCGCGAACCAGGCGTCGCCGCGCTCGGCCACCAGGCCCAGGTACACCGGCTGGCGCAGCAGCCCGCCGGGCGACAGGCGGTACATGTAGGTGAGGTAGCCGTGCGCCAGGCGGTCGCCGCTCAACTGCCCCATGCGGTAGGCGCCCATGAACTGGAAGCCGCCGAGGAACAGGTTGGTCGGCACTTCGCAGTTGCGCTCGCAATGGCTCGGCGTGGTGTCGCGCCCGACGTTGAAGCCGGCCGTCAACACATGCGCTTGCCAGGCCTGCGCCCATTGCGCGCCCAGGCGCAGGCGGTCGTAGCGCTCGCCGCTCAGGCCGCGCTCGACGCTGGCGTTGACGTAGTAGCCGCGCGTGGGGAAGCTCACCGAATCGAGCCGGTCGGCGGTGAACTGCAGGCTCAGCGCACCGTAGCGGTAGCGCGTGCTCGGCAGCTCGAAGCCGCTGCCGTCGGCCAGCCTGAGGGTTTGCGAAATGCTGACGTTGAAGCGCTGGTCGGCCACCAGCACGCCGGCCTTGACCACGGCGTGTTGACCCAGCTCGTAGCCCATCAGCAGGCTCCACTCGGCGCGCTGGTCGTGCACGTAGGCGAAGTGCTGGTTGGTGACGCGGCCTTCGCCTTCGAAGTCGGGCAGGTACACCGGAATCGTGCCGTAGCTGCTGCGCAGGCCGCTTTCCAGCCACCACTGCGGCGCCAGCGGCTGGCGCAGCCGCAAGCCCAGCTCGGCGCTGGTGCCGATGCGCGCGTCCAGCGCCAGTTCCAGCCCGCTTTCGCTGAGCCAGGGCCGGCGGTAGCCGAGGCCGATGGAGAACTGGTTGATGCCGCCCAGCTCGATCGACAGGCCGAAGCCGGCCTTGAAGAAGTGCGGTGAATACGGCTTCTCGACGACGCGCACGACCAGCGCGTAGTGCTCGTCGCGCAGTTGTTCGAGGCGGTAGCTCACCTGCTCGAAATAGCCGCTGGTGTAGAGCCAGTCGATCTGCGCGGCCACGGCCGTGGTGTCGAAGGCCTGGCCGACCAGCGCCTGCAGCCGCGCCTGCACGAAGCGCGGCGGCAGGTCGCGTTGGCCATCGACGTCGATGCGCGCGATCACCACGTCGCGCTGGTCGGCGGCAAGCTTGGGCGTCGGCGCGCGCGCCGCGGCGGCGCTGGCACTCAGCGCCGCGCGCATGCGCTGCCACTGCGGCGCGGCCTGCGCGACGGCGCGCGCGCCCATCTGCTCGATCTCGGCGGCGCGGTTGAAATCGGCAAAGCCCACGCCGCGCAGGTCGGCGCGGACCAGCACGTCCTGCGGCCGCAGCAGCTTCAGGTTGCGGCTTTCGTTCTGGCGGATCAGGATGCTGATCATGTGGTTGGCGATCACCAGCGCGTTGCCCGAAGGCGCCTCCGGCGCCACCTCGTCGGCGCTGAGCGCCGAGGCCAGCACCAGCGGCGCGCCTTCGTCGAGCGCCACTTCCACCGGCAGGTTGGCGACCAGGCCGCCGTCGACATAGGTCTCGCCGTCGATCTCCACCGGCGCGAACACGCCCGGCGCGGCCATGCTGGCGCGGATGGCCAGCGCCAGCGAGCCGTGGTCGAAGACCTTGGCGTTGCCGTCGCGGTAGCGCGTGGCGACGGCGCGGAACGGGATCTTCAGCCGGTTGAAATCGACCTCGCCCGGCACGTGCGCCAGCAGCCGCTGCAGCAGCGCCATGAAGCGCTGGCCGTCGCTGGCGCCGCGGCTGAAATCGAGCGCGCCGTCGCGCAGGCCGAACTCGAAGTTGATCGGGTACTGCTGCTGGTAGGCACGCACCGAGGGCGGCAGTTCCGAGCGGTCGAGCTGGTCCAGCGCGACGCGCGTGGGGTCGAGCGCGCCGATGGCGGTCTCGATCTCGCCGAGGCCCAGGCCGCTGGCATACAGCCCGCCGATCACCGCGCCCATGCTGGTGCCGACGATGCGCAGCACCGGCACGCGGTCGCGCTCCAACTGGCGCAGCACCGCCAGGTGCGCAAAGCCGCGCGCCCCGCCGCCGGACAGCACGACCACGACGCCGTCGGCGGCGGGGGTTGCAGTGACGGTGGAGGCGGGCAGCGCGGTGGGCGGGATCGTCTGCGCCGATGTTTGCGCCATGCCGGGAGCGGCGATCAACGTGCCCGCCAGCCAGCACAGGGTGCCCAGCGCGCGTGCGGCGACAGCGGCCAGCACCGCGCGCGCCGATGAGGTTGGTGCAGCCATCGGAAGCCTCCCCTGGTGTCCCCGTGGGCCACTGTAGGCGCCTTGGCTTGTGCATGGAACGCTGGCTGGCGGAGGCGCTGGCGGTGCGCCTGCAGCGTTCGGGCCGAACCGCGTTCGATCAGGCCCCTTTGCTCACGGCATCGCCAGGCCGAATCGCCGCATCAAGGCCGCGGGGTCCGGGTCGCGGCCTCTGAAGCGCCGGAACGCATCGGCGGCGTCGACGGTGTGGCCCAGGCTGAGGATCGTCTCGCGCCAGCGCTGCGCCACGTCGGCGTCGTAGAGCCCGCCGGGCGACTGCAGGAAGGCCTCGGCGGCATCGGCCGCCATCAGGTCGGACCACAGGTAGGCGTAGAGGCCCGCGTCGTAGCCGCCGACGAAGCTGTGGAAGCTGGTCGTCACGCGCAGGATCAGGTCCCAGGCCTCGGGCATGCCCAGCTCGGCCAGGGTTTCGCGCTCCACGGCCACGGCGTCGATCTCGCGGCCGCTGCCGTCGGCCATCAGGTGCAGCTTCATGTCGACGATGGCGCCGCCCAGGTAGTCGAGGTTGACGCTGAAGATGCGGTCGTGCCGCAGGCCGGCTTCGAGCTGCTCGATCAAGGCGGGCGAAATCGGCTCGCCCGTTGCATGGTGGCGTGCGAAGCGCGCCAGCAACTCGTGGTCGCGCAGCCAGTACTCGTTCAGCAGCGACGGCAGCTCGACCAGGTCCCAGGCCACCTGCAGGCTGCCCAGCGATGGGTAGCGCGCGCCGTTGAGCAGCATATGCAGCGAGTGGCCGAACTCGTGGAACAGCACGTTGGCGTACTCCCACGGCAGCAGCACGGGCTCGCCCGGCGCCGGCGGCGGCAGGCCGGACACCATGTTCGAGATCGGCAGCACGCGTTGGCGGAAGGTCTCGGCGCCGCGCATCTGGTGCTGGTGCGAGCCGTGCGCCTTGCCGGGGCGATGGAACAGGTCGGCATAGAGCACGCCCACCGGCTCGCCGCCGCGCCGCAGCTCGAACACGCGGATGCTCGGGTGCAGGCGCGGCGCGTCGTGCAGTTCATGGAACGACAGGCCGTGCACGCGAGCGGCGGCCCAGAACATCGCGTCGAGCATGCGTTCCAGCGGCAGGTATTGCCGCAGCCGTTCGCCGTCGAGGCCGAAGCGCTGGCGGCGCAGCTTCTCGGCGTAGTGCAGGCGGTCCCAGGGCGCGAGGCGGATGCCCGCGCCTTCGGCGTCGGCCACGGCCTGGTACTCGGCGACCTGGCGCCGCGTGGCCGCCAGCACGGCGCGCCAGGTGCGCTGCATCGCGGCCATCGCGGTCTCGGGCGTGCGCGCCATGCGCAGCGCCAGCGCCCAATGCGCGTGGCTGGCGTGGCCGAGCAGGCGCGCGCGCTCGCCGCGCAGGCGCAGCATCTCGGCGATCACCGGCTTGTTGTCGTGCGGGCCTTCGTGGTCGCAGCGGTCGTTCCAGAGGCGCCACACGCGTTCACGCAGGTCGCGCCGCGTGGAATGGATCAGGAACGGCCACACCGCGGGCCGCTGGTTGGGGATGGCCCAGGCGCCTTCGCGGCCGAGCGCCTTGGCCGCCGCCGCGGCGCTCTCGCGCTGGGCCGGCGGCAGGCCGGCGAGATCGTCTGCCGATTCGAGCCACACGACCTGCGCCGCCTGCTCGGCGATCAGGTTCTGCTGGAAGCGCGACGACAGCGAAGCCAGGCGCGCATCGATGGCCTGCAGCCGCGCCTTCGCTTCTGGCGCCAGCGCGGCGCCGGCATGCACCATGCGCTCGCGCAGCACCTCGACCAGGCGGATCTGCTCGGCGTCCAGCCCCGATACATGGCGGGCGTGCCAGACGGCGTCGATGCGCGCGAACAGCGCCGCGTCGTGCGCGATCGCCATCTCCAGCGCCGGCACCAGCGGCGCCAGGCGCTGCGCGACCTGCGGCATCTCGCCCGTGCTGGCGGTGGACGCGACGGCCATGGTCAGCGCGTGCAACTGGCGCAGCTCGCGCCCGCAGTCCTCCAGCGCCGCCACGGTGTTCTCGAAGCTGGGCGCTGAAGCGTCGTCGGCGATGGCGCGCACGGCGCGGCGCTTGGCCTCGATGGCCACCGGCAGTGCCTGCTCCAGCGCCGCCGGCGTCGCGTGCGCATACGGCGGCAGGCCGCCCAGGTGCGGCAGGCCGTGCAGGGGCCAGGGCGCCAGCAAGGCCTGGGCGTCTGCGGACAGCGGCGGTGGAGAACTCATGCCAGCACCCGGTCGAGGAAGGCCAGCACCGGCGGCACGGCCAGCGCCGGCAGCGCCGCGCCGCCGTGGTCCTGGCCTGTTATTTCATGGACCGTCCAGCCCTGGGCTTCGAGCGTGGCGCGCTGGCGGCGGATGTTGGACGCGATGGTGACCGGCACGCCCGCTTCGACCAGATCGCCCGCGGCGCCGAAGTACACCATGCGCGGGCAGCGGATGCGGGCGACGGCCTCGGCCTTGTTCCAGCCGAGCAGGCTTTCGTAGCAGGTGATCCACTGCGCGTACTGCGCCGGGCTGCGCAACACCTTCAGCGACGAAGGCTCGGGATTCGGCAGCTTCAATCGCGCCGCGGCCAGGATCTCGCGGTACGGGCCTTGCAGCGGCGGCCAGCCGCCGACCACCAGCGCGCTCAGCCGCTCGCTGCGCGACGCCAGCTGCAGCCCCATCGCGCCGCCCCATGAATAGCCCCAGTAGGCGAAGCGGTCGAAGCCCGCCGCGCCGGCCACGCCCAGCAGGTCGGCGCAGACGCGATGGGCCGTCAGCGCCTGCGGCGCGATGTCGCGGCTTTCGCCGATGCTTGGATAGTCGACCAGCAGCACGCGGTAGCGGTCGACCAGCGGCTGCAGATAACCGTCCAGCATGGCCTGCGCGTCGGCGCCGAAGATGGCCGTGTGCGACGCCATCAGCGGCAGCGTGATCATCAGCGGCCGCCCCTGGCCGTGCAGCGCGTAGAAGACGCCGGTGTGCGGGTCGAGCGGCATCTCAGGCCTCGCTCGGCCGCCCGGAGAGGCCTGATCCCCCTCGGGGGGACCACGCCGCAGGCGTGTAGGGGGCTGTCATTTCAATGCTCCTGGCCTTGCAGCCAATCTTCGACCACCTCGTCCAGCACCGGCAGCGTCACCGGGCCGGCGGCCATCAGCTGGTCGTGGTAGGAGCGGATGTCGAAGCGGCCGCCCAGCCGCTGCTCGGCGCGCGCGCGGAGTTCGCGGAACTTCAGGTTGCCGAGCTGGTAGCCCAGCGCCTGCGCCGGCATCGCGATGTAGCGGTCGACCTCGCCTTCGACCGTGACGCGCGACAGCGACAGGTGCGCCAGCATGTAGTCGATGGCCTGCTCGCGGCGCCAGCCCCGCGTGTGGATGCCGGTGTCGACCACCAGGCGGCAGGCGCGCCACATCTCCATGTCCAGGCGGCCGAAGTGCTGGTGCGGCGTCTCGTAGAGGCCCATCTCGATGCCGAGCGTCTCGCAGTACAGCGCCCAGCCTTCGAGGAAGGCCGAGTACTTGCTGAAGTTGGCGCGCCGGAAGGCCGGCAGCTCGGTCAGCTCCTGCATCAGCGCCATGTGCATCAAATGCCCGGGCCAGCCTTCGTGCAGCGCCAGCGGCACGTGCAGGTAGCTCGGCGCCTTGGCCGGCAGGCTGCTGATCCAGTAGGTGCCTGCGCTCTTGCCGTCGGCCGGGTTGGGCTGCGCGTAGGCGGGCGGCATGCGTTCCGACAGCGCCGCGGGAATGCTTTGCACGCCGTAGCTGATGCGCGGCAGGCGGCCGAAGAACGCAGGCAGCAGGCCGTCGATGGTCTTCGACACGATTTGCGCGCGCTCGCGCAGCACCTCGGCCGAAGGCGCGTAGAAGCGCGGGTCGCGGGCCAGGAACTCGCGGTAACCGGCCACGTCGCCGGCATGGCCGGCTTGCGCGGCCACCTCGGCGATCTCGGCTTCGAGGCGCGCCACTTCGCTGAGCCCCAGCGCGTGGATGGCCTCCGGCGTCGCCGCGGCGTCGGTCGTGAAGTGGCGCACCCAGAAGGCATAGAAGGCCGCGCCCTGCGGGTCTTCGGTGCAGGCGATCGTCTCGCGCACGGCGGGCCGCAGTTCGCCTTCGATGAACGCGGCGAGCGCGCGCAAGGCCGGCTGGATCTCGCGCTCGATGACGGTTCGCGCGCGGTCGGCCTGCTGCTGCACGCCCGCCCGCGACGCCGCCGCGCTGCGCTTGAAAGGGCCGAACCAGGGCGTGCTCTCGGCAGCGCCGCCGACCGCGCCGCGCAGGTTGCCCAGCGCCGGCGCCAGCACGGCCCGCGGGATGCGCACGCCTTGATCGAGGCCGGCCTTCAGGCAGGCCTGCACGTCGCCGAAGAAGGCCGGCAGCGTGGCCAGGCGGTCGGCGTGGCGCGCCGCCGAAGCCTCGTCGCCCACATGGGCCATGTTGGCGAAGAAGACGGTGTTGAATTCGGGCCCCACCGGCAGCAGCCAGGGCTTCAGGTGCGACCGCGTCGCGTGCGCCTCGCACAGGTCGCCCAGTTCGCGTTGCAGCAGGCGGTGCGTGATGCGGTCCTGCAGCGCCAGCCCGTCGACGGCGATGCGCGCCAGCTCGGCCTGCATCGCGGCGGCGGCGTGCGCGCGGCGGTCGAAGTCGGCCGGCGCCTCGCGGAACATCGCCGGGTCGTCGTTCGGCTGGCCGGCCAGCAGCGCGGTGAGCGGGAACTCGTGGCGCTGGAACTGCCAGAAGCGTTCGGCAAGGTCCGCCAATGCGGCCGACCGTGCGGCCGACAGCGCCGGCTGCAGCGCTTCAGCCACGGGCCGGTGCCTTCCACACCGTGCGCGCCAGCCGCATCAGGTTGCCGCCCAGGATGTCGCGCAGGTCTTCTTCGCGGTAGCCGCGGTCGAGCAGCGCCTGCACGATTTCCGGCAGCTGCTCGGGCGCCACGAAGGCCGGCTTGGTGGAGTAGCCCAGCTCGGGCGGGAAGGTCTGCTGCATCTTGGCCAGGAAGGTCTCGATTTCCCCCAGGTCGAACACGTAGTCGAGCGCGATCGACACGTGGCGCGGGCCGACCAACTGCACCACGTGGTCGACGTGGCGCGCGAAGGTGGCGCTGGAAATGTCGTCGCGCCCGTCGACCTGGCCGAGGAAGCTTCCCACGCCGTTGATGCCCACCACGCCGCCGGTGGCGGCGCAGGCGCGGATCAGGTCGTCGGGGATGTTTCGCGGGTGCGCGTGCACGGCGCTCGGGTTGCTGTGCGAGAAGAGCAGCGGCCGCGTGGCCACGGCGATCGCCTCGCGCGCCGTGCGATGCCCGGTGTGCGACAGGCACAGCACCATGCCCACGCGTTCCATCTCGGCGATCACCTGGCGGCCGAAGGGCGTGAGGCCGCCGTCGTCGTCCTGGCAGCCGCCGCCGGCGCGGTTGTTGCGGTTGTAGGCCAGCAGCATCCAGCGCACGCCGAGTGCGTGATACAGCTCGATCAGGCTGGTCTGGTCGCCGATCGCGTTCACGCCTTCGATGTCGAAGCTCACGCCGAGCCGGCCTTCGGCGCGCGCGCGTTCCACGTCGTCGGCCGTTTCCACCAGCAGGTAGTCGGCGCGCTGCGCCAGCAGCCAGTGGCGCATGCTGGCCAGCGTGCGCAGGTGGTCTTCGATGCTCTGGTCGCCGAAGCCGATGTTGATCGTCGCCATGTCGACGCCGGCCGCGCGGTAGCGCTGCAGTTGCGGCAGGAACGAGGTGTCGTGCGGGCGCGCCACCGGCATGCAGCCGTGGTTGTCCCAGACCAGGCTGCTGCTCAGCAGGGCCCGGGCCGCGGTGAGGTCGGTGGGGGTGTGGCGGAGGGTGTCCATGGCGGAAGGCAGGGCGCACTCGACCTTAGTGGCAAGCCCGTGGCGCTGGGTTAGGCTTCGCACAGCTTTATTTAGGAGATTCGAACGAATGTCGAACCGGGCAGCGGGGGGCGCCGGCAGCGCCGGCGGCGCGTGGTCGCCGCTGGACTTCGACCAGGAAGTCTCGCGTTCGAGCGAGGGCCGGCGCTTCTCGCGCGACGGCGTGCGAACCCTGTACGCGGCCGCCGGCGGCAGCGGCGCCGCCGACGTGGTTCGCCTGGGCGGCGACCTGCTGCTGTCGGTCATCAACTGCGTGCTGCCGCGCATGACGCGCTGGCACTACGAGCCCGAAGAGGCGCTGATCCTGCTGCGCGCCTCGCTTAGTTGCGAAGTGACCTTCCGCGGCCCGGGGCTGACGCCGCTGGTCTTCAACCGCCCCGAGGTGACGCTGGTGTGCCTGCCGGCCGGCCTGCCGCTGACGGTGGACATCAGCGGCGGCGTGCGCCAGCAAGGCATCGTGGCGGTGTGCCGCGCGTCCACCTTCGCCGCGCGCTACGGCCTTCGGGCGAGCGACCTGCCCGCGCTGATGCAGGACGCGCTGGCCGGCAAGGGCGCGGTCGGGCGCGTCGCCTCGTTCCCGATGGACCACCGCATCGCCGCGCTGGTGGCCGAGACCATCGACACCCGGCTCGACGGCGAACTGCGCGTGCTGCAGTACGCCGGCCGCCTGGCCGAGTTGGTCGCTTACACGCTGGACGCCATGCACCACACGCCGCTGCTGCGCGGCACGACCGGGCACGTGCTGCACCGCCGGCGCGACGTGGAACTGGCGCACGCCGCGATGGCGCGGCTGGAGAAGAACTACCGCCGGCCGCCGCGCTTTGCCGACCTGGCGCGCGAGATCGGCACCAACCAGAACAAGCTGAAAGCCGTCTTCAAGGAAGCCTTCGGATTCACGATGGCCGACTACTGCCTGGAGCGCCGCATGCGCGAAGCGCAGCAGTTGCTGCTGGAGGCCTCGCTGACGATCGCCCAGGTGGCCGAGCGCGTGGGCTACGAGCACCAGAGCAGCTTCACCGCGGCCTTCCGCGGCCACGTGGCGATGTCGCCGCGCGAATACCGCCAGCACCGGGCGCCGTTCAGCGTGCCGCTGGGCCAAGCGAAGCCCTAGGGTTCCCCCGCGGTGCGGGCAGCCGGCCCGTGCCGATCGCCTAAATCTTCGGTGCGAGCGCGCATCCGGTCGCTGCGGCCGGCACCTACCGTAGGGCCCATGCAGCGCAGCCCCGCAGCCCTCTGGAGCGACTCGATGACCAAGCCTCACCCGATTCCGTCCCGGCCGACCGGTCTGACCCTGGCGCTGGCCGCCGCGGGCCTGCTGGCGGCGCTGCCGGCGGCGGCGCAGCAGGCACCGGCGGCGGCGGACGACGACCCGGGCCAGCGCATCGTCATCACCGCCAGCAAGCGGCTGGAGAAGCAGCGCGAGGTGGCCGGCACCGTGTCGGTGGTGGACGGCGGCGACCTCGAACGCCGCCTCGCGCGCGACCAGGAAGACTGGCTCAAGCTCACGCCCGGCGTGCAGTTCAACAAGGGCGATGTCGCCAGCAACACCATCACCATCCGCGGCATCGGCACCAGCACTGCCAACGAAGGCAGCGGCGCCCAGCAGGGCCCCACCGGCACCTACCTGGAGGACGTGCCGCTGGTCTCGCCGCTGGGCAAGGGCACGGTGGCCGACCCGCTGACCTGGGACCTCGACCGCGTGGAGGTGCTGCGCGGGCCGCAGGGCGTGTTGTTCGGCTCCGGCTCGCTGGGCGGCGCGCTGCGCTACCTGTACAACAAGCCCCGCTTCGGCGAGTTCGAGGCCAGCGTGAAGGGCGAGTACGCCAAGGTCTCGGGCGGCGGCAGCGACTTCTCGCTGTTCGGCATGGTCAATGCGCCGCTGGCCGAAACGGCGGCGCTGCGCGTGGTGGCCTTCGACCGCCGCGACCCGGGCTACATCGACAACCTGGGCACGGGCACCAAGGACGCCAACGACGTGCACCAGCGCGGCGGCCGCGTGCTGCTGTCGCTGCGGCCGATGAAGGACCTCACCGCCACGCTGGTGGCGAGCTCGCAGAAGACGGAGCAGGGCGACACCTTCAGCGTCTCGCCCGACCCCGGCCGGCTGGTGCACACGGCGCCCAACAATTCCACGCGCAGCAGCACGAGCGATTTCTACAGCCTGACGGTCGACTGGAACCTCGGCCGCCACACGCTGACGTCGATCACCGGCCACTGGCAGAACAAGGGCCACGCGCTGATCGACGACACCGAGCTGTTCGGCAGCGTGGGCCTCGTGCTGCCGCAGGTCTACCGGCCGCAGACCAGCTGGTCGCGGGCGACTGCGCAGGAACTGCGCCTGGCCAGCAACCCGGGCGGCGCGTTCAGCTACGTGGCCGGCGTGTTCTACCAGGAGGTCAAGGCCGGCGGCGTCGCGCAGCAGATCGACCCGTCGGCGGCCTTCGGCATCACCGACCTGGTGGACCTGACGAGCCAGGGCAAGGGCAGCGAAAGCGCGGTCTTCGGCGACACCGAATACGCCTTCGGCAACGGCTGGAGCGTGGGCGTCGGCGCGCGCTACTACCGCACCAAGGTGCAAAGCAGCCAGGCCGGCACCGTCTTCGGCGCGCCCTCGGACTTCGGGCCGCTGGACAGCAGCGACAGCGGCGTCACGCCCAAGCTCAGCGCCAAGTACCGCTTCGGCGCCAACAACCAGTGGTACGCCGTCGCGTCCAAGGGCTACCGCTACGGCGGCGTCAACCAGACCGGCACGACCTTCAAGTCCGATTCGCTGTGGAGCTACGAAACCGGCCTGCGCCTGTCGCCCGCCGCGGGCCTGCAGGTGGACCTGGCGGCCTATGTGCTGGACTGGAAGGACGCGCAGTTCACCTACTTCTACCTCAACGGCGCGCTGCCCGAGTCGGCCATCGGCAACGTCGGCAAGGCGCGCAGCACCGGCCTGGAGGCGGCCCTGCGCTACCGCTTGAATGCCGCCTTCGACCTGGCGGCTTCGCTGGCCTACGTCGACGCCAAGACCAAGGCGGCGGTGGCCATCCCCTCGGGCGGCCCGACCTCGATCACCGCGCCTTCGGGCTCGCGTCTGCCGGGCACGCCCCGGCTGCAGGCCGCGCTGCAGGGCAACCTGACGTTCGCCGCGCCCTTCGAATCGCAGGGCCGTGCCAACGTGACCTACAGCCACGTCGGCGACCGCGTGATGTTCCTCGGCGGCAACAAGCCGGCCGACGCCTTCGACACCATCGACCTGAACGTCAGCTTCGCGCGCGCCAACTGGACGCTGGCCGCCGGGCTGGCCAACGTCACCAACGAGAAGGGCGTCATGAGCATCACCGGCGCACCGGCCGGCGTGGGGCCGTTCGCGCAATACTTCCTGCAGCGCCCGCGCACGCTGACCGTCTCGCTGCGCTACGACCACTGAGCCGCCATTGAACGCCGCCGCCGACGTCGATTCGCCTGCCAGCTGGCGGGTGCTGGCCGGCTGCTGCATCGTCGCGATCTTCGGCGTGACTTCGCTCTACGGCTCGACCTTCGGGCTGATGATGCTGCCGATGCAGCAGGAACTGGGCTGGTCGCGCGGCGACATCACCTTCTCGCTGACGCTGATGACGGTGGCCGGCCCGGCGATCCTGCCGCTGGTGGGCTGGCTCGTCGACAAGCTGCCGCTGCGGCCGCTGGTGCTGTGGGGCGTGCTGCTGCAGTCGGCCAGCCTGGCGGGCTTCGGCTTCATGCACGGCAGCGTCTGGGTCTACTACCTGCTGTGCCTGGTGATGATCGTCACCGCCTCGGGCGCGTCCTTCCTCACGCTGTCCAAGCTGCTGCAGACCTGGTTCGACAAGGCCTTCGGCCGCGCGCTGGGCCTGCTGTTCGCGCTGATCACGGTGGGCGCGGTGATCCACCCGCAGATTGTCAGCCGCGTCATCACGCACGCCAGCTGGCGCGAGGCCTTCATGGTGATGGGCCTGCTGAGCCTGGTCTGCGGCGGCCTGGCGGCCTGGTTCCTGGTGCGCGAGCGGCCGGCCGGCGCGGCGCAGGCATCGGCGGCGCCGAGCCCGGCGCCGGCCCTTGATGCCGCGGCGCCTCCGGTCACGATGCGCGCCTTCCTGAGCGACCGCATCTGGTGGATCCTGGCGCTGTGGAACATGCTGTTCGGCTTCGCGGTGGCCGGCATCATGGTGCACTTCGCGGCCATGATGCTGGACCGCGGCATGACGCTGGCCGAGGCCGCCACCGCGATGAGCCTGGTCGGCGCCGGCGGCTTCGCCGGCAACCTGATGGCCGGCTGGCTGATCGACCACACCTCCGCCACCCGGCTGGCACGCTTGTTCGTGCTGGCGCCGCTGGGCGCCACGGTGATGCTGTACGTCGGCGGCAGCGCCGCCACGGTCATCGCCGCCGCGGTGCTGCTGGGGGTCTTCAATTCGGGCGACCACAGCCTGTCGGCCTTCCTGGCGCGGCGCTACTTCAGCGCCGAGAGCTTCGGCCGCGCCAGCGCCACGCAGCAGATCGCCACCGCCTTCGGCACCGGCACCGCGCCCTGGCTGATGGGCGTGGTGCACGACCGCACGGGCAGCTACGACGTGGCGCTGATGGTCTCGATGGGCGCGTTTGTGCTCGCCACCGTCGCGGCCTGGTGGCTGCCGGAGTTCCGCGAAGGGCCTGCGCCCGAACCCGCGATGGCGCCCGCCGGCACGTGAGCGATGGCGCGGCTGCGTGACGCTGCCCTGGCGCTGCTGAGCCGGGACTGGGCCGGCCTGTTGATCGCCGCGCTGATGGCTTGCGCGGCCTGGGCCGTGGGCTGGTGGGCATTGCCGGGCCTGCTGCTGGCACTGGTGCTCGCGCTGGCATCGCTGCGCCACCTGTTCGCGCTGGCCCGTGCGCGCCGCGCCCATCCGCCGCCGGGGCGCATGGTCGACCTCGGCGGCTACCGCGTGCATGTGCTGGCCGAAGGCGAGGCGCGCGACGGCCGCCCGCCCGTGCTGTGGTTCGCCGGCGGCCACGCCGGCGGCCACGCCATCCACCACCTGCACCGCGCCTTCCGCGGCGAGACGCGCTCGATCCTGATCGACCGCCCGGGCACCGGCTGGAGCGACACCGGGCCTTTTCCGCGCAGCACCGCGCGCGAGGCCGAGGAGATGGTGCTGGCGCTCGAACGGGCCGGCGAGCAGGGCCCTTTCATCTGGGTCGGGCATTCGTTCGGCGGCCTGCTGGCGGCCAACGTGGCGCGCCGGCGGCCCGATCTCGTGCACACGCTGGTGCTGCTGGACCCGACGCCGCTGGAGACCATCGTCTTCGGCCCGCGCCTGGGTGCGCTGCAGGACATGCGGCGCACGGCGTGGCGGGGCGGCTTCGCGCAGCTCTTCGGCATCGACCTGCAGCAGCGCCACGAAGCGAAGATGCGCCGGACGCCCGCCTACGCGCGGGCGCTGGACGCCACGCAAACGGTGCTGGGCCCGGAAGTCGCCGCCGCGCGCGCGGTGGAGCGCAATGCCGGGCACTGGTTCACCCAGGCCTCGATCTACCGCGAGCTCACGCCCGAAGGCGTGGCCGCGGTGGCCTGGGACACCGTGGTCTACGACCGCGACCTGGGCGAGTTGCCGCTGTGGCTGGTCGGCCCGCAGGACGACGCCGATGGCGACATCGCGCTGCTGCCCGAAGCGCAGGCCGCCGGCGCCGGGAACGCGCGCCGCATGTTCCGCTTCTTCGCCGCCACGCGCGAACGCTACCTGGCCGCGTCGACGCGTTCGCGCCGCGTCGTGGCGCCGAAAGGCTCGGGCCACAACTTCGTCTACGAGATCCCCGACTGGACCATCGCCGTCCTGCGCGAGGCGATCGGCGACCGCCGCTGAGACGCTGCGAGCGACGCCATGACTGCCGACCGCGATGCCGACCGCGACGCCGAGCCGCTGCGCACGCGCTACTCGGCCTGGAACCTGCTCGCCGCGTCGCGCCGCGACCACCGCGACTGGGCCAGCGCCTGGCGCGACGCCGAGCCGAAGGCGCGCTACGACGTCGTCATCGTCGGCGGCGGCGGCCACGGCCTGGCCACCGCCTATTACCTGGCCAAGAACCACGGCGTGCGCGATGTCTGCGTGCTCGAAGCCGGCTGGATCGGCGGCGGCAACACCGGGCGCAACACGACCATCGTGCGCTCGAACTACCTGTACCCGGAAAGCGCGCGCTTGTACGACTTCTCGCTGCGGCAGTACGAGACGCTGTCGCGCGAGCTGAACTTCAACATCATGTTCAGCCAGCGCGGCGTGCTGACGCTGGCGCATTCGCGCCACGACCTGGACGCGCAGTCGCGCTGGGCCAACGCGATGCTGTGCAACGGCATCGACGCCGAACTGCTGGACGCGAACCAGGTGCGCGCCCTGGAGCCGCGCCTGAACTTCGGCGACGCGGCGCGGCCGGCGCGATTCCCCATCCTGGGCGGCTTCGTCCAGCGCCGCGGCGGCCCGGCGCGCCACGACGCGGTGGCCTGGGGCTATGCGCGCGGCGCCTCGGCGCTGGGCGTGGACATCGTGCAGAACTGCGCCGTCACCGGCTTCCTGAAGCAGGGCGCTCGCGTGGCCGGCGTGGCTACGCCGCGCGGCGAGATCCGCGCCGACAAGGTGGCGCTGGCGGTGGCGGGCCATTCGTCGGTGCTCGCGGGCCTCGCGGGCTTCCAACTGCCGGTGACCAGCTACGCCTTGCAGGCGATGGTCAGCGAGCCCGTCAAGCCGGTGCTGAACACCGTCACGCTGTCGCCCGCGCTCGGCGCCTACTGGAGCCAGAGCGACAAGGGCGAGGTGGTGATCGGCGGCGCGCTGGACCACTTTCCCAGCTACGCGCAGCGCGGCAGCTTCGACGTCATGCAGCAGGTGGTGGCCGCCACCTGCGAGATGTTCCCTTCGCTCGGCCGCCTGCGGCTGCTGCGGCAATGGGCCGGCATCGTCGACGTGGTGGCCGATTCCAGCCCCATCATCGGCGCCACGCCGGTGCCGGGGCTGTACATCAACTGCGGCTGGGGAACGGGCGGCTTCAAGGCCATTCCGGTCGGCGGCTGGACGCTGGCGCACCAACTCGCCACCGGCCGCGTTCACGATCTGGCCGCGCCGTTCCAGCTCGAGCGCTTCAGCAGCGGCCGCTTCGTCGACGAAGCCGCCGCGGCGGGCATCGCGCATTGAGGGCCGCGCCTTGGTGCAACTGTGCTGCCCCTGGTGCGGCCCGCGGCCCGGGAACGAGTTCTCCTGCGGCGGCACGACCGGCATCGCGCGCCCGCCGCTCGAATGCAGCGACGAGGAGTGGGCGCGCTACCTGTTCCTGCGCCAGAACCCGAAAGGCGAGCACGCCGAGCGCTGGCGCCACGGCTATGGCTGCGGCCAATGGTTCAACGTCTTGCGCGACACCGTGAGCCACGAGGTGCGCGCGGTGTACGGCATCGCCGAGCCGCGGCCCGGCGCGGGCTCGTCGCCGTGAGCGGCTACCGCTTGGCCGCGCCGGCGGGGGCGTGGATCGACCGCAACCGCCCGCTGCGCTTCAGCTTCGACGGCCGGCCGGTGCAAGGCTTCGCCGGCGATACGGTGGCGTCGGCACTGCTGGCCGGCGGCCACGCGATGGTCGCCCGCAGCACCAAGCTGCACCGGCCGCGCGGCGTGTTCGCTTGCGGCCCGGAGGAGCCGAACGCCTTGCTCGACGTGGGCCTGCACGGCGAACGCACGCCCAACACGCGCGCCACCGAGATCGATGCCGCGGAAGGCCTGGTCTGCCGGCCCGGCAATGCCTGGCCGGGCCTGAAGCTCGACATCGCCGCGCTCAATGCGCGTTACGCGGCGCTGCTGCCGGCGGGCTTCTACTACAAGACTTTCATGAAGCCGCACTGGCACCTGTACGAGCCGGTGATCCGCGCCCTGGCCGGGACCGGCCGGGCCGCCGACGCGCCGGACCCGGCGCGCTACGACGCCGTCTCGCGACAGGTCGAGTTGCTGGTGATCGGCGGCGGCGCCGCGGGCACGCAGGCGGCCCTGGATGCCGCGCGCGCCGGCGCGCAAGTGCTGCTGCTCGAAGCCTCGCCGCAGCTGGCGGCGGCCGACGCGCTGCGCGACGCGGGTGTCGAATGCCACACGCGCTGCACCGTGTTCGGCCTCTACGACCACGGCCTGGCCGCGGCGGCGCAAGGGGTGGGCGGCGCCGTGCGCGAGCGGCTGTGGACGATTCGCGCCCGCCGCACCATCGTCGCCACCGGTGCCTTCGAGCGGCCGATGCTGTTCCCCGACAACGACCGCCCGGGCGTGATGCTGGCCGGCGCCGTCGAGCAGTACGCGCGGCGCTACGGCGTGGCCTGCGGGCGGCGCATCGTCGTCGCCACCGCCTGCGACAGCGGCTACCGCACGGCGCAGGCGCTGGTCGCCGCCGGCATCGACGTGGCTGCCATCGTCGATGCGCGCGAGCGCAGCGGCGCCGAGGCGCCCGCGGGCGTGGCCGTGCATCGCGCCAGCACCATCGTCGCGGTGGCCGGCAAGCGCGCGGTGCAAGGCGTCACCATCGCGCCGCAGGCCGGCGGCGCGCGGCACGAGATCGAAGCCGACTGCATCGCCAGCGCCGGCGGCTGGACGCCGGCGGTAAACCTGTACTCGATGGCCGGCGGCAAGCTGCGCTGGGTGGCCGAGTCGTCGATGTTCGTGCCGGCGACCGAACTGCCCGGCATCACGACGGTCGGCGCCTGCGCCGGCGACTTCGGCGCCGCGCATTCGCCGGGCGTGGTGCCGGCCGACCACCGGCCCAGCCGCGCCGCGCTGGCCAGCCTGGGGCGCAAGCCGGGCAAGGTGTTCGTCGACCTGCAGGCCGACGTCTCTGCCGGCGACGTGGCACTCGCCGCGCGCGAGGGCTACCGCTCGGTCGAGCACCTGAAGCGCTACACGACGACCGGCATGGCCACCGACCAGGGCAAGACCAGCAACGTCAATGCGCTGGTGCTGATGGGCGCGCAGACGAAGCGCACGCCGGACCAGGTGGGCACGACGCGCTTTCGCCCGCCCTTCAAGCCGGTGACGCTGAACACGATCGCCGGCGGCCGCAGCGGCGAACGTTTCAAGCCGCTGAAGCGCATGCCGGGCCACGCCTGGCACGCAGCGCGCGGCGCGGCGATGGAGGAATTCGGCGGCTGGCTGCGACCGGCCGCGTACCCGCGGGCCGGCGAGGACCTGGTCACGGCCGCCGAGCGCGAGGCGCTGCAGGTGCGCACCGAGGTCGGCGTGTTCGAAGGCTCGCCGCTGGGCAAGATCGAAGTCATCGGCCCCGACGCGGCCGGGTTCCTGGACCTGATGTACGTCGGCACGATGTCCACGCTGGCCGTGGGCGGCGCCCGCTACGGCCTGCTGCTGAACGAGAACGGCGTGATCTTCGACGACGGCATCGTCGGCCGGCTCGGGCCCGAGCATTTCCTCGTCAACACCACCTCGGGCGGCGCCGAGCGCGTGGCGCTGGCCTTCGAGGAATGGCTGCAATGCGAGTATGGGGACCACCGCGTGCTGGTCGCACCGGTGACCTCGGCCTGGGGCAACGTGACGGTGAGCGGCCCCAAGGCCTGGCAGTTGCTGCAGGCCGCCGGCTTCGATGCCGCGCTGGCGCCGGCGGCGATGAAGCACATGACGCTGCGCGAGTGCAGCTACGGCGGCGTGGCGATGCGCGTGCTGCGCGCCAGCTTCTGCGGCGAGCTCGGCTACGAGATCAACCTGCCGGCCCCGCACACGCAGGCCTTGCTGGACCGCCTGTGGGTGGTCGGACAAGGCCTCGGCGTCGCGCCCTACGGCGTCGAAGCGCTGATGATCATGCGCACCGAGAAAGGCTTCCTGCACGTCGGCGGCGACACCGACGGCACCACGCTGCCGGGCGACGTGGGCATGGACCGCGGCATCGCCGCGAAGGCCGCGAACTTCGTCGGCCGGCGTTCGCTGCTGCGCCCGGCGGCGCGCGACCCGCGGCGCATGCAACTGGTCGGCCTGCTGCCGCGCGACGGGCGCACCCGGCTGCCGGTGGGCGGACACATGGCCGCGAGCCGGCCGCCGGCGCCGATCGAGGGCTTCGTGACGTCCAGCCACCACAGCCCGGTGCTCGGCCACCCGGTGGCGCTGGGCATGCTGGCGAACGGGCGTGCGCGCATCGGCGAGGCCGTCACCGTGTGGCACCTGGGCCGCGCGATCGAAGCCGAGGTGGCGAAGACGCCGTTCTACGACCCGGCCGGCGAGCGCTTGCATGGCCTCGGCTGAGCGAGCCGCCGTCTTGCCGCTGGCCGCTGCGGAGGCCGCCGATTGGGCGGCGCTGTGGCCGCGGCCTTCGCCGGCGCTGGCGCTGATGGTCACCGTTACGGTGGTCGAGCCGATGCACGTGCTGTCGCTGCGGCACGTGGCCGGCGCCGGCACGGCAGCGTTGGCGGCCGCGCTGACGGCCGAGCCGACGGCCGACCGGCTGCCGGGCCTGCCGCAGCCGGGACAGTGCTGCGGCGCCGAGCCGCGGCTCGTCTGGTGCCGTCCCGATGAGACCTTGCTGCTGACGCAAGACCGCGCGCTGGCCGCGGCGCTGCTGGCCGCGCTGCACCCGGCGCCGGGCCGCCTGGCCTGCGCGCTCGACCTGTCGCCCGGCAACCTGGTGCTGCAACTGCGCGGCGCGCAGGTGGAGGCGCTGCTCTCGCGCCTGGTCGACGCGCAGGCCTTGCCGCGCGAAGCCGGCCAGGCCTCGCGCATGCGGCTGGCGGACATCGCCGCCGTGGTCTGGCGCGACGCGCCGGACGCCGCAGGCCTTCTCGTCGACCGCGCGCACGGCCACTACCTGGCCCATTGGCTGAGCTACGCGGCCGGCGCGATCGGCGACACCGCGCGGTAACCGTCGAACTGCTTCATCATGGCCACCGTGTCGGCGGCACCGAGGCCCGCGGCCACGAAGGCGCGGTGCAGTTCGGCCACGTGGCCGGTCAGGGGCAGCGGCAGGCGCTGGCTTTGCGAGAAGGCCTGCACGGCCTCCAGGTCCTTGAGCATGTTGTCGATGCGGCCGGTCGGGGTGTCGTCGCGGGCGGCCATCTTGGGGCCGAACTCGGCGAGGATCTGGCTGTCGGCGCGGCCGCCTTGCAGGGCTTGCGCCAGGCGGGCGGCGTCGACGCCGCCGGCTTCGGCCAGCCGCACCGCTTCGGCCACGGCCTGGAAGCCGATGGCGCACAGCAACTGGTTCACCAGCTTGGTGGTCTGGCCGGCGCCGGCCGGGCCCATGTGGGTGTAGTGGGCGCACAAGTCCTTCATCAGCAGCCGGGCCCTGGCGACGTCGGCTGCGGTGCCGCCGGCCATCACCGTCAGCGTGCCGCGCAAGGCCTTGGGCGCGCCGCCGGACAGCGGCGCGTCGACCCAGCCCGCGCCGCAGCGCCGCCGCAGTTCGTCGCCGAGCGCGCGCGTGGACGGCGGATCGATCGACGACATGTCGACCAGCAGCGCGTCGGCGCCCAGCCCCTCGGCCACGCCGCCATCGCCGAACACGGCGCTGCGAACGATGGCCGCCGAGTTGAGGCTGGTGATGACGAACGCCGCGCCGCGCGCCGCGTCGGCGGCGCTGGCCGGTGCCCTGGCGCCGAGCGCCAGCAACGGCTGCAGCTTGCCGCGATCGAGATCGAACACGGCCAGGTCGTGGCCGCACTCGGCGAGCCGGCGCGCGATGGCGTTGCCCATGATGCCCACGCCGATCACGGCGACGCGCCAGCGCTGCGGCGGGGTGGCGGTGGCGGTGGCGTTATCGATATCGGTCATGCGCGAGGCTCCATGGGGGGCGCGGCGGCGGTCGGTTCTGCCGCTCGTTCTGCCGTTCGTTCAGCCGCTCGTTCGCCCGCTTGAACGGCGTCGGCGGCTTGCCGCACCAGTTGCGCCAAGGGTGGCTCGATGCCCAGGTGCAGCACGTCGGGCTCGTCGGCGCCCGGCGGTTCGAGGGTCTGCAGCTGGCTGTCCAGCAGCGACGCCGGCATGTAGTGGCCACGGCGCTGCGCCAGGCGCTCGGCGATGCGTTCGCGGCTGCCGCTGAGGAAGATGAAGCCCAGATCGGGGCAGGCCGCGCGCAGCCGGTCGCGGTGAACGCGGCGCAGCGCGGAACACGCGACCACCAGGCCCTGGCCTTGCGCCGCGGCGTCGGCCAGCACCGCGCCGACGCGGTCGAGCCACGGCAGCCGCTCGGCATCGTCCAGCGCCCGGCCGGCGCGCATGCGCGCCACCGCCGCCGGCGCGTGCAGGTCGTCGGCGTCGACCATTCGCCAGCCCAACCATTCGGCAAGCCCGCCGGCGAGCGCCGACTTGCCGCAACCGCTGACCCCCATCACCACCACGCGCTTGGGCTGGGACATGTCAGCCACCCGCCGCGCTCGCCGTCACAGGCCGGCCGTGATGCCGCCATCCACGTACAGGATGTGGCCGTTGACGAAGCTGGACGCCTCGCTGGCCAGGAAGATCGCGGCGCCGGCCAGTTCATGCACCTCGCCCCAGCGGCCGGCGGGCGTTCGCTTGCACAGCCAGGCGGTGAAGCCGTCGTCCTGCACGAGCGCCTGCGTCAGCTCGGTCTTGAAGTAGCCCGGGCCCAGGCCGTTGACCTGGATGCCGTAGCGGCCCAGGTCGACCGCCATGCCCTTGGTCAGCATCTTCACCGCGCCCTTGGTCGCGGTGTAGGGCGCGATGTCGGGCCGCGCCAGCTCGCTCTGCACCGAACAGACGTTGATGATCTTGCCGCGGCCGCGCGCGATCATGCGCTGCGCCACCTCGCGCCCGGTGAAGAACACGCTGTCGATGTTGGTCGCCGTCAGCCGCCGCCAGGCGTCCAGCGGAAACTCGGCGAACGGCCCGCGGTGCTGCATGCCGGCGTTGTTGACGAGGATGTCGATCGCGCCCACCCGGGCCTCGATGGCCGCCACGCCGGCCTGCACGGCCGCGGCGTCGGTGACGTCGAAGGCCGCGGCCTCCACCTGCAGGCCCTGGGCGGCCAGCCGCCGGCGCGCATCGTCCAGCGCCGCGGCATTGCGCGCATTGAGCACGACGCGTGCGCCGGCCGACGCCAGCGCGCCGGCCAACGCGTAGCCGATGCCTTTGCTGGAGCCGGTGACCAGGGCCGTGCGCCCCGTCAGGTCGAAGAGAGAAGCAGCCAAGTCGAGCCTCGCCGAGTGGGGGAACGGGTGCCGCGTCGCCGCCGATGCATTGAAGGCGCCGCGACAAAGTTGATACCGGTATCGTAGGCGTCGGCCGCAAATCGGCTATGCAGTGTTTTCCCTGCGGCAGACTCGTCCAGCGACCACTAAAGTTACCGGTCACCATCCCAGACAAGTTCCCACATGACGAACACGACGCTCGAAGCCTCCGACGACGGGCGGCCGCTGCGGCTGCGCTGCACCTGCCTGGTGATCAACGCGCCCGACGACCTGCGCGTCGTCGAGCAGGACGCCGGCGAACCGGGGCCCGGGCAGGTGGTGGTGCAGGTGGGCTTCGGCGGCATCTGCGGCTCGGACCTGCATTACTTTCACGCCGGCGGCTTCGGCGCGGTGCGCATCAAGCGGCCGATGATCCTCGGGCACGAGGTGGCGGGCACGGTGGGCGCCGTGGCGCCGGGCGTGGTGCGCATCAAGGTCGGCGACAAGGTCGCCGTCAACCCCAGCCGGCCTTGCGGCGGCTGCAAATACTGCCTCGAAGGCCTGCCCAACCAATGCCTGGACATGCGCTTTTATGGCAGCGCCATGCGCGACCCGCACGTCGAAGGCGCCTTCCGCAACGTGCTGGTGTGCGACGCCGTGCAATGCGAACCCGTCGCCGCGCACGTGCCGCTGCAGCACGCCGCGCTGGCGGAGCCGTTCTCGGTGGCGCTGCACGGCGTGCAGCGCGCCGGCGCGCTGCTGGGCAAGCGCGTGCTGGTGTCGGGCTGCGGGCCCATCGGCACGCTGGCCGTGGCGGCGGCGCGCATCCATGGCGCGGCCGAGGTGACGGCGGTGGACCTCACCGACGAGACGCTGGCCGTGGCGCGGGCGATGGGCGCGCAAGCGACGATCAACGCCGCGCGCGATGCGCAGTGGACCGAGCGCTTCAGCGCCGACAAGGGCAGCTTCGACGTGATGTTCGAGTGCAGCGGCAACGAGCGTGCGCTGCGCGCCGGGCTGGACGCCATGCGGCCGCGCGGCACCGTGGTGCAGTTGGGGCTGGGCGGCGACGTCTCGGTGCCGCAAAACCTGATCGTCGCCAAGGAGCTGGCGCTGCTGGGCAGCTTCCGCTTCCACGACGAGTTCAGGCTGGCCGTGCGGCTGATCAACGAAGGCCGCATCGACCTGCGGCCGATGATCACGGGCGCCTTCCCGCTGGCACGCGCGCGCGAAGCCTTCGAGCTGGCCGGCGACCGCAAGCGTGCGATGAAGGTGCTGCTGGACTTCGCCGCCGAGGCCGCCTGAGCCGGCGCCTTCAAGTGCTTCCGCGCATCTCCACGCGATAGGGGATCAGCACGGTCTCCGGCGACAGCCGCCGGCCGTCGCGCGCCGCGGCGATGGCGCGCAGCAGCAGCTCGCCGGCGGCACGGCCGATGCCGGCGCAGTCGACCGCCACGGTGGTCAGCCGCGGGTGGCAGCTGGCGCCGACCTCGAAGCCGCCGAAGCCGGCGATGGCCAGCCGGCCCGGCACCGCGATGCCGCGGCGCTGGCATTCGGCCAGCGCGCCGAACGCCGGATGGTCCGAGACGCAGACCAGGGCCTGCGTGTCGGGCCAGCGGTGCAGCAGTTGCACGACGCCCTGGGCGCCGTGCTCCATCGACACCGGCGCCTGGCCGACGCTGAGCTGCCGCGTCGCATCGAGGCCGAGCTCGCGCATCGCGCTCTCGTAGCCGCGGCGGCGGTCGGCGCCGCGGGCGTCGCTGCTCGGCAGGCCGCCCAGGAAGCCGATGCGCCGGTGGCCCTGCGCGTGCAACTGGCGCACCAGTTGCGCCACCGCTTCGGCGTTGGAGAAGCCCACGCAATGGTCGATCGGCTGCGCCGGCAGGTCCCAGGTTTCGACGACCGGGATGCCAGCCGCCTTGAGCAGCTTGCGCGCCGCCGGCGTGTGCGTGCCGCCGGTGACGACCACCGCTTCGGGCCGCCGGCTGAGCAGGGCGCGCAGCAGCCGCTCCTCGGTGGCGGCGTCGTAGTCGGTGTAGCCCAGCAGCAGTTGCAGGCCGCTCGCCTCCAGCGCGGCGGTCAGCCCGTGGGCGGTGTCGGAGAAGTTGGAGTTGTTCAGCGCCGGCACCAGCGCGGCGACGAAGCCCGAGCGCTTGGACGAGAAGGTGCGCGCCGTCTGGTCGACCACATAACCCATTTCCTGGCAGGCTTGCAGGATGCGCTGGCGCAGCGCTTCGCTGGTGCTGCGCGGGTTGCTGCCTTCGCGGTTGAGCGCACGCGACACCGTCATCTTCGACACGCCCAGGCGCGCGGCGATGTCGGCCATCGTGACCGGCTTGACCGGCGGCGGTGGTGGCGTTGGCGTCGGCGTCGGCTTCGGCGTCGGTGATGCGCGCTTGGCGGCCGCGCCGCGGGCGCCGGGCCTGGGCACGGGAACGGGCTTGGCCGCGGCCTTGGCCTTGGCCTTCGGCTTGGCCGTGGGCTGGGGCGCGGCCTGGTGCGAGGCCTTGTGCGAGGCCTTGTGCGAGACCTGGTGCGAGGCCTTGCGCGGGGCGGATGCGGTTCGGGCGGGCACGTCGACCTCTGATGCGGGCGGTTGGAGGAACAAGCGATACCGGTGTCAAGGTCGAGGCCGGCGCCGCGGCGGCGACGGCACTCGGTGCGCGTCGATCATAGGCGAAGCGCCAGGCCCGGCCGCCCTCGGGTAAGTGCTAGTTACCGGTAACTGCTTTTCATCGACACTCGCCGCATGCCGGCCCTCCAGGTGCTCGATCCGCGCTTCGCCGCCGTCGCCGACGGCGCGGGGCCGCTGCAGTGCCTGTGCTCGGGCGCGGCCTGGAGCGAAGGGCCCGTGTGGCTGCCGCGGTCGGCCGAGCTGCTGTGGAGCGACATCCCCAACAACCGCATGCTGTGCTGGCACGAGCAGCGCGGCCTGCGCGTCTGGCAGGAGGCGGTGGAGTTCACCAACGGCCACGTGCTGGAAGCCGACGGCGCGCTGCTGCATTGCTCGCACGGGCGCCGCGCCATCCTGCGCACGCGCTTCGACGCCGCCGGCCGCCCGCTGGGCGACGACATCGTCGTCGACCGCTACCAGGGGCGGCGCTTCAACTCGCCCAACGACGTGGTCGTCAAGCGCGACGGCAGCATCTGGTTCACCGACCCGCCCTACGGCATCGTGTCCGATCGCGAAGGCCACCGGGCCGAGAGCGAGCTCGGCGATTGCTACGTCTTCCGCCACGACCCGGCCAGCGGCGCCACGCGCATCGTGAGCGACTGGGTGCAAGAGCCCAACGGCCTGGCCTTCTCGCCCGACGAATCGCTGCTCTACGTCAGCGACACCTCGGCGGCGCTGCGCAGTGACGGCGGCGGCCACCATCACATCGCCGTGTTCGACGTGGTCGCGGGGCAAGACCTGGGGCGGCCGCGCGTGTTCGCCGTCATCGAGCCGGGCCTGGCCGACGGCCTGCGCGTCGACGTCAACGGCTTCGTCTACACCAGCAGCGCCGACAGCGTGCAGGTCTACCACGCCGACGGCACGCGCATCGGCCGCATTCCGGTGCCGGAGAAGGTGGGCAACCTGGTGTTCGGCGGCGCCGCCGGCGACGAGCTGTTCATCTGCGCCAGCACGTCGCTCTACCGCATCCGGCTGCGCACCCGCGGCGCCACGTCATGACGGCGCTGCTTCGCTTCGCCAACGTCAGCAAGCGCTTCGGCGGCACGCAGGCCGTCGACGACCTCAGCCTGGACGTCGACGCCCGCGAGGTGCTGGCGCTGCTGGGCGAGAACGGCGCCGGCAAGAGCACGCTGATCAAGCTGCTGGCGGGCATCTACAAGGCCGACGCCGGCCAGATGCTGTTCGACGGGCAGCCCGAATCGGCCTGGCGCAGCCGCGACCCGCTGCGCCAGCCGGTGGCCTTCATCCACCAGGACCTGGGCCTGGTGGAGTGGATGACGGTGGCCGAGAACGTGGCGCTGGGCATGGGCTATCCGCGCCGCTTCGGTTGGCGCCGCGGCCTGATCGACTGGGCCGCCGCCGACGAGCGCGCGCGCAGCGTGCTGGCGCGCGTGGGCTGCGACATCGATCCGCGGCGCCGCGTGTTCTCGCTGACGCGGGCCGAGAAGTCGCTGCTGGCCATCGGCCGCGCGCTGGCGGTGCAGGCGCGGCTGCTGGTGCTCGACGAGCCCAGCGCCAGCCTGCCGGCGACCGACGTGCAACGCCTGTTCGACGTGCTGCGCGAGTTGCGCCGCCAGGGCGTGGGCATGATCTACGTGTCGCACCGGCTCGACGAGGTGATGCAGCTCGCCGACCGCGCCGCCGTGATGCGCGACGGCCGCCTGGTCGGCGTGCGCCGCGTCGCCGACAGCGGCGAGGCCGAGCTGGTGGAGCTGATCGTCGGCCAGCCGCTCGGCAGCGCGCCGCGCGGTGACGTGCCGGCCGCGTCGGACGCGCCGGCCGCGCCGGCCGCGGCGCACCCCGGGCCGCCCTTGCTGGCCTTGCACGGCGCGGTGGCCGGCAACGCCGGCCCGGTGGACCTGGCGCTGCAGCCCGGCGAGATCCTCGGCCTGGTGGGCCTGCGCGGCGCCGGCCAGGACGCCATCGGCCGCGCGCTGTTCGGCTGCGAGCCGCTGGTGGCCGGCCGGCTGGCGGTCGCCGGCGTCGATCGCGTGCTGCGCAGCCCGTCGCAGGCCATCGCCGCGGGCATCGGCTACACCGCCGGCGAGCGGCTGGAGCAGAACCTGGCCGGCTCGATGAGCGTGCAGGAGAACCTCTTCCCGAACCCGCGCCTGCACGGCGAGCGCGGCTTCGATGGCGGGCGCCGCCGCCGCGAGCTGGCGCGCGCCGAGGCGCTGGCCGAGCGCTTCGACATCAACCCGCGCGCGCCGCAGGCGGTGGTGCAGCAACTGTCGGGCGGCAACCAGCAGAAGGTGGTGCTGGCGCGCTGGGAGGCGCTGGCGCTGCCGGTGCAGGTGCTGGAAGAGCCCACCGCCGGCGTCGACGTCGGCGCCAAGCGGCAGATCTACGCGCTGCTGCGCCGCCGCGCCGCCGCCGGCGCGGGGCTGGTGGTGGTGTCCACCGACTACGAGGAAGTGGCCACCGTGTGCACCCGCGTGCTGGTGTTCCGCGGCGGCCGCATCGCCGCCGAACTGCGCGGCGGCGACATCACGATGGCGCGGCTGCTGGCGCTGTCCGCCGGCTCGGCGGCGGCCGGCGACGACCGGAGGGCTGCCTGATGAGTGCGTCGATCAAGTCCACCGCGCTCGAGCCCGACGCCAGCCTCGACGGGCCGGCCCGCTCGCTGGCCCAGCGCCTGGCGCGCGCCGTGCCCAGCTACGGCCTGGTGATGCTGACGGTGGCGCTGGCGCTGCTGTTCTCGGCGCTGCTGCCCGCCACCTTCCCGACGCTGTTCAACCTGCGCGCCATCCTGGCCGACAAGTCGATCATCGCGCTGCTGGCGCTGGCCGCGATGATCCCGATGATCACCGGCAAGATCGACCTCACGGTGGGCTACGGCATCGTGCTGTGGCACATCCTGGCGATCAGCCTGCAGACGCGCTATGGGCTGCCGTGGCCGGCGGCGGTGCTGATCGTGCTGGCCTGCGCGGCGCTGTTCGGCATGCTCAACGGCCTGCTGGTGGAGATGGCGCAGATCGACAGCTTCATCGCCACGCTGGGCACCGGCACCGTGCTCTACGCGGTGGCCATGTGGCACAGCGGCGGCCGCCAGGTGGTGGGCGAGCTGCCGGCCGGCTTCACGGCGCTGGCCGGCGCCGAATGGCTGGGCCTGCCGGTGGCGGCGTTCTACGTGGCCGCCATCGCGTTGGTGCTGTGGGCGGTCACCGAGTTCATGCCGCTCGGCCGCGCGCTGTACGTGATCGGCGCCAACCCCAAGGCGGCCGAGCTGAACGGCCTGTCGGTGCGCCGCCACGTGGTCGGCGCCTTCGTCGCCTCGGGCGTGCTGAGCGGCTTTGCCGGCGTGCTGCTGGCGTCGCGGCTGCAGATCGGCCAGGCCAGCGTGGGGCTGGAGTTCCTGCTGCCGGCGCTGGTGGGCGCCTTCCTGGGCAGCACCACCATCCGCCCGGGCCGCGTCAACGTCTGGGGCACGCTGGTCGGCGTGGCGATCCTGGCCATCGGCATCTCGGGCATCCAGCAGTTCGGCGGCGCGTTCTACGTCGAGCCCTTGTTCAACGGGTTGACGCTGCTGATCTCGATCGGCATCGCCGGCTGGGCGCAGCAGCGCCGCAATGCATCGATTCGCCGCCGCATCTCGCAGCGGCAGCTCGACGAAGGCGCAGCGCCGGCGGTGCCGCCGGCGTCGCCAGTCCACCGGGCCGCCGACGGCCCACACTGAGGAGACTCCATGACCCGAGCCGTCAACTTCGCGCGCGCCGCGCTCGCCGCGGCCTGCCTGCTGGCTTTTGCGGGCGGCGCCGCCGCCGATGCCTTCGTCGATGCCGCCAAGGCCAAGGTCGCCAAGCTGGCCGCCGCCAAGACGCAGTGGGACGGCCCCACCTCGGGCCCGAAGGCGGCCGCCAACAAGACCGTGGTCTTCGTCGCCGCCGACATGAACAACGGCGGCATCGTCGGCGTCAGCAAGGGCGCCGAGGAAGCCGGCAAGGCGATCGGCTGGACCGTCCGCGTGATCGACGGGCGCGGCAGCGTCAGCGGCCGCGGCGCGGCGCTGAACCAGGCGCTGGCGCTCAAGCCCGACGGCATCATCGTCGGCGGCTTCGACACCACCGAGCAGAAGGTGGCCTTCGGCAACGCCAGCAAGGCGGGCATTCCGCTGGTCGGCTGGAACGCCGGCCCCAAGCCGGGGCCCGACGCGGGCGCCGGCCTGTTCGCCAACGTGACGGTCACCGCCGACGACATCTCGGAAGCCGCCGCGCTGTGGGCGGTGGCCGATTCCGACGGCAAGGCCGGCGTCGTGATCTTCACCGACAGCCAGTATTCGATCGCCATCTACAAGGCCAAGGCGATGGAGGCGGTGATCAAGAAGTGCGGCGGCTGCACGGTGCTGTCGTTCGAGGACAGCCCGATCGCCGACAGCGCCACGCGCATGCCGGGCCTGACCACCTCGCTGCTGCAGCGCTTCGGCGCCCGCTGGACGCACGCGCTGGCGATCAACGACCTGTACTTCGACTTCTGGGGCAGCGCGCTGAAGGCCGCCGGCAAGAAGGGCGACGACCTGCCGCACGCGGTGTCGGCCGGCGACGGCAGCGAGGCCGCGTACCAGCGCATCCGCGCCAAGAACCACCAGAGCGCAACCGTGCCGGGGCCGCTGAACCTGCAGGGCTGGCAGGTCATCGACGAGATGAACCGTGCCTTCGCCAAGGCGCCGTGGTCCGGCTACGTGCCGCTGGCGCACGTGGTGACGGCGGCCAACGTCGGCGGCGACGGCGGCGACAAGAACATCTTCGACCCCGGCAACGGCTACCGCGAACAGTACAAGCGGATCTGGGGCCGCTGAGCGGCCCCGGCCAGCGCCCGCCCGGCCCGCCGCCATCCGCCCCGCACCGCACCGCACCCACCGCATCGGCATGGGCCTTCTCGACTGGCTGCTGCTGCCGCTGTCCGGCAGCGCGCAGCACCACATCGAACCGTGGGCCTACTGGCACGCGCGCAGCATGGTGCTGGGCTGGTGCGTGCTGCTGCCGCTGGGCGCGCTGGTAGCGCGTTACTTCAAGGTGCTGCCGCGCCAGCGCTGGCCGCAGCAGCTCGACAACAAGCTGTGGTGGCACGCGCACCGGGCGCTGCAATGGGCCGGCGTGCTGCTGATGTCGGTGGGCGCGGCGCTCGCCGTCGGCCGCGCCGCGGGCGCTTCGCCGGCGGCGCAACTGCATGGCAGCCTGGGCTGGGCGCTGGTGGCGCTGGGCTGGCTGCAGGTGGTCTATGGGCTGGGCCGCGGCAGCAAGGGCGGGCCGACCGACGTGCACTTGCGCGGCGACCACTACGACATGACGCCGTCGCGCCGGCGCTTCGAGCGCATTCACAAGGGCCTGGGCTGGCTGGCCGTGCTGGCGGCGCTGGTCGTCGCGGTGCTGGGGCTGCTGGTGGCCGACGCGCCGCGCTGGATGGCGCTGGCGCTGGCGATCTGGTGGCTGCTGCTGGCGGCGCTGGCCTGGCGGCTGCAGCGCCAGGGCCGCTGCATCGACACCTACCAGGCGATCTGGGGGCCCGACCCCCGGCACCCGGGCAACCGCATCAAGCCGATCGGCTGGGGCATCCGCCGGCCGCAAGCATGAGCACTGGGCACCATGGCTGATCTTCGACTCGACCACCTCGTCAAGCGCTTCGGCGCCGTCACCGTCGTGCAGCAGCTCGACCTGGCCGTGGCCGGCGGCGAGTTCGTCGTGCTGCTGGGCGAGTCGGGCTGCGGCAAGAGCACCACGTTGCGCATGGTGGCGGGGCTGGAAGAGGTGAGCGAAGGGCGCATCCTGATCGGCGGCCGCGACGTCACGCAGGCGCACCCGATGGCGCGCGACATCGCGATGGTGTTCCAGAACTATGCGCTCTACCCGCACATGGACGTGGCGCAGAACATGTCGTTCGCGCTGCGCCTGGCGGGCCGGCCCGGCGCCGAGATCGCGGCCAAGGTGGCGGCGGCCGCCAAGGTGCTGAACATCGAGCACCTGCTGCAGCGCCGGCCGAAAGAGCTGTCGGGCGGCCAGCGCCAGCGCGTGGCCATCGGCCGCGCCATCGTGCGCGAGCCGCAGGTCTTCCTGTTCGACGAGCCGCTGTCCAACCTGGACGCCAAGCTGCGCGGCCACATGCGCGCCGAGCTGGCGCTGCTGCACGAACGCCTGGGCAAGACCACCTTGTACGTGACGCACGACCAGGTGGAGGCCATGACGCTGGCCAGCCGCATCGTGATCTTCGACAAGGGCCGCATCCAGCAGGTGGGCACGCCCGGCGAGGTGTTCAACGACCCCGCCAACCTGTTCGTCGCCGGCTTCATCGGCACGCCGACGATGAACTTCTTCCAGGCCCGGCTGGCCGACGAAGGCGGGCAGCCCGTGCTGCGCGGCGAGGGCTTCGCGCTGGCCGCGCCGGCCTGGCTGCCGGCGGCCGTCGGCGCGCCGGCGCAGGCGCTGGTGGTCGGCATCCGGCCGCAATCGCTGAAGCCGGTGCACGACGGCGGCGAGCTGTCGATCAAGGTCGACGTGGTCGAGTACCTGGGCACCGAGAGCCAGATCGTTGGGCACCTGCACGCGCCCGGCGGGCAGCGCATCGCGGCCGTGGTGGCCGGCGATGCCAAGGCGCTGCTGCACCAGGGCGTGCGGCTGGCGGTCGACGCGCAGGCGCTGCACGTCTTCGATGCCGCGAGCGGCCGCTCGCTCAAACCCGCTTCCATCCACTGAACCCCGTCCCTCAGCAAGGAGACCGCTCGATGAACCGACGAAACACCCTCAAGGCCGGCGCCATCAGCGTCTTCGGCGCGGCCTTTCCGTTCAGCGGCGCGCAGGCGCAGAACCGCTATGCCAAGTACGCCGGCAAGACCGTGGTCTTCAGCGTGCCGGCGCACCCGCACTACGACGCGATGCAGAAGATCCTGCCGGAGTTCACCAAGGAGACCGGCATCAAGGTCGAGCTCGACAAGCTGGCCATGGGCCGCCTGAAGGACAAGCAGCTGCTGGAGATGGCCAAGCCCAGCGGCGACTTCGACCTCGGCTGCTACGTGGTGATGTGGAAGGGCGAGTACGTCGCCAAGAACCTGATCCAGCCGCTGCAGCCCTTCTTCGACAACCCGGCGCTGGCCGACCCGGCGTACGACATGAAGGACATCGTGCCCATCTACCTGGAGAACCTGGGCCTGGTCGGCGGCCCCAAGGGCTACCTCGCAGGGCCGGGCGCCAAGCTGTACGGCATTCCGTATGGCGCCGAGACCAGCGTGCTGGCCTACCGGCGCGACCTCTTCGCCAAGCACAACCTCAAGCCGCCCGAGACCTACGACGACTTCCGCAAGCTGCTGCGCGTCATCAAGGACAAGGAAGGCATCGGCGCGCTGGCCAGCCGCGGCCAGGCCGGGCACCAGGTGGTGCACGCCTGGCTGCTGCACCTCAACCCGCTGGGCGGCAGCGTGTTCGACGATCAATGGAAGGCCCGCTTCAACGACAAGGCCGGCGTCGACGCGCTGCGCTTCCTGCAGGAGGTGGTGGCCACCGGGCCGGCCGGCATCCCCGGCTACGGGCAGGGCGAGAGCAACACCGCCTTCCTGCAAGGGCAGGCCGCGATGTACCTGGACAGCACCTCGCTGGCCGGCCTGGTGAACGATTCCAGCAAGAGCAAGGTGGTGGGCAACGTCAGCTGGGCGCTGCACCCGAAGGGCGTGCGCCGCGCCTCGCAAAGCGGCGGCCTCGGCCTGGCAATCCCGAGGAACGCCAAGAACCCCGAGGCCGGCTTCCTGCTGATGCAGTGGCTCACCACCAAGTCGCAGGACAAGGCGGTCACGCTGGCCGGCGGCGCGCCCATGCGCAACAGCACGCTGCGCGATGCCGAGGCGGTGCGCAAGTACCCCGAGTTCATCACCTTCGTCGAGGCGCTGAAGTACAGCAACCCCGACTGGCGCCCGATCATCCCGGTGTGGGACAAGATCAACGTCCAGGCGCTGGGCGTCGGCCTGAGCGAGGCGCTGACCGGCAAGAAGTCGGCCGAGCAGGCGCTCAACGACCTCGTGCCGCAGGTGACGGCGATCATGCGCGAAGGCGGCTACAAGGTCTGAACGCGGCCCGGTGCGACACGCGATGAGAACGCCCCCCTGGGTTGCCGCCCTTTACGTCGGGCCCGCCGTGGTGGTGATGGCCGCGGCCTGCCTGTACCCGGTGCTGTCGGCGTTCAGGCTGGCCGGCGTCGACTGGGCGCTGGGCACGCCGTGGGACAGCGCGCGCTGGGTCGGCTGGGGCAATTTCGTCTCGGCCTTCTCCAACCCGAGGGTGTGGAGCAGCCTGGCGACGACGCTGCTGTTCGCCGCCGTGTGCGTGACGGCCGAGATGGTGCTGGGCATCGCCCTGGCGCTGGCACTGGAGCATCCGGTGCGCGGCATGGCCTTCTTCCGCACGCTGTTCATCCTGCCGATGATGATCGCCCCCATCGCCGTGGGCCTGGCCTGGCGCTACCTGTTCGATGCGCAGTTCGGCCTGATCAACGCGGCGCTGCAGGCGCTGGGCTTCGGCGCCAAGACCTGGCTGGCCGATCCCACGCTGGCCTTCGTCGCCATCGTCGTGGCCGACATCTGGCAGTGGACGCCCTTCGTCTTCATCATGATGATCGCCGCGCTGGCCAACGTCGACGGCGCCGTCATCGAGGCCGCGCGCATCGACGGCGCGCGCTGGTGGCAGCAGACGCTGCTCGTCAAGCTGCCGATGGTGATGCACATCATCGCCATCACCTTGATGATGCGGCTGATCGACGCCTTCCGCGTGCTCGAGGTGATCTACGTGCTGACCTTCGGCGGCCCCGGCGACAGCACCGAGATCCTGGCCCTGCACATCTACAAGACCGCCTTCGTCGGCCAGCAGCTGGGCGTGGCCGCGGCCATCAGCGTGCTGCTGCTGGTGGTGGTGGCCCTGCTGAGCTGGGGCGCGCTGCGCCTGAGCAACCCGATGAAGGGAGAGCCGCGATGAAGCGCCCCGCGTGGCTGGTGGCCGCGCACTACGCGGTGCTGGCGCTGCTGGCCTTCCTGTGCGTGGCGCCCATCCTCGTGATCTTCGCCACCAGCCTGCGCCAGCAGGTGGACATCTTCGCCGCGCCGCTGAACTTTCTGTTCACGCCGACGCTGGAGAACTACCGCGCGGTGCTGGAGGAAGACAAGTTCGACCGCTACCTGGCCAACAGCCTGTTCGTCGGCCTGGTGTCGACCGTCATCACGCTGGTGCTGGGCTGCATGGCGGCCTACGGCCTGGCGCGCTTTCGCTTCAAGGGGCGCAGCGCCATCGCCTACACCAGCATGCTGCTGCGCACGGTGCCGCTGGCCGTGCTGGCCATCCCGGTGTTCCTGATCTGGAGCGAGTGGAAGCTGGTCAACAGCCTGTGGGGGCTGGTGCTGCTGTACGTGGCGGTGAACCTGCCGTTCACCATCTGGCTGCTCTACGGCTTCGTGCTGCAGGTGCCGGTGGAACTGGAAGAGGCCGCCGCCATCGACGGCTGCGGCCCGCTGCGCGTGTTCGGCAAGGTGCTGCTGCCGCTGATGGCGCCCGGGCTGGCGGCGGCATCGATCTTCACCTTCCGCATCGCCTGGAACGAGTTCATCCTGGCGCTGGTGCTGACCGACCGCCAGACGCGCACGCTGCCGGTGGCCGCATCGCTGTTCATCACCGACCTCGGCGTCGACTGGGGCCGCGTGATGGCCATGGGCAGCCTGATCGCCATTCCGCCGCTGATCTTCACCTTCGTGGCGGCCCGGCAGATCATCACGGGATTGACGGCGGGCGCGGTGAAGGGCTGAGGCGCGCGCGTCACTCGATGTTCTGCACCTGAGCTTCGAGTGCGAAGCCAAGTGCTTGTCGTGTCTTCACATTTCGTTGGCTTTGCCCAGAAAGCCCCACGGCGAACCCGACAAGTCGATCATGCAGCAGCACGCCGTGACCGTTGTCGGTTCGCCTCGCAGCGGCATGAATGTAGCGCTCGTTGCAGGTGTCGCGCACCTCCCCGACGCGTTTCACTTGGGCCAGGTGCCCGAAACCGGTCAGTCGCCGTATCACGCGGTCGGCCACAAGCAGACGCCGCTCGTTTGCCGCACGGAAAGCGGTCGCAGGTGAAGTCAAAGCAATGCAGGCTGTGGTACAGGGTCTGTCCGACATCTGTCCTTGACCGCCCATCGACGAAGGACAGCATCAGTTGGCGTGCGCCCGCCGTGCGCGCTTCGACTGCTGCCGCTCGCTGCGTCGACTCTCGGTCAATGCCTCCAGCGCACCGGTCACCATCGGATTGGTCGATCTCGTGCTCCACGCTGCCGCGATTGTCACGACGTCGACATCCTCGACCAGCGGCAGCAGCACCACGTTCTCTGGTGCCAGCTTGCGCAGCATCGACGGAACGAGCGCGATTCCCTGGCCGCAGCTGACGAACGCTACCTGCGCTGACACGGTTCGCACGTCGTGCAGGATGCGCGGCGAGAAGCCATGCGCCTTGCACGCGGCAATGATGCTGTCGAAGTAGTCCGGGCTCACGCGCCTGGCGAACATCACGAACGGCTCGTCCGCAAGCGAGGCCAGGCGCACGCGCTTGCTGGCGGCGAGCGGGTGCGACGCAGGCAGCGCGACAGCGAGGCGATCGCGGGCCAGCGGCATAGAGGAGATCGACGCACCGAGTTCGCCTTGCAGCCGTGCGAGCGCCAGGTCGACATCGCCTGCTTCGAGCGCTGGAACGGCCTCTGCACTGTCGATCTCCCGGACCGAGATCGTCACGTTGGGCTGCGCGGCTCGAAGGCGTTCCAGCACCGGTGGCAGCACCTCCACCATGGCCGTGGCGATTGCGCCGATCGTCAGGGTGCCGCTTTGGCCTGAGGCCGCTTCACGCACCGCCAGCTCTAGCTGCTCCATCTGCGCGGCGAATTTGCGCACCGCCGGCAGGATGGCCTGCCCCACAGGGGTGAGTTGCGCGCCTCGGCGCCCGCGGTCGAATAGCTTGACCTTGAGCGCCTGTTCGAGCACCTGGATCTGCTCGGTCAGCGGAGGCTGCGACATCCCGAGCCGCTTGGCGGCGCGGCCGAAGTGCTGCTCTTCGGCAACCGCCAGAAACAACCAGAGGTGCCGGATCAGGCGGAAGTTGATCATCGGACTTTCATAGGTTTGGAGTATTGATTCGTTCCTGAGAAGCGAATGTACAGAACGGTCGGGCGAGAGGACAGTGCGGCAATCCCGTGATCGAAGCCTCAGAGAGACGACCGATGACCGCAGACGACAAGGAACTCATCGCCCTGTTCGAGGGCCTGGATACGCCGGGCGTGTCCGACGCGATGGACAAGCTCGGCCTGCCTGGTCAGTGCCTCGGCATCGCGCCGCTGGACAACTACCGCCAGCCGATCGTCGGCCCGGCGTTCACGGTCAAGTACGTCACGGCGTCCGTGCCGCCCGGCAGCGTGGGTGACTTCATCGACGACGTGGCGCCGGGCGACGTGGTCGTCATCGACAACGACGGGCGCACCGATTGCACGGTCTGGGGCGACATCATGACCCAGTACGCCGGCATTCGGGGCATTGCTGCGACCGTGATCGACGGCGTCTGCCGTGATGTCGCGAAGGCGCTTGGCGACGGGTACCCCATGTTCAGCCGCGGTCGCTTCATGCGTACCGGCAAGGATCGCGTCGAGGTCGCCGGCATCAACGTGCCGGTATCCATCGGCACTGCGCGCGTCTGCTCGCGCGACATCGTCGTCGCGGATGCGAACGGCGTCATCATCGTGCCCCGCTCTCGCGCCTGCGAAGTGGCCGAAACGGCACGTCGCATCGAAGGCGTCGAGTCGCAGATCCGTGGGCAGATCGCGGCGGGCAAGACCATCGGAGAGGCTCGCGCTGCGCTCGGCTACCACACGCTGCAAAGGAAGGGTGCATGAGCACTGCCGCATCTACCGATGTGGTCCAGCGCGCGCTCGCGCTCGGCACGTCGACCTTGTACGAAGCGTCAGGCCTGCCTTGTGCCGTCGACCCTGCCATCCGCGCGGCCTGGCCCCGCGCGGCCATCGCGGCGCCGGCCTACCCGCTGCAGTGCTCGCCCGGCGACAACCTGGCTATCCACCTCGCAGTGGAGCGCGCGCCGCGCGGCAGCGTGCTCGTCGTCGGTACCTCCGACTTCATCGCCGGCTATTGGGGCGAGGTGCTGACCGTCGCTGCCGAGGCGGCCGGCATCGTCGGCCTGGTGATCGACGGCGGCGTGCGTGACGTCGCCGCCCTGGCCCGACGCCGCTTCCCGGTCTTCTCGCGCGGCGTCTCGGTGCGGGGCACGGTCAAGGCGAGCGTGGCGTCGGTCGGCAAGTCGTTCCTGTTTGCCGGCGCGCCGATCTCGGCGGGCGACTTCGTCGTCGCCGATGACGACGGTGTGATCATGCTGCCGGCGGCCGAGCTTTCTCGCGTGCTGGCAGCGGGTGAAGCACGGGCCGCCAAGGAGGCCGACTTCATGAAGCGGCTCGCCGACGGGGCGACGACCGTCGACCTGCTGGGCCTCTCGGCTTGGCGCGATCGGGTGTGACCGTGGATCTCGAGCGCCTGAACGTCCATCTGGCCGCCGCGCAGCCATCGGCCACGTACCGGATGATCGACCGCGTGGCGGAGCGGCGCGCGTCGGGCGCGCGGACCATCTCGCTCAGCGCCGGCGAGCCTGACTTCGACACGCCGAAGCACGTGTGCCAGGCCGCCATCGCGGCCATCGAAGGCGGCCGCACGCGTTACACGCAGGTCGCCGGCGTGCGTGAGTTGCGCGAAGCGGTGGCCGCAAAGTTCCGCAATGAGAACGGTCTCGATGTCGACTGGCAGGACACCATGGTCTGCAGCGGCGGCAAGCAGGTGATCTTCAATGCGCTGGCAGCCAGCCTGAACGGCGACGACGAGGTCATCGTGCCCGCGCCGTACTGGGTGAGCTATCCGGAGATGGTGCAGCTGTGTGGCGCACGTTCCGTCATCGTCGCGTGCGACGAAGACAGCGGCTTCAAGCTGTCGCCGGACGCGCTCGCCGGCGCGATTACCGCGCGAACGCGCTGGCTGATCCTGAACTCGCCGTCGAACCCGACCGGCGCCGTCTACTCGCGCCACGAGCTGCACGCGCTCGCGCAGGTGCTGCTGGCCCATCCGCAGGTGCTCGTGCTCTGCGACGACATCTACGAGCACCTGATCTTCGACGGCGCGCGCTTCCACACGCTGGCGCAAGTCGAGCCGCTTCTCGCGTCGCGCACGCTGACGATGAACGGCGTCTCGAAGGCTTACGCCATGACGGGCTGGCGCATCGGCTTCGGCACCGGGCCGCGCTGGCTGCTCGATGCGATGGAGAAGCTGCAAGGCCAGCAGACCTCCGGCGCCTGCTCGATCTCGCAGTTCGCGGCGCTCGCGGCGCTGACCGGACCACAACAGTTCGTCGCCGACACGTGCGCCGTGTTCGAGCGCCGCCGCGACGCGATGGTCGCCGCATTGAACGACATTCCCGGCCTGCGCTGCGCCAAGCCCGGTGGCGCGTTCTACGCGTTCGCGTCTTGCCAGGGGCTGATCGGGCGCACGAGCGCCGCCGGGACGCGGCTCGATTCGGACGAGGCCGTCGCGCTGGCGCTGCTCGACGAGGCCGGCGTCGCCGTCGTGCAGGGCAGCGCCTTCGGCCTCGCGCCGTACATCCGTCTGGCCTATGCGCTCGACGATCGATCCCTTGCCGAGGCCTGCACGGCGATCCACGACTTCTGTCGCGCCACGTCCGCCTGAACTAGCCACCCCAACACTTCGATCAGGAGACATCATGAAGGCACGCATCCTTGTAGGCATTGTCGGTGCCGTACTCACCTGGAGCGCCGCGGCGCAGGAGACGACCTTGGCGAAGGTCAAGGCGTCGGGCGCGATCACCGTCGGCGTTCGCGACAGCTCGCTGCCGCTGTCCTACACCGGTCCCGACGGAGGGCCGATCGGCTTCCAGATCGACATTTGCCGCCGCGTCCTCGAAGCAATCCAATCCCAGCTTGCCCTGAGCAAGCTCGACGTCAAGTACCAGGGCGTCACGTCGCAGAACAGAATCCCGCTGGTGCAGAACGGCACTGTCGACATCGAGTGCGGCTCGACGACCAACAACGCGACCCGCCAGAAGGACGTGGCCTTCTCGCTGACCACCTACGTCGAAGAGGTCCGGATGACGGTCAAGGCCGACAGCGGGATCCGCTCGATCCGCGACCTTGCCGGCAAGACGGTGGTCGCCACGACGGGGACCACTTCGGTGCAGCATCTGCGCCGCCACGAGCGGGCGACCGGCCTGCAGCTGAACGAGGTGTTCGGCAAGGACCACGTCGAGAGCTTCCTGATGGTCGAGACGGGCCGCGCCGACGCATGGATCCTCGACCAGGGCGTGATGAAGGCGACGATCGCGAACTCGCGCAACCCGGCAGGCTTTGCGGTCGTCGGCGAAGTGCTGAATAGCGAACCGATCGCGATCATGTTCCGCAAGGACGATCCGGCCTTCAAGAAGGTCGTCGACGACACAATCCGCAAGCTGATCGCGAACGGGCAGATGAAGGCGCTGTGGACCAAGTGGTTCATGGAGCCCATCCCGCCGCGCGGTGCGAAGCTGAACATGGAGCCGCCAGAGACGCTGCAGCGCCTGTGGGCGCAGCCGAACGATCTGCCGATGGAAACCTTCGCTGCCAAGTAGGTACCCGCCATGACCACCGACAACACCGTTGACGCGCGCCTGGAACGACTCACCGCGCTCGACTCCAACACCGTCTCCGACGCGCTCGACTTCCTTCAGCTGCCCGGCGCTACCTTCGGCCTGCGCCCGCTGTGGAATTGCCCGAAGATCGTCGGCCGCGCATCGACGATCCAGTTCGCTGCAAAAACCCCGGGCGCCGGCTCGACGGTCCACCCGATCACGCCGGTCATCGCCGCCAGCCGCGGGACCGATCGCATCCTCGTGATCGCCGGGGGACTCGAAGGCGTCTCGTGCTGGGGCGACCTGGTCGCGAACGCCTCGAAAGCCAAGGGCATCCGCGGCACGGTCATCGACGGATGCAGCCGCGACATCGAAGGCAGCGAGTCGATCGGCTATCCGGTCTACGGCCGCGGCATCACGATGATCAGCGCGCGCAACCGCGCCATCCAGGTCTCCTCGGGCGAGCCGGTGAAGATGGCCGGGGTCACGGTGGCGCAGGACGACTACCTCATCGCCGATCGCTGCGGCACGGTGTTCGTTCCGGCGGCGCGCATCGACGAGGTGCTCGACTTAGGCGAACGCATCGCTCGGCGTCAGGACGGGATGGTCCGGGCGATCCTCGCCGGTCGCTCGGTCGAGGAGGTCATGCACGACAAGGAATTCGAGGCGATCGCCGTCAAGCGGTGATCGGCACGACCTCTGTCATCGATTCGAGAGCCCATCCATGCATCGATCCATTCTGAGCGTTCTCGCCTCGCTGCCGCTGCTTGCACTGACGCAGACGGCACCGGCGCAGCAGGCGCCCACGTGCCCGCGCAAGGTGGTCAAGTTTGTCGTCCCGTATCCGCCGGGCGGCTCGAGCGACCTGCTGGCCCGCTTGTTGGTACCAGACCTGTCGAAGCAGCTCGCCGTCACGATCGTCGTCGAGAACAAAGCCGGTGCCGTCGGCAACATCGGCACGGCACAAGCCATGTCGGCGGATGCGGATGGTTGCACGTGGTTGCTCGGGAACAGCTCCAACGTCGTCATCAGTCGGAACCTGTACAAGCTGACACGCGATCCGGTCGAGCATCTGACGCCGGTCGCCCAGGTGGCCGCTGTGCCGATGGTGCTTTACGTCAGCTCGGCGGTCCCGGCGGCGACGTTCCAGGAGTTCATCGCACTTGTCCGCAAAAATCCCGGGAAGTACTCATACGCCACGCCGGGAGCAGGAAGCACGCACCATCTGCTGACCGAGATGATGAAGATCGAGTTCGGCCTGGACGCGGCGCACGTGCCGTACAAGGGCTCCGGACCTGCGATCCAGGACGTGATCGCCGGCCACCTTGCCTTTGCGTTCGAGGGCACGAGCGCCATCGCACCCCATATCGCAAGCGGCAAAGTCCGCGCGCTGGCGACGAGCGGCGCGCAGCGCTCGGTGACCCTTCCGAACGTGCCCACGCTGAAGGAGCTGGGCCATTCCAAGTTCGTCGCGACGAACTGGTACGGCGTCTTCGTACCCGCCAACACACCGCCCGGCCTCGTGACGCGGCTCAATGCAGCGATCCGGCAGTCGATGAAGTCGCCCGAGGTCGTCGACAACCTGGCGAAGCTCGATTCCCGGGTGCCAGACCTCTCGGCGGCCGAGTTCGGCGAGTTCGTGAAGAAGGAAGTGCCCTATTGGAAGACGCTGGTTGCGACGACCGGCGTGACGGTGGAGTAGTCGGGCCAACGGACATGAGCGACCTTACAATCGGGCGACACGCTGTCGCTACCCCGATCGACGGCGACACCGATCCACAGGAAACCGCCGAGTGGCTCGATTCACTCGCATCGCTGCTCGCGAGCGCGGGACCGGAGCGCGTGTGCCAGATCATGGACGCGCTCGCGCAGCGGGCGCGCGATCCTTGCATCGGCTGGCAGCCGGCGGCGCGCTGGGCACGGCTTACGTCAACACGATCACCACGGGCCAGTAGCCGGCCTTTCCGGGCTATCTCGCGATCGAGGAACGACTCGCATCGCTAATACGCTGGAACGCGCTCGCGATGGTCGTGCGCGCCAACAAGGCGTACGGCGAGCTCGGCGGCCACATCGCCAGCTACGCCAGCGCCGCCGACCTGTTCGAGGTGGGCTTCAACCACTTCTTCCGCGGCGGCGAACGCGGCGACCTCGTCTTCTACCAGCCGCACTCCGCGCCCGGCGTGTACGCGCGTGCGTTCCTCGAAGGGCGGCTGAGCGAAGACGACCTTGCCCGTTACCGACAGGAGATCACCGCGCGCCGCAGCGGCGCGAAGGGGCTGTCGAGCTACCCGCACCCCTGGTTGATGCCCGACTTCTGGCAGTTCCCGACCGGCTCGATGGGCATCGGCCCGATCAGCTCGATCTACCAGGCCCGCTTCATGCGCTACCTGCAACACCGCGGACTGCTCGACGGGGACACCTCGACCGCTGCAACGCGGCGCGTCTGGGGCGTCTTCGGCGACGGCGAGATGGACGAGCCGGAGAGCATGAGCGCGCTGACCCTGGCGGCGCGCGAGAAGCTCGACAACCTGGTCTGGGTCGTCAACTGCAACCTGCAGCGGCTTGACGGGCCGGTGCGCGGCAATGGTCGCATCATCGACGAGCTCGAGGCACTGTTCGCCGGTGCCGGCTGGCGCGTGATCAAGCTGGTGTGGGGATCCGACTGGGATGGCCTCTTCGCCCGCGACAGCGAAGGCGCCATTGCAAAAGCCTTCGCGCAGACCGTGGATGGCCAGTTCCAGACCTTCGCCGCGAAGGACGGCCGCTACAACCGGGACCACTTCTTCGGTCAGAGCCCGCAACTCGCCGCACTGGCGCAGGGCCTGACCGACGAGCAGATCGATCGCCTCAAGCGCGGTGGCCACGACCTCGTGAAGATCTTTGCCGCTTACGACGCGGCGGTGCGTACGGTGGGCCGACCGACCGTCATCCTCGCGCAGACCAAGAAGGGCTGCGGCATGGGCGAGGCCGGCCAGGGCCGCATGACGACGCACCAGCAGAAGAAGCTCGAGCGCGAAGACCTGATCGCCTTCCGCAACCGCTTCCAGCTGCCGCTGTCCGACGAGCAGGCCGCCACACTCGGGTTCTACCGCCCAGCCGGCGACAGCGACGAGATGACGTACCTGCACGCCCGCCGCAGCGCGCTCGGCGGCTACTTGCCGAGCCGGCGGGCCCAGGCCGCAGCGGTGCCGGTCCCGGCGCTCGGCCGGTATGCCGGCTTCGCGCTGGCCGCCGACGGCAAGGAGATGAGCACGACGATGGCGTTCGTGCGCACGCTCACCAACCTGCTGAAGGATCCGCAGCTCGGGCCGCGTGTTGTACCGATCGTCGCCGACGAGGCGCGCACCTTCGGCATGGCGAATCTCTTCAAGCAGGTCGGCATCTACTCGAGCAGCGGCCAGTGCTACGAACCGGAGGACATCGGCTCACTGATGAGCTATCGCGAAGCCGAGAACGGGCAGATCCTCGAAGAAATCAGCGAGGCCGGCGCCATCAGTAGCTGGACCGCCGCGGCGACCAGCTACTCGGTGCACGGACAGGCGATGCTGCCGTTCTACATCTACTACTCGATGTTCGGCTTCCAGCGCGTGGGCGACCTTATCTGGGCTGCCGCCGACCAGCGCTCGCGCGGCTTCCTGCTCGGCGCGACCGCCGGACGTACCACCCTCGGTGGCGAAGGCCTGCAGCACCAGGACGGATTCAGCCTCGTCCAGGCGGCCTCCGTGCCGAACTGCCGCGTGTACGACCCCTGCTTTGCGGGTGAACTCGCCGTCATCGTCGATCACGGCATGCGCCGGATTCTCGAGGACCAAGTCGACGAGTTCTACTACCTGACGGTAATGAACGAGAACTACGCGCAGCCGTCATTGCCGACAGGCGTGGAGTCCGATGTCATCAAGGGTCTTTATCGGTTCGCCGAGCACAAGGCCGCGAACGCTCGGGCGCGCGTGCGGCTCACCGGCTCCGGAACGATTCTTCGCGAGGTCCTCGCGGCGGCCGAGCCGCTGGCGTCGGACTGGCAGGTCGATGCCGAGGTCTGGAGCGCGACCAGCTTCTCGGAGCTGGCGCGCGATGCTCGCGAAACCGCTCGTTGGAACCGGCTGCATCCGGAGCAGCCGCCGCGCACCAGCCACGTCGCGAATTGCCTGCCTGGCGTCGAGCCGGTGATCTCAGCCAGCGACTACGTCTGCGCCTGGCCGCAGATGATTGCCGCGTATGTCGATGCGCCCCTGGTCGCGCTCGGCACCGACGGTTTCGGACGCAGCGATACCCGCGCGGCACTGCGCGAGTTCTTCGAGGTGGACCGCCACCAGATCGTCCTGGCTGCGCTGACGGCGCTGCGCGGCCAGGGAAAAGTCGATTCGGCCGCCTGCACCCAGGTCATCGAGCGTTACTGTCTGGACACGGAACGCCAGCCATCTTGGCGCGGCTGAAGCAGGGGGGCTCTTCGCTCCGGTGCCACGGCGTCCGCTGCCAGAAGCGCCGCTTGATGTCGGAACGAGGGCTTTCAGGGACTGCCATCGGCAGCTTTGGGTCGGTTCGTGCCAATCAAGTCCGCCGTCAGTGCGCCCTGGAGCGGTCGCTCGGCGTCTGCGTGAAGACGGCAGCGATGGATCGGGAGACGGGTCGTTGGTGGCGCCGTCTCCCTGGACGCGCAGCGCGGTTTCGATTTAGCGCGATTGGCCGCGTCAGATCAGAGCACCTTGACCCCCGGAAGCTTGCGCATGCCTCGATCGCAGGTTGCGGTGAAATCGCAACCCTGCCGGGCATGCTTGGCGACGACCAGGCAGTTGGCGAACCCGCAGGTGCCGGCTTCGAACAGGGTGAGGGCTCCTGCGACGGCATCGCGGTCTTCGAAGGCAAACGCGGTCTCCTCCAGCAGGCTGCGCACCGCGATACTTTGGGCCTGCTTGTCCAGTTCGAAGGCCGACTTCAGCGTCCAAACCGCCTCGACCAAGACGACGTCCGTGACCAGCAAGGAGCCTGGCATGGCGCCGTGCTCGGCCAGCAGAGCGTCGATGCGCTTGTTCTGCGCCGGGTCATCGTTGAGCCATAGTCGCAGCAGGATGTTGGTATCGATGCCGATCATCGGCCAGCCGACTTACGGCTCGCCGGACTGAAGGCGTGCTTTTCTCGCAGGTGCTTCGACACGGCCTCGTCCATCTGCTCGATGGTCAGTGGCGCGGCATGAGGCGACTTGAGCAAACCTCGGATGCGCCGAGCGTCGGGCTGGACGTGCCGGGCGGTGATCGTGTTGTCGGCCTGGACCTGGAAGTCGAGGATCGCTCCGGCATCCAGGCTCAGCCGGTCGCGAATCTCCTTGGGCAGGGTGATCTGGCCCTTGCTGGTCAGTGTGGCGAACATAGCGGCATCCTTTCTGAACCGACGGACTCCTTACAGTCTACCAACGTAAGGAGCATGGCGCGACCGTTGGTCAATCGGGTCCCGATGGCTGCGCTCCGCACCGGGACGGCACGAGACGCCACGGGGCTACTCCAGGTTCTGCACCTGCTCCCGCATCTGCTCCACCAGCACCTTCATCTCCACCGAGATCGCCGTCAGCTCCAGCGCGGGTGACTTGCTGCCCAGGGTGTTGGCTTCGCGCTGCAGTTCCTGGATCAGGAAGTCGAGCCGCTTGCCCAGTTCGCCGCCGGCCTGCAGCAGGCGTTCGATCTCGTCGAGGTGCGAGGCCAGGCGCGTCAACTCCTCGGCCACGTCGATGCGGATCGCGTAGGCGGCGGCTTCATTGAGGGCGCGTTCCTGCAGCGCCTGGGCGGGCAGGGGGGTGGCCAGAGCGGCCGCGCCGGCGCCGGCGGTGGCGGCGCCGAGCGCTTCGTTCCAACGTTCGAGGAAACGCTGCTGCTGGCGCTGCACCACCTGCGGCACCAGCGGGGCGGCGCGGCCGGCCAGGGCGCGCAACTGCCGCACGCGGTCCAGCAGCATGGCGGCCAGGCGCGCGCCTTCGCGCGCGCGCGCCTCGCGCAGGCCTTCCACGCAGCGGCGGGCGGCCTCCAGCGCGGTTTCGTCCAACTTCTCGGCGGTGCTGCCGCCGCGGCACCACTGCATCACTTCGTTGACCGACAGGCCACGCGCCTGCGGCAACCAGCCCTGGATCTGCGATTCCAGCCTCGAGAGCCGGTTGAGCTGGTCGGCGCCGGGGTTGGGCCAGGGGTCGCTGGCGGCCTGCTGGGCGGCCATGCGAAGTTCGACCTTGCCGCGGCGGATGGCACCGCCGATCAGCTCGCGCAGCGCCGGTTCCAGTCCGCGCAATTCGTCGGGCAGGCGCAGGCTGAGATCGAGGAAGCGGCCGTTCACCGAACGCAGCTCCGCGGTCACCGCGGCCGCGGCGCCACCTGCGGCAGCAGGGGCTTCGCAGGTGCCGCTCGCGAAGCCGGTCATGCTGTAAACTGGCATGTCAGATCTGTCGATACCTACCGTCCGCCGATTATGTCAAAGCCCAAACCAGCCCCGTTGCCGTCGGGCACGGTGGTCGGGGGCTACCAGGTCGTCAAGAAGCTCGCCGCCGGCGGCTTCGGGGTGGTCTACCTGGCCGAAGGCGATGGCCAGCAGCTCGTCGCGATCAAGGAGTACCTGCCCTCGTCGCTGGCCGAGCGTTCGCCCGGCGAGCTGACGCCGCGCGTCAAGCCCGACAAGCAGCCGTTGTACCGGCTGGGGCTGAAGAGCTTCTTCGAAGAAGGCCGCTCGCTGGCGCAGATCAGCCACCCCAGCGTGGTCTCGGTGCTGAACTTCTTCCGCGAGAACGAAACCGTCTACATGGTGATGAACTACCTGCAGGGCGACACGCTGCAGGACTTCATCGTCACCGCGCGCGAGATGAAGCGCGACAAGGTGTTCCGCGAGAGCACCATCCGCAGCCTGTTCGACGAGATCCTGCGCGGCCTGCGCATCGTGCACCAGCACAAGATGCTGCACCTGGACATCAAGCCGGCCAACGTCTTCATCACCAACGACAACAAGGCGGTGATGCTGGACTTCGGCGCCGCGCGCGAGGTGCTGTCCAAGGAAGGCAACTTCATCCGCCCGATGTACACGCCGGGCTTCGCGGCGCCGGAGATGTACCGCCGGGATGGCTCGTTAGGTCCCTGGACCGACATCTACGCCATCGGCGCCTGCATCTACGCCTGCATGCAGGGCTATCCGCCCAACGACGCGCCGCAGCGGCTGGAGAAGGACCGCCTCGCTTTAAGCCTGTCGCGGCTGCGCAATGTCTACTCCGACAACCTGATCGAGGTGACGGAGTGGTGCATGTCGCTGGACCCGCTGTCGCGCCCGCAAAGCGTGTTCGCGCTGCAGAAGGAGCTTTCGCGCGAGACCGAGCGCCGCTACACCAAGCTGAGCTTCAGCGAGCGGCTCAAGCTGCAGCTGGAGACCATCAAGACCGGGGCCAAGACGTGAGGTTCACCGTTCACCAGATCAGCCGCCGCGGCGGCCGCGAGAAGAACGAAGACCGCATGGGCTACTGCTACACGCGCGACGCCGGCCTGTTCGCGCTGGCCGACGGCATGGGCGGCCACCCCGAGGGCGACATTGCCGCGCAGGTGGCGCTGCAGTCGCTGGCGGCGCGCTTCCAGCACGAGGCCAAGTCGGCGCTGACCGACCCCTTGCGCTTCCTGCAAGACGCCATCATCGCCGGCCACCACCAGTTGCTGCAGTACGCCACCGCGCGCTCGCTGGTCGACACGCCGCGCACCACGGTGGTCGCCTGCGTGCTGCAGGGCGCGGCCGCCTACTGGGCGCACTGCGGCGATTCGCGGCTGTACCTGATGCGCGGCGACAAGCTGATCGCCCGCACGCGCGACCATTCCTACACCGAGCTGCAGGAGACGATGTCGCAGGTGGTGCCCATCGGCGAGCGGCTCAACCGCAACGTGCTGTTCACCTGCCTGGGCAGCCCCGGCAAGCCGATGATCGACACCGCCGGGCCCTTGCTGATGCACCCGGGCGACCGGCTGCTGCTGTGCTCCGACGGCTTGTGGAGCGCCTTGCCCGACGCCGCGATCACGAACGTGCTGGCCTCGCGGCCGCTCTCCGATGCCGTGCCCGAACTGGTCGAGCAGGCGCTGCGCCAGGCCGGCCCCAAGAGCGACAACGTGACCGCGCTGGCGGTCGAGTGGGAGTCGGCCGAGGACATCAGCGCCGGCCCGCAGGTGTCCACGCAATCGCTCGGCGACGAGGTCTTCGCGTCGACCATCCAGGCCAGCCTGCTGGGCGACAAGGACACCGACGAACTCGACGAGGCCGAGATCGAACGCTCGATCCGCGAGATCAACGAGGCCATCCAGCGCTCGTCGGCCAAGCGGCGCTGAAGCGCCGGCGCCCGGCATCGTGGCGCCCGCGCGCCGCGCTTTTCCACTCCAAGGACCGAACAGATGACGTTTCAACGATCGGGCGGCCGCGCGGCCGACGCCCTGCGCCCGGTGAGCATCCGCCGCCGCTACACGCGCCACGCCGAAGGCTCGGTGCTGGTGTGCTTCGGCGACACCCAGGTGCTGTGCACCGCCTCGGTCGACGAGAAGGTGCCGCCGCACAAGCGCGGCAGCGGCGAAGGCTGGGTGACGGCCGAATACGGCATGCTGCCGCGCGCCACGCACACGCGCGGCGACCGCGAGGCCGCGCGCGGCAAGCAAAGCGGCCGCACGCAGGAGATCCAGCGCCTGATCGGCCGCAGCCTGCGCAGCGTGTTCGACCTGGGCGCACTCGGCGAACGTTCGATCCTGATCGATTGCGACGTGCTGCAGGCCGATGGCGGCACGCGCACCGCGGCCATCACCGGCGCCTTCGTCGCCGCGCAGGACGCGGTGCGCTGGCTGATCGGGCAGGGCCGCATTGCCGCCTCGCCGGTGCGCGATGCGGTCGCCGCCGTCTCGGTGGGCCTCGTGCAGGGCACGCCGCTGCTCGACCTGGAGTACGTGGAAGATTCGGCCTGCGACACCGACATGAACGTGGTGATGACGGCCGCCGGCGGTTTCGTCGAAGTGCAGGGCACGGCCGAGGGCGCGCCCTTCACGCGCGAGCAGATGGACCAGTTGCTGGCGCTGGCGCAAAAAGGCATCGGCGAACTGGTGGCCGCGCAGCGCCGGGCGCTGGCCGAGGATTGATGCCCATGCCCGTGCCCGTGCGCATCGTGCTGGCCTCCAACAACGCCAAGAAGCTGGCCGAGTTGCAGGCCTTGTTCGCCGGGCTGCCGGTCGAGTTGGTGACGCAGGGCAGCCTGGGCATTGCCGAGGCCGAGGAACCGTACGACACCTTCGTCGAGAACGGCCTCGCCAAGGCGCGCCACGCGGCGCGCTACAGCGGCCTGCCGGCGCTGGCCGACGACTCGGGCCTGTGCGTCGATGCGCTGGGCGGCGCGCCGGGCGTGATCTCGGCGCACTATGCGCCGGTTCCCGAAGTTGGCGGCGACCGCGAGGCGCTGCGCCGCGCGCAAGACGCGGCCAACAACGCGCTGCTGCTGCAGCGCCTGGCCGACCAGACTGACGACGGCCGCCGGCGCGCCGCCTTCGTCAGCACCCTGGTGGCCTTGCGCCACGCCGCCGACCCCGAGCCGCTGCTGGCCTGCGGCCGCTGGGTCGGCCGCATCCTGCAGCAGCCGCGCGGCAGCGGCGGCTTCGGCTACGACCCGCTGATGTTCATTCCCGGGCTCGACCGCAGCGTGGCCGAGCTCGACGCCGCCACCAAGAACCGCGTCAGCCACCGCGCGCTGGCGGCGGCGCAGATGCGCGAGCGCCTGCGCGAGGCCTGGGCGCTTGGCAAGGCCTGAGCCCATCCGGCTGCAGCGCCGCGGCGACGTGCGCTTGAGTGCGCTGCCGCCGCTCTCGCTGTACGTGCACCTGCCCTGGTGCCTGCGCAAGTGCCCGTACTGCGACTTCAATTCGCACGAACGGGCGAGCGGCGACCTGCCCGAGACGCAGTACCTCGACGCCTTGCGCGCCGACCTCGAAGCGTCGTTGCCGCTGGTGTGGGGCCGGCGCGTGGTCAGCGTCTTCATCGGCGGCGGCACGCCCAGTCTGTTTTCGCCGGCCGGCATCGACCGCCTGCTGGCCGACGTGCGCGCCCGGCTGCCGCTGGAGCCGGGCTGCGAGATCACGCTGGAAGCCAACCCCGGCACCTTCGAGCGCGACCGCTTCCGCGCCTTTCGTGCCGCCGGCGTCACGCGGCTGTCGCTGGGCGTGCAGAGCTTCGACGATGCGGCGCTGCGCGCCATCGGCCGCGTGCACGACGGCGCACAGGCGCGCGCCGCGCTGGCCGAGGCGGCGCAGGCCTTCGAGACCTTCAACGTCGACCTGATGTACGCGCTGCCGGGGCAGACGCCCGCGGCGCTGCAGGCCGACCTCGATGAGGCACTGGCCTTCTCGCCGCCGCACCTGTCGGTCTACCACCTGACGATCGAGCCGAACACCGCCTTCGCCGCCCGCCCGCCGGCCGGGCTGCCCGACGACGACGCAGCCAGCGAAATGCTGGACGCCATCGTCGCGCGCACCGCGGCGGCTGGTCTCGAACGTTACGAAGTCTCGGCCTTCGCGCGCGCCGGCCACCGCTGCGTGCACAACCAGAACTACTGGCGCTTCGGCGACTACCTGGGGCTGGGCGCCGGCGCGCACGGCAAGCTGTCGTTCCCTGACCGCATCGTGCGCCAGGTGCGCTGGCGCGAGCCGGCGGCCTACCTGCGCCAGGCGCTGCAGGGGCGGGCGGTGTCCAACGAGCACGCTGTCAGCGCCGACGACCTGCCGTTCGAGTTCATGCTCGGCGCGCTGCGCCTGGCCGAGGGCTTCGACCGGCCGCTGCTGGCCGAGCGCACGGGCCTCGGCCTGCAGGCGCTGGAGCCCGGGCTGCAGCAGGCGCTGGATCGCGGCTGGCTGCAGCAGCAGGGCCAGCGGCTGCGGCCCACGGCGCGCGGCTTCGATTTCCTCAGCGACGTGCAGCAGCTTTTTCTGGCGGCACCGAAGGCTTGATCCACACCAGCGGCGATGCATTGCCGCTGACCCACACCAGCGGCGAAGCATCGCCGCTGACCAACGTCAGCGGCGGAACACCGCCACCGCCTCCACCAGCCGCCCGGCCTGGCCCTTCATCGCGTCGGCGGCGGCTGCGGTCTGTTCCACCAGCGCGGCGTTCTGCTGCGTCATGCGGTCGAGCTGCGAGACCGCCACGCTGACCTGGCCGATGCCGGCCGACTGTTCGCCGTTGGCGGTGCTGATCTCGCCGATCAGCGTGTTGACGCGGCCGATCTGGGTGACGATCTCGCCCATCGCCTGGCCGGCGCGGTCGACCTGCTGCGCGCCGCCCTCGACCTTGCGCACGCTGTCGTCGATCAGCGTCTTGATCTCCTTGGCCGCCTGCGCGCTGCGCTGCGCCAGGCCGCGCACCTCGGTGGCCACCACCGCGAAGCCGGCGCCCTGCGGGCCGGCGCGCGCCGCCTCCACCGCGGCGTTGAGCGCCAGGATGTTGGTCTGGAAGGCGATGGTGTCGATGACGCCGGTGATGTCGACGATGCGCTTGCTGCAGTCACTGATCTCCTTCATCGTGCCGACCACGCCGCTGACCACGCTGCCGCCCTCGGCCGCCGCGGTGACGGCGCCGCTGGCCAGTTGCGCCGCCTCGCGCGCGGTGTCGGCGTTGGAGCGCACGGCCGAGGTCATCTGCTCCATCGACGCCGCCGTCTGCTGCAGGCTGGCCGCCGTCTGCTCGGTGCGCGAACTCAAGTCGCCGTTGCCCTGCGCGATTTCGCTGCTGGCGGTCTGCAGGCCGCCCACCTGTTCGCCGACGTCGTCGGCCAGCGCGCGCAGGTTCAGCCCGGCCTGGTTGACGGCGCGCAGGATCATGCCGATCTCGTCGACCCGGTTCATCTGCACGTCGGGGTCGGTGCGGCCGGAGGCCACGCGCAAGGCCTGCTGCAGCAACCGCTCCAGCGGCCGCGACACCTGCTGCTGCAGCAGCAGCACCGCGGCCGTGCACAGCAGCAGCATGCCGGCGGCAAAGCCGGCCAGCGCCGGGCCGGCCAGGCCGGCGAAGGCGGCGCCGGCAACCGCCGCCAGGCCCAGCGCGGCGGTCGGCAGGCGCAGCCGCCAGCGCGTGGGCAGCGTCTGCGGCCACGAGGCCCAGCGCATCCAGCCGGTGCGCACCACCAGGCCCTGGTGGAAGCGGCGGCTGCCGGCGCGGCCTTCGCGGAAGCGCCGGTACAGCGCCTCGGCCGCGGCCACTTCCTGGCGCGTCGGCTTGGTGCGCACCGACAGGTAGCCGCTGACCTGGCCGCCGCGCCACACCGGCGCGGCATTGGCGCGCACCCAGTAGTGGTCGCCGTTGCGGCGCCGGTTCTTGACCAGGGCCGACCACGAGCTGCCGCCCTTCATCGTGGCCCAGAGGTCGGCGAAGGCTTCGCGCGGCATGTCCGGGTGGCGCACCATGTTGTGCGGCTGGCCCAGGAGCTCGGCCATCTCGAAGCCGCTGGCCGCCACGAAGGCCGCGTTGGCGTAGGTGATGTGGCTGCTGACGTCCGTGCTGGACATCAAGGTCACGTGGTCGGGCAGTTCGTATTCGTGCTGGGTGACGGGCTGGTTGTTGCGCATGGCCGGGTGCGTTGAGTGTGATTGTTGTTGGACACCAAGCTCCACTTCGACTGGCTTCGTGGCGCCGGTCGGGCACTGCAATCGACCGTGCCGCCGAAGTTGAGCTTTCCCTACACATCGACCATCGGCACCAACCGGTGAAGAACGGCGGCCGTGACGGATTCGACGTTCCGGCGCCGCACGTCGCCGGCGGCGCTTCAGACCCGCGTCGTGTTCATCCCGGCGGTGCTGCGCAGCCGCTCGATCAGCCGCGGCCCGATCTGCGTGACCGGCAACACCTCGTGCGCGGCGCCTTGCGCGATGGCCTCGCGCGGCATGCCGAAGACGACGCAGCTCGCCTCGTCCTGCACGATGTTGTAGCTGCCGGCGTCGCGCAGCTCTTTCATCGCGCGCGCGCCGTCGGCGCCCATGCCCGTGAGCATCACGCCCAGGGCGTTGGGGCCGACCACGCGCGCCGCGGAGCGGAACAGCACTTCGACCGAAGGCTTGTGGCGGTTGACCGGCTCGCCGTCGCGCACGCGCGCGATGTAGTTGGCGCCCGAGCGCTCCACCGACAGGTGCAGCCCGCCCGGCGCGATGTAGGCATGGCCCGGCAGCACGCGCTCGCCGTCGTTGGCCTCGGCCACGCGGATGCGGCACAGCGTGTTCAGCCGCGCCGCGTAGCTGCGCGTGAAGCCCGGCGGCATGTGCTGCGTGATCATCACCGCCGGCGCATCGGCGGGCAGCCGCACCAGCACCTCGCGCGTGGCCTCGGTGCCGCCGGTGGAAGCGCCGATGAAGACGATCTTCTCGGTCGACAGCCGCCCCAGCGACACCGGCGCGGCGGCGCCGCCGCCGGCGGCCGGCGCGGCCGGCGCCAGCCGGCGCACGGTGGCGCGCGAGGCGGCGCGGATCTTCTCGGTGATGTCGTCGCCCAGCCGGCGCAGGCCGTCGGCGACGCCGATCTTGGGCTTGGCGACGAAGTCCACCGCGCCCAGTTCCAGCGCGCGCAGCGTGACTTCGGCGCCGCGCTCGGTGAGGGTGGAGACCATCACCACCGGCATCGGCCGCAAGCGCATCAGGCGGCTGAGGAAGTCCAGCCCGTCCATGCGCGGCATCTCGACGTCCAGCGTGATCACGTCGGGGTCGAGGTTGCGGATCATCTCGCGCGCCACCAGCGGGTCGGCGGCGGCGCCGATGCACGTCATGTCGGGCTGGCGGTTGATGATCTCGGCCAGCAGGCCGCGCACCAGGGCCGAATCATCGACCACGATCACTCGCGTCTTCGTCGCTTGTCTGTGCGTCATGGCAGTCAAAACAGATCGATCGAGCCGCCGCCGGCCACTGCCGGCGCCGCCGCGGCGCGTTCCTGCGCCAGCAGCATCTCGGTGTTGGTGGACGCCAGCCGCTTGACCATGGCCTTGCCGCTGGCGGGCAGGAAACACACCTTGCGCGGGTAGATGTCCAGCACGTCCTTGGACACCACGGTGATGCGCTCGGTGCGCAGGTAGTTCATCACGAAGGCGGTGTTGCGCTCGCCGACGTTGATGGTGTTCATGCCGCTGATCACCGCGCCGCCGCCGAAGACCTTGGCCTCCATCGTCGAGCGCGTGGCGCCGCGCTTGACCAGCTCGCCGATCAGCCGGTCCATCGCGTAGGAACCATAACGTCCGCCATCGGCGGCACCGCCGCTGTCGGGCAGCATGAAGTGGTTCATACCGCCGACGCGCTTCTCGCGGTCCCACAGGCAGGCGGCGATGCACGAGCCCAGCGTGGTCATGACGGCGATGTCTTCGTCGAACACGAAGTATTCGCCGGGCAGCACCTTCACCGCCTCGCAGCGGAAATGCGCGTCGTAGAAGAAGAACGAGGCCTCGCCCGGCGCGCGCCGTTGCGCCTTCAGGCGTTCGAGCCGCGGCGTGCTGCCCAGCGCGGGGCGTGCCGCGGTGGCCGGGAAGGCGGGCGCTGGGCTCATGCAGCAGGCCTCATACGCGCTCGTAGACGGTCTTGCCGCGCAGGCGGAAGATGTCCGACGAGTCGGTGAAGTTCTCCGAATGCCCCACGTACAGCAGCCCGCCCGGGCGCATGCGGGCATGCGTGCGCTCCAGCACCTGGCGCTGCGTGGGCGAGTCGAAATAAATCATCACGTTGCGGCAGAACACGATGTCGAACGGATCGCCCAGCGCCGACCAGTCGCGGCTCATCAGGTTGAAGGGGCGGAACTCGATCATCCGCGCCAGCTCGGGCTTGACGCGGATGAAGCCGGCGTTGCTGCCGGTGCCGCGCATGAAGTGGCGGCGCAAGCGCTCGGACGACAGGCCGCGCGCATCGGCCGCATACACGCCGCGGCGCGCGGTGGCCAGCACCTGCGTGTCGATGTCGCTGCACACCAGCTTGACCTGGGCCGACAGGCCCAGCGCTTCCACCGCCGTCATCGCCAGCGAGTACGGCTCCTCGCCGGTGCTGGCGGCGTTGCACCAGATGCGGATGGGCCGCGCCGCGCGCGCGCGCAGGTCTTCGGCCAGCGCGTGGAAATGGTGGTCTTCGCGGAAGAACGAGGTCAGGTTGGTGGTCAGGCAGTTGATGAAGGCCTGCCATTCGGCATCGGGCGCGCCGTTCTGCAGCCAGTGCAGGTAGCTGCCGAAGCTGCTGTAGCCGGTCTCGCGCAGGCGGCGCGCCAGGCGGCTGTAGACCATGGCCTGCTTGCCGGCGTGCAGGCTGATGCCGGCGCGCTGGTGAATCAACGTGCGCACGCGGTCGAACTCGGCCGGGCTCAGCGTGAATTCGGGGTCGGCGAGGTCCTGCGGGACGATGATGGTGGGGTTCATGAACGGCGTCGGTCGGCGTCCGGGCGCGATGGGAGGGCGGGATGAAGCAACGGTTTGAGGGGCCTGGCCAGTGTGCGGCCGCCGGCGCCCGGGCAAGCGCGGGAAATGGGCGGTGGTGACGGCCTATTTCACGGCCCGCCGCGGCAAGAGCCGCTGCTAGACTGGCCGCCACCCTAGTCAACCTGGGCCTCGCCCTCACTTCCGTGCCCTGCAACACGGCAACCGCTGATGCCGAGCTGGCCCCGCTGCAATTGGAGCGGGCGCTGCAGCTGCTGACGCATTCGGGGCGCCCGCTGCCGGCGGGCGAACCGGGCAGCGCGGCGTGGATGCAAGGGCTGATCGACGCGCTGGTGGAACTGTCCAGCCGCGACGCGCTGACCGGCCTGGCCAACCGCCGCAGCTTCGAGCTGGCGCTGGCCCGCGAGGTCGACCGCGTGGCGCGCAGCGGCGAACCGGCGCTGCTGCTGGCGCTGGACGTCGACCACTTCAAGCGCGTCAACGACGGCCACGGCCACGCCGCCGGCGACCAGGTGCTGCGCACCGTGGCCAGCGCGCTGCAGGACAGCGTGCGCCCGATGGACCTGGTGGCGCGCATCGGCGGTGAGGAGTTCGCGATCATCCTGCCCAACTGCCATGCCGCTTTCGGCGCCACCGTGGCCGAACGCATCCGCCGCCGCGTCGAGTGCACGCCGGTGGCGGTGACGCCGTCGGGCCCGTCGATCGCGGTGACCATCAGCGTCGGCGGCGCCTTCGCGCCGCAGTGGGTGCGCTCGACGCCCACGCTGTGGATCGAACGCGCCGACCAGCAGCTGTACAAGGCCAAGGCCCATGGCCGCAACCGGGTGCAGATGGAAGCCGCGGCGATCTCGCTGGTGAGCGCCGCCGAGCGCAGCGCGCTGTTCGACTCCACCTTCTCCGAGGGTCTGGAATGAGCACGGCCGGCGCGCGGCGATCGCGCATCATGGCCGTCACCAGCGGCAAGGGCGGCGTCGGCAAGACCTTCGTCGCCGCCAACCTGGCCGCCGCGCTGGCGCGCCAGGGCGAGAAGGTGCTGGTGCTCGACGCCGACCTCGGCCTGGCCAACCTCGACGTGGTGCTGAATCTCTTCCCCAAAATCACGCTGCACGACGTGTTCACCGGCAAGTGCACGCTGGACGAAGCCATCCTGCCGGCGCCGGGCGGCTTCTCGGTGCTGCTGGCCGGCTCGGGCATGGTCGAGTACTCGCGCATGACGCCCGAAGTGCGCGCACAGCTGCAGAAGGTGATCGCCGAGGTGGCGCCGCGCTTCGACCGCGTGCTGCTCGACACCGGCGCCGGCATCTCCGACGTGGTGCTGTACGCCGTCTCGCTGGCCGACGACGTGCTGGTCGTCGCGACGCCCGAGCCCACCTCGATGACCGACGCCTACGCCACCATCAAGGTGCTGGCCACCACGCAGGGCCGGCGCGAGATCCATCTGCTGGTCAACCAGACGCGCCGCGCCGGCGAAGGGCGCGCCGTGCGCCAGCAATTGCAGCAGGTGCTGGACCGCTACGTCAGCACCGGGCTCGACAGCCCCGTGCGGCTGGAACTGGTGGGCGAGGTGCCGGCCGACGCCGCCGTACGCGAAGCCGTGCAGCGCCGCCACCTGCTGCTGGACGCCATGCCCGGCGCCCTGGCCGCGCAGGCGGTGGTGGCGGTGGCGTCGCGGCTGGTGGCCGCGCGCAACTGAAGGCGCCAAGCGGCCGGGCCGCGCGTCAGCCGCCGCGGTCCAGCAGCGCGATCAAGGCGCCGGCACCGCCCTGCGGGCCGCTGGCCTGCGCGAAGGCGATCACCTCGGCGCATTGCGCCAGCCAGCGCTGCACCTTGGCCTTGAGCACCGGTCGCCGCCCCGGCGAGCCGTGGCCCTTGCCGTGCACCACGCGCACGCAGCGTTGGCCGCGGCGGCTGGCCTCGCCCAGGAAGCCCAGCAGCGCGGTGCGCGCTTCGTCGCGGCGCAGGCCGTGCAGGTCGATCTCGCCCTGGATCGCCCAGTGCCCGCGGCGCAGCCGCGCCGTCACGTCGGGGCCGACGCCGGGGCGGCGAAAGCTCAGGCCGTCGTCGGTGAGCAGCAGCGATTCCAGGTCCACCTCGTCGGACCAGGCCTCGCGCAGCGCGGCGCGCTCGTCGGCCTCGCGCTGCAGCGGCAGCGGCGGCGGTTTCGGCCACCGCAACTCGGCACGGCCGCTGGGCGGCAGCGGCGTCACCGGCCCCACCGCCGTGGCGAAGAGCTGGCGCGCGCGTTCGGCGGCCGCTCGTTCGCGCGTCCGGCGGGCAGCGTCCTCGACGCGCTCGCGCTCGCGCCGCTGCAGGGCATCGTGCAGCGTGCCCAGGTCGGCCAGCGTCAGGGCCTGCCGCGGCCCATGGCGGGTGCGCCGCCTGTCAAGCGGCCGCCGCGGATCCGGCTTCGCCGGTCCGCTGGCGGCGCCCCCTCGGGGGGAGGCGGCCGCAGGCCGCTTCGGGGGGGTCACATCAGCCCCCGCTCGGCCATCGAGACCACCTGGCCCTGGCCGACGACGAAATGATCGAGCACGCGCACGTCGACCAGCGCCAGCGCCGAGCGCAGCCGCTGCGTCAGCGCTTCGTCGGCGCGCGACGGCTCGGCCAGCCCGGAAGGGTGGTTGTGCGCCAGGATCACCGCGCTGGCGTTCAGCGCGATGGCGCGGCGCACCACCTCGCGCGGGTGCACCGCGGTGTGCGTCACGGTGCCGCGGAACATCTCCTCCAGCAGCAGCAATCGCAGTTGCTGGTCGAGGAACAGCACCGCGAACACCTCCTGCCGCAGGCCGCCGAGTTGCAGCGCGACGTAATCCTTCACGTGCTGCGGCGAATCGAACACCGGCGCCGCGTGCAGCGGCTGGGCCACCGCGCGGCGGGCGATTTCCATCACCGCCAGGATCTCGGCGCGCTTGGCCGGCCCCAGGCCCTTGATGGCCGCCAGGTCGCCCGCGCCGGCGTTCAGCAGCCCGCCAAGGCCGCCGAAGCGCTGCAGCAGCGCCTGCGCCAGCGCCAGCACGCCCTGGCCGGCGACGCCGGTGCGCAGCAGCAGGGCCAGCAGTTCGCCGTCGGCCAGCGCACCGGGGCCGCGCGCCAGCAGCTTCTCGCGCGGGCGCTGGTCGGCGGGCAGGTCCTTGGGCGTCATGGTCGGCGTCGTTGAGGCTGCCGCGTAAAATCGGCTGCAGTCTATTCGAGGCGTGCCGCCGTTGCGGCGCGCGTGGCCACCGTGATCCGCATCCAGCCGGGCTCCTTTCTCACCTTGCACTACCGCCTGGCCGGCGCCGACGGCGCCGACGTGGTCAACACCTTCGGCGGCAAGCCGGCCACGCTGTCGCTCGGCACCGGGCAACTGGCGCCGGCGCTGGAGCAGCACCTGATCGGCCTGGAGGAGGGCGCCCACGCGCGCTTCGACGTGCCGGCCGGCGCCGCCTTCGGCGAGCGCAACCCCGAGCTGCTGCAGCGCGTGAAGCTCTCGCTGCTGCAGGAGATGGGCGAACCCGGCGCCAGCTACGACTGCGGCGACGTGGTCGAATTCCCCACCCCCGACGGCCAGGGCCGCTACGCCGGCGTGGTGCGCGACAAGGGCGACGGCTGGCTGCTGTTCGATTTCAACCACCCGCTGGCGGGCCAGGCCCTGCAGTTCGAGGTGCAGGTGCTGGGGGTGTTGGAGTGAGCGCGCCGGGCCGCACCGAAGCGCTCGCTGCGGCGCGCGCAGCGCGAAGGAACGCCTGATGAGCGATGTGCAAGAGGTGCTGCTGGCCGAGCCGCGCGGCTTCTGCGCCGGGGTCGACCGCGCGATCGAGATCGTCGAGCGTGCGCTGCAGCGCTTCGGCGCGCCGATCTACGTGCGCCACGAGATCGTGCACAACACCTACGTGGTGGCCGACCTGCGCGCCAAGGGCGCGATCTTCATCGAAGAGCTGGACGAGGTGCCGCCCGGCGCCACGCTGATCTTCAGCGCGCACGGCGTCAGCAAGGCGCTGCGCGCCGAGGCCGCGCGGCGCGGCTTCCGGGTCTTCGACGCCACCTGCCCGCTGGTCACCAAGGTGCACGTGGAAGTGGCCAAGCTTGCGCGCGAAGGCTACGAGTTCATCATGATCGGTCACAAGGGCCACCCCGAGGTGGAAGGCACCATGGGCCAGCTGAACGACGGCATCTACCTGGTGGAAGACGTGGCCGACGTGGCCGGCGTGCGGCCGCGCGGCGACAAGATCGCCGTGGTGACGCAGACCACGCTCAGCGTCGACGACGCCGCCGCCATCCTGGCAGAGGTCAAACGTTGTTTCCCCGGCGTGCGCGAGCCCAAGCAGCAGGACATCTGCTACGCCACCCAGAACCGGCAGGACGCGGTCAAGGTGCTGGCGCCGGCGGTCGACGTGGTGGTGGTGGTCGGCAGCCCGACCAGCAGCAACAGCAACCGCCTGCGCGAGCTGGCCGAGCGGCTGGGCACGCCGGCCTACATGGTGGACGCCGCCGACGACCTGCAGCCGCAATGGTTCGACCAGCGGCCGCGCGTGGGCGTGACGGCCGGCGCCTCGGCGCCCGACATCCTGGTGCAGCAGGTCGTCGCGCGGCTGCGCGAGCTGGGCGCCATCGGCGTGCACAAGATGCAGGGCGTGCAGGAACACGTGCACTTCCCGCTGCCGCGCGGGCTGGGCGGCAGCGGGCTGCTGGCGGCCGACGCCGGCGCGGCCGCCGCGGCCCAGGCGCTGGCCGCCGAGCGATCTTGACGCCGGCCTGAGCTTCTTCGCGGCCGCCCGCGGCCGCCGTGCGCGCCCCTGGAGGCGCGTGGTTCGAATTCCACAGATTGCGAAAGACATCGTCATGCTCGACATCAACCTGCTGCGCCGCGACCTTGCCGGCGTCGTCGCGCGCCTGGAACGGCGCCAGCAACCGCAGCCCTTCCTCGACGTCGACCGCTTCAGCGCGCTGGAGGCCGAGCGCAAGCGCATCCAGACCCGCACCGAAGAGCTGCAGGCGCAGCGCAACAGCCTGTCCAAGCAGATCGGCCAGGCCAAGGCCAAGGGCGGCGACGCCGGCGCGCTGATGGCCCAGGTGGCCGGCATCGCCGACGAGCTGAAGGCCGGCGCCGAGCGGCTGGACGCGCTGCAGGCCGAACTGCACGCGATGCTGATGGCCGTGCCCAACCTGCCGCAGGACGGCGTGCCCATCGGCGCCGACGAGCGCGGCAACGTCGAGGTGCGGCGCTGGGGCAGC